>JAEEGL011217421.1_pt1 | contig 118669 bp, 85 predicted proteins | sample 9134231 | NCBI WGS metagenome assembly JAEEGL01 (sample SAMN16246548, study PRJNA631951) | gut metagenome | biome: gut microbiome; feature: rumen; material: fiber-attached | host: Bos | place: Iran: Karaj | collected 2018-10
CCATGCTGGTTGTAGTAGTCGAGTTTAATCACTTCCACAAGATAATCTCTTCCCCAATGGTTAATAATGGTTTGCGTCATATACCAGTACCGAGCCCGAATGTCTTTAACTCGTTGTAAAAGTAATATGTTATGAGCCCAAGATAATTTCTTAATTGGTAGTTCGAAATTATATTTAGGTATTTGCGCAACGGGTCGTTGCGTATTTGGATTTTCTTTTAATTGCGCAACGGGCCGTTGCGTATTTGCACTATTACCCAATTGCGCAACCACTGGTTTCGTATTTTGTCTTACCATGGTCAACTCCTTATTGTACTCACAATAGAATTGCGCCATGCATTGCAGGTTACGCACAGAAAAGCCTTTAATGTCGGGATAAAGATTCCTCATGTCTGAGGAAAGCCGCACCAAGGTACTTTTTCCCCAACCTTCGAGTTCCTGTGCTGAAGAGAGCATTTCTCCAATATCCCAATACATCCGTAAAAGCTCTTCATTGGCAGTATAAATGGCACGTTGCTGGGCTTGCGACACGCGCTGTTTCACCTGCCGGAGGAGTTGCGAATAGTCAAAAGGTATCATCTGCGTCATATGCAAATCTCCTTGTATAAAAAACAAATGCAAAAGTACACATTTTCTGCGACATGACAAAAATAAAGTTTTGAGATTGCCACCAATACATGTATGAATGCAAAGAGACTGCCGAAAGACCGTCGAAGGATCGCCGAAGGGTCGAGGGGTTAAGTGTTGTAAATGAGTTTTTTGCATTGCCTTGTGATGTTTATTTGGCTTATGTTGATTCTCAATACGTTGCGACAATTTCAAAGAAGGCACAAAGAACCCACGAAGAAGGAGAGAAGAAGGAAGGGCGACGGAATCATAAAACAGCGACATCTGGTGTGTCCCGCGAACTTGATGAGCGAACGAGGTCATCCTTGTGGGCGGTTCCAGCCGTATCCCCGTCGTGCAGAAGAAGGTCGAAGTGCTGCTCACATTCTTTCTGTGGCCAACTGACACGACGAAATATGGCCAACTGCCATAATGAAAAATATTCAACTGACACAATAAAATTTAGCCAACTGACATAATAAGACAAAAATTATTACGTTATAGATGCTGTAAATAATTGAAATATTATGCAGTACAAGAATAGAATTGCCGACAAACTATTGCAAGAAAGCCTTGAGGCTTCTGGTGCCGTGCTGATACAGGGACCCAAATGGTGCGGTAAAACAACCACAGCCGAGCAAATCGCAGGGAGCATGATTTATATGAATGATCCCGAAGATATGGAGGAGAATATAATCCTCGCATCTACGGCAGCACGTAGGATCCTTGCAGGTTCAACACCACGACTGATTGATGAGTGGCAAATCGCTCCACAGTTGTGGGATGCAATCAGGTTCGAAGTCGACCATAGAGAACATCATACTGGGCAGTTTATTCTTACTGGCTCGGCGGTTCCTCCCAGTCGTGAAAAGATAAGACATAGCGGTACTGGCCGTTTTTCTTGGCTCACAATGAGAACCATGTCGCTGTGGGAATCTGGAGACTCAACAGGAGAAGTATCTCTGCAATCCATTTTTGCAGGAGATGAGCCTGTCGGTGGTGAAAAAAAGATGGATATAGAACATCTTGCCTATCTGATTTGTCGAGGAGGATGGCCCGAGGCGTTGGAGATGACAGAGAAAGCTGCTTTACGGCAATCCTATAATTATATAGACGCAGTTGCCCAAAGTGATATGTCCCGAGTGGACGGTGTCGCACGAGACGCCAATTCTGTCATGCGCTTGCTCCGAAGTTACGCCAGACACCAAGGTGGTCAAGCAACGGCAAGAATGTTACAGACCGACATGATGGCCAATGACGGAGGAATGAGTGAAGGAACAATACTGGCTTATCTAAAAGCATTGAACATGATATTCGTTACGGAAGATATGCCTGCTTGGAATCCCAACCTACGGAGCAAGACCGCTATAAGAACCTCCGACACAAGATATTTTACAGACCCATCCATAGCGACAGCTGCACTTGGCCTCGGACCTGCTGACTTGCTTTCGGACCTGAAAACAATGGGGCTCTTGTTTGAGACTATGGCGGTCAGGGATTTGCGTGTCTATGCAGACGCCCTTGATGGCCATGTATACCACTACCGGGACAAAAATGGCTTGGAATGCGATGCCGTGATTCATCTACGGAATGGCAAGTATGGATTGGTGGAGATAAAACTGGGTGGCGAGAAGCTGATTAACGAAGGAGCAGATAATCTATCCAAACTGGAGAAGAAAATCGACACTGAGCGCATGAAAGCCCCGGCTTTCAAGATGGTGCTTGTCGGAGTAGGAAAATATGCCTATCGTCGTGACGATGGTGTATTGGTTGTACCTATCGGCTGTCTGAAAGACTAATTTGCAATTCCCAACGACAACGTCACTGACGTCGACTACGAGGAGGTGAAGTAATTCACTGAAATACACTAAATAGAAACGGGTGCTGGATATATTTCAGCACCCGTTTTTTATTGCTTGAAGCTTTCCGAAATATCAGGAAATCCAAGCAAATACGTGGTACAGGGACCAAAACTTGTATCACGTTTTTTCATTTGTGCAGAAACGATGTTGCCCGAAAAAACGTCGGGAAGTTTGTACCATATTTGTACCGGACTATCTTTAACGACAAAGTGGATTATCTTGAAGTTAAACATTGATAATCATCCAATAGATAAAAGCAAGATACAGATACCGAAGGTCTGCAAATACTGTGGAAACACATTCTTGGCGAAAACAGTCAAGACGGGGTATTGTAGTCATTAGTGTGCAAGCTCTGCATCCAACGATAGGAAGAAATTGAAGCACACTCTTTTATATTGGATAGGCAATATTATCAAACAAGCTGCGTTATGCAAATAAAAGGAGGTATAGGACAATGATGACAGAGGCACAACAAAACACAATGAATACGGAACTATGCCAGAGCATCGGCTATATTGCCGACGATGATGCTCTTATGCGCCGCCTGACACGTTACGCCAAGAAACTGGCCAAAGAAAAAGACCCCACCTTGATGACCAAGGAGGAGTTCTTCGCCCGCGTGGATGCCGCCAAAGAAGGTCCCTCGTATGAACTGCAAGAGGGGGAGACTATCGAAGACCTGCTTAAACGTGTTGGCTGATGGCGTACAAGATTAAGTATCAGAAGCAGCTGTCCTTGATGCCTCCAGATTGCAGAAGGACGAACCTAACGCTTTCAAGAAACTGCTAAAACTTGAAGCTGAGTTGCGTGAGCATCCGCGTACAGGCACAGGCCATCCTGAACAGTTGCGTGGTGACCGCGCCAATCAATGGAGCCGCCATATCACGCAAAAACATCGCCTCGTGTATGAGATATACGACACGGAGGTCGTTGTGCTCGTTCTTACCGCTTATGGACATTACCAGGACAAATAAAGGGAACAACCAACAATAATGGCAGCGCATCCTGATCCAGAATGCGCTGCCGCTTTTTTATGCAATTTTGTCTCGCATCATTGCAAAATGTTGTCGCAGTACTGAAAATTGGCTTTGTAATGATGCGAGATGTATTACGGCACAGAAAATCGATTTCGCACTGCTGCGAAACGTATTTACATGGCTGCAAAATGGTTCTGCAATGCTGCGAAAGCATTTCGCAGCACTGTTTTATACATTCTCACCACAGCAAATAACATTTGCAGCTTCAATTATTCTGAGAGATCAATTGGCATAAAAGGCCGTTTGGCCATTTCTATAAATATTCTGCGACCAGAAAGTAAGTATTGTGATAATAGTGATTTCTGGTCTTTGGGATTATTCAGATAATCCCAAGCTTCATCGTATTTGTTCATTCTCAATAACTGCCACATTTCATTGGAGCAAGCGTATCTTAAAATGATTTCCATGTTGTCTAAATCGACGCTTATTCCACCCAACATTGGAAAGTTCTTTATTTCTTCTATTTTTGTTACACTGATTTTTTTCTTCTCTACAGGCTTTGCCGCGCGTATTGCTTTCTGTCTTTCAAAAAGGCTTTTCTTTCCTTGCCCTGCTGCTGTGTTCTCATCCCACTGACAGACATACCCCTTGATGCTTCTACTCGTCGCCTTGCCATTTTCTACATTAACGGTCATTGTAACATCATATGTGTATATCTCGAACTGCTCCCCTGTGGCATTTTTGCGCTGAGGTTTGGTCTGACGGACGGAGCAAGTTCCATTCGGCACCAATATGCCGTTCTCGATGTGATACGGAATATTAATGATATACATATTTTCACTATTCCATACGGGTCTTATGGTATCTTTTATCACACCGGTTTGTGAATATGATGGAACAGATGTATTCTGCCATTCGCGCACCCTTTTTCGAAATTCGTATGCATTACAGAGCATCCAGGTTTGCCATTGGTAAGTTGTATCTATTACGAGTGCTCTATTGATGGTGTTTCGCAAATCATTCACATGCCCTACATCCTGTAAGAATAGCGGATAATAGACAGAAGAATCCTGCTGCTCTGTGACTTGGTAGTAAGAGGGACTACCATAGGTGTAGTTGATTTCTTTCAAAATATCCCGATACACACGATAAAGTGTCTTTTTTCTAATGTCATAGATTATTTTGTTTCTGTAATGGTTCATGTCGATGAATGTATCATAGTAGTTGGCAAGTATCTTTTCGTGGTCGGGGAGTATACTACGATTCCAAGTGTTGCTTACTAAAAAAGAATACCCAATACTAGGATTCCACAAATTTCTCACTTCAAGACCATTGTCGGTTATAAATTGCATAATGATTTCGGCACTATCTTTAATGGAATAATCATAATCACAGAAAGCAACAAGTGTATTCCATGTGTGTGATTCAGTCCATGTATTTCTTTTGGTGGAGTCTTGTAGGAATTCTTCTCTCTTTTTCTTTTCGGCCGCAAGTTTTTCCGCTCTCTTTTTCTTTTCGGCCGCAAGTTTTTCCGCTCTCTTTTTCTTTTCGGCCGCAAGTTTTTCCGCTTCTTCTATATAGATTAAAGAAAGGTAATAGATATAGCACGGTTTCCATAGTTCTTTTTCCTTATCACTTGCTGGTTTTCCCTTTGTAATTATCTTGTTTGCAAACTTGCTTAGGCTTTTCGCTTTGCCTTCAGCTTCATCTGATGAAAAAACTCTTCTTGTAAGTGACAATAACACTTCTGGTTTATAATCTTCGCCGAGACGGTATGTGTCAAGTACCCTTTTGACTACTGAAGCCAAATAAATACTGTCATTCTCTGATTCGGCAATGGCCCGACGACTAATTTCATCCTTTTGCGCTTGTGTTAGAAGCGAATTTTGCGCTTGTGCTGTTCCGATTAAGAATAGCATTGCAAGCATTGGTAATAATATACGTTTCATGTTTACTATAATTTGTTGTTATTAATAATTTCGGCTTCCGGCCGTAGAGCCGGAAGCCGATGTTGGGGTAAGGATATGAAAAAGGCGCGAAACCTTCGTATTTCTGATTAAATCCTTATTTATTGATTAGGTGACTGGTAAATACCTTTGAGGCAAATAAGGAACGAACATTTCACGCCAAAGCGTGAACTATCTGTTTCTTATTCTCGCCTCTTAAGATTACCAGTCTTTAATCAATGAGAACAAGCACTTCAAGCTCAATATGTTTTTCTTACTCTATATGTCAGTTTTTATGTCATGATTCATTCATTTTTCACGCTGCAAAGATGCATTATTTTATCAATGAGACAATCTTTTCAACCAAGGATTCTACCCGGGGAAGATAGCGTCTCACATCTTCTTCCGTGGCATCGATAAAGTCGTCGTAATCGCTACCATGTCTGAAGGCAAACACATTCGAGAACAAAGTGCCGTCTTCTCTGGTAAGCAGGCCTTCCTTGACATAGTTAAGGTTAAAGAGGGCGATGACACCTTTATGGGTACCGACCTTGTGGCCGTCGTTAATCAGCAAGGCCGAAGAGGCATAATACAATGCGTAATACATCCGATTGGCGATGATGCTCCACAATTCCAAGGGCATAACCTTGCGAATGTCATCCATTGCGGCATGTGCCTTTTCGATGCGATAGAGTACAATCGCGCGGCGTTCCTCATCAGTCAGACTCATAGTTGTATTCCCTCCTCTCGTACGTTATATTTGAAAAGTGACGGCGGGGCGCTGTCCCACTGGTCTTTGGTATATACAAGTGTGTTGATTTCCTCACCAATGTCCTGTCCCTTGTCCCACAGGTCATAAGCTATCGCATAGCGTTCGTCATGGGGCATCGGTGGCTTGTTGAGAATCACCACGACATCCCAATCCGAATCCTCGCGGGCATCACCGCGGGCACGGGAACCGTAGAGTATGATGCTCGCATCCGGCTCTGAACTACGCACCGTGGTACGTATCAGATTCAAAACGGAATCCTTGTTATTCAATAAGCTATGCTCTCTCATAAATCAGTATTTTATCACGGTTGGCGGTTTCAGCGGCATACGGACGGAGGGATCCTTCCTCTACCAAATCGACTTCACGTCCGAGCAATTCCTGCAAATCCATCAGCATACCGCCGTGAGTAAATAGGGTAAATGGCTTGCCAGAGCGGTCGGGCACGAAGAGAATATCCACGTCACTGTGTGGTGTTTCCTCTCCTCGGGCAAAGGAACCAATGAGCCATGCTTTCAAGACTGGCTGCGTCTTGAAGTAGTCAGCAATGATCTGGGTTATCTGTGCTGTGCTCATATTGAATTCAATTTGCAATGTTTGAAATCTATATCATGCAGATATTGCATCGGTTGTCAGTATTGAATGCGTTGGTAACTAAATACTCACACTTGGGAGATGTTGCACTTTCTCCTCTTCTGCGCATTTCTCTCTTTTTTCTTTACAATAGCTTCCATATGGTTGTACATGAGTCGGTTCCTCTGATTGTTGAACTGTTATCATTGCATTTCCGTCTCGCTGCAAAGATACATAAAATTCTTCATCTGACAAATTTTGTTGAATATCTTCATGCTTAATAAAGCATTCTTAGGGGTATCATGGTCTATTTACGGGCAGCTGTGGGGTGTTTCACGAACATATGTTCATTGGCCCACGAACATATGTTCATCGGCTCACGAACCTATGTTCATTGGCCAATGAACATATCTGCATTTTTGTCAGGTGAGGCATGACATTTTGTCAGTGCTGGGCAGGGTACTTTTCAGTGGACTGCGTAAGTTTTGGGGCGAAATGTTGATTGTTCTTAAATTAATTGCTATATTTGCAAAACAATCCATCTCCTGATGTGGCAGTGCACATGATTGTATATCAGTGTGTTCTTTTTCGGATGTGAATGCACAAGGTTATATATATGTCAAGAAGGAGAGGGGGCAGCAGTTGCGAGAAAACAACTTCTAAAAACTAAAAAATAACAATTTATCATGGTAGATTATAAGAAGATAGGGCTTGTCAACACCCGCAAAATGTTTGCCAAGGCAGTGGACGGTGGCTATGCCATCCCGGCATTCAATTTTAACAATATGGAACAAATGCAGGCCATCATCCAGGCCGCCGTCGAGACCAAGTCGCCGGTCATCCTCCAGGTGTCCAAAGGTGCCCGAGAGTATGCCAACCAGACGCTGCTGCGTTATATGGCCGAAGGTGCTGTGGAATACGCCAAGGAGCTGGGCTGCGCCCACCCTGAGATAGTGCTGCACTTGGACCATGGTGACACTTTCGAGACATGCAAGAGCTGCATCGACATGGGCTTTTCGAGTGTCATGATTGACGGTTCCTCCCTGCCTTACGATGAGAATGTCGCCGTCACCCGGAAAGTGGTGGAATACGCCCACCAATACGATGTCACCGTAGAGGGTGAGCTTGGCGTTCTGGCAGGCGTTGAGGATGAAGTCTCTGCCGCCGAAAGCCATTACACCAAACCCGAAGAGGTGATAGATTTCGTATCTAAGACAGGTGTCGACAGTCTGGCCATCTCCATCGGTACCAGCCATGGTGCCTATAAGTTCACCCCGGAGCAGTGCACCGTCGACCCCAAGACGGGTCGTCTGCTGCCTCCTCCGTTGGCTTTCGATGTGCTCGAGGCCGTGGAGGAGAAACTTCCCGGATTCCCCATCGTGCTTCACGGCTCCAGCTCTGTGCCGCAGGAGGATGTGGATACCATCAACAAATATGGTGGCGCACTGAAAGCTGCCGTGGGTATCCCTGAAGAGCAGCTCCGCAAAGCTGCCAAGAGTGCTGTTTGCAAGATTAACATCGACAGCGACAGCCGTCTGGCTATGACGGCGGCCATCCGCAAGACGCTGGCTGAGAAACCTGCCGAATTTGACCCTCGCAAATATCTGAAACCCGCGCGTGAGAGCATGAAGAAGCTTTACATCCACAAGATTGTCAACGTGCTTGGTTCCAACGATAAGCTGCTGGAGAAGTAGGTTTCCTTTAGGGCTGTGGCCCACACTTGCAACGGGGAGCGGCTTGTTGGCTCCCCGTTTTTTTCTTTCCTAGTAAGCCAGTGCACACTAAAACATAATCTCCGCGCGTTAATATGAAACTGTTTTGAATTTATTCAATAATTTTCTTATGCCATCTAAACGGTGCTTTTTATGCAGTACTTCAGTTACAATGGAGCCACATTGTGCCTTCAGCACTGCAAAAAAATCCCTCGTTTATATGTCCAATAATTCTCATTAATAAAATCAAAACAGTTTCTACATCCATGAAGAAAAGCAGCGACAAATATATAGAAATCAAAGGAGCAAGGGTCAACAACCTGAAGAATATCGACGTTGCCATACCGCAAGGGCGGCTGGTTGTCATCACTGGTCTCAGCGGCAGCGGCAAGTCGTCGTTGGCTTTCGACACGCTCTATGCCGAAGGACAGCGGCGCTATGTGGAGAGCTTGAGCAGTTATGCGCGTCAGTTCATGGGGCGTGTGGCAAAGCCCGAGGTAGACTATATACTGGGAATCTCGCCTGCCGTGGCCATAGAGCAGAAGGTGAACACCACCAACCCCCGGTCAACGGTGGGCACCTCAACGGAGATATATGAATATCTCAAATTGCTCTACGCCCGTGTGGGACACACCTTCTCGCCCATATCGGGCTGCGAGGTGAAGCGCCACAGCGTGAGCGATGTGGTGGACTATATCTACACCCTGCCTGAGGGGTCGAAAGTAATGCTGTATTCCCCGTTGGAGATTAGCAAGGAGCGTCCGCTGAAGGCACAACTCGGGATTCTGCAGCAGGAGGGCTTTGTGCGTTTCTCGTTGGGAGGGACGGTAATGAGGATTGACGATTATCTGCAAGGCGGCAGCGATGTGGCTGAGGAACATCCGCGTCTGTTGGTGGACCGTGTGACGGTGCGTCATGGCGATGACGACCAGATGGCACGTGTTTCTGAATCGGTGCAGACGGCTTTCTTTGAGGGACGTGGCGCCTGCGAGGTGGAAGACTTGTCGCCGGAAGCCGATGGTGAGTTGCGGTGTCGGTCGTTCAGCAACCGGTTTGAGGCCGACGGCATCACATTTGAGAAACCCAACCCCAACTTCTTCAGCTTTAACAATCCTTACGGTGCATGCTCTACGTGCCAAGGGTATGGCAGCATCATAGGTATTGACGAAGACAGGGTGGTGCCCAACAAGCAGATGTCCGTCTATGAGGGTGCTGTGGTGTGCTGGAGAGGCGAGAAGATGAGCGAGTGGCAAAACTGGTTCATCCGTCAGGCCGGCAAGAATGATTTTCCCATCCATATACCCTATAACGACCTCACTGAAGAACAGCGGGATTTGCTCTGGCACGGCAACGGCAACAGCCAGTTTCCCTGTATCGACAATTTCTTCAAATGGGTGGAGACACAGCAACAGAAGATACAGTACAGGGTCATGCTGTCGCGTTTCCGTGGCAAAACGGCATGTCCCGACTGCAAAGGCACACGTTTGCGCAAGGATGCATCCTATGTCAAGGTCTGTGGCAAAAGCATCACTGAGCTGATGGTGATGCCTGTCAAGGAATTGGCTCTTTTTGTTGACGGGATGGAGCCGCAGCTGAGCGATTACGAGCGCGACCTGACCAAGCGCATCGTTGTGGAACTGAAAAACAGGGTGGGCTATCTGATGGATGTGGGACTGGGTTACCTGACGCTGAACCGACTGAGCAACACCCTGAGCGGAGGCGAATCGCAACGCATCAACCTGGCCACCTCTCTGGGCAGTTCGCTGGTGGGGTCGATGTATATCCTCGACGAACCTTCCATAGGACTCCATTCGCGCGACACAGAACAGCTGATACATGTGCTGAAAGAGTTGCGGGACTTGGGCAACACTGTCATTGTGGTGGAACACGATGAAGACATTATCCGTGCTGCCGACTATATACTTGACATAGGTCCTGGAGCCGGACGTCTGGGAGGCGAAGTCGTCTTTGAGGGCGATTTTGAGAAACTGCGGCGTGAAGGACCGAAATTGAAAAATTCCTATACCGCCGACTATCTTTTGGGCAAACGCTCCATACCGTTGCCGGATAGGCGTCGCAAGTGGCGCGACCGCATAACGATACATGGTGCCTATTGCAACAACCTCAAGAAAGTGGATGTGGACATCCCGTTGAATGCCCTGACGGTGGTCACGGGCGTGAGCGGCAGCGGAAAGACGAGTCTTATCAAGAACGTGCTTTACGACGTACTGCAGAAACGTTTTGAGGGCAACCCCGACTATGTGGGCAAGTGTGCCGGTATCACGGGCGACATGAAGCGCATTACGGGGGTGGAGCTCGTGGATCAGAATCCCATAGGACGCTCCTCACGAAGCAACCTGGCCACTTATATGAAGGCCTATGATGAGATTCGGCAGCTCTATGCGCAACAACCGCTAGCCAAAGCGCGTGGCTATAAGCCCGGCTATTTCTCCTTCAATGTGGAGGGAGGCCGTTGTGAGGCCTGCGAAGGCGAGGGGTACATCACTGTGGGTATGCAGTTCATGGCCGACGTGCATCTGGTCTGTGAAGAATGTCATGGTACCCGTTTCAAAAGCGAGGCGTTGGAGGTGCTCTACAAAGGCAAGAATGTTAGCGAGATTTTGGATATGACGGTAGACCAAGCCATGGAGTTCTTCTCGTCCGATAGCGAGAAGGAAACCGGGACGGCGAATAGCCAGCGTATGGTGACCAACGCCATTCAGACTCGCCTGAAGCCGTTGCAGGACGTGGGCTTGGGCTATCTCAAACTGGGGCAGAGCTCCAGTTCACTCTCTGGCGGTGAGGCGCAGCGCATCAAACTGGCCTCTTTCCTGATTAAGGGCAGCAATGAGCAGCCGCTGTTGTTCATCTTCGACGAGCCCTCGATAGGTCTCCATTTCCACGATATCCAGAAACTCATTTTGGCGTTCAACACGCTTATCGACAAGGGACACAGCATAGTGATTATCGAGCATAACTACGATATTATCAAAGTGGCCGACTGGGTGATAGACATGGGGCCTGAAGGTGGCAATGAGGGTGGAAACGTGGTTTTTGCCGGTCTCCCCGAGGATTTGGTGAAACAGAAAAACTCCTATACTGGCAAATTCTTGGCAGAGAAATTGAAAGAAGGAAAAAAGAAATAGAAAAATGAAGCATATCAAGAAAATCCGCGCAGCGGCATATATTGGACTCTTTGGGTCGTTGGCAGTGGCACTGGGTTCCATCCTGTTTGTCTACCTCGGGAAGTACCGTTTCTATATGGACAATGGTTCGTTCCGCGTCTTTATGATGGTAGGGTGTGTCATCGCGGTGCTCGACGTGGCGCTGGTGCTGCTCACATTGCGCAAAAGGATTCCTAAACTTCGCGGAGTGGATGACGTTGAAAACAAGTTGTCCGGTTATGCCGCGCTGATGGGCTCGCTCTATTATGTCACATTGGTGTGTTGTGTCATCTTGTGCACCATTATCGTGCTGTCGTACAATAGTCGCTTAATCATGTTTCTGCTGCTGTTGGTACTGATGCTCTTCCTGTGTTTTCCCAATATGTACAGGATGAAGGTAGACCTTGGGCTGGATGACGAACAGATGGTTGCCTTGTTTGGCAAGGACTATATCCCCGATGCCGACTCCGAACCCCAGGAAGCCGAGGTGGTGGAGGACGAGGAATCGTCTGAAGCAGAAGTGAAATAGGTTAAGAGTTCAAGATGTCGTTACAGAATCACCCAGATACCATTGTTGCTGTCTCCACACCGCAGGGGACAGGCGGTATTGCCGTCATCCGCATCTCAGGCCCAGACGCACTGCAGCTGACACGGCAATATGTCGACAATGTGTCGGATGAGCCCAACAAGGCGGTGTTTGGCGTGTTTTGTGACGGGACTCAGATGCTGGATGAGGTGGTGGCTACCACATTCCGGGCTCCTCATTCGTATACGGGCGAGGACGTGGTAGAAATCTCCTGTCATGGCTCCCGCTATATACAGCAGGCACTGCTGGAACTACTGATCAAGGGTGGCGGTCGCTACGCGGCTCCAGGTGAGTTTACTCAGCGGGCTTTCCTCAATGGCAAACTTGACCTCTCGCAAGCCGAAGCTGTCGCCGACCTGATAGAGTCGCAATCGGAGAGTGCCCATCGTTTGGCCATCAACCAACTGCGGGGCGGGTTCTCGCGCAAACTAAAAGAGATACGTGATAAGTTTGTGGAATTGACCTCCTTGATGGAGTTGGAGTTGGACTTCAGTGACGAGGATGTGGAATTTGCCGACAGAACGGCATTGCGGAATATCGTAGATTATCTGGATTCCGAGGTGGGAATGCTGGTGGAGTCGTTTCGCAAAGGCAATGCCATCAAGAACGGTGTCCCGGTGGCTATCATTGGTCGCCCCAACGTGGGAAAATCCACGTTGCTCAATGTGTTGCTCAATGAGGATCGCGCTATCGTCAGTGACAAGGCGGGTACAACACGCGACACCGTGGAGGACACTGCCAATATTGGTGGTATCATGTTCCGTTTCATTGACACGGCAGGCATCCGTGACAGTGCCGACGAGGTGGAGACGGCGGGTATAGCGCGCAGCTACAAAGCCGCACAGATGGCGCAGGTGGTGCTCTATCTTATCGATGCCGCGCAGGACGAGGAGGCGACAGCCGCCGAGTTGTCAGCATTGCGCAGCCATGTGTCGTTGGAGGGAAAAACGTTCATCCTCGTACGCAACAAGGTGGATTTGAATCATGCCCCAGTAGCAAGTGGTGATGTGCCTATGTTGGATATATCGGCCAAGCAGGGGATTCATATCGAGCAACTCAGCCGGATGCTGGTCGACAGCGTGGGGCTATTGCCCGATGCCGACACTACGTTGCTCACCAATGTGCGGCATTATGAGGCCATGACTCATATTATTGAGGCGCTGTCGCATGTGCGAGAGGGTTTGGAAAACCATGTGCCAGCCGACCTCGTTGTGGTGGACATCCGTGATGCTCTGTATCATCTGGGCCAAATAACAGGCCAAGTGACCTCCGATGAGGTGCTGGGCTCCATTTTCGGACGTTTCTGCATCGGCAAGTGATCAGTAAAATGGAGTAATTGAAAATAATTAGAGTGTTTTGTCGTTATAGCATGGCAAAACACAGAGTCAAAAAAATAATAAATACAAAGTATGCTACAACTTCAGTATATTAAAGACCATACTCAGGAGACTATTGATCGTCTGAAAATCAAGAATGTTCAGAATGTGGAGGAGCGCATTCAGGAAATACTCGCCCTCGATGAGCGTCGTCGCGACCTCCAGAAGCGTGCCGATGCTGTCAAAGCCGAGGGCAACGCGCTTGCCAAAGAGATAGGAATGCTTTTTAAACAGGGTCGTCAGGATGAGGCCAACCAAAAGAAGGCGCGTACCGCTGAACTCAAAGTAGAGGAAAAACGGCTGGCAGAACAGCAGGCGGAAGTGGACAGCGAGCTTAACACCAAACTGATTTCTCTCCCGAATGCACCGCATATTACGGTACCCGTGGGCAAGAGTGAGGCCGATAATGTGGTGGTGGCTGAAAGCGGAGTGAAACCCGACTTGCCCGCTGACGCTTTGCCGCATTGGGAGCTCTGCGCCAAGTATGATATTGTTGACTTTGAGCTGGGCAACAAGATAACAGGTGCCGGCTTCCCCGTCTATAAGGGCAAAGGTGCCCGTCTACAGCGTGCGTTGATTAATTTCTTCCTCAACAGTGCTGCCGATGCCGGCTATGTGGAGATTCAGCCGCCATTGATGGTGAACGAAGCCAGCGGATTGGGCACAGGGCAGTTGCCCGACAAGGAAGGGCAGATGTACGCTATCCCGCTGGATGGTTTTTACATGATACCCACCGCTGAAGTCCCCATCACCAATATCTACCGCAATGTCATAGTGAATGCCGACCAGTTCCCCATCAAGCATGTGGGTTATTCGGAGTGTTTCCGTCGCGAGGCAGGCAGCTACGGCAAGGATGTGCGTGGCTTGAACCGGCTGCATGAGTTCAGCAAGGTGGAGATAGTGGTTATCGAGCATCCGGACCGTTCTTATGAGACGCTTGAGGTGATGAAGAAGCATGTGGGTGGGCTTCTCGAGCAGCTCGGTCTGCCGTATCATGTCCTCAAACTCTGTGGTGGAGACATCAGTTTCACCTCGGCAATGACGTTTGATTTCGAGGTGTGGAGCGCCGCACAGAAGCGTTGGCTTGAGGTGAGCTCTGTATCCAATTTCGAGGCCTTCCAAGCCAACCGCATGAAGTTGCGTTTCAAGGACTCCGACGGCAAGATGAAACTTTGTCATACGCTGAACGGTAGTGCGCTGGCCTTGCCGCGTATCGTGGCCGCACTGCTGGAGAACAACCAGACTCCCTACGGCATCATTATGCCCGAAGTGCTGCGTCCCTTCCTCGGTTTCGACAAGATAGACTGACTACGCAAATAGACATAGTAAAACACAAACAGGCCATCTTACGGATGGCCTGTCTTAGTATCTGGAAACATTAAATTTCATTTGATTTTAGTATCTGTAAACACTAATTTTCTCTACTTTTTAGTGTTTGTAGATACTATTTTTGGTATAGGTATAATTGCAACATCAAAATGACATTTTCTATTAGTGCGCAGACAGCAGCCCTTCCCTTGTGCTAATATATCAATGTTACCGTACCAGTCTTCACTTTGGGATTGCTGGGGTCAGACTTGGATGTGTAGCGCACCAGGTAAGTGTAGCTGCCCTGCATGCAGGGCACTCCGTTCTTGGTGCCGTCCCAGCATTCTGTTATGCCGTCGAAGGTGCAAACCAGCGCACCACGGCGTGTGTATATGCTGACTTCGGCTGTGGACAGATTGTCTCCACTCACGCAGAAACGGTTGTTTTCAATACGTTTGGGAGTGAATATATTGGGCGCATAGATGGGATGCCCGCGTAGAGGAACTTAAGTTCAAGTAATAAATGCAACACTTTCTTGATTTCAACTCATGACAGCAGCATTGAAGGGCGGTTGGGGGATAGTGGTCAGATACAAAAAAATGCGTGTCGCTTGGGGGAGGCACGCATTGAGGAGTGTTGTATGCTCTGTGATTAGAAGTGGAATCCGATGCGAAGGACGATGGAACCGAATGTCGGGGTCTCGACCTTATTGGTCAGCCCAGTTTCGTAGGAAAGTTTGTCGGCGGCATATACGGCACCGGAGCATTTACTTTCGTTGTAGGTAATGGCGTGCTGTCCAAGTCCGTAGTAGTGCAAGCTGGCGCTGACGTGGCTGCCAAAGAAGGCGCCGCCGCCTACTTGCCAGGCGAGTTGGGGCTTTACATGATACTGGCAGTATCCGATAGTGCCGTCGTCCTTGTTGCCCTCGGGGGTGATGCTGAAGAAATCGGCACCCACGCCAAATTCACCGAAGACCTTGATGATGTCGGTCAGCATATAGCGGTAGCCGATACCTACCATGACGGGGATGTTCAGGTAGTTGGGTTTGGAGGCGTTGGCGCGCATGTAGTTTTCGCGTAGCCCTTTCTTGACGCGATTCCATTGGAAGTCGGCATTGAGGAAGGGAGCCACCTCGCCAAATCCCACATCGAAGACGTAGGTGACGCGATAGCCAAAGCCCAGACCCATAGTGGCGGCTTTGCCGATATTGGACTTACCCATGAGGACGATTCCTGTGCCAGGGTCGTAGTTGGTGGCGAAGCGGCCGGTGGGGATGTTGCCCGACAGAAATACGGATTGTTCCAGCTGCGCATTGGCGGTGAAACCGGTGGCGGCCATCACGACGGCAATGCATAATGTTTTGATAGCGTTATACTTCTTCATAACTTTCCTTTTGGTTAGAAAGTGCAAAAGTATACATTATATTTGTTATACGCAAACTTTTTTGTACTTTTGCAACCGCGTTGTTGCGCGATTAAAACAATTAATGGTTTGAGAACAAACAAGCTAATATCTATTGCGGCAATAGTACTATTGCTCGGTATGGGTGGCAGGACGGCCGCTCAGGTGGACTTCAGTCCCATATTCACTACGCTTCGGCTGGAGGCCCGTGCCGATTTTGACTACCTGACGGTGATGGACAGCACCCATACGCCCGATGCCTACGGCTTTCGGGGGCGCTACTTCAACCTGCATATCGGAGGCAACTTGGGCGACAAGTTCTCGTATTACTTCCGTCAGCGCATCGTGGCCACGCCGGGTACGGTCAATCTCTTTGACAATACCGACTTCCTCTATATGAACTATATGCCCAACAAGAACTGGATGTTCCGTCTGGGTAAGGACGCTCTGGCTGTGGGCGGCTTTGAATACGATGCCCCGCCTATCGATGTGCTGTTCAGCACGCATTACTGGGACAATTTCTATTGTTTCCAGATGAGTGCTTCGGGGGCGTTCAGGAGCAGCGACGGCAACCACATGCTCTTGGTGCAGGTGGGCAACTCTCCCTACGTCTATTACGGATCGTTCGGTGCCGGCAACGCTGGTGGCGAGTGGAGAAGCGGCCTGCTGTCGTACAACCTTTTCTGGTCGGGGACGTTCGGGCATTTCAAGATGCTGTATTCGGCCAACCTCTTCGAACGCGAGCCCGATGTGTACATGAACTACATCGCTATGGGTCACAAGCTCACCTACGACAAATGGGATATCTATCTTGACTTTATCCATCACGCCCTCTCGACCGACGACTGGGGAAGCAACTATGCCGTGGTGAGTTGCATGAATTTCCTGGCCACTCCGGCTTTGAACATCTTTGTGAAGGGCGCCTACGAGCAGAACCGTTCCGACTACGCGACGTTGAACATACGCGGCACCGTGACGGATTGTCTGGTGGCTCCACAGCATGCATACCTCCTTTATGGCGCCGGTTTCGAATATCGCCCCAAATCTTGCCAGGCGGTGCGTATACACGGATTTATGGCCGGCCGCGAGATTAGTGCCTATGCCGACGCCAACGGCAACCGGCTGGATTCACCCTCAGTGGAGAACACTCTGGAATTCAACTTGGGAATCACATGGAATATGGATGTGCACAAGATGCTGAGCGAACGTCTCTACAAAATAACCAATTAACGATACCCCAGATTCACTATGAACATACTGCACAAAAATACACTCAACCCCACCCAATCCAAGAGCACTCTCGACTATGGGAAGCACTCGGAATCCATCTTCCGGAAGTTGGGCGAGTGGCTGAAATACCCCTTTAAGTTCACCACCAAGCGCTCGTTTGAGGCCGCCATATTCCTCCTCATCTTTCTGGGCTTTTTCGGCTTTATGGCATACAAGATGACGTTGCCGCACATGCTCAACACGTTTATGCAGACCGCCTACAGCTTGCTGATGGAAACGGTGTTCTACATCATGGCCATCTGCGTGTTGATGGGCGCCATCAGCAAACTGCTGGCCGAGTTTGGCGTGGTGCGTCTGTTGGAAAACATACTCCGCCCTTTGATGAAGCCGTTGTACAACCTTCCGGGAGTGGCTGCGCTGGGAGCCATCATGACTTTCCTGAGCGACAACCCGGCCATCATTACCCTCTCGAAAGACAAGAATTTCAGCCATTATTTCAAGAAATACCAGCTGGTGTCGCTGACCAACTTTGGCACGGCTTTCGGCATGGGGCTTGTGGTGCTGGCCTTTATGACGGGCAAGGGCTACGGCTCGGGGGCATTGGTGGGTGTGGTAGGTGCTGTCATCGGCAGTATCGTTTCGACCCGCCTGATGCAACGGTTCACGCTGAAAGCATATCCGGAATTGGACAGTCCTGTGTGTGAAAATGAAGGCGACAGCGGCGACGAGCAGCAGATCTCGTTCAAGAGCGAGGGTAGCATCTTCATGCGTTTCCTCAACGCTATCCTCGACGGCGGAAAAGACGGAGTGAGCATCGGCTTGGCCATCATTCCGGGAGTGCTGGTCATCTCCACGCTTGTGATGATGATGACCTTCGGTCCATCGCCAGACACGCACGTCTACACAGGTGCCGCCTATGAAGGGGTGCCTATCATCACCTGGCTGGCCGATAAGGTTGATTTCATATTCTACTGGCTATTTGGGTTCAAGAGTCCTGAGCTGATATCGTTCCCCATCACCGCGCTCGGAGCCGTGGGAGCCGCCCTGGGTCTGGTTCCGCGGTTTATCTCCGAAGGCATTATCAATGGCAACGCCATCGCTGTGTTCACGGCTATGGGCATGTGCTGGAGCGGCTATCTCAGCACCCATACCGCTATGCTTGACTCGATGGGTTACAGGAAACTTATATCCAAAGCCATCGGGGCTCACACGGTCGGTGGCCTCTGCGCCGGTATAGCAGCCCATTGGTTGTATGTGTTGCTGACATTAATATTCTAAAGATATGACACCACTTGTAAGTATCATTATGGGTAGCACCTCGGACCTTCCTGTCATGGAGAAGGCCTGCCAGTTCCTGGAAGAGATGGGGATTCCCTTTGAGGTCAACGCGCTGTCGGCCCACCGCACTCCTGCCGAGGTCTCCGAATACGCCCGCAACGCACACCAGCGGGGTATCAAGGTTATCATCGCTGGCGCAGGCATGGCGGCGGCGCTGCCGGGTGTTATCGCCGCAGAGACTCCGCTGCCGGTGATTGGCGTGCCTATCAAGGGCAGTGTCCTTGAGGGGCTTGATGCCACTTTCGCCATCATGCAAATGCCTCCGGGAATACCGGTGGCAACCGTGGCTATCAACGGTGCGCAGAACGCCGCCGTGCTGGCTATGCAGATTATGGCTGTGGACAATCCTTCGCTTCAAGAAAAGGTGATTGCCTACAAGCAGGGATTGAAGAAGAAAATAGTCAAAGCCAACGAAGAACTGGCCAAGCTGGAGTATAAATACAAGGTGTGAGATGATAACCATCGGCATTACAGGCACTCTTGGCGCCGGCAAAGGGACGATTGTGGACTTCCTGGTGAAGCAGCGCGGTTTTGTGCACTATTCGGTGCGGGCTTTCCTTATTGAAGAAATCGAGCGTCGAGGGATGCCCGTTAATCGCGACAGTATGACCTCGGTGGGCAATGACTTGCGCGCCACTCATTCGCCCTCCTATATTGTGGAGCAGCTGTATGCCCAAGCCCAGCAGGCGGGACGTGACTGCATCATCGAGAGTGTGCGCACTCCTGGCGAGGTGGCGGCCTTGCGGGGCAAGCCCAATTTCTATCTTTTCGCCGTCGATGCCGACCCGAAGGTGCGTTATGAGCGTATCGTGATCAGGGGGAGCGAGACCGACCATGTCAGTTTTGAGACTTTCTTGGCCAACGAGCAGCGCGAGATGTCCTCGACCGACCCCAACAAGCAGAACCTTGGCGTTTGTATCCGTCAGGCCGACTACCGTTTTGACAATGGCGGCACTATTGAGGAGTTGCAGCGTCGGGTGGAAGCTGTTTTGAAGACAATAAGCAAATAGCGTTATGGAGCAAGATTATGTGCGTCCCACATGGGATGAGTATTTCATGGAACTGGCCAATACGGCTTCCAAAAGAGCCACCTGCGACCGCGGTCGCAGCGGTTGTGTCATTGTGAAGGACAAGCAGCTGCTTGTCACGGGCTATGTGGGATCGCCGGCGGGTTTGCCCCATTGCGACGAAGTGGGCCACCTGTTCCGTCAGACGATCGATGCCGACGGCAAGATATCGACCCATTGTGTGCGCACAGTTCATGCAGAGCAAAATGCCATCTGCCAGGCAGCCCGTCGCGGCATTGCGCTGGATGGCGCCACGCTGTATTGTCGCATGACACCTTGCCGCACCTGTGCGATGCTCATTATCAACTGCGGTATCAAGCGTGTGGTGTGCGAGCGCAAATATCACAGCGGAGCGGAGAGCGAAGAGCTTTTCCGTCAGGCGGGTATCCAGTTGGAATTCTTCCACGATGAGATTCAGCAATACGACAATCAATAGATATTTTTTTCGTGCAAATGAAAAAAAGTTGTATATTTGCAAACTGAAATTCTGTCATCTTTGAACACAAAATCCATTTTATCATGATAAAGAGAATATGCTTGTTCGCTGTGTTGGCAATGGTCTTTGTCACCGGTGCCAATGCACAGAATTATTGCCAGGGTTTGAAAAACCCGCTGAATTTTGGCCTGTATAACAACGATACGTTAGGCAAGTATACGGGTCAGGTTGGTACCAAGCCGAGCAACCTTGACGCCGACTGCGAGAAATCGCAGACGGGTCTGCGCCTCACCACCGAAGTGCCCAACGGAAGTCTTGCCAATACGACGGACAATGGCAGCTCGTCATATTGTGGTCAGACATTGGAGCCGTCGAAGGAGTTCCGCATCATGCAGGCCAGCGAGGGCTACGACCCCCTGGCGGGCAACAATCCGCGCCTTCCGGTGGTTCCTCCTGGATTTACCCATTCCATCCGCGTGGGTAACTGCCAGACTCAGGCACATGCAGAGGCATTGTACTACCAGATGAAAATCACGCCGAAGAATGCCTTGCTCTTCTTTACCTATGCCATCGTGGCGCAGGCACCCGGCCATGGTCTTTTGAGCGACCCTGCTTTCATGATTCGCGTGGCTACCTGGAATGGCAATGAGTGGGAACCCATCAGCGCAGCGTTGTGCTACACGGTGTCCACCACGCTGACCACCTATACGGGTACCAACGGCCCCGGTACTGTGGCCGACGGTGTGGACGGCTGGCATGCCAACGGGTCGGTATACCATAAGGAATGGACGCCTGTGGTGGTGGACCTGAGCCAATACCTTTACCAGAATGTGCGTATCGAGATTTTCATGAGCGACTGCGGTGCTTCGGGTCACTATGGCTACTGCTATGTGGCCGGCTACTGCCAGAGTTTGGATATGAAGTCCACGGGTTGTGTCCCAGGCAGCACGCTGGTGCTCGACAGCATGAAGGCCCCTGCCGGTTTGAACAACTATACATGGTATCGTAGCAAGACGGGTGTGCTCTCTGGCAGATACCGTACGCTTGATGTCAATTACGACTTGATTACCTCCGGTCCCGATTCCGTTTTGGCCATCCTGCCCACTTACTTCACGAACAGCAGCACCCGCAATGCTCTTACCCGCAACACGTTCATGTGCGAGGTCACTTCCTATATGAACCCGAACTATCCCATCACCACGAAACTCTACACCGATTTGGGCTATTCGAAGCCCGCCAGCCGCATTGTCACCATTCCTCATGGCGACGGTTCGGTGACGCTCAAGGATGCCAGCGTGGCGTGGTATACGGGTGGCAAGCCGGAAAAGGAGGTGGATACCAGTGCCACGCAATGGTCGTTCTACCGCGGCGGCTCTGCTGCGGGCACGCCGATATTCACCCATACGGGCGGCACGGTCACCTACCAGTTCGACACTACGGGCTACCATGCCGTGAAGGTGCGCACCTCCACGTTTGAGCACGACCGTAGCGGGAACCGTACCTGCTGGGTGGAGAAGACGATTCAGGTGCGTTCGCGCACCGATGTCGGCATCGACGACCCCATTGCCGAAGGTCGCCTGAAGGTGTATCCCAACCCCGTGGGTCAGGGCGAGTCGCTGCACATCACCAAGTCGGCCGACATGGAGGGCGATGTGACTTGCATGATTTACGACCTCGAGGGCCGTCTGCACCATTCGTTCAAGGTGACGGGCAGCCAGAAGGACGAGCCCATCAACCTCGCCTCCGGCGTCTATGCGATGTATATCTATGACGCCAACGGCTCGCGCAGCATCATGAAGCTGGTGATTATGTAACAGACAGCAATATCAGAACTGCGGCCCTGTGGCGTTCACGCCACAGGGCCGCTTCATTTTCATATGTTTAGCTATCATTGGTCACGAGACGGTATATCTCTCTGGAAAAAGAGTATATCTTTTGATAGAAAAGAGTATATCTTTTGGCATAAAAGAGTATATCTTTTTAGGGAAAAGAGTATATCTTTTTTGGGAGAAGAGTATATCTTTTCAGACAAAAGAGTGCATCTTTCCCGAGAGCCAGGCATCCCCATTTTTAGGTAAATTGCAATTTCATCGGGGAGCGCTCATGTTTTATGTGTATCTTTGCAAAGGATTTTCAAACGACGAAATCGTATGTTGTTATCTGATTTACAGACTGGCGATGAAGGTGTCGTGGTGCGTGTGAGCGGCCACGGCCACTTCCGCAAGCGCATCATAGAGATGGGGTTCATCAAGGGCGTGAAGGTGCAAAGCATTCTCAACGCGCCGCTCAACGACCCTATAAAATACAGGATTATGAACTTTGAGGTGTCGCTGCGACGCGCCGATGCCTCGAAGGTGGAGATAGTCACCCTGCAGGAGGCCAAAGAGTGGGAGCGGCAGAAAACCGTCGGCTCCGGCGAAGGCAAAGGGCTGTGGGGCGACCAGCCGCCGCTGCCGGCCGACGACAAGCGCAGCGCCGTGGACCGCCTGGTGGAGAACAAGACCCACACGATCAACGTGGCCCTTGTGGGCAACCCCAACTGCGGCAAGACCAGCATCTTCAACATCGCCGCCAATGCCCACGAACGTGTGGGGAACTACAGTGGCGTCACGGTGGACGAGAAAGTGGGCACGTTCCAGTACGGCGGCTACACGTTCAACCTCATCGACCTGCCAGGCACCTACAGTCTCAGCGCCTACAGCCCCGAAGAGCTGTATGTGCGCAAGCATATCATCGAGACACCGCCCGACATTATCCTCAACGTGGTCGACGGCACCAACCTGGAGCGCAACCTCTACCTCACCACGCAGCTCATCGACATGGACCTCACCATCGTGATGGCGCTGAACATGAGCGACGAGTTGAAGAAGAGCGGCGACAAGCTGGACATCGAGCAGCTCTCCACGTTGCTCGGCATACCCATCGTCCCCACCACGGGGCGCAACGGGCAGGGCATCGGCACCCTCTTCGATACCATCATCGACGTCTTCGAAGGCCGCGAACGCCATGTGCGCCACATCCATGTGAACCATGGCAAGCTCCTGGAGCAACGCATCGGCAGGATGCGCACCGAGTTGTACAACCACGGATTCAGCGACGAGCTGTCGACACGTTTCCTCAGCATCAAGCTGCTCGAGAACGACAGCCAGATGATAGACTACGTGGAGAAGAAAGACGACGACGGCAGCATCAACCGCTTGAGGGAGGAAATCTCCGACGAATACCAGAAGCACACCGGCGAGGACATCGAGAGTGCCGTCACCGACGCCAAATACGGATTCATCCGCGGCGCCCTTGCCGAGGTGTATGAAGCCAACGAGCAACGCCGGAACCATGTGCTCACCGACAAGCTGGACGCCGTGGTCACCCACCGCTGGCTCGGCTACCCCATCTTTCTGGTGTTTATGTTCCTCACCTTCTTCTGCACCTTCGCCCTGGGCAACTATCCGATGGAATGGATCGACATGCTTTTCTCCTGGATAGGCGACCTGGTGGGACGGCACATGGCCGAAGGACCCCTGCGCAGCCTGCTGGTAGACGGTGTCATCAGCGGCGTGGGCAGCGTGATAGTCTTCCTGCCCAACATACTCATACTTTACCTCTTCATCTCCTTTATGGAGGACAGCGGTTACATGGCGCGGGCGGCTTTCATCATGGACAAGCTGATGCACAAGATGGGGCTTCACGGCAAGAGCTTTATACCTATGATTATGGGCTTTGGCTGCAACGTGCCCGCCATCATGGCCACACGTACCATCGAGGACCGCAAGAGCCGTCTGCTCACCATGCTGGTCATCCCGATGATGAGCTGCTCGGCACGCATCCCCACCTATATGATTATCATTGGCGCTTTCTTCAGCCGCCACGCCGCCCTTATCCTCACGGGGCTCTACGCCGTGGGAATGGTGATGGCAGTGCTGATGGCCAAGCTTTTCAGCCGGCGTGTGGTAAAGGGTGAGGCCCTTCCTTTCGTCATGGAGTTGCCGCCCTACCGTTTGCCGACGATGCGTTCAGTGCTGCGTCACACATGGGAGAAAGGCAAGGAGTACCTGAAGAAGATGGGTACCATTATCCTCGGTGCCGCCGTCATCGTGTGGGCCTTGGGCTATTTCCCCCATCACGACGACTATGCCTCTGCCGGCGGGCAGTTGGAGCAGAGCTATCTCGGACGGATTGGCAAAGGAGTAGAGCCGGTGATGCGGCCCTGCGGCTTCGACTGGCGACAGAGTGTGTCGCTGCTGGCAGGCACGGCAGCCAAGGAGGTGGTGGCCTCCACCATGGGAGTGCTCTACGCCAGCGAAGAGGGTGATACCGCCACTCTGGAGGACGACGATGCCATCCGTATCTCGCAGCTTGTGCGTGGCCACATGACGCCCCTCTCTGCCGCCAGCATGCTCATCTTCGTATTGCTCTACATGCCTTGTATCTCCACCATCATAGCTATCAAGAACGAAAGCGGCAAGTGGCGATGGGCGCTACTTACTGTATTGTACACAACGGTGCTGGCCTGGGTGGCCTCCACGGGATTCTACCAGATTGCAATGCTTTTAACCCCTTGATTGATGCAGCTTGCCATAGTTATACTTGTCATCGTCACGGTCATAGCATTGGCTGTCCGTCGGATTGTCCGTCGTCTGAGAAGAGGAGGGGAGGGTTGCGAGGGATGTCCTTCATGTAGCGGCAGTTGTCACGACAGCTGTCTTCACTCTAAGGTGAGAACGGATGCGGGGCAGTAGCTGCCACAGGACAAAAAGCCACCGCCGCCTTCGTCTGGGTGGATAATCACCAACGATGAGGCGGCGGTGTTGTTGTGTCAGCGTATGGCGGCAGGTGCGTGGCTTATGTTCAAGCGGCATCGTGCCGGCATCGCTTCCGCGACAAGAGCCAACAGGTGGCTCGTATAGGTTTAAGCTTCGACGATAGCGCCGGTGGGGCACACGTCAGCGCAGGTACCGCAGCTGGCGCAGGTATCGGGGTCGATTTTGTAGATGTCGCCTTCGGAAATAGCTCCGACGGGGCATTCGCTGATGCAGGTTCCGCAAGCAGCGCAGGAGTCTGTGATTTTGTAAGCCATTTTATTTCTTTTTTTTGAGGTTAATAACGGGTGCAAAAATACACTTTTTGTCGGGAACGGCAATGAAAATATTGCCAATATTTGCATTTGTTCTTGTAAAAGTTTGACCAATAGGTGCTTCAAAGAATGACTATTCTCCGTGTTGTCTAGTCTTGGAGGGCAAACGACTGTGTTCTTAGGAGCGATTTGCACTAATTCGTGCCGACTTTCGCGTCAGGAGAAGTTGCCGTTCCGTACACAATCTATTTCAGTTGGCGTAGGATTTCAAGGGTCTGGTTCCAGAACATCTCGACGGTTTTGATTTCAATCTTCTCGTCGGGACTGTGGACACCGCGCAGTGTGGGACCGTAGCTAATCATGTCCATCTTGGGGTACTTCTCGCCGATGAGACCACATTCAAGACCTGCATGGATGGCACGCACGATGGGCTCCTTGCCATACATTTTCTTATATACATCGACACCTACTTTGAGCACACGGCTGTCGGGGTTGGGTGTCCAGCCGGGGTAACCGTCGCCATGGGACACGTGGGCGCCTATCGTTCGGAATGTAGCTTCAATCTTCTGGGCTGCCGCCATCTTGGCGCTCTCGACCGAACTGCGCTGGCTGGTGGCGATGTGTATCTGTCGGTCGTCCATCTTGACAGAAGCAAGGTTGGTGGAGGTCTCTACAAAGTTGGGTATTTCACGGCTCATGGCCAGTACCCCATGGGCTACGGCGTAGAGGACGTTGACCAGATGGCGCTGTGTCTCGATGTCGATGAGCGACTGAGGCATAGCCACGGGCTCGATGGCGATTTGCATATTGGGCTCGGTGGAGCGGAATTCAAAGCGGATGGCGTTGGCATAGTCGGCCACCATCTGCTGCAATGCTTCTGCGTTAGCGTCGGGCACGGTCACAACGGCGTGTGCCTCACGGGCAATGGCATTGCGCAGGTTGCCGCCATCGATGGATGAAAGACGCAATCCCAAGCGTGGGGTGTCCTCTTGGTCGGTACCATTCCACAGGATGCGGTTGAGCAGCTTGTTGGCGCAAGCAAGACCTTTGTTGATGTCGTCGCCCGAATGTCCCCCTTTGAGTCCGGAAACGCTAATCTTGAATGCTTTTGTGCCAGGCATGACGGGTACTTGGCGATAGTCTATGGCTACCGTGGTGTCGATGCCGCCAGCGCAACCGATGCAGTATTCTCCTTCATCTTCATCGTCGAAATTGAGCAGTATGTCGCTTTGCAGCCAGTCGGTGCTGAGACCGTTGGCCCCAGTTAGCCCCGTTTCTTCGTCGACGGTGAAGAGTGCTTCCAGTGGACCATGCTCAATGCTCTTGTCGTCCAGTATGGCCATGATTGCGGCCACACCAATGCCGTCGTCGGCGCCAAGGGTAGTGCCGTCGGCAGTGAGCCATTCACCGTCGAGCACGGGCTGGATGGCGTCCTTCATGAAGTCAAACTGTTTGTCGCCGTTTTTCTCGCAGACCATGTCCATGTGTGCCTGGAGGCATACTTTGGGAGCGTGTTCATAGCCGGGGTGCGCGGGTTTGCGAATCAGCACGTTGCCCAGCGGGTCGCTGATGGTCTCAAGGCCACGGTCGTGACCGAACTGCTGCAGATAGGCCGAAATCTTCTCTTCGTGCTTGGAGGGACGTGGAATGTTCATAATCTCGCCGAAGAAGCGCCACACGCTGGCTGGCTTCAGGTTTTCCAATTCTTTTTGCATATTGTTGTTGATGTTTTATGTTTGATTGATTCAATATTGATATGTCGGCAGGCCGAAGGTCAGTACACATTCACGCTGCGTTTGCTCCGCTGGCAGCGTCCATTGGCGTCGCACACATCGATGAGTACCACATAGCTGCCATGGGGACAGCGGTGTCCTCTGTCGTCGAGGCCGTCCCACGACACGGTGCCCTCGGTGCCGAGCAAGGCATTGCGCATCAGGTGGCGCACCGCATGGCCAGTGATGTCGTAGATGATGATGCTGGCGTGCAGATGGCTGTCGCTCAAACGATAGGTGATGTCCAGCCAGTCGTTGTAACCGTCGTTGTCGGGCGATATGAGGTCGGTGTTCAGGGTGAAATCGTCAGTCACATAGAGGAACTCGGCGCTCTGTGAATTACGGGCGGTCGGTGTGCCGTAGCCCGCAGTGGAGGCCGCCGACGACCAGTTGGAGAGCTGTTGCGTCTCAATAAAGAAGGAACGCCGTTCCAGGGATACGCCCTCCACGCTGCGCAGCATGGGGCTGTGCATGGTTTCCGTATAGTCGAAGCGGTCGATTATGGTGCTGTCGTCGAGCGCCACGATGACAGTGCCCGAGGTGTTGTAATAGGGTGGCATGGATGGGAGCTCGACCAGCTTGTCGGGGTGGCGCACAGTGAAGTGAGCCCGCACATCGGCAGCGTCGGTAGTGAGGCAGACGTAGTCGTATGGGGGCACGCTGTGGGCCGGCAAGGCGTGGAAACGGTGCAGGGCTCCGTCGGTCCACCGCACCAGGTTGACGCCCTGTAGTGATATTGAGTCGGAGGTAGCGTTGTAGAGCTCCACGTAGTCGGCACCGTCGCCTTCGGGATTGAAGAGTATCTCGCTAATCAGCAAGCTGCCCTTGGCTATGGAAATCTCGCTCGTGTCGACCACAAATTGCGCCCAAACGACACGGGGAGCCACCACGGCAAATGTTAAAACTGCCAGGAGGGGAAGATTGCGTATTTTTCCTAAAGTCAGTAACATAATATCTCTGCGGGAGCGCTGCGAAACGCTTTCAGGACTACAAAGATACGAATATTTCTTCAAGTTGGCGATATTTTTGTAACTTTGCACCCTCAAAAGAACAAGAACCCAAGGCAAGAGGAGTGTTTTTAACATTTCGGCGAGCCGCTTGCAGTCACGGCCTCCCGCGCTCCTCCTGCCGCCATGAATGCCGACAAACTATGATAGGACTTTTAGGCAGCGGTAGCTGGGCTACGGCCATCATCAAGATACTATTGGAAGACGAGGAACACACCGTCAACTGGTGGGTGCGCGAACCTGAGGTGCGAGAAGGACTCCTGGCCGAACACCACAACATCTTCTACCTCCGTGAGGCGCTGATCGACACCAACCGCATCCGTCTCGGCGAGGAGGTCAGGGAGACGGTGGAGCAGTCGGACGACATCTTCATCGTCATTCCTTCTGCATTTGTCTACAATGCGTTGAAGGACATCCCTGCGGAGGTGATGCAGGCGAAGCGCTTCCATTGCGCCACCAAGGGTCTCATCCCCGAGACGAACCAGATTCTGACCGAGTACCTGCACACGTGCCACGGCGTGCCTTACAGCCAGATGACCGTGGTGAGCGGGCCGTCGCACGCCGAGGAGGCCGCACGTCAGCAGCTGACCTACCTCACGGTGGCGTCGGACAACGAGCGGCTGGCCAACGAGGTGAGGCAAATGTTGAACTGCTACTACGTGAAGACGGTCTATTCGCCCGACATCCGCGCCTTGCAGTACAGCACCGTGATGAAGAACATCTACGCTATCGGGGCGGGCATGTGCCACGGGCTGGGCTACGGCGACAACCCCATCGCTGTGCTGGTGGCCAACTCGGTGCAGGAGGGCTACGAGTTCCTGCAGCATTACGCTTCGCTCGACGCCCACATGATTGCGCAGTTTGCTTTCCTGGGCGACTTGCTGGTGACGTGCTACTCGCAGTTCAGCCGCAACCGCACTTTCGGGCAGATGCTCGGGCGCGGATACAGCGTCAAGACCGCCCAGCAGGAGATGAACATGGTGGCCGAGGGCTACTATGCCATCAAGGGCGTGGAGAAGATGCGTCGCGAGCTGGGCGTGGAGATGCCCATCGAGCAGGCCATCTACCAGGTTCTCTACGAGCACAAGCCGGCCCGCAAGACGATGAAGCTCCTGATGGGCAACCTGAAATAACCCTCGGCGGCGCCGCGCAGGCGTGGCTCCCGGGGCGGGGACTTGGGAAAGGAATGACCGGCAAGGGTCGGTTCGCACTATAATAAAAGGAATATATCAATAGATAAAGGGACAACAACATGAAGAAAACACTCTCGATACTGATGGTCGCCTTCGCGATGACGGCAATGGTCGCCTGCGGCGAGAAGGACAACACTCCTGCCGGCGGCAACGGCGGCGGCAACGATGTGCCGGCCGGTTGGGTGGACCTCGGTCTGCCGAGCGGTCTGCTATGGGCCGAGTGCAACGTGGGCGCCAACGCTCCCGAGGGGGCGGGCGACTACTTCGCTTGGGGCGAGACGGCTCCCAAGAACGACTACAGCTGGAGCACCTACCGCTACGGCTCGATGCTCGACGCGCTGACGAAGTACTGCTCGGTGGCCACCTACGGACTGGACGGCTACACGGACTCGCTGACCGTGCTCGAGCCGGGCGACGACGCTGCTGCGGTGCGTCTGGGCGGCGGCGCCAGGATTCCGACCCGCGAGGAGTGGGGCGAGCTGAAGGAGTATACCACCTGCGTATGGACGGAGCGCAACGGCGTGAACGGTCGTCTCTTCACGGCCGCCAACGGGCGGTCGCTCTTTCTGCCGGCGGCCAGCTCCATGTTCAACACCGAGCTGGAGGCCGACAGCACGTGGGGTCACTACTGGTCGAGCTCGCTCGCGGTGGATGCGCCCTTCTACGCGGGCAGCTTCCACTTCACCGACGAGCTCTGCGACGTGAGCAGCGACAGCCGCATCGCCGGCTTCTGCGTCCGCGCGGTGCGAGCCCGTCAGCGTTGATGCTTGAAGTGGATGAAACAATGGGGCCCGAAGACGCTAAGCGTCTTCGGGCCCCATCTCTTTAAACATCAAATCGCTGACATTTCTACAAGGAGCGCACCGGCGAGATGAACGCCGAGGACAGCATCAGCAAGCTCAAGGCGATTTGGGGCGAAGACCGCATCCAGGGCGAGGACAAGAAATAGCATCTCTTTGCAAAAGAGTAAATCGTTGTATTTCTGCACTCTAAAAATGTGCCGACTTTCTTACTAAGAAAGCCGCCTGCTTGATTACTAAGAAAGGCACCTGCTTGATTAGTAAGAAAGGCACCTGCTTGATTACTAAGAAAGGCACCTGCTTGATTAGTAAGAAAGCCACCCCCTTGATTAGTAAGAAAGGTGCCTGCTTGATTACTAAGAAAGTCGGCTGCTTTGTTAGTGCTTGATTTACAGTTTCTTTTTCGAAACCATGGAGGAGCGTCCCTTTCTCCTTAGGATTTTATAGGTAACAAACCCTCGGTTTTATTGTGCATAAAACCGAGGGTTTTGTTAGACATAAAACCGAGGCTTTTATTGGGCGATAGATGTGGGTGTTGTTTATCAGTAAGTTGTATAGGGATTACTAGCCATGATGTCGTCTTGGCTCAAAAAACTTAGGAGTATCGCACCGAAGGTTGATTCTTGTGGAAAAAAAGGATAGGTTATCGGCCCGACTTCCCCTTGACAAGAAATAGATTGGCTAGGCAGACAGCCAGTTCCTCTGTCTCCTCGCGGGGACGCCATGCAAGGATGTAGGATACTTCGGCTCCGACAACGGTGTAGCCGCGTTGCTCCAGCCCATCCATCTGTTGCTGCATGGCCTTGGAGAGGCGGGCGATACACTCGCCCTGTGCAGTGATGAGATATCCTTTCGAGTAGTTCAAAGGATCGCCGCTGCGGAGGTGAAGCACGGAGTTCTTGTGCTCGCGGAAATAGCTCAGCCATACATCCCGGAGAGTAAGCCCGACGGCAATGTTGGTTTGAGGCAGTTGAGGATTGTTGTAGATATAAAGGTTGTGACGGGCACGGGTGAGACCGACATAAGTGGTGCGGAGATCCTCGGGATCGGAAGTGTCGGGATTGTCCACAAAGAGATGCACGGTGTCGAACTCGCGTCCTTTGGCTTTATGGATTGTGCTGACAAAGACGCTGCCACCGTCGGCAGCGAGGAAATCCTCAACATCGCTTTCCAGCAGAAACTGGCGAAGGTCACTGCGGTAGTAGTTCTTGTTGGCACGTTCGTATTTGTCCCAGAAACGGTGCATGGCAGGCAGTAGCCGGCTGGTGGCATAAGTCTGGCATGTACGCTTCTTGGCGGCCTGCCATTTCTCCTTGTCAATGGTGGAACCTTCGTTGCCGAGGTGCTTCATGAAATACTTTACTTCGGCAAGGTTGATGAATCGGAATCCGCCACCCGATTGCACCAGCATCGCATGGACTCCCCGCTGTTTCAGTAGGTAGGCCATTTGGAGGGCTTGTTCATTGGTCCGGGTGAGAATGGCGGTGGAGCCAGTTGTCGTGGTTAGATTTATTAAATCCTTGACGCTGGCCATTCCCACTTTACCATTCTCTTCACTTCTGGGTTTGATGGACGTGTGTTTCAAGCGATCGGGAATGCGGTTCACGAAACGGTTGGCGTAGTCAACGATGGCTCGGTCGGAACGGTAGTTGGTGGTCATCTCGTAGAACTTGGCATCGTGGTTTGTGACGAGTGAACGGAGATGAGCGGAGTCACTGCCTCGGAATGTATAGATATTCTGGTCGTCGTCGCCCACAGCGATGACACGCATTTCCTCGTTTTGGTGCATCAAGGACTGAACCAAGAGGAAGTCATCGTTCCCCATATCCTGTGCCTCGTCGATGACAAGCACGCTCTTGGCAATTTTTGCTGCTTCCACCTCGCCTCGCTCAATCATCTCGGCTGCCAGGCGCACCACATTGTCGGCCTCCTCAAGCGACCCTTGTTTGCCCAACAGGTCGAAGGCGAAAGAATGGAATGTTTTGATGTCTACGAAATGGGCTGCGTTGCCCACCAGCTCCATCAAACGGACTTTGAATTCGGTGGCAGCAGCACGAGAGAACGTGAGCATTAGCAGTTGCTCGTGTTTCACGTCTTCGAGCAGTAGCAGCGAAGCCAGTTTGTGTACCAGCACGCGAGTCTTTCCGCTACCAGGACCGGCAGCCACGACAATACGCCGCGAATCCTTGTCGTTGATAATCTCCAATTGGCGTTGCGAAAGCCCACCAAAGATCCTGTTGTATTTTTCAGGCGTGATGTTTTTGCCGATTTGCGTTTTGCGTTCGCCCTTGAAATATTTGTTGATGAATGCCTTGAAGTCCAAAAGGAAGTAGTCGCTGACGTATTGCAACGCCGCGTCATAGTCGCGTACCATCATGTTAGCATACTCGCCGACGATGTGTATCTGTTGAATACGTTGTTTGTAGAACTCGTCAAGCAGGCGGTAGTGTTCTTTTGTATATCCGTATCGGCGTTCCACCATCCGCTTGAGCTGCATGGTGTTGTAGATGACAAGAAAGCCGCCTTCAAGTTTCAATAGCCCAGTTTTGTTAAGATAGAGCAACGCCTCTTCCATATCGGAGATGGTAGGCGGTTCTGCAAGAGTGAGCTGGGCATTGTATTGATTGAGCAGTTCCACCAGTGAGAAAGAAACGAGTGTGGAAGCGCCCTCGTTCTTCTGCTCAAAAAGCGACATCACCACGAAACGGCATATACTCACACGTTTTTCGAAACGTTTGAGTGTGGTTTCTCGGCTCACTTGTAGACGCAGGTTTACACTATCGCTAAAAGTATGTTCTTCTTTGCGCACATATCCTTTGAGGGTGAGAAAATACAGCAGTGTCTTTATTCTGCGCACATTGCAGATAGTTATGCCACTCTTGTGCGCCTCCTCGTTCAGTTGCTTGTAGTTGAATTCGCGATTATCCTCGGAGAGATGTGATAGCAAGAACTGCTCCAGGCGTAGAGTGTTGTCCAGTTCGCGACGTGTGGTGCTCTTGGTAATCCAAGCTTGCATATCGTGGCTGTCTGCGAGAATTCCTTCCTGTCGCATGAGATTGACGTTGCGGATAACAACCTCCTTGGTCATGCCAAGTACATCTGCCAAGTAGTCGATGCGGCTCTCTGCCTCGTCGAAGTTCTTGGTTGTGGCGCGGCGGCTGATAAGCGAACGGATTATACGGGCTGCCTCTTCGCGTGTGTTCTCGTCAAAGAGGGGAGAGTGTGTAAGTCGTCGGCGTGCTTCCTCCATGGTGCCCACAGTGATGCCTGTGGCAAAGATATGTGGCGTATTGTTGCCACGGGTGATAAGCCCTGCATTTTCTAGTGCGGCGATGGCAGCTTTGACACGAGTATCAATATTGTCAACTTCCTCGTTCCATCCAGCTTGACGTGCTATTTCTAAAGGGGAACAACTAACCATCGGATACTTGGGCGTCATGTCTTTGATGGCTTTCCACACCTGTTGGATTTCACTGATGGAAAGTTTGGTTTGGTTAAGAAGAAGGAAATGTTTGTCGAGGTCGTTGTCTGAATAGAGTACATAGCATTCAGCATCCATTCGTGGGTCGCGGCCTGCTCGACCGGCCTCCTGAACATAACTCTCCAAAGAATCGCTGATGTCGTAGTGGATAACTAATCCCACGTCTTTTTTGTCAACTCCCATGCCAAATGCCGAAGTGGCTACGATGACTTGCGCCTCTCCGTTCATGAAGGCATCTTGATTTTTTATCTTATCGGCAGATTCCATCTTGCCGTTGAATGGCAGGGCTCTAATGCCATCGGCACGGAGGTGGGCAGATATCTCTTTTGTGCGTTTTGTGCGGCTTACGTATACAATGGTGGGGCATTGTCGTCCAAGAATAAGAGACCGCAAGTGGTTGTATTTCTCGTCATCGGTATCGGCATGGATGACAGAGTAGCGCAGGTTCTTACGTTCGGCGTTGGCAGCAAAGACTTTTAGTCCTAGGCCAAGCTTTTCGCGAAAATAGTCGCAGATATCACTAATAACTTTCTGCTTGGCAGTGGCCGTGAAACATGACACCGCTATAGGGCGATCTTGCTGTTTCTGCTTCTGTAGGTTGCGAATAAAGTCACCGATGTAAAGGTAGTCAGGCCGGAAGTCCTGTCCCCATGCTGAGAAACAATGGGCCTCGTCGACAACAAAGCGCACGACGTTGCGCCCTAGTAGCAGCCGTTCGATGGTCTTACTGCGTAACATCTCAGGTGCAATGTAAAGTAGGTTGGCATTGCCTTCTGCAACCTGTTGAACTGCCGTGGAACGTTCTATAGGGTCAAGCAATCCATTGATGGTAACAGCGTCACTAATGCCTCGTTCTGCTAGGTTGTCCACCTGGTCTTTCATAAGTGACTGCAGTGGCGATATAATTACTGTCAATCCGTGCGAGTTACGCCCTGCCATTAGTGCGGGCAATTGGAACGTTAGTGATTTTCCTCCACCTGTGGGAAATATGCATAGTAGTGATTCACCATGGAGGGCAGTCTCCACAGCATCTTGTTGCATACTTTTTCCGTCGAAGAGACGAAAGTTATCATAACCGAAGAACTCATGCAGCCCGTGGAGAGCGTTCAATTGTTGTTTGCAATATTCACATTCACCACAGGGGGTGTTTCGTAGTAAGTTCAGTACGTTGGCTACTTTTGGGTAGTTGCGCATCACCCAGGATGGTGTGATGCTCATCATGTCATGGGCACCGATGATTGCTAATACATAGGCTAGTTCGACAGGGTAGTGCCTTACTATTGCATCCAGATTTGCTTTTGTGCATATTCTCCCATGGTATTCTTTGGAGATTAAATCCACTATATTGGAAACAGCGGAAAACATCCTTTCCAAGAGTGGTCGTTGAGCAGGTGTGTAGCCGATATATTTGAAGAATCCTGAAAATTCGTTTACATTATGAAGAAGATACCAGTATATCTCTTTACGTTGAGCAGATAGTTGCTGCCACGCTGCTACCTCATCATTGAATAAGTCCCGGGCTTTTATGGCGTCGTTTGCGGGGTTGTTCAACTCGTCAACCTGTAGCTTGTCGTCTTTTACCAGTCGGTGGTAAGGCCTGTCGGGGAACATTAAAGGTGAAAGATAGAGTGTGTCAATGAAAATATGACTGCCCCTTATCTCGGTATGCTTTAAGTCAAAACCAATAATGTTGTGTCCTGCCACGGTATCATAGCCATCTACAAATGCCATGAATTCTGCCTTGTTATGAGTGTGCAGTACTGCACCATCCTCTCGGACAGCTCCGTAATCCTGAACCTTATTATTTTGTGGATTGATCTCAGTGTCGATAAAGACAATCATATTTCAATCTATTGAGCATTTGGCGAGTCAAAGAGCAGTAGGATTATCCGCTTTTTCATTGCTTTTTCCTCTTGGGCTTCGGCTCGGGCAGCGCCGCGCAGGTGGCCCTCGTCAGGGCAGCCAGGTAGTCGCGGTCGTCCACATCCTCGATATAGAAGTGCGGCTTGGCGCCAGGGTAGGGGGGACGCAGCACCTCCGAGCGCAGCAGCGCGCGCCCCGCCTCGGTGGGCTTCACATAGAAACCGTTGTCGCACACCAGGGCGAATATCTTCCCCCCGCAGTAGACCCCGTAGTCGCCGAACATCTTCCGCGCCACAATCTCGCCCGCCCCGCCGCACTGGTCCACGATATACTGTACAAAGTCGGGATTACTCATCGTATGATACAATTACTGATTGTATTTCTCTAAATTTTTGTGATGGATTCTCTCAAGAATCTCAATCGTAGTGCCGTCGGTGCTTACACCAGCACGCTTGGCCTGCTCTACAACATCATCGTGGTTTCTCTTTTCAAGTAATTCCAATGTGGAAACTGTGTTTTCCGACTCAACTGGCTCCGTTGTGTTGTCGTGCAAGTCCAACTCCAACTCAGAACCTTCAGATGATTGTGCAGTATATGGATCTTCTATTGGTGTTGACGATGGGTCTTCTGTAGATTGGGATGCTGTTGTACGATAGCTCTTGGAACGTGTTTTCTTCGTGTTTGACTCTTTCTCAACGGTATTTATGCTCTTAGCATTATCTGATGGCTGTTCTTGTAGGACTCTAGAGAATATTGCAAACACAAAAAGAATCAATATAACAGATAGTACAGAGCAACCCTTGAAGGAATGTCTGCTTCTTGTATAGTAGTGGTATCTTTTCCTATTGTTGTTCGTGTGCCATCTTCGCTTTTCGTATTTTCCTGTTGAGGAAGAGGAAAATGAGTCATGAGTGGTCGATTTGGGTGCGTCTTTTATCCCATGGCGCTTTTTGTGGCAGTCTTCACAAAGAACAACAAGTTCTTCTGGGCGATATGACCAAGGATTTGCATCTCTATAAACCAAGTGATGAACCTGAAGTTTGTTTCGCTCGTTATAGAATCTTCGTCCGCAGTCTGCACATGTGAAATCACGCTCTTTGATTAGTGAAAAGGAATATCCTTTCCAATAGTCAGATTTCAGCAATTGCTCATACTCTTCTTTTGTCATGTGTAGCCGTGAAGATTGTTTGAATAGTATAAGGAGTTAGGGTCTCCTTTTACTTTCCAATATTATTTGTTATTTGAAGTACTCCACGCCGCTTTCGAAGATGAGCTGGTCGTCGTTGCCGTAGATGTTCAAGGCCGTGCCTTTGCTGCGGCGCTCGCTGTGGCCCATCTTGCCGAGCACGCGGCCGTCGGGACTGGTGATGCCCTCGATGGCCATGTAGGAGCCGTTCATGTTGTACTCCTCGTCCATCGTCGGATTGCCGTTGAGGTCGACATACTGCGTGGCCACCTGGCCGTTCCGGAAGAGGCGGTCGAGCCACTCCTGCGGTGCCACGAAACGCCCTTCGCCGTGCGAGATGGGAATGACATAGGTGGCGCCCAGCTCGGCCTTCTGCAGCCACGGGCTGAGGTTGCTGGTGACACGGGTGTAGGCCATCTTGCTCTGGTGGCGGCCGATGGTGTTGAAGGTCAGCGTCGGCGCATCGGCGGCCTGCGGGCGTATCTCGCCGTAGGGCACAAGGCCGAGCTTCACCAGGGCCTGGAATCCGTTGCAGATGCCGAGCATCAGTCCGTCACGCTTGTTGAGCAGCTCCATCACCGCCTCACTGATTCGGTCATTGCGGAAGACGCTGGTGATGAACTTGGCGCTGCCCTCGGGCTCGTCGCCGGCCGAGAAGCCACCGGGTATCATGACAATCTGGCTGTTCTGTATGGCGCGGACATAGGCCTCCACGCTCTCGCCAATCTGCCGGCCGTTCTGGTTGCGGAATACGATAATCTCCGTGTCGGCGCCGGCACGGTGGAAGGCGCGTGCCGAGTCGTACTCGCAGTTGGTGCCGGGGAAGGCAGGGATGAATACATGCGGGCGGGCCACCTTGTGGGAACAGAGGTGGATGTCCTTGGCCTTGAAGGTGTCGGTTGCAATGGTCTTGCCGTCGGTAGCGCCTGCAGTGCGGGTCGGGAAGACGCCTTCGAGGGTCTTCTGCCATGCGGCGAGGGCTTCCTCAAGGTCAATCTTCTCGCCACCAACTTCAAAGACGGGCGTGGCGGTAACCTCGCCGATTGCCGTGCAGCGGAAAGGCAATCCTTCGGTGGATGCCATCTCGGCCACTATCCATCCGTAGTGCTTGGCAGCGAGGTCGGCAGTGGTGGTGAGCTTCACTCCCAGCTTGTTGCCGAAGGCCATCTTGCTGACGGCCTCGATGATGCCACCAAAACCGAGGGCGTAGGCGCTGCGCACCTGACCGTTCTCGATGGCTTTCCTCAGTCCGGAGTACTGACGGAGGGCATCTTCGTAGTTGGGCATGCCGTATGGTTCCTCCTCGACAGTGAGCAGCACCAGCTTGCTGCCGGCTTGTTTCAGCTCGGGGGTGATGGTATGTTGCAGGTCGCTCATGCCCACGGCGAAGGAGCAGAGCGTGGGCGGCACGTCTATATCATTAAAGGTGCCGCTCATGGAGTCCTTGCCACCGATGGCGGGCAGCTTGAGTCCCATCTGGGCGTGGTAGGCGCCGAGGAGGGCGGCAAAGGGCTCACCCCAGCGGTAGGGGTCGTTGCCCAGTTTCTTGAAATATTCCTGGAAGGTGAGTCGCACACGGCTTACGTCGCCACCGGCGGCGGCAATCTTGGCTACCGACGACAGCACGGCATACACGGCACCGTGGAACGGCGACCAGGACATCTGGTAGGGATCCATGCCGTAGGCCATGATGCTGACGGTGTCGCACTTGCCGTCCAAGAGCGGCAGCTTGCCAATCATGCTCTGCGTGGGCGTCAGCTGGTTCTTGCCACCGAAAGGCATCACCACGCTGCCGGCACCAATCGAGCTGTCGAACATCTCGATGAGACCTTTCTGCGAGCAGACGTTGAGGTCGGCAAGGGTTTTCAACCAAAGGCCCTTTACACTAGTAGCACTAGTATTGCTAGTAGCACTAGTGGTCTGACTAGGCATTGTCACGCTAACTGTCGTCTCCTGATGGGCACCGTTGGTGTCGATGAAGCGGCGGCTAAGGTTGACAATCTCTTTGCCACGCCAGTTGATGACCATGCGGGGCTCCTTGGTGACGGTGGCCACCACCGTGGCTTCAAGGTTCTCCTCGTCAGCATATTTCAGCATCAGGTCCACATCTTTCGGGTCGACCACCACGGCCATACGTTCCTGACTCTCGCTGATGGCCAGCTCGGTACCGTCGAGACCGGCGTATTTCTTGGGAACTTTATCCAGGTTAATCTGCAATCCATCGGCCAATTCACCAATGGCCACGCTCACGCCGCCAGCACCAAAGTCATTACATTTCTTGATGATTGAAGACACCTCTTCGCGCCGAAACAGGCGCTGAATCTTACGCTCGGTGGGGGCATTGCCTTTCTGCACCTCGGCTCCGCAAGTGGTCAGCGACTTGGTGGTGTGACTCTTCGAGGCACCCGTGGCACCGCCGATGCCGTCACGGCCAGTACGTCCACCCAAGAGGATGATGACATCGCCGGGGTCGGAGGTGAGGCGCTTCACGGCACGGCGCGGAGCAGCGGCGATGACAGCGCCAATTTCCATGCGTTTGGCTACGTAGTTGGGATGGTAGATCTCATTGACTAAACCCGTCGCAAGACCAATCTGGTTGCCGTAGCTGGAATAGCCGTGGGCGGCAGTGGTGACAATCTTGCGCTGCGGTAGTTTTCCGGACAGCGTTTCATTGATGGGACGTGTCGGGTCGGCAGCGCCGGTGACGCGCATGGCTTGGTAGACGTAGGTACGGCCCGAAAGCGGGTCGCGTATGCAACCACCGAGGCAGGTGGCGGCGCCACCGAAGGGCTCTATCTCGGTGGGGTGGTTGTGTGTCTCATTCTTGAAGTTGATGAGCCACTCCTCTTCTTTACCATCAATAACGACAGGTACGACAATGGAGCATGCGTTGATTTCGTCGCTGGGCTCCTGGTCATTTAGTAAACCCTCCTTTTTGAGGCGTTTGGCTGCCAGTGTGCCGATGTCCATCAAGCAAACATACTTGTCAGTACGTCCTGCATATTGCTCCCGGTGGTCGTTAAGGTATTGCAGGAAAGCGCCCTCGAGCAGCGGACGGTAGTGCCCCTCGTCGAAATGCACATCCTTTAGTTCTGTGGCGAAAGTAGTGTGGCGGCAATGGTCGCTCCAGTAGGTGTCCAACACGCGTATCTCGGTCATTGTCGGGTCGCGCTTCTCTTCATCGCGGAAATAGCGTTGAATATGCTCCATGTCGCGGAAAGTCATTGCGAGATTTAGCGAATCATACAACTCTCGCAACGCGGAGGTATCCATATCTTTGAATCCAGAGAAGACAATTACATCAGCGGGTTCGTCAAAATGATCTTCAAGCGTGTCGGGCTTTTGTTCATCGGCCATGCGGGAGTCAACAGGATTGACGCAGTGCTTGATAACAGCTTGACGTTGTTCTTCTGTTAATTGACCGCTTATAACGTAGGTAGTGGCCGATTTGATGATGACATCGTCGCCAGCGCCAAGCAGGCGTACACATTGCACGGCAGAGTCGGCACGTTGGTCGAACTGGCCAGGTAGATACTCCACGGAGAAACAGAAATCATCTGCCTGTCGAGGATATTGTTCCTCGTAGACATCATCAACTGGCGGTTCGGAGAAAACGGTGATGAGGGCTTTGTGATAGGATTCCTCAGAGATATTCTCAATATCATAGCGTATTAGGGCGCGTACCCTCGTGGCTTTGATGTTGAGATAGTTTACCATTTCTTCATGCAACTCTTTTGCCTGAATGGCGTAGTCGACTTTCTTTTCGACATAAATACGACGTACCTTTGTGCTCATGATTTTGTGTGTCGGTGGCAGGGGCGTTAGACGTCTGTCTGCAGAATTAATGTTATTATTTCTTATTGTTTTTTTCTTTTGGGACAGGAATGTCACAGAATGATATCTTTGTTGAACCAGTCGGGATGTTTGGCTGTTTTGTTTTGGTAGAACTTCATAATCTCTTGCATATCGGCTGCGTAGTCGCCAGAGGGTTGGATGACAGGCCCTACACCCATTATTTTTTGTTTGAAATCTATGTAGGTTAGTACGATGGGTACATGGGCTTGAGTGGCCACCTCGTAGAAACCTCGTTTCCAACGTTTCGCAGGTTTGCGTGTGCCTTCAGGGGTGAGCACAATGACAAAATCTTCGTGTTGTGCAAAGTTCTCCACGGCCTTTTCCACTAGGTTGTTGTGTCGATTCCCTCGGTCCACGGGTATCACTCCGAAATGGCGTAGCAGGGGAGTAGTAAACCAGTTAAAGTATTCTTTCTTCATAAAGATACGGGCGTTGCACCCTATCTTGAATACACAGGCGGCGCCAAGAAAGAAATCTGCAATCGAAGTGTGAGGGGCTTCGATGTAAACGGCGCGATACAACTCGGGACGTTTCTCCTTCGGCAGATCAAACTTCCACCCGAATAGCCGCACGATAAATATCCAGATTCTTTTCATAGGTGCGAAATATGCTGTATGTTAAATGGACCGCAGGTAGTTTCTGTATATCTCGGCTTCCTCTTTCTTGCCTCGCTTTTCATAACTTTTCACCATACTGTTGTAGAGTCCACGATATGCCATTTTTTCGTCAAGTCCCCGGGCACGTTGGATGGCTATGTAAGATGAAACCGCCTGATTATCGAGTTGGTCTGCATCAATGAGTTGCAGGATTTCGTTTTCGGCGGCATTGAGATTCTGTTGTTGCAGATAAATCTGAATGCTGAGTTGGTAAGCCGAGACATATTTGAAGTTATGCTTCTTGATATTCTGGCATATCTCGAGTGCTTTGGTCGCGTCGCCTTTCATCACATATGCGTAGGCGGCAAAATAGTTTGCATTGTCGTTGGATGGCTCAAACTCAAAGAAGCGGTTGCACATGTAAAGCGTACTGTCCGGTTTGTTGGTCATAAGATATATCTCGGCCATATCGAGCAGTACGGATTCATTGTATGGGTTATGCTCCAATGCTCTGCGGAAATAGAACATGGCAGAGTCAATCTGTTTGGCAGCTTTGTAGCGGGCTCCGTAGTAGTCGTCTTTGTTGTCTCTTTTTAGTACTACTGCAATAGGTACACCATCCACATTAATTGAATGTACCATGTTTTTGGGCGGAAATACTTTGCTGTTGCTTAAATATTCGGGAGCAATGCCTGTGATGGGAAAAACGGCATAGTCCCAATCGTTGTCGCCTCGTTGGTACCAACGGATGAACTTCAACTGGAAACGCGCTGTATCGTTGCGCAGAAAATATTGGGTTGAGTTGACGTGCCACGAACCTACAACTATCTTTTTGCCGGTTTGAAGGGGTGAGGGTTCAGCGTGTTCAATTACCCATTCTGTGGCCTCACGCATTGAGTGATAATAGTAATCCATTTCATAGTTGGTAAAGGCATTTTTTGTGCCTCCAGCAAGCCCGTTAAAGTAGACATATTCATAGGGGTGGTTTTTGCAGATATGTTTCACCGGACCAATAAGCAGTATGGCTAATACGACATAACATAACACCTCCCATATCTTGGATATAGGTAGTTTGGATTTTGTGGCATTGTTGTCAGTGTCGCTGGAGGTCTTTGGCTCTTTAAATTTCTCGATGAGGGCGTTAAATCCTAATGCTGCAGATGCCACCATGGGAGGATATGCAAATAAACTGTGTCGCCACCCGCCATAGACATTAGCTTTGGTATATACTATCCATGCAACAGGGAAGATAAAACAGAAGTAGAGCATAGCATTCTCTATCCGTCTGAGTGGGTTTTCTTCGGTGCCACTTTTTTTGAATGCACCTAAGCAGGGATAGAGTATCCACCCTATAATCACGGCAATCGGAATGGTGGTGAGAATAAATTTGGGTGTATAGTACCAAGGCAACACATCGCTCCATACCATTTGTCCTTCATATACCTGGCGTAGGGCGATGGCAAATTTTGACATGGCGTGGTATGACTCAATACTGTTTTTAATGGGGGCCTCCATGGCATAGGGCCATAGGAGCAGCCCAGCAAAGAATCCGATGATGCAGATGGCTACTGCGTATATGAATGCGCGGAAGAGTCCACTCCAATCGTAGGAATGTTTGGGTCTTTTTGATGATGTGTTTTTAGATCCACTCTTGATATTGGGGGCATCAATACTATTGGACGTATATGCTCCGTTTCTGCGAGATATGGCCCATAGCAATCCCCATAGCCCAAAATAACCGATGATGATAAGACCACCGATACGGGTACTAATAGCCAGAGCCAATGAAAGGACTAGCATTACCATGGTAATTATCTTTGGATATCTTCGATCAGGATTGGATGCCTGTCTAAAAAACATCATTATGTAGTAGATGCTCATGATGACACCTGTGGCAAGAGGTATATCCTTGGGGTTGTTGAACGAGTGTCCAAGGAAACGTGGCGATAGAAACATAAGTAGCATTGCCAATACCCCGGCGCGCCATCCTCCAATGCGCCATGCAATAAGACCAACAAACAAGACGGTTAGCCAACCTAGAAATGCATTAGCCATATGGCGTGATGTGCTGATGTCCTCGATGTGAAATGTTTCGTTAACCCACGCCATTACCACATCGAATGAACAACCATAGTATTTCAAGTTCTGAAATGTCATGCAGGTGGTGTCCTGATGGTTGGTTTTGTAATAGTTAAGTACATTATACCCTTGGGGAATTTGGAATCCGTCCTCATCCCCGCTGTTCCCAGCGTCTCTACTCATGATGGGCATGAGGAAGAATAGTATGATGGCAAGGAAAATGAACCCCCAAAAGAAAGGGTTGTGTTTGTTTTCAGTAAAAAAACTTTTCATTTCGATATGATTTGAGATGGCTGATGTGGCTTGTGCTTTGTTATTTGTTGAATTTGTATCGTCTTTTGATTCGGAGCAATTCTATTGGGGCTTTGAAAAAGTCACGGCTTTTTAGTTTGGAACCATCAATGTCAATCCATTGAAACAGTGGAAATTCATATATTTGTTCGCAGGCGTTTTTGTGTCCGTAGCGTTGTTGGTACCGTGCCAGCAGTTCTACATCAAATAACCATCTGGTAGAGAATGATTCTTGAAATATATTACGTACTACTTCAGTGGTGAACATTTTGGCTCCGCACTGGCTGTCGTACACCGGTAAATTGAGCATGATGGAAACGCATGTGGCAAAACAACGTCCTAGATAATGGCGCATCTTTTTGCGTTTGACCTTGGCCCCTAAGCGAAGCAGACGGGTTCCCATCACGATGTCGTATGTGTGCGGACTATTTGCATCAAGAGCTTGCCCTGCCATCCATTCGGCCATGCGCGGAATTTCAAAAAGGGGAGTAGCCAAGTCTGCATCCCAAAAAGCAATGTAGTCAGGTTTTATCCCACCGTCCATAATGGGCGTTTCTGCACCGTATAGCATGCCTTTGCGTACAGCTTCGGCTTTTCCTCCGTTAGGTTGGATGTCTAATAGATGCAGGTGAGGATGGCGGGTGCAGAGTTGTTGCAACACCTCAAGGGTATTGTCCCGGCTTCCATCGTTGGCAAAAAGGAATTCGATGTCTTCGTGCCTCTCGACAAACTGAACAAAGTCCTCCTGTCTCAGGCGTTCAGATTCGTTGTAGCAGGGAACTACGATGAGGATTTTCATGGCTGTTAGTATTGTGATTTTAGATGAAGGTTACTCAAATTTGTTTTTGTATGCTTTCAGAGTGTTCTGCAACAATGAAACGATAGTCAAAGGACCAACACCACCCGGCACGGGTGTCACCCAACTGCATTTGTTGTCAACTTCACTGTGTTTCACATCTCCAATTAGATGGAATCCGTTTTTTTTCGAGGCGTCGGGGATACGATGGATGCCAACATCAATCACGACCACATCGTCTTTCACCATGTCAGCAGTGATAAATTCAGGTTTACCGATGGCTACAATCAGGATGTCGGCTTGACGTGTGATATCTGATAGGTTCTTGGTCTGGCTGTGGCAGAGTGTGACGGTGCAATTTGCGTGTGCATTTTTGCGTGACATGAGGTTTGCAACAGGTGTGCCTACAATGTTGCTACGTCCTACCACTACGCAATGTTTTCCGGATGTCTCTATGTTGTAGCGTTCCAACAATGTGCAGATTCCCATCGGAGTGGCAGGAATGAATGCACTCTCATCCAGTACCATGCGTCCGATGTTGACAGGGGTGAAGCCGTCTACATCCTTGTTGGGAGATATTGCGTCTATTATGTGTTGTTCGTTGATCTGTTTTGGCAGAGGTAATTGTACGATAAAACCGTCAATCTCTTCATCTTTGTTGAGGAATTCTATGGTCTGCATTAAATCCTCTTCCTTGATATTGGCGGGGAAGCGATATACCGATGAGGTGAATCCCACCTCATGGCTTGCCTTCTCTTTGTTGGCTACATAAGTCATGCTGGCACCATCATCGCCCACCAATACGGCGGCAAGGTGTGGAGGACGTTTGCCATCGGCTGTGATGCGGCGTACCTCGTTAGCTATTTCGTCTTTAATTTGGGTGGCGGTGGCTTTGCCATCAAGTATTTGGAACATAGTATGGTTGTTTTTCGTGTGTTGACAAGAATGTTTCTTGATTATCTGTGGCGTTTCGGCATCATGGGCATTTTACCTTTGCCGTTGGAGACCATCTTCATCATTTTGCGGGTGTCCTCAAATTGCTTAATCAATCGGTTCACCTCTTGGATGGATCTGCCGCTGCCCGCCGCAATACGTTGTTTGCGGCTGCCGTTGAGACAGCTGGGGTTGCGGCGCTCATAAGGTGTCATGGATCCTATAATGGTCTCAATGGGCATAAAAGCGTCATCGTTAATTTCCACATCTTTGGTCAGTTTTGACATGCCAGGAATCATGCCTATCAGATCCTTCATATTACCCATTTTCTTAATCTGACCTATCTGTGCCAGAAAATCCTCGTAGTTGTATTCATTCTTGACTAGGCGTTTTTGTATCTTGCGGGCTTCTTCCTCGTCGTATTGTTCTTGGGCGCGTTCTACGAGAGACACCACATCGCCCATGCCGAGGATGCGGTTGGCCATACGGTCAGGGTGGAATACGTCAAGGGCATCCATCTTTTCGCCGATACCAATGAACTTGATAGGTTTCTTGACAGAGTAGCGTATCGTCAGTGCAGCACCACCACGTGCGTCGCCATCCAGTTTTGTCAGCACCACGCCGTCGTAGTCAATACGCTCGTTGAATGCTTTGGCAGTATTTACCGCGTCTTGTCCTGTCATGGAGTCCACTACGAAGAGTGTCTCTTGGGGCTGTAGCGCCTTTTTGAGCGCGGCAATCTCGTTCATCATTTCTTCGTCGACAGCCAGACGGCCTGCGGTATCGACGATGACCACATTGACGCCCTTCAAGCGAGCTTCCTTGATGGCGTCTTCTGCAATTCTCACAGGGTCGGAGATACCCATCTGTGCGAAAACAGGCACGCCAATCTGCTCGCCGAGTACTTGTAGTTGGTTAATAGCAGCGGGACGATATACGTCGCCAGCCACAAGCATTACGTTTTTGGCTTTCTTGGTTTTTAGGTAATTTGCCAGTTTGGCGCTGAATGTTGTCTTGCCGGAGCCCTGTAGACCAGCAATGAGTACTACGGCAGGGCTGCCTTTGATGTTGATGTCGGCAGTTTCGCTGCCCATTAGTTTTGTCAGCTCGTCCTTGACAATCTTCACCATCATTTGCCCTGGCTCAACGCTCTGTATCACGTTATGTCCGAGAGCTTCGGCTTTTACTTTGTCAGTAAACTCTTTGGCAATTGGATAGCTCACGTCGGCATCCAGTAGCGCTTTTCGCACCTCCTTTACGGTCTCGGCCACGTTGATGTCGGTTATGGTGCCTTTGCCTCGCAGGGTGTGGAGCGCTTTTTCAATCTTGCTGCTTAAATTCTCAAACATTATTGTCGTTTATGTTTTGTATTCTTTTTGTTTTGGTTGAAGGTTCAGATGCTTATCGTCACACAATGTTGTGTTTATGTACTTTCGTTGAGATGCAAAGGTACGACTTTTTTTTGACATATTGCCGTGCCAAAAATCTTTTTTTTACTTGTAAAGAAACATTTTTGTCTTTTTGTCGTTAAACAGAGAAATTAGAGAAACCCAGATTAGCAAACAATGTTATTATGCGTCAATTAAAAATAACCCATTCCATCACCAACCGAGACATCAAGTCGCTTGACAAATACCTGCAAGACATCTGCAGTGAGGAGTTGCTTACTCCGGAAGAGGAGGTGCAACTTGCACAGCGTATTAGGCAGGGTGACCAGGCCGCTCTTGACAAACTGACCAAGGCCAATCTGCGTTTTGTTGTTTCGGTGGCAAAGCAATATCAGAATCAGGGTCTCAGTCTCCCCGACCTTATCAATGAAGGCAACGTAGGTCTTATCAAGGCCGCCAAGCGTTTCGACGAGACTCGTGGCTTTAAGTTCATATCTTATGCGGTGTGGTGGATTCGCCAAAGCATTCTCCAGGCCATCGCCGAGAACAGCCGTATTGTGCGTCTACCTTCCAACCAATTGGGCGCGTTGAACAAGCTGAAGAAGTACATGTCCCAGCTGGAGCAGAAGCTGGAACGAGTCCCTTCGGAAGAGGAACTGGCCGAGATGTTGGATATGCCAGAGGACAAGGTCAAGAGTATACTGGGCATCTCTAGCCGCCATATTTCCATTGATGCTCCGCTGGTGGCGGACGAGGACGTGAACTATGTCGACGTGCTTCCCAACGAGGACACGCCGCCCACCGATGCGTCGCTTATGCAGGAGTCGCTGGCTCTCGAAGTGGAGCATTCGCTTTCGACGCTGACCGAATATGAGCGTGAGGTTATCAAGATGTATTTCGGTATCGGCATTCCTTACGCCCTCAGTTTGGACGAGATAGCCATGAAGTTTGGCCTTACTCGTGAGCGTGTGCGCCAAATCAAGGAAAAGGGTATCAAGCGTCTCAAGCAGAGTTCGAAGAGCAAGCACTTGCTGGCATATCTGTAGTGAATGAGCTTCCTTGGCGAGCAACCGAAGGTGTAAAGTGCCGGTGTCATGTCGCTTTGCACCTTTTTTATTACCAGCGAGGGTGTCCTTCCGATATTGTCACCTACGACAGAACTGTTTTCCCTCAGACCTGAACGGGTATTCCCCTAACCAACCAATAATCTCCCGATGGATATTATCTGCAAATATTTCCCCAACCTCACTCCGCGCCAACAGGAGCAGTTTGCGGCCATGCCCGCTTTGTATGACAGCTGGAATGCAAAGATAAACGTTATCTCCCGCAAGGATATGGAGCATTTCATGGAACACCATGTCCTCCATTCCCTGGCTATCGCCAAGGTGCAGCCCCTCAAAAGCATGGCGGAGATTCTTGATGTGGGTACGGGCGGAGGATTCCCTGGCATCCCGTTGGCCATACTCTTTCCCGAAGCTCGTTTCCGGCTGGTCGACTCGGTGGGCAAGAAAATCAAGGTGGTGCAGGACGCGGTGCGGCAGCTCGACCTTCAGAATGTGAGTGTTGAGCAGACGCGTGTGGAGTCGATGAGGGCTTCCGACTTTGATTTCATTGTCAGTCGTGCCGTCACTGATTTGCCCCAGTTTGTGGGGTGGGTGAGGGGCAAGGTCTCCGACGTGCAGTACCACAAGCTCCACAACGGCATTCTCTATCTCAAAGGCGGCGACCTGACGGCAGAGCTCGCACCGCTCAGTAAGCATGTCCGTACATTCAATATCAGCGATTTCTTCGAAGAGGAGTATTTCCAGACCAAACAGGTAGTGCATATCCCGATGTAGTGTCGGCTCTGCTCGTCGCCCCCTCTTTTCCTTCAGCCCGAACAGGGAGGCCTAGTAACGGTTTCTGGGCAACTCTTGTCATGTTGCGTTCCGAGCTCCATAGTGGTTTTGGGATGCAACCTCATTCTGGTACCCCCTCAATATATAATACAATATATAGTATGGCAGACAGAGAATACTCGGGTGCTTTCTGTTTTTGATAGTGTTGGGCAATTTTCCCCGTATGTTGGCGTTATAAGGTCGTAAATGATGAAGTAATGATATTTAGTTCTGTTAATAGTGAACAAAGGGAATGTACCGTGGGGTGGATGTATGATGGCGATGTTCCAGACATGGAAAATGAGGCGGTGACGTTCCATGAGGTACTCAGGGCACCGTAACATCTACATTCAGGGTGTGAATGGGATTGGCTGTTGGGCATTGTATTTGATTAGTCCGACGGTATTTGCCGCTTTGGTCAGCCAGTCCGCTATGTTCAATTATTAACGGATTTACCAATGCAAAATAGATTTATATTGGCGATACTCGCAATGAGTATGGCCAGTGCCGTAACGGCACAAAACGCGTTTACTCTCCGCGGGACCCTGATGGACGCTAAAGGTGAGGCGTTACCTTTCGCGAACTGCGTGCTTTTGCAGCAGAGCGACAGTGCATTTGCCTATGGGACTACAAGTGACTTCGACGGCGTGTTCTCGTTGGCGGGTGTCACGCAGGGCATATATATACTGAGGATAACTGCCGTCGGTCACGAGACCTGGTGGCAGGACATCTCTGTTGTGCGTGACACGAATTTAGGTGCTATTGAGATTGCCGACAATGCGACGGCGCTGAAGGAGGTGCAAGTCACTGCCAGCCGACCGCTCTATAGTGCCGACGGCGAGAAGGTGTTCTACAACGTGAGCGACGACCCCAGCGTGCAGAGCGGCAACGCTGTCGATGCGTTGCAGAATGCCCCAGGTGTGGAGGTGGACGCCGAAGGCAACATCAAGTACCGTGGAGGTGCGGAGGTGACTATATGGATTAACGACAAACCGTCGCACCTTAAGACCGAAGGACTGAAACAGTACCTTAAGTCATTACCCGCTGGCACGTTGCAGCGCATCGAGGTCATTGCCCACCCTTCGGCAAAGTACCACACGAAGAACTGTGTCATCAACATTGTCACCACTGCCAAGGTGAAGCGCAATGAACTGTTCTGTCTCGGGCTGAACGCCAACACCCGTCCGCAGGCGGAGCCGTGGGTGGATTATGTGTGGGCGAACGAGAAGGTGCGCTTTAATCTTTTTGTGAGTGGTAACTATGACAGTTACGATGGTTCCACGAGTAACGAGAGCCATCTGCTGGCACCCGACAGCACGCTCTCGTCCGTTGTCTCAACGAAAGGACATAGTGCAAACCGCACGCTTAACGGCAACTTTGGTCTGGATTTCGACTACAATATAGACTCTAACACATTGGTCAACCTTTGGCTGTGGACTACTGCCTCACACGACAGCGCAAGTCTAAGCTCTCGCACCGAGCGCACGGAGTTTATCCATGGTCCGGGCCGTTATTTCTACAATGAGATGCGTCGCAGTGCCGATGCAATGACTGATATTGCCTTTGGTGTGATGCTGGAGAAGAAACTTGACACTCTCGGTGGTATGCTCTATCTGGACTATACCGGCACTTTGACGCACAGTCGCTCATACAGTCACTCTTGGCGGCGGCACGATAGTATCGCGTCTCTCGATTTTGACCGTTGCCTGACGGGTTCAAATCCCTCGCAGTGGCACGGTGTCATGGCTGATGTTGCGCTGCCTTATAGCAAGCACGGTGAGGTGGCCTTGGGCCTCATGGCCAGCATTATGTCGGAACGCAAAGGTGTCGAAGCTACAGATGGCGGCTTTGTTGACTCGCTGCGTAGCTACGCTTTCTCCAACGGCACCCGTGAGCTGTCGGTCTATGCTGGTGCAGAACATCACTTTGGGCATCTCACCCTCGGTGCTTCGCTGTCGATGGACCACGCCTGGTACGACCTTGACTACAGTCATGTTGACAGTGGCGATGTACGCAAACACTGTCTCACCTTCAGTCCTACCATCCACGCTTCGTATAGCACCGAATCGATGCACAACTTTACCTTTAGCTACACCCACCATGTTGCGCCGCCCACGGCCACGCAGCTTTCGTGTTTCACTGTCTACGGGTACGATGGCTACTCTATCGGCAACCCTGGGTTGAAGAATGGTTATGCCGACAAGTTGGAGCTGGGGTGGGAGCGCTACTTCGACCACCTTGGCAGCATCGGGTTCAGTGCGTGGCTCAGCGCCGACCGCGACCGGACGGGGACTCTTACCGACGTGGCTTTTTGCGACCGCTTCGGGCGTATCGTTGCCTATAGCGAGCCCTTCAATATCGGCACTGCACGGCAGGACGGCATCTCGCTCAACACCACATTGCGGCCTGCCGACTTCATGAACATCCGTTTCTATGCCAATCTTTTCGACGACTACTATCGTGTCCAGTATCGTCCTGGCATGTGGAAGGAAAGCGAGATGCTCTGCTACTCGTTGCGACTCAACTTCTGGGCAAAGGTTCTCGAACATGGAGGATGGTTTGAAGGCCTGCAGCTCTTCGCCAATGTTCTCTATCGTAGCCGCACGCAGACCCTGTTGGCTGAGGTTGACCCCTATTTCTCACTTGACTGCGGAGTGAGCACCGACCTCTTCGGCCGTCGCATGTCGCTGTTCCTCAACGTAGCGGATGTGTTCGGCACCGTCCGTACAGGTGCTTCCAGCGTCAATCCCTACAATTCCTCAGTCAGTGAGAGCACTACCGAGAGCCAGTACATCAGCTTTGGGCTCACCTGGCGTCTTGGACGTACCGAAATGGAGTCTCGGCAGACTACTGGCAAGAAATCCTCCCGTCGCAAGGCCGACCGTTAGTGCCCCCATTGGTGATAATACCCATGATTGTTTGCGCTATCCATGTGGTCGTCCTTCTTGATGAAGCCAAAAGTCTCACACTAGTGAGACAAAGTGTCTCACTAGTGTGAAACAAAGTGTCTCGCTAGTGTGAAACAGAGTGTCTCACTAGTGTGAAATAAAGTGTCTCACTAATGTGAAACAAAGTGTCTCACTAGTATGAAATAATATGAAACACCTAAATACGTATGGCTCAGCTTAATCGTAAGGCCGCCAAAACAAGCAAAAAAGCGGGCATCCCGATGGGGGACACCCGCTTTTGATTTTGTCGTGACGAAGTGTTATATCATGGAGACGCTCCGCTTGATGAAGTTGGTCAGTGCCTCGCCTTTCAGCAGGCCGTTACTCAGCAGGGCGAGGTCGGCCAACTGGTGCACCAGCTGCTTCTGCTTGTCGGCGTCCTCCTCCTTGAGCACGCGTTCCACCAGCGGGTTGTTCACGTTGACCACTAGGTTGTAGCTCTCGGGCAGCTCGCCGTAGAATCCCATGCCGCCGCCGCTGGTCTGGCTCATCTCCTTGTAGCGGCGCATGAACTCGCTCTGGGTAATGAGCATCGGCTGCTCGTCGGCTTCCAGACTCTCTAGCACGACGGTGTATTTCTGCTTGTCGACTTCGCCTTCGATGATGGGTTTGAGTTTCTCCTGGTCTTCCTTGCTCATCTTTTCAGGGATGGTGTCGTCGTGGGGGATGAGTTTCTCCACCACGTCGCTGTCCACCCGCACAAAGCGTGTCTTCTCAATCTTCTGCTCCAGCAGGTTGACAAAGTGGGAGTTCAACACGCTGTCCATCAGCAGCACGTCGTAGCCCTTGGCTTTGGCCTGGGCGATGTAGCTGTGCTGCTCCTCGGCGTCGGAGGCGTAGAGGTAGACCACGTTCTTGTCCTTGTCCGTCTGCAGTGGGGCAATCTTCTCGCGGTACTCGTCAAGCGGGAAGTACGTGCCTTCGGTGTTCTTCAGGAGAGTGAACTTCAGGCCACGCTCGCAGAACTTCTCTTCCGTCAGCATGCCGTATTCGACGAATATCTTGATGTCGTCCCATTTCGACTCGAAATCCTCGCGACCGTTCTTGAACATGTCCTCCAGCTTGTCGGCCACCTTCTTGCTGATATGCTGCGAGATTTTCTTCACGTTACTGTCGCTCTGCAGATAGCTGCGGCTGACATTCAGCGGGATGTCGGGCGAGTCGAGCACACCGTGCAGCAGCATCAGGTATTCGGGCACCACGCCCTCCACCGAATCGGTGACAAACACCTGGTTGCAGTAGAGCTGTATCTTGTTGCGGTTGGGGTCGATGGTCTTGCGCACCTTCGGGAAATAGAGGATGCCCGTCAGGTTGAAAGGGTAGTCCACATTGAGGTGAATCTGGAACAGTGGGTCCTCGAAGTTCATCGGGTAGAGCTCGTGGTAGAACTTCTTGTAGTCCTCGTCTGTCAAGTCGGCAGGTTTTTGTCGCCAGGCAGGGTTGGTGTTGTTGATGATGCGCGGCTGCTTCTTCTCCACTCTCTCAATATGGCCGTCCTTGTCCTTCACGGGGTTGCCGTCCTTGTCCAGCTTGTCTTCCCACTTGCTCTCGTCGCCGAAGCGGATGGGTACAGGCATGAAACGGCAGTATTTCTTCAGCAGCTGCAGGATGGTCTGCTCGTCAAGGAACTCCTTGCAGTCGTCGCTGATATGGAGGATAATCTCCGTGCCGCGGTCGCTCTTCTTGCATTCCTTCATCTCGTAGGCCGGCGAGCCGTCGCAGCTCCAGTGTTGTGCAGGAGCATTCTGGTACGACTTGGTCTTGATTTCCACCTTGTCGGCCACCATGAAGGCCGAATAGAATCCCAGGCCGAAGTGGCCAATCAGATTCTCGCCGGCGTCCTTGTATTTGTCCAGAAACTCCTGGGCTCCGGAGAAAGCTATCTGCGTGATGTATTTCTCTATCTCCTCGGCCGTCATGCCGATGCCGTGGTCGGTTACGATAAGCTTGCCTTTCTCAATCTTCACTTCCACAGTAAGGTCGCCCAAGTCACCCTCCACCTTGCCCATCGAAGAGAGCGTCTTCAGCTTCTGGGTGGCATCGATGGCATTGCTCACCAATTCGCGGAGGAAGATTTCATGATCCGAATAAAGGAATTTCTTGATGACCGGGAAGATGTTCTCGGTTTGTACATTGATATTACCTTTCATATGCGTTGATGTTTTTGTTTTGTTTGCGTTTAGGGGACGGCAACCCGTCGAGCGATACAATATATATTGTGGCATGAAAAAACAATGCCAAAGAGACAGGAGGTGACATTTTGTCACCCTTTTGGCTTAAATCGCCGCCTGACAACGGATGCGGCTTGAAGAAACTTGGCAGAGGATCACTCTTTGGAATGCTCCTCACCGCCGTCTTCCTTGCGCTTCTTCACGCGGTTCTCAAAACCTTTGAGCACCCAGTTGATGAAAAGGATAAAGGCGACGGCTATAGCAGCTTGCAGCCACATGCCGTAGCCGCAGAGGCATCCCACCGCGGCGGCACACCAGATGGTGGCTGCCGAGCTAAGGCCACGGATGTTGGCACCGTCTTTCAGGATGACACCGGCACCAAGAAATCCGATGCCAGTGACCACCTGCGACAGGACGCGCAGGTTATCGTTGTTTACGGGACCGCTTCCCAGGCGGGCATCGGCGATGACCGCCTCCGAGATAAGAATGAAGATGCAGGCACCTACAGCTACCAGCGAATTGGTGGTGAGTCCGGCCTTGCGCTGTTTGAACTCACGCTCGGCTCCTATCAGAATGCCACCCGCCAGGGCGCAGAGCAGTCGGAATATGAATGTTGTGATTTCCATTATTCTTTGCCAGATAAAACGACCACTATCTCACCTTTGACCTCTTTTTGTTGGAAGTGGGTAAGGACTTCTGTGAGTGAACCACGCACCGTCTCGGCGTGAAGTTTGCTGATTTCGCGGCTCACGGATACTTGTCTCCCCCCGCCGACTGTCTCGGTGAGGGCTTCCAGTAGCTTGACCAGGCGGAAGGGTGACTCGTATATGATGGCTGTTCGCTGCTCGTCACAGAGTTCTCGTATAGCTGTCTGTCGCCCCTTTTTGTGAGGCAGGAAACCCACGAAGACGAACTGGTCGCATGGCAACCCTGACTCGATTAGTGCGGGCACAAAAGCGGTGGCTCCCGGTAGGCACTCCACATCGACACCCTCTTTGACGGCTTCGCGCACTACGAGAAAACCGGGGTCGCTGATGCCAGGTGTGCCAGCGTCGGTAACCAGCGCAATATTCTTGCCACTTTTCAGCATGTCGATAATAGACGACACTCTTTGGTGCTCGTTGAAAATATGGTAGGACTGCATGGGTGTGGAAATGCCGTAATGCTGCATCAGAGTGCGCGACGTGCGTGTGTCCTCAGCCAAGATGAGGTCGGCGTTTTTCAGCACCTCAACGGCACGATAGGTCATATCGCCAAGATTGCCCACAGGGGTCGGTACGAGATAGAGTTTCAAAGTGGAGATTACTAAACGTTTGTCATTTCATAATATCGGTGGCGATACCTACAATACGTATATGCCACCACATGCAAACGGCAGGGAGTTACTCCTGCCGTCAAGGTTTGAGCGATAGAAAGCTGAGTATTGTCGCGTATGGGCGGCGGGCACTCAGCTTTCTATTCTCAATAGAGGATGATTACTCCTCGAAATCGTCGGGGATTTCAAGGTCGTGGAATACATTGACCACATCATCGTCCTCTTCGAGCATGTCGATAATCTTGAGGACTTTGCGCGTGGATTCGGCATCGAGGGAACGTGTGGCGTTGGGGATGCGCTGCAACTCGGCAGATTCGCAGTCAATCTTCATCTCCTCAAGCATCTTGACCATGTTGCCGAAGTCTTCGTAGGCGGTGTAGAGGGTGATGTAGTCGTCATCCACCTCCATCTCTTCGAGGCCGCCGTCGATGAGGTTCATCTCCATTTCGTCGGTATCCATCTCTGGTTTGCGCGGGATGGTGAAGACACCTTTGCGGGTGAAGAGGAAACTGAGACTGCCGTTCTGATCCATGGTGCCACCCATCTTGTTCATAATACTGCGTACGTTGGCGACGGTGCGCATGTTGTTGTCGGTAAGGGTCTCAATAAAGAGGGCGATGCCGTGGGGGGCGTGGCACTCGAAGGTCACTTCCTGCATGACGGCAGCGTTCTTGTCGCTGGCCTTGTTAATGGCACGCATCAAGGTGTCCTTGGGCATGTTGCAGCCACGGGCATTCTGCACGAGCAGACGCAAGCGGGGGTTGCCGTCAGGGTCGGGACCGCCTTCGCGAACGGCGACGGCTACTTCTTTCAGAATTTTGGAATACTGTTTGGAGCGCTTGGCATCGGCTGCGCCTTTGGCTCTCTTAATCTTTGACCATTTGTTATGTCCTGACATAGTGTTGGTAAATTAATTTGTTTATATTGATTATTGCTTAGATTTCAATTGTTTTTGGCTATATCTTGAAACGGATGTAGGTGATGGGCTTTCCTTCCTTGAGGTATCCGCTCTCGTAGAAGGTCTGTACCGAGAGGGCATCGTCAATGTCGGCCGACACAGGTGCGGTAGTGGATTGTGCGCCGTAAAGGTTGTCGGTGGCAAAGTCGACGCTGTATCCACCAGCAGGGATGACTTCGTTGAGGGTATATTCGTATAGTTCTTGCGAATCGGTTTTGAGGTGCAGCGTAGTGGACGGACGGGCAATGCGTTTGTAGAGGGAGAGGAATCGTTCGCTGGTCAGGCGTTTGTTGGGCTTCTTGGGTTGTGGGTCGGGGAAGGTAACCCATATTTCGGAAACCTCGTCTGCGGCAAACATCATATCTATCATCTCTATCCGTGTACGGATGAATGCCACGTTATGCATTTGTTCCTCGTTGCTCGTTTTGGCGCCGCGCCAAAGACGTGCTCCCTTGATGTCCACGCCTATGTAGTTCTTGTTGGCGTTGCGTTGAGCCAGCGCTACTGTGTAGTCGCCCTTGCCGCACCCCAGTTCGAGCACTATCGGGTTGTCGTTGCCGAAGTATTCGCTCCAGCGGCCGCGCCACTCAAAGCCCTCCTGTCGGAGGTAGTCGTACGACACCTGGAACAGGTTGGGAAAGGTGAGGTTCTCGGCGAAACGCTGTAGTTTATGTTTGGGCACGGGTAGGGGTGTTATGGATTAGTGTGGGGTTCTTCGTTATTTGCTGAACTGTTTGATGCTGATGTCGCCTTTGTACCACTCTTTGATGTGGCGGTAGAGGGCCTCGGCCTTCGTGCGTGTTTCAGCGCTGCCCATGCTGACGTAGTAGCCGTGCTGTATCTCGATGATGTAGGCGTCGCATCCCTGTTTCTTGAGTTGTGTGGCCATACGGTCGGCGTTGGTCTTGTTGACGAAGAAGCCGGCAATGATGTCAAAGCCGCGTTTGGACTTGTTGCTGTAGGAGGCCTGCAGCACGGGGGCTTTCTCCACGGGAGCGCGCGGCGTTACGGCATCGGGTTGGAGGTTGTTGGCGTCGATGACTTCTTGCAACAACTGGCGGAGTACTGTCTGATCCATCAGCTCGGTTTGCACCACCACTTTGCGATTCTCGCCTTTGCGCGATTTGAGCACATCGGCGCAGTATTCGTGGATGTAGTCGTTGTAGGGCAGGAAGCGCTGTACGAAGTAGGCATCCGTGGAGAGCAGTTCGCCGAGACGCTCGCCAGCATAGTCGCTCACGCGTTTCATCAACAGGTTGGTGGCGCTGCTGTAGCGTTGCGTACGGGCGTAGTTGGCGATGTAGTCGCGCATATAGTTGACCAAACTGGATTGGCATCCCGCTACATCGGCATCGCTGAACTCGATAAGGTCGCTGTTGAAGGTGAACATATTGGTTTTGCTCATGTCGATGCAGCTTTTGGCGGCTGGCTGACTCTCGGTGGCCGTCGTTTTGGCGTGCTCGGCCTCTGCGGGCTCGGTAGTTTCTGCTTGAGACGGCACCTCTGCTTGTGCGGTGGGCTCTTCGGCAGCGGGTTCACTTGTGGGCTCTTCGGTAACGGGTTCCGCGGTGGCGGCTTGTTCACCTCCATCGGATACGATGCCTTCGGAGTCGGTCACCATCTCCTCGATGTTGATGGGCTTGGCCTGTTTGGGTTGGTAGATGCGGAAATAGTAATAGCAGGCAGCACCCAACAGGAGCACTAGGATGATGAGGATGATGGGCCAAACCTTCCTCTTTACCGTTACTTTCATAGCGGTGTCGAATGTGTTCTCTTGCTGCATTTCTTCTAACTGACGGAGGCCGTCGAGTTGTGACGATTCTTCGGGTGTATTCATGATTTTAGATATTTCGCTCTCGGATTGTGTTTCGGGATTGATGGTGGGTTCTACGATAGGTTCAGGTTCTGGAGTGGGTTCGGGCTCGGGTTCAGGAATTATTTCCGGTTCGGGTTCGGGCTCTGGCTCGGGAATGAGTTCCGGCTCAGGTTCCGAAATGGGCTCGGGTTCGGGTTCCGGCTCTGGCATAGGTTCGGGAGCAGGAGCAGGTTCGGGTATGGGTTCGGGCTCGGGCTCTGTGATGGCGGGCGGTTCCTGTTCGAAGGCGGCGAAGGGGTCGTTGGTGTTGCCCACGATGTCGATATACTCCACGTCTTCGATGGGTTGCATGGCGGGATTGTCGCCCGTGAGCGACTCGGCGGCGGCGCTGAAGGTGTAGCCGTCGGCATTCTTGGTGATGGTGCCTACGCCGGGGAACTCATGTGTGCCATTCTGTTCCAGCTTGCGTTTGAGGGCGTCGACATAGTTGCGCCATATCTGGTCACCGGTGGCAATGCTGACGCACTCTTTGTCGGCTATGTACTGTGCCATGTTGCTGCCGCCGTGTTGGGTGGTGCTGAACTCTACGCGTTGTTGTGTGGGGTAGAAGGTGGATGTTGCTCTGTCCAGGTGGGCAGGAACCTCTTTGGGGATGATGCTTCCCACGCCAGGAATGTCAACGATTTTCCCTTGTCTCAAAAATTCGGCAATCTGTTCGGTTATATTCATGAGTGCTTGTGTTTTTCGTTATGCTCACGGGGGTGAGTGCTATTGTTCCATTTGCAGTTTGGCGAGGTCTTCGGGGGTGTCCACGCCTATGTTTTCGGCATCGGTCTCTCGCACGGCGATGCGGTATCCGTTCTCTATCCAGCGCAGTTGTTCGAGCGATTCGCAGGTCTCCAACTGACTCTGGGGCAGGCGCACCACCTGTTGCAGCACCTCGCGGCGGAAGGCGTAGATGCCTATGTGTTTGTAGAACTTGTGGTGTTGCAGCCATTCGTCGTTGGCGGCGCCCCTGACGAACGGAATCGGGTTGCGGCTGAAGTAGATGGCGTTGCCTTTGAGGTCGTCGACCACTTTGACGACGTTGGGCGAGAAGAGGTCGTCGGCCGAGGTGATTTCTTTCTTGAGGGTGGCTATCTGCACCGAGGGGTCGTCGAAGCAGGAGGCCAGCAACTCTATCTGGGTATGTTCCACGCGGGGCTCGTCGCCCTGCACGTTGACTATCACGTCGGCGTCGCTGTCCATGCGGTCGAGCACTTCGCCACAGCGGTCGGTGCCGCTGCGGTGGGTGGATGCCGTCATCATGGCGCGTCCGCCGAAGCCGAGCACGGTGTCGAAGATGCGCGTGTCGTCGGTGGCCACCACGGCGTCCGAGATAACGCTGATGCGGCTCACGCCTTCCCACACCCATTGTATCATGGGACGTCCTGCTATCAACGCCAGCGGCTTGCCCGGAAAGCGGGTGGAGGCGTAGCGTGCGGGAATGACGGCCAGTACTTTCATGATGGGTGGGGTGTGTGTCGTTCGGTGGTGTGGTGGTTTAGAAGAGTCCGTTGAATTCGGCGTCAATCTTGTTGATGACCACGCCGAGGTCTTCGGGCGACTCGGCAAAGTTGAGGTCTTCAACGTCGATGACGAGCAACTTGCCTTTGCCCGAGGTGTTTATCTGCTCCTCGTATTCCTCGATCCATTTCTCGTAGCGGTCGTTCAAGCTGGTGAGGTAGTCGAGGCGGATGGAGTTCTCGTAGTCGCGGCCGCGTTTCTGTATCTGCCGTATGAGCGACGGCACGTCGGCGCGGAGGTATATCAGCAGGTCGGGCGGCTCCAGGAAGGAGAGCAGCAACTCGAACAGCGCCAGGTAGGTGTCGTAGTCGCGCGAGTTCATCAGCCCCATGGCTTGCAGGTTGGGGGCGAAGATGTAGGCATCCTCGTAGAGGGTGCGGTCCTGGATAAAGTCGCGCCCCGTGCGCTTGATGTCGAGCGTCTGTTTGAAACGCGTGTAGAGGAAATAGATTTGCAGATTGAAGCTCCAGCGGCGCATGTCCTCGTAGAAGCTGTTGATATACGGATTGTTGTCCACGGACTCAAAGAGGCCCTCGTAGCCGTAGTGCTTGCACAGCTGCTTGGTGAGAGTCGTCTTGCCCGAACCGATGTTTCCTGCGATAGCTATATGCATAGTTCTATAATTATTACAACTTACCAATACCGCCGTTTTCTACCGTTGGTAATCCCCATTCAAGCTGTTGTGGCCTGATACATAGGAATATAACGATGCGACGATATAAATTATTAAAAGGCAAATATACGAAATTATTTGAATTGGGCGAAAAAAATCACGCCGCAAAAAACGCCTGTGAAATGTAGAACGTGAAAAGCACTCGCGCGCCCCATCCGAAGGCACGATTTGGGGTCGACTTTAGGTTAGAGTAAAGTTAGAGTTAGGTTAGACTTAGGTTAGAGTTAGAAATCGGCCACCCCTCACCCCGAGGCAAACCCTAAAAAAAGTTAAAGCCAACTCAGACAAGGGTCCCATAACTCAGAGGAAACCCAGAGGCAACTCAGAGGTGACTCAGAGGCAACTCAGAGGCGGACGCCATCCGGACGCGAGGCAAACCCAACCCGAAGCAGAGGCAACCCATAGGCACAGTAGGCAAAGATATTATGTCAATTAGCAAGAAATTACAGCTAAAAGGTACTAAAAATCCTGCAGGTTAGGGTAACTCCCCATACTTTTGCACAAGCCATAGCGGCGACCTTGTTCATAAAAATAGCCGCCCCTTTTGCAAAAAATATAAAAAGATAGTATATTTGCATTCTATAGCGATATTGGAGAAACTATATAGACGCCTGAACAACAGAAAGAAGACCATAGCACCCACACCATCGGCCCCATGAAAAAGCACCTTGCCATACTACTGCTCTTGGCTCTCGGCTCAGGGGTATTCGCACAGAATATCACCCACTATGAGCTGACTTCGGGCTATTGTGGCAACGCATACATGCTTCCCGCCATGGGCGCCTATGTGCAGAGCGCCAGCGTCAACGGCACCTATCCCTCCGGCGAGGACTGCTACCTGACCGTCTGCGGCACCTGCACCGCTCCCGTCCGCTTGAGCATCACCTTCGAGCATTTTGACTTGGCCGCTACCGACACACTCTACATCTACGACGGCGGCAGCACGGCAGCCCCCATGCTCTACTGCGGCAACAACTCGTTCAACGCCCCAAACTCGCTCATCGTCTACGCCACCGCCGCCAACACCGAGGGTTGTCTCACCATACGCTTCGTCAGCCATTCGTCCAACGGCACGGGATTCCTGCTCCTGGCCGATTGCATGTTCCCCTGCGAAGTCAGCTCACCCGCCATCGACGACGTATTCTACAAAGTGCGCAACGGCAACATCGTCGATACGGGACGCCTGCGCCGCTATACGGAGATAGACACCACCCTCAACAGCGACGGCACCATAAGCTTTGACACCAACGTCTACCGCGCCGCCAACATCTGTCTCGGCGAGCAAATACGCCTGCGCGCAAGCGCCACCTATACCCATCGGCACGGCGTCTATACCCCGAGCGACGCCACCACCAAGTATCGCTGGAGCTTCGGTAACGGCGACAGCTTGGTGGGCTTGAACCAGCGAACGGCCACGATATCCTATAACGCCATCAACTGCTACTTTGTCAACCTTACGCTTACCGACACCATGGGGTGCCTCTCGTCCACGAACGAACAGGTGCGCGTACGCCTCTCCTCCAATCCCATACGCACCATCACCCCCTTGTCGGTCCTCTGCGGAAACGACACCCTTCGGTTGAATGTGGGCTATAGCCCCAACTCGCAAATCACGTTGCACTCCATCTTCTCGGAGTCGGGCTCGCAGAGCAATTCGGTCAAGACCTTTATCCCCGACGGCCCCAACTGCGAGGTGCAATGTTATTCGGCGCCAGTAACCTTCACGGACTTCCCCAACGGCCGCACCGTGCAGTCGGCTGGCGACATCTGCTCCATTTGCGTCAACTACGAGCATTCCTTCATGGGCGACTACAAACTCTCCATCATCTGCCCCACCGGACGCACGGCTGTGCTGAAATACAAGGATGCAGCCAGCGGCATCCCCGAAGGGGGGTATGGTGGTGCAGAGACCTTCACGGGCTATCCCTATGGCGGAACCGAGCATGATGTCTACGACGGAGGTGACGGCCAGTACTGCGACTCCGTCTACAATATGTTCGGCGTGGGGTTGGATTACTGCTTCTCCCGCAACAGCGGCTATCAGCTGGTCCCCCCCAGTCTTAACGGCGGCAACAGCTATTTCGGCAACGAGAACGGCTATGTGGATTGTGTCACCTATACTTTCCCACCCATCCCTGCGGGATATGCCCGCGCCGGCTCCGCACCGCCGGAACCTTGCACCTTCAACACGCGCCATCCTTCCAACAAGGCCACCAAAAGCGACTATTACCTCCCAGCCGACGACCTCTCGCAACTGGTGGGGTGCCCCCTCAACGGCACTTGGCAGATACAGTTGTGCGACTATTGGGGCATCGACAACGGATGGGTGTTCAATTGGTCGCTCGACATCTGCAACATCGTCTACAATACCGAGTGCAGATACCAGGTGGGCATAGACTCTATCCTATGGCAACTCGACCCTTCAGTCATCTCGACCAACGGACGCCCGGGGATCAACATAACCACCCACGACAGCACAGCCGTTATCACCGTTCGCGACACTTCTGGTGTCTTCTCCCTGAATGCCATCATCTTGGATGAGTTCGGATGCCAATGGGATACCTCCATTACATTCATCGCCCACCCCGGTATTAGCGACACTACGGTGGCTACCGCATGCGACAGTTATGTATGGCAGGGAACGACCTATTACTCCTCCACCTTCGCCAGCCGACGCTACCAAACATCTTACGGATGTGACTCATCCTACTTCCTGCGCCTGCAACTGCAATACAGCACCTCGACTGCTGACACCCAGCTGTATTGCGACAGCTTCTATTGGGACGCGACTGGAAAAACCTATACGGAAAGTACTATCGACACTTTCTTCACCCAAACCACTCTGGGATGCGACTCCACCGTGATTCTCCATCTCGGCATCGTCAGCCCTCACGACTCCACATTCTCCGACACACTCTGCGCGGGCAGCGAATACTCCTTTGCAGGTCGCACACTCACATTGGGCGGCTTCTATTGCGACACCATACACTCTATGGTGGCGCCTTACTGCGACTCCGTCGTCACGCTTTATCTTACCGAGTTGTATCCGCCCTATCTCAATGTGACCGATATGTACTCCTGCCGTCCACCACAGCGGATGCTGCACGTCAGCACATCGGTGGAGTACGTCAACTGGTCGTCTTCGCCACGTGATACATCGCTTATTGGGCAGGAACACAACCGCGACATCATCGTGCGTCCCAACGAAACCACCACCTATACCGTGCTTGTTGATTATAACGACCGTAACACCTGCCCCAGTACGGCGACGCTCACATTCGACCCTGTGCACCCGCCAGTGGCCACCATAGAGGCCAACCCTCGCAACCTCACCGAAGAACGCCTCTCCTTTGTGGCCAACGACATCAGCCCTTACGGCGAGGAACGCTATTGGTTCCTTGACGGCGAATATTGGTCGGATCAGATACATATACGCCACACGGTGGATCGTGAGACCGACTCCGTTCAATTACGCCTCGATGTCTACAACCGCCAATGTGCCGATACCGCATACCTGACCCTCCACATGCTCCGCGACCGCCTGTTTACTCCCAACGTCTTTACTCCTGGACAGAACGTCAACAACCGCTTCTACGTCAAGTGCCATGATATCGACCGCTACGAGATTACCATATACACCCGCCAAGGTGCAAAGGTATACTCTTCCACCGATATGGACGAGGGATGGGATGGTACCTCCAGCGGAAGCCCCTGCCCACAAGGCGTCTATACCTATATCATCGACTACGCCACCAAAGCCGACCCGCGCAACCCCGTTCAAAAGCGAGGTACCGTGCTCCTGCTGCGTTAAGTTACAATCTAATATGATACCAAACCCAGCATAGATAGCCGCAATACCTTCCAATTACAATGCGGCTCATACATTATTGAAGCAAAGAAAAAATACAACATAATATGTCACTAATCAAATCTATATCAGGCATCAGAGGCACCATAGGTGGCCATGCTGGCGACGGATTGTCGCCCATCGATGTCGTGAAATTTACTGCTGCTTTCGCAACTTTCCTCCAACGTAGCAACAACAAACGTCTCACTCTCGCCGTAGGGCGCGATGCGCGCCTGAGTGGCGCTATGGTTGACCGCCTTGTGGTCGGCACGCTCCAAGGAATGGGTATCGACGTTATCGAGACAGGACTCTCCACCACTCCGACGACCGAGATGACTGTGATAGATCACCATTGTGATGGTGGCATCATCATTACCGCCAGCCACAACCCCAAACATTGGAATGCGTTGAAGCTCCTCAATTCGCGTGGCGAGTTTATCGACGACGCTGAGGGCAAAGAGGTGCTACGTCTGGCCGATAGCGGAGAGGTGTGCTATGCCGAGGTTGACGACTTGGGCAGCGTGACCGTTGAGGAGCACGAGATAGACAACCATATACAACGGGTGTTGGCTCTTGATTTGGTCGATGTCGAAGCCATCCGAAAGGCCAATTTCAAGGTGGCTGTCGATGCCGTCAATTCTACTGGCGGATTGGCCATTCCGCGTCTGTTGCGTGCCCTTGGGGTGCAGGATGTTGTTGAACTCAACTGCGACCCTACGGGACATTTTGCTCACAATCCTGAGCCGATACCGCAGAACCTTACCCAAATTGCCGACTGTGTGCGCCAGAACCATTGCGACCTCGGTATTGTTGTCGACCCCGATGTCGACCGGTTGGCGCTGGTGCAGGAAACGGGCGAGATGTTTGGCGAAGAATATACGCTGGTGAGTGTGGCGGATTATGTGTTGAGCTATACGCCTGGCAATACCGTCAGCAACCTCAGCAGCAGCCGTGCTTTGCGCGATGTGACCCACCGCTACGCTGGCTGCGAGTATAACGCTGCCGCCGTGGGTGAGGTGAATGTGACGAAACTGATGCGTGACACAAATGCCGTAATTGGCGGTGAGGGCAACGGTGGCGTCATCTATCCCGCACTCCACTATGGCCGTGATGCCCTCGTGGGTGTGGCTCTCTTCCTCACGCTTCTCGCCAAGAAAGGCATGAAGGTAAGCGAGCTCCGTCGCACTTATCCTGAATACATTATCAGCAAGAATCGTATCGACTTGACGGCCGATATGGACGTTGACGCTATTCTGGCTCGTGTGGCTGCCCAATATAATACCGACCCAAAGGTGGAGAAGGTGACGACCATCGACGGCGTTAAGATTGACTTTGCCGACGGCTGGGTGCATCTCCGCAAGAGCAACACCGAACCCATCGTGCGCGTCTACAGCGAAGCTGCCACCGAGGACCGCGCCGCTGAATTGGCGCAAGGGGTGATGCAGCAGATAGGGTGATTGTAAAGGATATAGTTTAACAAAGAGGCCCCGCCATTCGGCGGGGCCTCGTCGTTTGTTTTGATGTTGTTTTGTTTGCTGTCAGATACTATTCCGTTTGTTTGAGCTCGCCTGCTCATTTCCTTTTTCGGATGTTGCTGATGCGCAGATATTGCGCGTCGTCGTGCCACATTTCGTTCATCAGCACGTTTCGCGGCATACCGTTGTTGGAAGTGGTGCTGAACCGCACACCGTCGCGTGAGATATAGGTATCGTACTGCAGCCAGCTTTCGGTACTGTTGCTGCGAAACACAAGACAGTTGTACACACTCTCGCTTTTCTCGGTGAGTCGCATGGGGCAGAAATATCCCACAATTTGGTTTTCGGGGATGGTCTTGCTGAAAAGACTGTCGTTCACGATGAGGGTATCGTAGATGGGTTCCTGTTTCACCAAGACGAACTTGCTGTTCTTCCGTTTGGCTTTTTTCATTTCGAGGACAAACTTGGTGCCCAGCTCCAAGTCGATGGAGGTCACTCCGCCATTCTTCGTCTCCTTCTCCTCGGGGAAGAGTTTGCTCCACGACTCTATGATGCGGTCAATGTTGAAATACAAAGTGTCGACGCCATATTCGTTGCTGTCAAGCGCAAACAGGTCGTAGCTGTGTCCGTTGCTGCGAATCAAAGCTTGCATGTGGCTCTGAAAACCAAACATTCCCATCATCATGTATTCATGCGATACGCTGACAACATGCATCGCCAGTTCGGGACTGATGCCGTTGCCGGTACTCAGGATAGTGTTGAACAATGCCTCGAATTGCGCCTCTGATATCATCATCTCGATGGTGTCGCCTTCGTAGTTCTGGCAGGCGATATTCTGGGCGATATATTTGTAGTAATAGGCCCTGGGTTCGGCGGGTTGGCGGGCGATTACTGCGTCTGCCAACTTGACGATGGTGCGCGTTTCTTGGAGGGTAGGGGTTTCCTCTTTGTTGAGTATGTCGCGGATTTGGTCAAACTCTTTCGGGTTGTCATAGGGCATATAACTGTCGAGGTAGGCCTGCCCATAGTAGAATGTGTGCAGGTCGATGATGTTGAGGGTGGTGTCCAGCTGGGCAAAACGTTTGACCAGCTTTGGGTAGTAGCGGCTGCTGTGTTTGTCTTTGCAGTCTTTCTGAATCTGCTGGTAGTCGGGTGTGTAATACGGGGTGACGTGCATATCGCTGGTGTCCTGCCCCCATGCTGCGACGGCGAAAAGGATGATGGCTAATAGCGCTGCTGACTTTTTCATTTGGTGAACTTTTTTGTCTTCAGTCGATGAATTTTCAGTTACCTTACCCAACAGTCTTCCGGTGCGGCCACCCAGATAATAAGGTATGCCAAAAAGCCGACAAAGCCGCACAGCGCAGCGATGAGGAAAATGATGCGCACCACGGTGGAGTCGATATTGAGATACTCGGCAATGCCGCCGCACACGCCTGCAATCTTGCGGTCGCTGGTGGAACGGGTCAGTTTTTTTACATCGTTGTTCATTTCTGTATTCTTCTTGTGGTTATCTTCTTATACCATTTGGGATGGCATGGTTCAAATCAGACCTCTGTTGCGGAGCAGCGCCTTGGGGGTGGGCTCCTTGCCGCGGAAGTCGCGGTAGAGCGTCATGAGGTCGGTGGTGTTGCCGCTTTCCAGCAGATGGCGGAACTTCTTGGCCAGCTCCGGGTTGTAGAGGTCGCCGCTCTCGCGGAAGGCCTCAAAGGCATCGGCATCGAGGATGGCCGTCCAGGTGTAGCTGTAGTATCCGGCGCTGTAGCCCGTGGTGAAGATATGGGCAAAATAGGGGCTGCGGTAGCGGGAAATGATTTCGGGGATGAGACCTATCTTGGCCATCGCCTGGTTCTCGAAGTCGGGCAGCACAATCTTGGTGGGCGCCGTGATGGTGTGGTAGTCCATATCGAGCAGCGAGGCGGCCAGCAGCTCGGTGTTGATGAATCCCTGGCCGTAGGTCTGTGCTGTGGTGATTTTCTTGATTAGCTCGTCGGGGATGGCTTCGCCGGACTTGTAGTGGCGGGCATACTCCTTCATCACCTCCGGGTGGCGGCACCAGTTCTCCATCACCTGCGAGGGCAGCTCCACAAAGTCGCGCGGCACGTTGGTGCCTGCCAGCGAGCGGTAGTGGCATTTGCTGAGGGCGCCGTGGAGGGCGTGGCCAAACTCGTGGAACAGCGTCTCCGCTTCGTCGAAAGTGAGCAGCGACGGCTTGTCGCCGCTGGGTTTGCTGAAGTTGCACACCACGGATATAATCGGAATCACATTGTTGCCCTCTTTGTCCACATACTGGGTGCGGAACTCGGTCATCCAGGCGCCGCTGCTTTTGCTGGCACGGGGGAAGAAGTCCATATAGAGGATGGCAATCACCTGGCCGTTGTCCGTCACCTCGAAGGGATGGCATTCGGGGTCGTACTTGGGCAGGGTGTCGTTCTCGCGGAAGGTCAGCCCGTAGAGTTTGTTGGCTACGTTGAAGGCGCCCTCGCGCACGTTGTCGAGCGAGAAGAAGTAGCTCACCGTATCGTCGATGTTGTAGCGTTCCCTGCGCAGTTTCTCTGCGTAGTAGCGCCAGTCGTAGGGCTTCAGGGTGTCGCCGCCGTCGGCGCGGAGCATCTTCTGGTATTCTGCGCATTCTGCTTTGGCCTTCTTCAGGGCGGGGGTCCATATCTGCATCAGGCAGTCGTATACGGCCTGCGGCGTTTTGGCCAGACAGTCGTCGAGCACATAGGCGGCGTGGCTCTCAAAACCGAGGAGCTGGGCGCGTTCCAGGCGCAGGTTGACCAAAGTGTCGATAATGGCGGTGTTGTCGTATTTGCCGCCGAAGCAGCGGTTGCTGTAGGCCTCCCAAATCTCCTTGCGCAGGTTGCGGTCGGTGCTGTTGGTCAAGAAGGGCATCAAGCTGGGGTTGTGCAGCGTGATTACGTATTCGCCCTCTTTGCCGGAGGCCTCTTTGGCGGCCTGTATCTGGTCGTCGGTCAAGCCGCCCAGCTGCTCTTGGGTCAGCGTCAGCCGGTAGTCGTTGGTGGCTTTGAGCACGTTGTTGGAGAAGCGTAGCTCGAGCGAGGCAATCCGCTCGTTCACCTTGCGGAAACGCTCCTGTTTCTCGACAGGCACGTTGGCGCCGCCGCGCACGAAGCTCTTGTAGGTCTCCTCCAGCAGGCGCATCTGCTCGGGTTCCAGCGTCAGGTTGTCCTTCTGTTCATAGACCTTCTTGATGCGGGCAAACAGGTCGGCGTTCAAGCTGATGTCGTCGCCGTGGGCCGAGAGCAGCGGCGTCACCTCTTCTGCGATGGCTTGCATCTCGTCCGAGTTGTTGCTCTCCAGCAGGTTGAAGAACACGCTGCTCACCGTGTTGAGCAGCTCGCCGCTGTATTCCAGCGCCTCGATGGTGTTCTGGAACGTAGGTTCTTCGGTGTTGGCCACGATAGCGGCGATTTCATCTTTCTGCTGCTTCATGCCCTCCTGGAAGGCAGGCATGTAGTGCTCCGGTTTGATTTGTTCGAAAGCGGGGATGCCGTAGGGTGTGTCCCAGCCGGTGATAAACGGATTGTCCATGTTTTTCTTGTCTTTACAGCCGGCCAGCATGCAGAGTGCGGCGCAGCTTACAATCAGTAACGACTTCTTCATTATAAGGTATTTTTTATTTGTTCAGGGTCTTTCATTCCACGCCCTCCAGCGCCTTGATGACCATCTCGAAACTCTCGGCGTTCAGTTTCTTGGCTAGGATTTTCTTGTCTTTGTCGAGCAGGTATATCTGCGGGGTGGTGATGACGTCGTACACTTCGTGCCAGTCGATGTTGGCCTCGCCGCCGTCCAGGTTGATCCAATCCAGTTGGTGGTCCTTGATAAACTTGTGCCATTTGGGGCGCGTCGGCTCGTCGGGTTCGCTCAATATGGCGAAAGCCGCGATGTCGTATTTGTCCTTGTACTCCTGATATTTCGCATACAGTTCCGGAATCACCACCTTGCAATGCCCGCAGGTGGGCGACCAGAACACCAGCAGCGTGTATTTGTTGGGCAGCTGGTACATGCTTCTCGGCCTGCCCTCGGTGTCTTTCAGTATCAGCTCGGGCGCTTGCTTGCCGATGAGCAGCCGCTCCCAGGTGTTGGCCCGTTTCACCTGCTCGTCGATCACGCTGGGCGACGACCAGAAGTTGTCGCCGGTGGCGTAGTATTTCTTCACCATGTGCACATAGATGGCGTCGTAGCTCATGATGTTCGTCTGCAGGTATTTCTCCGTGATGGTGTGCACCAGGTATTTGAACACCTCCTTCGACGGGCGCGACTTCTCGATCATCTTGTCCACATATTCGATGATAAACTCGGCTGACGCCCCTTTGAGGTTCTTGTCCAGGTAGTCCATCACCTTCTTGTAGAAGAACACTTCGGGCGTGCGCACCAGCACGTCGTTGTCCAGCGCCACATGGTCGAAATAGTGGTCTATGAAGTACATATAGCGTTCCCTATCGCTCAGCTTGCGTCCCGTCGAGTCGTGTATGGGCACCTCGGGCTCCCGCAGGGCGTTGATCATCACAGAGAGCATATTGTCAGGATGGGCGTTGATGATGTCCACCAGCTCGTCCTGGCACTTCCGGTACACCGCCTTGTACACCGAGTCGTTGCCCTCCTTCTTGACCGAATCCAGCAGGTCGGTCATGCGCCGTTTCTGGCCGTTGTAGAAGTAGAACAGCTCGTTCTCCTTCGACCCCTTCACCTTTATGTGCTCAGCCCATTGTGGATGGTCGGTCTCAAACACGAAATCGGGCTTCTCGTGGTACACCATAAACTCCACATAGCTGCCCTTGGGGTTGCTGAAGAAGTAGAGGCCGGGTAGAAGCTTCACGTCCTTGCTCTCAAACACAAACTGGCCTTTCTTGTTGCGCCGTGCCGTATCGATGGCGTAGGTCTTGCCCACATAGTAGTTGCCCAGGTACATCACCGTGTCGGGGCTGTTGTGGATGGTCAGCACGAAGTGGTAGCCCTTCTCCTCCGGCGCAGCTTTCTTCTTGTCGGGCTTCTTGTCGGGCTTCTTGTCGGCCCATGCCGTCGCCCCCCACAGGCAGAGAAGTGCCGCCAACACGAAGCGCATACCTGTGTTCCAAATATTTGAGTTCTTTATCGATAGCATATATGACCAGTTTTGTATGTTGATGACTATGAAACGCAGAAAACGTGAAAATCTTGTACCGACCGACAAATTTTGGCATTTTCTTAAGCTTTGGTTAAGTTAACTTCGTTGTCCTTATTTTGGCTCGTCATAGTGAGCAAACTCCCTCTGTTCTCAACTTTTAGGGCTCACGGGTTTCTGGTTTCAAGTTTCAGGATTACGCATCCGTGAAGGAATAAAATCGCAGATTCAGTAATTATATGTATCTTTGCATTCTAAATTCTGCCTTAATTTCTTGTTGTGAATTGCTTGAAAAGAGAACATTGATATTAGACCTTTGACATTAGACCTTTGACATTACACTGAGACCAAGACAATTCAGATACTCAGTTGTGAATTGCTTGAAAAGAGAACATTGATATTAGACCTTTGACATTTAAGAACACCTATCACTAGTGTGCCAATGAGTTGTGAATTGCTTAAAAAGAGAACATTGATATTAGACCTTTGACATTGGTTTAATTAAAGCACAGACAGAGACTGAGTTGTGAATTGCTTAAAAAGAGAACATTGATATTAGACCTTTGACATTTCAAATATGACTGCGTATGGTTGGGAGTATGTTGTGAATTGCTTAAAAAGAGAACATTGATATTAGACCTTTGACATTCTTGAAATCAAGCCCTATTATTTTTTGACGGTTGTGAATTGCTTAAAAAGAGAACATTGATATTAGACCTTTGACATTATCCTTCTCGCGTAAACCAACCAACGGGGGTTGTGAATTGCTTAAAAAGAGAACATTGATATTAGACCTTTGACATTGCATGCGGACGCTGATAGCCGAACACAGACGTTGTGAATTGCTTAAAAAGAGAACATTGATATTAGACCTTTGACATTTGCAGGGTTATGTTCCTGTTGTTCCTAATTGTTGTGAATTGCTTAAAAAGAGAACATTGATATTAGACCTTTGACATTACGTTTAAGGAAACGTTGAAACCTTTTTTGTTGTGAATTGCTTAAAAAGAGAACATTGATATTAGACCTTTGACATTACACCAGATAAAGGGTATCTGCTTTTAAAGTTGTGAATTGCTTAAAAAGAGAACATTGATATTAGACCTTTGACATTGTAAATGTGTTATAGATATGTGTGCCGCTGGTTGTGAATTGCTTAAAAAGAGAACATTGATATTAGACCTTTGACATTCTTGATGCTTAAGCATAGGCATCTCAGGCAGTTGTGAATTGCTTAAAAAGAGAACATTGATATTAGACCTTTGACATTCCAGCAGTGTCCGTGTTAGGACTATAATTCGTTGTGAATTGCTTAAAAAGAGAACATTGATATTAGACCTTTGACATTAGTAATCAGAGCGAGAACGCTCAAAGGCAGTTGTGAATTGCTTAAAAAGAGAACATTGATATTAGACCTTTGACATTCCTTTTTTATTGAATAGAACGTTTTATACGGTTGTGAATTGCTTAAAAAGAGAACATTGATATTAGACCTTTGACATTTGCAGAATTATACTGCAGTGGTTCCAGCTTGTTGTGAATTGCTTAAAAAGAGAACATTGATATTAGACCTTTGACATTACATTGGAACACTTGCTCCTGTCTTAGGAGTTGTGAATTGCTTAAAAAGAGAACATTGATATTAGACCTTTGACATTTTGGTTTAATTCAATCTCAGACAGAGACTGGTTGTGAATTGCTTAAAAAGAGAACATTGATATTAGACCTTTGACATTGTTAATGTCGTAGCCAGCAAGCTAGGAACGTTGTGAATTGCTTAAAAAGAGAACATTGATATTAGACCTTTGACATTTTCCGCGTCCGTGTTATTCACAGACATTGAGTTGTGAATTGCTTAAAAAGAGAACATTGATATTAGACCTTTGACATTCGCAATTGTCCTGTACAACAGAGGTATGCGTTGTGAATTGCTTAAAAAGAGAACATTGATATTAGACCTTTGACATTTTTTTTGAGCCTGCCCACGGCCGATGGAAAGTTGTGAATTGCTTAAAAAGAGAACATTGATATTAGACCTTTGACATTGTGGCGCAGTCGTGTGTCCTTACAGAATCAGTTGTGAATTGCTTAAAAAGAGAACATTGATATTAGACCTTTGACATTTAATTTGTTTTAGGGGTTAATAACGGCTGGTTGTGAATTGCTTAAAAAGAGAACATTGATATTAGACCTTTGACATTTACTCGCATTGGTGCGTTGGTCAACTTCTTGTTGTGAATTGCTTAAAAAGAGAACATTGATATTAGACCTTTGACATTATGATGTCAGCAATGCAAAGATATTTAATGTTTTATTAGATGTCAAGGACTAAAAAAATCCCGCCTGTATGGGCGGGATTTTTTGTTTGTAGTGATTGTTTTTTCAATCCTAAAACAACTCCAGCTGTTGCCCTGGTGCGTTGGGGTTGACCTCCTTCTTGCAGACATATAGCTCTATCTCCGCAAACTGCTTGTCGGTAATTGTCAGACATCCCACCTGTCCGAATTCCGGCAGGCAGGATTTCACGCGTTTCAGGTGCACGTCGGCATTCTCGCGACTGGCACAATGACGCACGTATATCGAGAACTGGAACATTGTGAATCCGTCACCGATAAGTTTCTTGCGGAAATCGGCAGCGGCTTTGCGCTCTTTCTTGGTCTCGGTAGGCAGGTCGAAGAACACAAGCAGCCACATGATGCGGTATTCGCTGAAGCGGTCCATCTCACATCTCAGGGTATGCTACCCGACGGCTTTCGCCCGAGAAGCAGCGCGCCAACGAAGCTGTCGTCTGACTGGCAGCCACCATCAGGGGGCTACGCTGTCCGCCGATGCGCACTTCGAGCGTGGGGACTGTCAGCAGGCGACTTTTGATAGCCGTTGTAACCTCCACATCGCTGCATACGGCCATTGTTTCTACCACCAGACGGTCGACGTATGGCCGATAGGGCTCCATGATGTCGTCGGCCAGACAGTAGGCGTTGTAACGGTTGTGGTGGTGTATGCCAAGGGTGGGGAGGAGACCGCTGCCTACAAGGGCGCGGGCGATGACGGCACGCAATATTGCATAGCCGTAGTTGAGGAGAGCGTTGGGGTATATCCCATCGCGGCTTCGCGTGAAGTCGGGAATGGAGGGGAACATCTGGCTCCAATAGAACGCAGCGGCGCGTCCTTCAAGATTGGTGCTGTCGCCCGAGAGTACCTCTTTGGCCCATTGGCGCATGTTGCCTGTCTCGATGCCGTGAAGTTCACGCAGCAAGGCGGCTTGGTTCAAGATTTTTTGCTGCACCGTCTGTTGCCACAACTGTTTGCGCAAGGGTAGCGAGGTGCCCAGTTGGTCTTGGAAGCGTTCCTGCTGTACGGTATGTCCTTCGAGCGGCAGCATGAGTCCTACGGGCATGTGCGAGTTGTCGCAGGTGACGACGGCGGCATTGTTTTCGAGCAGCGCAGCCATCACGCCGTGGGTGAGCGTTATCTGCCGATGGTCGAGCACCACGACGCCGATATCCTCAATGGGTATGGAGGCCTGCTTCTCTGGCTCGTCGTCGTGCTTGTCCAACTTCACTATCAACTGCCCATTGCGCAGAGACAGGTATGCCGGATGTGAGAAACAGAGGGTGCGCTTGATCATGTGTTATCCTATTTTGGTAATATTTCCGAGACGGTCGACTTGGATGGGGATGCAGACTTCTTTGATAGTGTATTGTTTGTCGATAGTCGTTGCCATTTTATTCATTGCCTCATATTCTTTTTTATCCAAAATAATTGCAGCAGTAGTGAATGGTATGCAATGTAAATCTTTTCTTGTACACGAGACCATTTTATAAATGCGGCTTTTGTCAATAATTGCCCCTCGGTTTTCCTGACCTTCTTCTGTCGGCACATACAACAAATCTCCCGGTGAAAGCACATACAACAGGGTGGCATCCTTTGGCACCAGTGCCAAGTCATCTTGACAGAGTCGGTCGGTCAGGTGACCTTTCCAGTCCTTCTCGTATTGCTTCTGCAGCTCTATGGCAATGTTGAGAGGCACGGTAGCATACCCACGTTGGCCTTTTGCATTGGTGAATATTGCATAGAATAGATTGGTGCCCTTGGCCGCCTCCACAAACTTGGTGGTCTTCTGTCCAGTGGAGCCAACGCTGAATTTGTTGGCCTGTTCGTAGACACGCACTTTTTTGATAGGCAAATGGCCTTTACCACCATTAAGTTCTTTGATATTGCGGTTCATACGCTCTAATCCGTCGGCAGAGAATGCTTCTGTGGGGTTGTTGCCCTCGGCGGCAAGATGTGCTCGCAATATGGAACGAATGCCGCTATCTGTAATGCCTTCGATGGCTTTCTCGGCGGCTGCAACAGTTGAACTATCGGCCATATACGACAGCAGATCTTTTCTGATGGCAAAATAGCGGTCGTTAGTATCTTTGGTGTAGTAATATACTTCGATTTTTCCGTCGGCCGCCTCGCTCCAAACATCCTTGCTTTTCTCAAGGTATTCTACAATCTGCTTGTTGGTATAACCGAGCTTTTTCTTTTCCTTGATTTTTTCTTTCAACTCTCGGTTGACAATGCTATTTATATCTTCCAGTGCTTTCTTTACCGACACTTTCTTTTTCAGCTGCAGGTTGACCTCGCCAAAGACGGTTTCTTTGTGCAGCGGTTTACGAATGGCCCAACTGTCGCCGGCGTTCTGTATCTCGGTGGCTCTTTTGCCGTTTCGGATTACCTGGTATCGGTTGGTGGTCTTGTTGATGACGCGCAGATTCTGTTTGAAGCTGACGACGATGCCTTGCAGACACGCAAACAGGTCTTCGTTGAATGTGGGCCAGGGTTTCGTGAACTCCACGAAGCGCTCGTGTTTTTGACCTTTTTCGTCGATATAATAGCCAATATTACGCAGTTTGTGCTGCAGGTCGTAACGTTGTTTGTCGGACTTGGCTGCTTCGTTGTTGAGGAGATTCACGTGGTTGCGTGTGCAGCAGGCAATCACAACGGCATCCATTGCATGATGGCGATGGTCGATGCGTTTCTTGTTGAAACCCTGCCGCATTTCGAACGGCATCTGAGGAATGAGGTGCCCTTCGGCAGTTTGAGCGGTATAGCCAGTGGTGCCGGTAATTTCATTTAACCGCTCAAAACGTGGCAAAATAATACGGTTCCATACATCGCCCACGCCCCAGTCGCGTTTCAGGCGGTCGGTGATAGAGCCGTTGCATGGAATCACGTTTTTTGATGTTGTCGTCTCCTCGCGGTTGCCCTCTTCGTCTTCTGTACGCACGATATTAGAAAGGATCTGCATCATCAATCGGCCGATGTATCGGCTGTCGTTCATCTGCCGGGATGTAAATTCCTCGGGAATATCGTCGAGCATTAGTTTTTCACGCTTGCGGTGATTGTTCGCGAACAATTGCTTCACTAATGTCTCGTAGGCCTCTACAGATAAAATACTCACGTTGTCTTTGCCTATTTGTACCAGCTCACCGTGATGGTTGGCTATGAACTCGTGGCCCAGTTCGCGGTTTTTAAGTTGGTTTACCTCAGCTTCGCAGATTACCTTGTTCGACAATGAGTCGTCGAACCAGCGACTTTGAGGTATAACGTGCTCGATTTGGTAGGCGGGGGTAAATAGTTTTGCCAATGGAATGGTTCGCCCGGTATATGGGGAGATGTATTTCTGATCGAGCCACAGTTTGTAGCGTAGCACTTCGCTGTGTGTGGGTTGGTTTTTCGCTGAGGTGAAACGCTTCTTGATACCGAGTATGTCGTCGGGTATCTCCACGCCGCTCTGCAGTACCCCTTCTTCGTATAGCTTCAAGAGCTCTTGTTGTGAGGGTGACTGCGGCCGGACATTCTCAACTTCACATTCTGGGTTCATCAGTTCAGTTAGTAGCAGACGGATGCGCTGATTGGTAGCTTCGCCTTCGGCGATGGATTGTGACATTCGTTCACGTTCGTCCTTGGTCTTTTTCAATTCACGACCCAGTTCGATATGTATCTCATCGGGATGCCCATAGTGTGACCAGATGTCGCGAACCACTCGCATGCTTTCGGTGACCACTTGCTCAACTATAGGATTGTTCAGCGAGTTGTACCGGAATTCTTTCAAGTAAAGGTCGATGTCTTCTGGTTTTGTCCATTTTTTCGCATCAGAGGGTTCAGAGTGTCGGCCATATACGAGATAGCATGCCTGCCAGGTGTTAAGTCCCTGACATTGCATGATATCGTGCAAGTCGCTGAATCGTTCGCGGATAGTGGTGGTGAGGGTATCATCGGCTTCGCCGGTAATCAGGTGTTCTATTCGCTCGTGGGTTGCATTGTCGATATTGTTGACGTTCCAATAGCGTCCGCGCCGCATCAATGGGAGCAAACGGCTGATGGCCTTTGCAGAATACGCGCCGTAGTCTTTTTCTTTGTATATGGTTAGTCGCTTGAATGCTTGTGCAAACGCACAGCATTGATCCTTGTCCCATCCTTGCTTGCGGGCGAAGGTGTGTAGCGCTTTCTCATATTGTTTGGGATCGTCGACAGAGTAGAGAATGTGCCATAATGACAGTTCTTTATCGGCTGTTAGAAAATTGGGTTGGATACCAGCTTTGCTTAGTCCTCCCAATAATACTGCGCGAGTTTCTCCCATTGGATATTTCTTCTCTCTCACATAATTCCAACGGTAGTGTGGCATCTCTTTTTTGCCTATACCAAAATGTCGCAGAAGTCCGATTTCATCAATGTCCTTTGTCTCTGACAGAAAGTCGTATAGTTTTGTATAGGCCTCGTCGTCAGGTAGTAATGTATGCGTTATATCGATATCGTCATGGACAATGCGCAGATTGGCAATGAACTGCCACAAACGAAATTCTTGAAACAGCGGGTGGGACTTTGCAATACATTTGATTGGGCGGACGTCGCGCTTTTCGTATGGGCAGTCATCGATAAGCGAGCGTTTGCTTTTTAGAGGTCGTTGATAGAACAGAATATCGTCGGCCAGCAAATATGTAAAATCTCTCTTGGCAATACTGGCCGCATACGCCTCGTTGCTTGGATAAAGGTGCTCGATGCACCGCAGATATAAATCACGGTCGCTAAGTTCGGGAATGAATTCGCGTTGTTTGTTGAGTATGCAATGTAATTCGTTAATGTAATAGTTGCGATCGATAGTTCGGACAGCTTCTCCTATTATCTTCTGACTTGGGCTGTCCAACAAAAGGTTGTATATGTATTCACCGACGGTGAGCCCCGATTGGTCGATGCTATGCTGTGTGCGGATTTTGCGCAACCCCCAGTCTTTTTCTTCTGGCGAACGCAGTGAGGGTTGATCTTCTTTGCGGTTGCCGTCTTTGTCAAGCTTAAAAGTGGCTATGAATGGACGTGTTTTTCCCATCCAGTCGGGAGCTATGCGAAAAGCACGGCGGTAAACCCATCCGTTCTCCAACTTTATGTTGTACCTCGATGCACCTTTTTTATCTTTTTCGCCGCTGTCTTCAATAGCGACTACCTGAAGCTCATGGTATTCCTTTTCTTCTGCTTTATCGGTGGAATCATCAACATCATCATCAACCTTTCCGCGTAACTGATTGTACCCCCTTTTTTGGTTGAACTGCATAAGCACCCATGCCAGTTCTTCTTTTGACAGAGGTGCCGTTAATGCTTTCTTTCGCAGATAGTAGATTGTCCAGTCGTAAGGAATGTTTTGCGAAATGGCAGCATTGCGGAACTCATTTACCATTTCGTTGAATGATGCTTTAAAAAGAAATTCCGTTTTGCCATCTTTTCCATCTTTCCAAGCCAACTTGGGCTCTTTATCCTTGGGTAATTTGCCGTATCTGTTTAGTTGTGAAGAAAAATGCTCTGGGAGGAAGCCCATGATGTACAATGTCCGCAGAAGTCTTTCGCGACGTAATAAGAAACGTTCGTGCAAGCGGCGCGCTCCACGAGATCGAGTGCGATCTGCTGTGAACGAAATGGAATTGCCTTTTTCAAAATCACCCATAAGCCCAGCATCCATGGGAATGATGCGCGAACCTGCTGCTTCAATACATTTTTTCTCATTGTCGACCACAGCCCATCCGATGCTGTTGGTTCCAAGGTCAAGTCCTAATATTTTTGCCATAATAGATAAGGTTTTCGAAGGTGCAAAGATACGTGTTTTTCAGCAGATAGCAAAATTAATTTTGTCAGTTGTGGGAAAAGTTGTATCTTTGCATCACTTTTTAAGCAATTCACAATAAGGATTATTCCGTTGTGAAAACTAACAAGGGGGCGGCAATGAAAAATTGCCGTCGCCTTTTTTTTGTGGCGAAGGAGGGAAATCCGGTGCCAATATAGCACATTCAATGGCAATCAATGTTTTTGCCGAGAGGATGTGGGCCGTCGGCCAGCAAATCACATCGGACACCATACTCCGGTCGTCAAAGAAATGTCCCGTTTTTGCAATTCAGGGGGACACCAATGCTCATAGAGAGGCCTTGTTACTACAATATTTTCACTTAGGGTTTCAGCAAATTGATGGGTGCCACATACACTCCGTCCTCACGCCGATAGGCACCGCCGACGGCTGTCAGCACCATCATGAACGAGGGTGACTTCTCATCGCTCTTCTCTTCGATTTTTTGTTTCAATGTTTTCAACGAGGACGCTCCCTCTTCTATCAGTTCGTCGCCCCCCAGTTTTATCTCGATGGCTCCCCAGCGGCCGTCCTCCAGATGCACTACAGCGTCGCATTCCAATCCGGCATTGTCGCGATAATGTTGCACCTCGCCACCGAGAGTGCTTGCATACACCCTCAGGTCGCGCACTGCCATATCCTCAAAGAAAAGTCCGAAAGTGTTCAAATCACGTAGCAAATCCTCTGGCATTACGTTCAGCGCCCTGCAGGCAATCGATGTGTCCACAAAATGGCGTGTGGGCGTGGAGCGTATGGAGGTCTTCGAGCGGATATTAGGGTTCCAGGCCTCCATGTCTTCGATGATATACAAGTCCTTCAATGCTTCCATATAGTCGTCGAACGTCTTCGCGTCCATTGTGCGCTCGTTGCTTTGCCGTACATCGGCTATTATCGTCGAAACGGCCGCTTCTGTCGAGATATTGCGTGCGTGGCTCCTCACAATCATTTTCAGCACTTCAGGTTTCTTGTTGCGGAAACGCTCGTTCTCGCAATCTTCGAACACAAACAACCCGTTCCAATAATTCTTCGTAATATCGAGGGCAATCTCTTGCGGTGCCAATACGGCGATGGGCCATCCTCCGCGACAGAGCAGGTGAGCCACATCGTGGAGGGTGAAGTCCTGATTCATATCCCACGGGAACGCTGCTGCCCCGTCGAACAAATCACGCAGCGATACCGTACCTTTCGACTCTTTCGACTCCCAGAGACTCATCGGGCGCATCTTCACGGACGTAATCCTTCCTGCACCGCTGTGATGCACCTCGGTTTTGTCGGCGGGGGTGGAACTGCCTGTCAAGATGTATTTCCCGAACTCGTATTGGACATCAAGGTCGTCCCTCACCTGGTTCCAGATGTCAGGAACCTTCTGCCATTCGTCAATCAGACGAGGTTTGTCTCCCTTCAGCGCTTCTTTCGGGTTCATCCTTGCCATTGTGATGGCATGTTTGGTGTTCAGCTTCACGAAACTCTTCTGATAAAGCATGCATGTGGTCGTCTTTCCGCAGAATTTCGGGCCGGCCACCAGAACTGCACCGGATGTTTTTATCGCTCTTTCAATCTCACTTTCAACGAGTCTTGTGTAATACATATCTACGATTATTATTTGTTTTACGCTGCAAAAATACAAAAATTCCCATAATTTTCAATATAAAATTCCCAAGATTTTCAATGCAAAATTCCCAAGATTTTCAATTATCGACTCCCTGCTGCACTTTGCCATAGTGGGGGATAATTGTGGAAAAATGTTGGTGTACATTATTTTGTGATTGTTAAAGGGTTCGGTTTTGCAATTCAGGTGAACTGGTGAACAGGTGAATTCAATGTTCTTCCGAAATGAGGGAGGGTGTTTTTTATAGATATATGAAGTCCCATATTGATTCTTTTTCTTTAATTAATAATATGCATTTCCGCGTCGTTTTACACGCGGATTCACCTGTTCACTTGTTCACCTGCTCCTCCCGATAGCTTTTTCCCCCCTCTTTCCGTACCCACGGAAAAATTTGCTCTAAGTCTGACCTAACTCTAACTTTGCTCCGAGCGGGGTCAGAGTGAGCTTGTTTACTCCGCCAAGAAAAAGTAAGGTCAACGAAACCAATTGTTTCATTAACTTTGGGTAAATGGAGAACCAGGTGAGTGGTTTTGTGTAATTATATAATGAAACAGATTGGTATTGTGGTTGGTAAGTGGTTCTTCCTGATTTTGGATACCTCAATTTCGAACTGCAACACTGCAACGTGCAACGCTGCTGAAGAGGATTAAATTGTAATTGAATATTTTAGTGCTTGTTGAAAACTTTTCTCTCGCAAACATTCGTAGGCCGCAACGGCGGGGTCGTATCTTTGCATCGTGATTCGGACGGAAAAAACAACGAAAATGAAAATTTCTAACTCTAACCTAACTCTAACCTAAGTCTGACTTTACTCTAACTTTTGTCTACCCCCAAAATGGCATGAAAAATCCTCCCTACCGGTGCCAAATTATCCTTGCGGAGTTCAAATAGGGATTATGGGCGTTTGCCTACTTCGATGTTATTTTGGAAAACACCAAAATAAAACGTTGCGGATGCCGTTATATGAGAAACTGTTTAAACTTAATTCAATGGTTTTCTTAAAGCATCTAAACGACATATTTTCCTTCTCTCCTCAGTCTCAATGGATCCACATTGGTTCCACCAACGTTTCTTTGGCTCGGCAGAGAATGCACGCATTCTCTGCGCTCGCTTTGCGAAACTTCGCTCCCTCGGAGAGAATAAAAATCTGTTCGTTTATATGCATACCAAATTCCATCAATCAAATTTAAACAGTTTCTAGAATATTCCGACAATAATGAAACGTATCATTTTTTTGCTTGTGGCCGTTGTTGCGATGCATCCGTGCATCCAGGCGCAAAACACTTATGACAAGGGTTTTGAAATTGCCAAGAACCTTGAGATATTCTCGGCGGTTTATCGCAATCTGCATTTGAACTATGTGGATGATGTGGACCCGGGAAAGACCATGAAGGCGGCTATCGACGCTATGCTTGCATCGCTCGACCCATATACCAACTACTACCCGGAGAGCGATATGGAGGATGTGAAGATGCAGCTGATGGGGGAATACGGCGGCATAGGCGCTCTGATACACCAGAATGGCAAGCATGTCTATGTGGCTGAGCCATACGAGGGTTTGCCTGCGGATGCGGCTGGCTTGAAGGCGGGCGATATGATTATCTCTGTCAACGGCGAAGATGCTGAAGGCAAGTCTACCGCTGATGTGAGTGCGGCTCTCCGCGGCCAGGCGGGGACGGAGCTGACGCTGGTGGTGGAACGCAACGGCAAGCGCATGGAGAAGAAGATTACCCGCAAGGAGATTAAGCTGAAGTCGGTCTCTTATTATGGTTTTGTGCAGAACGATGTGGGCTACATCAAGCTCGACGAATTCACCCAAGGGTCTGCCGCTGCGGTGCGCGAGGCCTTCAAAAACCTTAAGTCGCAACGGCCGGGGATGAAATCGGTCATTCTGGATCTGCGTGGCAACGGCGGCGGTCTGCTCAACGAGGCGGTGGATATCGTCAATATTTTCGTCAAACGTGGTGAGTTGGTGGTGGAAACCAAAGGCAAGGTGGCCACCAAAAACACGAAAAACCATACGCGTTTGACTCCCGAGGATACGGAGATTCCCGTGGCGGTGCTGATTGACGGCTACAGCGCTTCGGCCAGCGAGATTACGGCAGGTTCGTTGCAGGATTTTGACCGCGGTGTGGTCGTCGGCAGTCGCTCGTTCGGCAAGGGACTGGTGCAGAATATCCTTCCGATGAATTACAACACGCAGATGAAAATCACGGTGTCGAAATACTATATACCTTCGGGGCGTTGCATCCAGGCCATCGACTATGCTCACCGCGACGCCAACGGCAGGGCTCTCAAGGTCCCCGATTCGTTGAAGACGGCCTTCAAGACGCGCAACGGCCGGGTGGTGTACGACGGCTTCGGTATCGAGCCCGATGTGGAGGTGAAACCGGAATATATGTCGGCTCTTGAGATGGTTCTGGTGCAGAAGTTCTTTATCTTCGACTACGCAACGCAGTTCTATTATGCACACCCCACCATCGGCAAGCCCTCAGAGTTTGAGATTACCGACGAGATATACAACGACTTCAAGCGTTACCTGGCTGACAAAGAATATGAATACTCCACGGTGACGGAGAAAATGCTCAAGGAGCTGCGTGCCGCCGCCAAAGAGGAAAACTATACGGATTCCATCGGGAGCGACATCGATGCTCTGGAGAAGAAGTTCCAGCGCGACAAGGCCTCCGACCTCGACAAATACCGCGCAGAGATAAGCGACTTGCTCAAAGGCGAGATACTGGTGCGCTATTACTACGACAAGGGACGCATAGAGGGGGCGCTGACCTCCGACCCTGTGGTGGCGAGAGCTGTTGAGGTGCTCTCCGACAAGAATAAATACGCCAAGATTCTTGGCAAATAAACGTTGCTGCTATCAGAGTCCGCATCCATAGTTACATCTATACGCTCCTGCTGGCTGTCATCGCGGTGGGAATGACGACCTCGGTCTTTCTGATGAATCTGGGGTGGGTGTTCCTGTTGGTCAACTGGACGGCCGAGTGGATAGGTACAGGGAAGGATTTCCGCAGGGAACGCCTAGAAAATCTCCGCAACAACCGGCTGCTGCAGGCCTTCCTGCTGCTTATGACGCTGCATCTGGTGGCGATGCTGTGGTCTGCCAATTGGCTTTACGGTCTTGATGATATCCGCAAAAAATTGCCCCTGCTTGCAGTACCGCTGGTGATACTTACCTCCCGTCCGTTGCAACGTCGCGCATGGGGCAATGTGTTGGGGTGCTATGTGGCTGCGGTTGTTGTTGTGTCGGTGGTAGGGCTGGTGCGCTATTTCACCATGGCCGATTTGCCTTATCGTGAGATTATTCCCTTTATATCGCATATCCGTTTCTCGCTCAACATCTGCCTCGTTGTGGCTCTGCTATTGTGGCAGGGGGTGCATGTGGTGCGCGATTTGCCTCCGGAACGTCGCTGGTATGCGTTGCTCTATCTGGTAGGGATTGCCTATTTCCTCTTCTATTTCTTTCTCTTGCAGTCCTACACAGGAATGGCTGTGCTGTTTGTGCTGGCGGTTGTCCTGCTGGTGGCTTATTGGAGGCGAATGGGCAACAGGCCGTTGCGAAATACGTTGTTTGTCGTCTGGCTGGTGATGCTGCTGGCCGTGATGGGCGTTTCGGTCTATTATGTGAACGACTATTACCGTTTGCGACCGCTCTCCTCGCAGCCGTTGCAGAGCTGTACGGCCAATGGCAACCCATACCGTCATGAATGCGACGGATTTGTGGAATGCGGAAACTATGTGAACAACTATGTCTGTGAGAAAGAGCTGCAAGAGCAATGGACGTTGGTTAGCGACGTTTCTCTTGACAGCATAACGGCGTTGGGCTACGCTGTGCGTCCCGCCCTGGTGCGCTATCTCAACGCGATGGGATGTACCAAGGACAGCGCCGGTGTCGCTTGCCTCACACCAGAAGATGTGAGCGCCATTGAGAAAGGTATTGCCAATCCCGTCTATCTGAAGCATCCCAGCTTGAGGAAAATGTACGACATCATGCTGTTTGAGTACGAGTCGTATCGCTGCTACCATAGCGTGCGCGACTTCACGATGCTGCAGCGCTTTGAGCTGTGGCGCAATGGATGGGAGGTCTTTAGATGCAATTTCATTATGGGCACGGGAACGGGCGATGTGGTGGATGAATGCCACACCCAACTGCAGGCATCCGACTCTCCTTTGGCGGGAACCACCAAGCATGTGCATAACCAATACCTCACGTTTCTCATAACTTTCGGTAGTGTGGGCTTTGTGCTGATAGTATTTGCATTCGTGCGTGGCGTCCGTCAGGGTAAACGCTGGAGCCGTTTCCCATTTCTTGTGGTGTTGACGGTATCGCTAATATCCTTCTTTACGGAAGATACCCTTGAGACGTTGGCGGGTTGCATGTTTGTCGCCTTCTTCTGGTCGTATTTCGCTTCCCCGATGCCATCAGAGGAGGAATCTCCGTCTTCGAAAGAATCATAGACCTATGTATCAGTTTCACACGCTTCGCAACGGCATCCGCATCGTATATAGGCAGAATGGTTCCATAGTGACCCATTCGGGCGTTTATGTCAACATAGGTTCCCGCGATGAGTCAGGAAGCGACGAGGGAATGGCTCATTTCATAGAACATTCCATCTTCAAAGGTACCGAGCATCGTCGGTCGTACAATATCCTTAACCGTATCGACGGGGTGGGAGGGGAGCTCAACGCCTTTACCACCAAAGAGGAAACCTGCATATATGCTTCGTCGTTGTCCGTGCATCTGGAGCGTTGCATCGAGCTGTTCGCCGATATCCTTTTCCATTCCACCTTCCCCAAGAAGGAGATTGAGAAAGAGAAGGAAGTTGTCATCGAGGAAATCAATTCTTACAAAGACTGTCCGGCGGAATTGATTTACGATGATTTTGAAGAATTTATATATGCCGGGCACCCGTTGGCACATAATATCTTGGGTACTCGTAAGAATGTCAGGCGTTTCACTACCGAGTCGATCCGCCGTTTCTATACGGCCAATTATACCACCGACCGCATGGTTATAGCCGTTGTGGGCAGCGTGGATTTCAAACGGCTGGTGCGCTACTGCGAGAAATATTTTGGCGACTTTCCGCAGCTGTCCTCCGCCGCCGATAGATCGCAGGCGCCAGTGGCGCACACGTTCAACACCACCGTCAACAAGCATACCCATCAGTTGCATGCCCTGATTGGCTGTCCGGTATACAACGCCTTTGACGACAGGAAAGCGGCATTCTCTCTGCTCAACAATTTGATTGGCGGCCCTGCTATGAATTCGCGTCTCAACGTCGCTATCCGTGAGAAATATGGATTCTGCTACACGATTGAATCGCAGTATACGCCGTTCACCGATGCAGGTCTGTTCTACATTTATGCGGGCATAGATGCCGATGCCAAGGAGCGATTTACGGAGCTGGTGTTGAAAGAGCTGCATCGTTTCCGCGAGAAAACACTCTCCACCCTTCAGCTTCATGTCGCCCAACAGCAGTTTATTGGTCAAATGGCTATCAATAATGAGTTGGCTCTAAATGAGATGCAATCGATTGGAAAGGCCTGCATGTTATACGGCAAGGTGGATACCTTGGAGGAAATGAGTCGCGACATAGAAAATGTCACAGCCCAGGAACTCAGGGATATCGCCAACGAAGTCTTCGCCGACGGAGCGTTGAGCTACCTCTACTATGTGTAGTATGGTCGGCGATAAGATGTATGTCACAGAAGTGAGTGATGCGTATGAACAAGCGTATGAGTGTAGTATGATTCTGTCATTATGGGTTCAGAAAAACAAAGATTAAAGCTAGTACGTTGGGTGATATCGATTTTATTTCTCATTACTTGGATTATTATTGGTCCTGTTATGACGGTAAGAAATACACACAAAAGAAGGGCGCAATATGCGAATCAGATTGAAACAATATATGGTGATATATCTTTTTCGGGTAGGGTTGTGGATTTTCATTATGTAAAACATTCGGGGATGCCATCAGCGGCCATTATGTGTATAAAGTTGGACTCGAGTAACGTGGATTCGTTCTACCATTTCGACCAATATACCGCGCTAAAGATAGAGAATGGTATAGTTACGTTACCAATAGGAACCTGTCACCAAGATGACATCGGCCCCACATATGAAAAAGTCGTCTATGTTAATGTGAATGATAATTTTTCTCGCAAAATGTTGTTTATCAATAAAGAAGGTGATACTATTATTGAGCAATTGTATTACTCAAGCGTTGATCTAAAAGAATATGACCTTGGAATTTGTGATTCCTGTAACAGCAGGGAGTATTGATGTAAGAATATTTATGGTAATCCACCGTATGTGATTGGTTGTTTTTTTTTCGGAACCATTTGCCGCAGGTTACTTTTTTTTGTATCTTTGTAGTGCGAAACGGATGCCTCCCAGAGCAGCGGTTTCGTGATAATTGTTTTATGACCAAAATGTTGTAAACTTCGCAACCAAATCTACCGACAGGATATGAAACTGGAATTTTTAGGTGCAGCGCGTGAGGTGACGGGAAGCAAACATCTCATCACCACCAAGCATGGCACAAAGATTTTGCTGGATTGCGGCATGTATCAGGGCAAGGGGTTGGAAACCGACGCCATGAACCGCGATTTGGGATTTGACCCCAAGGAGGTTGACTATCTGATTCTCTCGCATGCGCATATCGACCATTCGGGTTTGATACCCTACATCTATAAACTGGGCTTCAACGGCACGGTGTTGTGCACGCCTGCGACGCGCGACCTGTGTTCTATCATGCTGGCTGACGCCGGCCGTATACAGGAATCGGATACGCATACGTTCAACAAGAAACGCCAGTCGCAGGGATTGCCGCCTGTGGAACCCATCTACACGCTGGCCGACGCGCAGGCATGTATGAGTTGCTTCATCAGCGTACCGTACCATAAGAAATTCAACATCGAGGGCGAAGTGACTGTGGAGTTCTTCGACGCAGGGCATATCCTGGGGTCGGCATGCGTCTATCTGGAAATCAAGGAGGGACGCCGCATCATCAAGTTGGGCTTTACTGGCGATATTGGCCGCTACAACAAGCATATACTCAAAGACCCGGAGCCATTCCCGCAGGTGGATTACCTCATCATGGAGTCGACCTACGGCGATCGCCTGCACACGACAATATCCAATGCTGAGCAGGAGTTGCTGATGGCTGTGCTGGACACCTGCACCAAGAAAAGAGGCAAACTCATCATCCCGTCGTTCGCTATCGGTAGGGCTCAGGAGATCATCTACGCCCTCGACCGTCTGCGCAACAAGCAGCTGTTGCCCGACATCGACTGCTTCGTGGACAGTCCGTTGAGCGTCAACGCCACCAACATCATGCGTCTGCACCCAGAGTGCTTTAACGACGAGATTGTGGAATACATGAAGAGCGACCCCGACCCCTTCGGTTTCGACCGTCTGCAGTACATCCAGAGTGTTGAGGCCTCCAAAGCACTCAATGTGCGCAACAAAGCATGCATCATCATCTCGGCATCGGGCATGATGGAGGCCGGTCGGGTCAAGCACCATCTGGCCAACAATATTGAGAATCCCAAGACGACAATACTCTGCGTGGGTTATTGTGAGCCCACAACGTTGGGCGCCAAGATTATGCGTGGCGACAAGACTGTGTCTATCTTCGGACATCAACATGAGGTGCGTGCCGAACTGCGACGGATCGAGTCCTTATCGGGTCATGGTGACTACAGCGAGATGATTAATTATATCGGCTGTCAGGACAAGTCTCGCCTGAAGAAGATCATCCTTGTGCATGGTGAGGCAGAGACACAGGAACATTTCCGCGATACGCTCCACGAAGCAGGATACAAAAGAGTGGACATCCCTAAACGCTTGGATGCGATAGAACTATAATAACTGTATTGATATAAAAGATATGATTACCTTTATCATTTCCATTGTACTTTTGTTGTTGGGGTATCTGGTGTACTCCAAACTGATAGCACGCGTCATCGGTGTGGATGCCCAGCGTCCCACGCCTGCGACGACCATGGCCGACGGTGTGGATTATGTGCCGATGAAACCATGGCGTATCTACCTTATTCAGTTCCTCAACATTGCAGGTGTAGGTCCCATCTGCGGAGCTATCATGGGTGCACAGTTCGGCACGGCCTCGTTCCTTTGGATTGTGTTCGGTTCCATATTTGCGGGTGCTGTGCACGACTTTATTGCAGGATTTATATCGCTGCGTCATGATGGATGCTCGTTGCCGGAGATTCATGGACGTTATCTGGGCAACGGCACCAAACAGTTTATGCGTGCGTTTACCGTAATACTGATGGTGCTGGTGGGTGCCGTGTTTGTAAATACTCCAGCCGTACTGCTTAATGCCAATTTTACTCCCGAGTGGAACATATATATCTGGGTTATCATCATTTTCGGCTACTACCTTATTGCCACTTTGCTGCCCATCGACAAACTGATAGGTAAGATATATCCTATCTTTGGGGTACTGCTGCTTGCAATGGCTGTCGCCATATTGGTGGCATTCTTTATATACCCCGATGTTCAGCTGCCCGAGTTATGGGAGGGTATGGAGAACCGTCATCCTGACGCGCCGCATAATCCTATCTTCCCCATGATGTTCATCAGTATTGCCTGCGGAGCCATCAGCGGATTTCATGCCACACAAAGCCCCCTTATGGCACGTTGCATGACCAACGAGAAACAGGCACGCCCCATCTTCTATGGCGCTATGATTACCGAAGGTGTTGTGGCTCTTATTTGGGCTGCTGCTGCCGCTTATTTCTTTGGACCCGACAGCCCGGTAGATACCGCAGGCAAGGGTGGTCCGGCTATGGTGGGACTGATTGCCAACCAATGGTTCATTCCAGCCATTGCTACAATTACCATACTGGGAGTCATTTCGGCGGCAGTCACTTCGGGCGATACGGCTTTGCGTTCCGCGCGACTTATCGTGGCCGATTTCATGCATTTTGACCAAAAGCCCATCGGCAAACGTCTGACCATTGCGGTGCCCATCTTCGTGTTGACGGCAGCTATTCTGGTCTATTCGCTGGCCAACCCGAAGGGCTTTGATGTGATATGGCGTTATTTTGCATGGGCCAACCAAGTATTAGCTACCGTGACCTTGTGGGCAATTACTATCTTCTTGGTCAAGCGGTGTACAGAGGGCAATGAACAACAAAATAGCAGGCGGTGCATGGGATGGGCTCCACTCATCACATTACTGCCAGCATTGTTCATGACTATGGTAACCAGTAGCTTCCTTTTTGTTGCCGAGAAGGAGGGATTGGGGTCAATTCTTCCCCGTCCGGTAGGTTACGGCATTGGAGGATTCATCACATTGTTCGCTTTGTGCTGGTTTCTCCTTTGGCTTAAACGCAGAAAAAATTGCGCCGAGTGAAACCAAAAAGTTAAATCATCGTACAATACAGAATAAAAATTAACGTTACACCCATATTATGAAGAAACAATTTATTGTATTTGCCTTGTTGCTTCCCTTGTTGGTAGGCAGCGCAATGGCTGGTAACGGCAAGAACCAACGCAAGAATTCCCGTACCGAGATGGGCATCAAGGGAGATGCCCTCTATGTGATTGAATACACCTACAACCTTCACGGTGTCAAAGGCACCGGGCGCCAACTGATTTGCATCGATTCCATCACGTTCGACAAGCGAGGCAACTTTCAGGACAAGATTCGCCGCGCCAATGGTGAGTATACCTATTTCTCCTATTATTTCGACGTGAACGGCTATCCTTTGGGATGGAACGAGTACAACAGAGCCAATGTGCTTACGGGCCGTACCGCCTATCTGAACGACCGCAACGGCAACCGCATCGAACGTACGGTTTATATGCACGAAAAGATGGCTAAGAAGGAGACTACCAAGTACGAGAACAACCGTGTGGTGGAAGAGCAGAGCTACAACGCTGATGGCTCGCTGGCCGAGAAACGTGTGTACAAATACGACAACCAAGGCAACAATACGGAACTAGAATTTTATAACGCCAACGACGAACTGACACAGCGTTATCTCTACAGTTACGACAACCAGGGCAACCGTATTGAGTGGCGTTTCTACGACGCTGATGAGTTTCTTGTGGCGCTGACTACCTACTACTATGACGACCACAACAATGTGACCGAAATCTCCTCGTTCAACTACGATGAACACCTGAACTGGAAACACTCCTATGTTTATGAATATGACGAGGATGACAACTGGGTGCGTCAGACAATCTATCGCAACAACACTCCTTATCAGGTGATAGAACGTGAAATAGCGTTCCCTGCTTGGCAGTAGTATCTCTTATTGAGAAATATAAACTATAGGGAGAACCGTGGTATTCATGGTTCTCCCTTTTCTATTAGGTGTTTTACGATGGTAGGAGTTGCTACCGATGGCGAGTATGCCAATTATCGGAAAGCTGCTATCCTTTCCAGAAGCGTTTCGGGAGTGTCGGCAGAGAGAACGGTATGATAGTTCTCGGTGGAGAGGAATCCTTCGTGGTGCATCATTTCCAGTTGCTGAAGTGTGGGGTCGAAGAAACCGTCAACATTAAGAAATGCGATGGGTTTGTGCGACAGGTTGAGCTGATTGTTGGCCAACATCTCGGTGATTTCGTCCAATGTACCGATTCCTCCAGGCAGAGCGATAAAGGCCTCGCTCATATCGGCCATTCGCTGTTTGCGTTCGGCAAGGGTGTTCACAACGATGAGTTCGTTCACCTCCAGAGAGTGGATGACTTGAGGAGGAAAAATGGTTGGGATGACTGCTACAACGCGGCCGCCATGTGACATGGCAGCTGTGGCCACAACTCCCATATAACCTTTGTTGCTGCCACCGTAAACAAGGGTGTGTCCCTGAGTTGCCAGAAGACTACCCATGATGCGAGTGGCCTCTTCAAAATGAGGATTGAGACCCAGGCGGGAACCGCAGAATACTGCAATATGACTCATCTGTAATTTAACGTAGTCCGGTGAATTGGTAAACGTGGTGGTCGCTGATATTGAACAGGTACCCAACACAAATGAAGATGTTCATGTGCCCGTCTTCGCGTTGGCGGAAATCGGTGAAATCGGGAGTGCCGATGCGGTTGACGTATGCTTCAAGGAAGATTTTTGAAGTTTGGTCAATTCTGAAATAACCACCCAATCCTGCGTCACATACAAATTCAGGGTGTGGGAGTTTGAGTCCGGCATCGAAGAGCAGGTAGATATCAAAATCGCGACGGGGGTTGACGTTGAAGTCGTTAAGTAGCGAGTAGGAGAATCCTACGGTAGCCACACCGGAACGAACACCATGTATAGGATTGCCTTCAGTATCATGGGCTGTGTTGAGGAATAAGGGGATGGTGGCGTTGAGACGCAGAGTGGGGCACCATCCCAACTGTTTTTGTAAAGTAAATCCGAATCCCAGACCGGCACCATTACCCTGCGAGGGATGCAATGACTGCATGTCGTAGCCCACCTCAGCACCGATTGACCAGTGGCTCCAAAAATTTCCGTAATTGAATCGTTGTGCAGAGACCTCGAGTGTCAGAGCCAATGCGCAAAGAAGTGCTAGGAGACGTCTAATTTTCGATAGCATAGGGTGTGGTGTAAAGGTGGATTGATTGTCCCCAAAGGGATGGTTTATTTACGCTTCAGAACAGCATGCACTTTGGCGATGATGTCTTTGGCACGAAGTCCATAGTTGGTCAACATCTCATCAGGGGTGCCACTCTCACCGAATTTGTCGTCCACGGCCACGTATTCCATAGGAGTAGGGCAGTTCATGGCTAGCACTTGGGCGATACTGTCGCCGAGACCATTGTTTATTAGGTGCTCTTCGCAGCTGACAACAGCGCGAGTCTTGCGTGCCGAGGTAATGACGGCTTCTTTGTCGAGAGGTTTGATGGTATGTATATTGATAACTTCGGCGCTGATACCTTCCGATTCGAGGAGCTTGGCTGCTTCAAGAGCTTCCCATACGAGATGCCCGCAGGCAAAAATGGAAACATCGTTGCCCTCGTTGAGCATTTGCGCTTTGCCGATAATAAAGGGTTCATCGGGGTTGGTGAAATTGGGCATCTTGGAGCGACCGAGACGCAGATATACAGGACCAGTGTGCTTGGCGGCTGCGATGGTTGCCTGCTTGGCTTGATTGAAGTCGCATGGGGTGAGAACTGTCATATTAGGCAATGCTTTCATGAGGCCGATGTCTTCCATGGTCTGGTGGGTGGCGCCATCTTCTCCCAGCGAGATACCGGCGTGGCTGCCGCATATCTTGACATTCTTGTTGGAGTATGCCACCACCTGGCGTATCTGGTCGTAGATACGTCCGGTGACGAACTCTGCAAAGCCGCCAATAAAGGGTATCTTGCCGCAGAGGGAGAGACCGGCAGCAATACCAGTCATGTTGGCTTCAGCAATGCCGCACTGGATGAAGCGGTCGGGAAACTCTTTGGCAAAACCGTCCATTTTGACGGAACCTTTCACGTCGGCGCTTAGGGCAACGACATCGGGATTCTGTCGTCCGGCCTCTATCAGACCTTCGCCCATACCGGCGCGTAATTCTTTGGATTGTATGTTTTCGTATAGTTTCATTATGATATGTTTTTTTGTTTCGTATTGGGGTTGTCAGAAAATAATGTTGGTTGTCTCGCCTGCTTCCACCTGGAAGCGTTTGACAGTGGATTCTGTGTATTTGGTCGTACTCTGTGGTTTGAGCACAAGTTGGTACTCGCCAGGCATGAGTATGAGTCGTTCAGTGGTTTTGTTGGGGTTGAGGTTGCACACCCATGAAAGTACGCCCTCTTCAAGTGCGAAGACGCATCCTGTGCTGATGTTTTTGGGTTTCTGCACATTGGCTGTACCAGGCATGGGGATGGTGAGGTCGGTGTTCGATGAGCGTTGTATATTTACGTTGCTCATCTTGAGCACGGGCGTACTGAGTACCTCGATGTCATAGTCGCCAGCCAGATAGGCCACCTGCTCTCCGATATGTTGGATGTTGAGCACTTCGCTTTTTCCGTGTTGGTGTACTATTACCGGATAGTTGGGCACCGTCATCATGGATCGGCGTTCTTCGTGTCTCACGCGCAACATTCCTTGCTCCACCGTGACGTTGAGGGTGTTGGCCTTGTCGGGCTCGAACAGGTGTTTGTTGATGGTGATGGCCGGTTTGGTAAAGAGGACGATGTCGTAAGCCACCAAAGGGTCGATAACCATGGTATCGGGGGTGTAGCGTTCGTCAATGGAGTAGACGGTGGTGTATTTGACCACATGTGTCTGGTTGTCGTAGAACGCCACAGGTGTCTCTGTTTCGTATAGGTGTCCCTCCTCGTCACGCATGTTGATGACCACACTGGCCTCCTCCTCCGAGAGACGGAAGATGTCGTAGAGTGCCTGAGTGTATTGCTCCTCGTAAGGAATGTAACTGAATTTGCCGGCACAGTCCAGGCGGTTGCGGAAATTTTCAGGATTGCCTATGCCAAGGATGAATGTCTGCACGATAACACCGCTCATCTGCACGCGGCGGGCTACATTGCAGATGCTACCGTCGCTATCGTCCATTCCATCGGTGATAATCAGTATGATGTTGCGCGAAGCACCGGTGGCGGGAAAGTCGTTGAGCGAACTTTCCAAGGCGGTGCTGATGGTGCAACCTCCTTGCGGCACAAGAGTCTTGATTTTGCTCTGTATCTGGTAGTTGTTGTCGGGAGCGAAAGGAACCTCGAGCCGTGTGCCGTAGGCCTTCTTGTTCAGATGTCCAAACACACGCATGCCCATCTCGATATTGTTCTGGTTGGCCACGCTGTCCAAGAATTTGAGCAATACCTTCTGTGTCACCTTTATCTTGGCGTCGCTCTGCCAGCGGTCCCACATACTGTTGCTGCAGTCAAGGATAAGGAGCACGCGGGTTTTGTCGGCCACGGGTGCTTCAATCTTTTGTCGGCTCTGAGCCACGGATGGCAGCGTCAGGCACAACAGCAACAGATAGGTTAGGAGGCGTCTCATCGTGTGTTTGCGGTCAGGATATGGGGTTAGAAGTCACCGAGTTCGGTCTCGCCCAGCTGAGCCAATGCTTTGGGCAGGTCGTCGGCGCTGAGCACACTGCCGTGATATTTGTTGGTGTCCTGCATGAAGTCCACACCATAGCCCATCTTGGTGTTCATAATGACGCATACGGGGCTGCCTTTGCCTGTCAGCGATTTGGCTTGAGCCATTCCGTCGAGCACCTGCTGCATGTCGTTGCCATTCTCGATGACGACAACGGTCCACATGAAGGATTCGAATTTGGCTTTGAGGTCGCCGAGATCCATCACTTGCGACGTGGTGCCGTCAATCTGCTGGTTGTTGTAGTCAATGGTGGCGATAATGTTGTCTACCTTCTTGGCGCCGGCGAACATGACGGCTTCCCATATCTGCCCTTCTTCGAGTTCTCCGTCGCCGTGCATGGTATAGACGAGGTGCTTGTCATTGGTCATCTTCTTGCCCAGTGCAGCGCCGATACCCACGCTGAGCCCCTGACCCAGAGAGCCGCTGGCCATGCGGATGCCAGGCAGGTTGTGAGCCGTGGAGGGGTGTCCCTGCAGGCGGGTGCCGAACTTGCGGAATGTGGCCAGCTCGCTGACGGGGAAGTAGCCGCGGCGGGCCATGGTGCTATAGATTACTGGCGTGATGTGACCCTGCGAGACGAAGAGCATATCCTCGCCGTCGCCACCCATGGTGAAGCGTGCAGGGTCGGCGTCCAGTATATTGAATTGCATAGCCGTAAACCAGTCGGCCGTGCCCATAGAGCCGCCCGGATGGCCCGACTTGGCGTTGGTGGTCATGCGCAGTATGTCTCTACGGATTTGTGTGGCAATTGTTTGAAGTTCTTTTGTGCTTTTCATTATGGTGTTGTTTGTTTGGTGCAAAAGTAGAAAAAAAAATGCGACTGGCTCAATAAAGTTATAAACCCCTGTTGATAATCCCCACCGTATGGAGCGGCTCGGCCGTCGCACCTCTTGGGTTGCGGCTCTTGCTGTCGTCAGAATTTAAAGACGTACTGGCGGCCGTTGATGTCGGTGCCGAACAGTTCGTTTCCGTGACGGGTCACGGTGATGTTGATGTTGTTCTCGATGGGGTCGTGGATAATACCGGAACCCGTGTTACCCTTCATGGTCACATGTCCGTACACCTCGCCGTTGGCGCCGTAGGTGTGCACGTATATGGTGCCGCTTTTCGGTATGGGGTCTTTCGCCGTGGTTGTCTCCTTTTTGGGTGCTGCCGTGGTTTTAGGGGTGGCGGGCTTGGGAGCAGGCGCAGGAGTCGGCTCAAGGGCGGCACTCGTGTCGGCGGCGGGAAGGAAGATGGTGTCGTGTACCACGGTGATTCTTTCAGAGGCAGTTTCCTGCAGGGTGTCGCCCACACCGTGGCGACCGTTGCCCTTGCAGCCCGTCAGCATCATGGCTGTGGCGCAGATGAATGTGATGCAGTAGATTATACGTTTCATAGGCATTGGTTTGAGACTACAAAGATAGTAAAAAAGGACAAACGAGAGGGTATGGTAGACAAAAGGAATTGATTTTTTTGTAACATTCAAGTGTGCCCGAAGGGTCGTTTCAGCCCCAAATGACCTACAATTTTAACAAATCCCGACACAGTCGTTTTTTCAACCGACTATAGTCGATTCGACAACCGACTATAGTCGTTTTGCAAATCGACTATAGTCGATGCCCAAAACGACCATAGGCGGTCCTCTCGTCTTTTTTAACATTTGGCGACAAGATTAGCCCCTCATAGTAAATAAAAGGAGCCGCCCCAGGGGACGACTCCTGTTTGCCAACCGGTCGGGAAATAATATATTTCGTCCAATCACGGAATAATATGTATCTTTGCAACCCAAATACATACATAAACTATCACTGCAACATCATGAAAAAGACTATTGTTATTGCCATGCTGATGGCCGCGGTGGCGAGTGCCAGCGCACAGTGGTTCGACTTTTCCAACAACAAAAACCGTTTCGACCTCGGTGTCAACCTCGGTATGACTGGGCTGAAATGCAACTACCAGGCGTTTACCTGGGGCGCCAGCTTGAACGTCTATGGCGTCTATGTCGACTTCCTTTACGGCGCTCCGGCGCACAAATATGACAACCACGTGGTTCCTGTCATGTACAACGACACATCGATTACCTCCATCAACATTGGCTACCAGATTCCAGTGCTACCGTGGCTGCGGGTGATGCCCATTGTCGGTCACTGCCACACCAATGCCGGCCTTACCGATGCCACTACAGTGAATGTCGAGGTGACTGACGACTACAGTGCCGAGATGTACCACGACTTCAACGTTACGTCGCGCAGGCACTATTTCAACTACGGCTGCGGTCTCATCATCCAGCCCATCCGTTGGTTTAATCTCTACGCCGTCTACTCCCGTCAGGCCGTCTATGGCGGGCTCGGCATCAGTCTCGGCGATGTCGATTGGTAGTAGCCATACTTTCTGCTACAACATTCCACACACTGCCGACCGGCTGCTGATGTGCTCGGACGGAAAGGCGTTGACAGCCCTGCAATTCGACGATACAGGTGATGGACACCAAATACTTGCGGCGGACGGGGATTGCCCGCTTTCTTTGTTTGGCGACGTCTGCCGTTGGCTCGACAGCTATTTTGTCGGAGAGAAGCCCGCGTTTGACATCCCTCTTTCCCTGCAAGGGAGTGACTTCCAGCTGCGAGTGTGGCGCGAGTTGCTCACCATCCCCTACGGACACACCGTCACCTACGGCGAGTTGGCTCGCCGCATAGGATGCCGCTCCGCGCAAGCTGTGGGTGGCGCCGTGAGCCGCAATCCTGTGGTTATCATCGTCCCATGCCACCGTGTCGTAGGTGCCGATGGCTCAATGACCGGCTATGCTTACGGTCTCAATCGTAAGCGGTATCTGCTGCAACTGGAAAGCCGGCAGGCCACACGTTAGCTGTCGAAAGTCCACAGGTTTCTCCTCGAGTGTCCTCGTTTACGTACCTCAGTTTCCCCGGTACTGCAAGAAATACTCTTTCGGGTACTTTATAATTCTAAATAAAATCAAAACATTTTCTAAAAATATAGTATCTTTGCATCTTTGAATCATTTACTATAAGTGTACTAAAAATCTTATAATTAGTAAGTAAGATAAACACAACGACATCTATGGATAAAAAATCAATCATCGGACTGGTACTGATTTTCGCTATTTTCGTGGGTTATATGTGGTGGATTTCACCGTCGAAGGAGGAGCAGGCCGCTATGCGAGCCCAGCGTGACTCCATCGTTGCCGCCTACTATGACTCTGTTCGTCAGGATTCGGTTATGAGGGCTGAACAAGACTCCATCCGTCAGCATCTTCGTGATTCCATCCTTGCGGAGAACCCCGATGCGGTCATTGATTTCGACGCTGCAGCTAACGGAGTTCTCTCCCAAGCCGATATGCGCAAGCAACTGGGTGTGTTTGCCTGCAATTGGGCTGAGAAAGTAGACACCATCACGGTGAAGAATAGTGTGTTCGAGGTCGATTTGACCAACCTCGGCGCCGCCGTGAACAAGGTGACGTTGGCTGACTACACGACCTACGACAGCATGCCGTTGGTGCTTATCACGCCGTCGGCCGACAACATGAACCTCGTATTCTCCACCAACGACAATCGTGTCATCAATACGAAGGACCTCTATTTTACTCCATACGTCGATGGCCAACCCGTGGAGGGCAGCAAGCAGATTGGTATTGACGGTGACTCGCTGACGGTGAGCTACAGGGCTTACGCCCAGCAGACCACCGATACGGTGGCAGAAGAAGGGGACAAGGGCTATGTTGAGTTCCTGTACACATTCTATCCCGACCGCTACGAAGTGGGCTACCACATCAATTTTTGTGGGATGAGTCAGGTGATACGTTCCGACAACTACATTGACTTCACCTGGAAGAACCACATGAACCGTCAGGAGAAAGTGGATCGCAGCAGCCGTGGAAGCCGTAACCGCAACAAGGATGCCGAGAAGTTTAACTCCAATGTCTATTTCAAACCCACCAAGGACAAGGTGGACAACCTGCGTATGGGAGCCGACGGCAGCAAGCAGGTGAAAACCCCCGTGGAATGGGTGGCTTTCAAGCAGCAGTTCTTCTGCGCCATACTCTTGGGTGATGCGCCGTTCGCCAACGCCGACCTGGCTACCAAGACCGACAAGCAGGACACCATGCGCAACTATCTGTGTGATATGAGCGGCACCATCGGGCTCAACTACGACAGCGAGAAGGATTGCTCCATTGGTATGCAGTTCTATTATGGACCCAGCAAATATCGTGAGCTGCGGGAGATGCACAAGGGATTCGAGCGAATGTTGCCCCTGGGGTGGGGATTCTTCCTCATCCAATGGACCAGCCGTCTGCTCATCGTGGGCTTCCGTTTCTTTGCTGGCTTCATGAGCAACTACGGCCTTATCATCATCCTGCTTACCATCATTCTGCGCACCGTGCTCTTTCCGCTCACTTTCAAGTCGTACCAGAGTAGCGCGGTGATGCGTATACTGCAGCCGGAGATTCAGGCGTTGAACAAAAAATACCCCAACCAAGATCAGGCCCTTGCCAAACAGCAGGAGATGTCCAAGCTGCAGAAACGTGCCGGCATCAGTCCGCTGGCTGGCTGTCTGCCCGCTCTGATCCAGATGCCTATCCTCTACGCCATGTTCCGCTTTTTCCCTGCATCCATAGAGTTGCGCCAAAAGCCCTTCCTCTGGTGTGACGACCTTTCCACCTACGACTCCATTCTCGATTTTGGATTCAATATTCCCCTCTATGGCGACCACATGAGTCTCTTCTGCTTGCTGATGTTCGGCATGCAGTTCTTCTACACATGGTACACGATGAGAGGCCAGAACGCTTCGGCCGCCATGCCGGGCATGAAGTTCATGATGTACTTTATGCCGTTTATGATGCTGTTCCTCTTCAACAGCCAATCGGCAGCCCTCAACCTCTACTATTTCTGCTCCTTGAGCATTACCATGCTTCAGATGGTGCTCATCCGCAAATTCACCAGCGAGAAGAAAGTGCGTGCACGCATGGCCGCCTACGACCTGAAACAGAAAAACGACAAGAACGCCGGCAAGAAGTCGCGTCTGCAGCAGCGAATGGAAGAGATGCAGCGCATGAGTGAGCAAATGCGGAAACAGCAGCAGAATCGCCGTTGACCATCGCGGAGAGATGACATCCCAAAAGAAAAATGATAAATTAAAACATTCAAACCACCATGTTAGCAGTAATCATTGCCACATTCATCGTGGGATATGCCTGCATCGCGCTGGAGCATCCCATTAAAGTAAACAAAACCGCCACCGCCCTCTTGCTGGGTGTGTTGCTTTGGACCATGTATGCGTTCTCCATGAGCACTTTTGGCGCCGGTATGACACACGACGCATGGCGCGTAGCGCTCAGCGGTAGCTTGGTACATCACCTGGGAAGCACATCGGAGATTGTGTTCTTCCTGTTGGGAGCTATGACCATCGTGACGTTGGTCGACTCCTATCAGGGTTTCACCATCATCACCGACCACATCACCACGACCAACAAGCGTCGCCTGCTGTGGATTCTTTCCATTCTCACATTCTTCTTCAGCGCTGTGCTCGACAATATGACGACTGCCATCGTGATGTGCGCCCTGCTGCGCAAACTCATCGCCGACAAGCAGGAACGCTGGCTCTTTGCCGGTATGGTTATTTTGGCTGCCAACGCTGGCGGTGCATGGAGCCCCATCGGCGACGTGACCACCATCATGCTGTGGATAGGCGGTCATGTGACCACTTTCAATATTATGCTGAAGACTATTGTGGCCTCCTTGGTATGCCTTGTGGTTCCCGTGCTCTTGCTCAGCGCTACGCTGAAAGGCGACATCGTGCGTCCTGAGGCAGTGTCGGACGAGGGCTATCAGATTGACCCCAAATACCGCAACCTGATATTCTTCCTCGGTATTGGCGCACTCGTCTTTGTGCCTGTCTTCAAGACCATCACCCACCTGCCTCCGTATCTCGGTATGCTCTTTGGCCTCTCTATCCTTTGGATTGTCACGGAGCTTATCAACCATCATAGCGAGAAAAACACAGGCCGTAAAATGCCTACCGCCGTCACCACGCTGCAAATCATCGACACGCCTTCCATCCTCTTCTTCCTCGGTATCTTGATGGCTGTGGCTTGTCTGGAGAGCTGCGGTGCATTGGCAGGGTTGGCAAAAGGTCTGGACAACGCCTTCGGTCAGGTGAAGATGGGCGACGAGCCCTTTGGATTCTTTATCATCGCCACCATCATCGGTGTTCTCTCCTCCGTGGTGGACAATGTGCCTCTGGTGGCCGCATCGATGGGCATGTACAACGACGCTTTTGTTACCAATCATCCTTTCTGGGAGTATCTGGCATACTGCGCCGGTACGGGTGGAAGTCTCCTTATCATCGGCTCGGCCGCAGGCGTGGCTGTTATGGGCATGGAGAAGATAGACTTTATATGGTACGTGAAAAAGATTTCATGGCTGGCTCTTGCCGGTTTCCTGGCAGGTGCCGTCGTCTATATCCTCATGGACATGACTTTGTTCGAGAAAGTGCCCGCTTTGCGTGACTGCATGGTGTGCTTACCGCAAATCAATCTACCGAAAATAGCATAAAATGGCAGTATTCAAACGTGTGCCTGCAGAGCAAGGTAAACGCAAGGTGTGGAAGACCATCTTCATGGTGGCCGTATATGCTTTTGCATTGGCAGGATTCGGCATTATAGGGGCATGGGCTTTCTACCAGTTGGGAGGTACCCGCAACAAAGGTGCTGTCGATGAGAACTACCGCTACCTGATGTCGGTGTCGGAGATGAAAGACCTCAAGGGCAAGGAACTCACCAAAGAACAGGCCAACGAGCTTTGGATGAACCAGTTTGCGAAGTTGGCTGCCTTTGGTAAGTTTTATCCCGAGAATGCCCGTCTCATCCTTCACGCTGCCCAGGAAAGCGACGACCCGTTTGTCATCGACCGCATGATTGCCGCCGCTTCCATCTATGCCGGAGGCGATACCGACTATAAGAAATATATGAAGGAGCTTTCGACGTTCTTTGACAAACAGCCGCAACAGAACAACGAGAATATCATCCCCTGGATGGCGACGGTGGAGTGGCAGGCCCTGAAGTCGGCCATTTTAAAGGATAGTGCATTGTTGGTGAAGGCAGGGTTGATTTCGGGAGTGGAACCTCGGCTTATCGTCAGTTGCCTTGTTGGGGAGCAGATTCGTCTGTTCAACTCCAAGCGAGAGATGTTCAAGAAATATCTCGGTCCTGTCAAGGTTCTCTCGGTTCAGTCGCAGTTCTCCTATGGTGTCAACGGCATCAAAGACTTTACCGCCGCCGCCGTGGAGCAGCACCTGAAAGACCCGACGTCGGAGTTCTACATGGGCAAGCGCTACGAGAATATCCTAGATTTCGAGACAGGAGACCATAGTGGCGAACGCTACAAGCGCTTGGTGGATTATCGCAACCATCTATATTCATATATATACACGGGATGCATCCTCCACCAGACGATGTTGCAATGGAAACGTGCGGGCTACGATATCAGCGACCGTCCCGATATCCTCTGTACGCTGTTCAATGTGGGCTTTTCCCAGTCGCACCCTCATCCCGATGCTGTCTGCGGCGGGTCGCATATCAGTATCGACGGCAAGTCGTACACTTTTGGCGCCGTGGGTTTCGATTTCTATTATTCCGGCGAGTTGGCTTCGGCCTTCCCTTTCTGGCGTCAGCATTTCATCCCTGACGACGGAAAAGCGTTGACTATGGAAGAAATCCAAGCCATCCAGGGTAATATGAGCGACTGCGCTCGTCCCGAAAAGGGGTTGGAATACCGGAAGCAAGACTCTAATGCCGTCATGGAATCCTCCAACTTGTACGACCCCAATCTCACTCCGAGAGAACGCGAGATACAAGAGTTCATGAGAGCGACAGAGTATTAAACGTATACACACAAAAAGAAAAGCGGGTGCCTTAAATAAGGCACCCGCTCTCTTTTCTGTCAAACCAAATAGTAGAGGTCTATTGGGTGATAATGACTCGTTTGGTCGGGGTATCGCCCACACGGACGAGATAGATGCCGCTGGAGGGCATGGAGAATGTGCGGTTGTTGCGCACGCCGTTCACAAGACAACGTCCGTCGATGGTGTATATCCATACCGGCAGGTTGTCGGCACCGACAATCTCAATGGTGTTTCCTTTGGTGAGGGTGCGGATGTAGGCGCCTTCAATTTCGTCTATACCTTCATCGTTGACAATAATCTCGAAGTAGGCGGTGAACAGGGTGTCGCTCATCACGGTGATGGTGCGGGGATTGGTTGTGCTGCGGTCATTCCAGCGCACAAAACGGTAGCCATCGTTGGCAATGGCCGTAAGCAAAGCGTTGGTGCCGTGGGTGTATTGTCCACCACCGGTGGCGTAGCCCATAATGTCGTTGTTTACGTTGACGGTCACCATGTGGGTGCCGCTGGGAAGTGCCTCAAAGTAGGCGGTGAAAGTGGTGTCGCGCATCACGGTGATGGTGCGGGGGTTGGTGGTTACGCTATCGTTCCAGCGCACAAAGCGGTAGCCGCTGTTGGCGGTTGCTGTGAGGGTGGCGTTGGTGGCATGGGCATAGGTGCCGGTGCCGGATACGGTACCCATCGAAGTATTGTTGCTGTTGGCCACAACCATGTGGTGGGTGCTTCCCGTGGTGGTGAAGATACCGCGGATCATCCATGTGTAGTAGAACTGGGAGCTGACGGTGGCGATGTTAACCCAGGAGGTGCCTTCGTCGTCAGAGGCCCAGCTGCCGTCAGAATTGCCGACATAATAGCATCCTGCTGCGGGACACACGGAGGTTTCGCCAGCGGGCAGATTGTAGCGGAACAATATCCACAACGGCTGTAGTGTGTCAACAACATGCGGAGTGGTCAGGTGGAAAGTGTTCCACGCGCCGACAGATGTGGGGGTAAACTGGACAGAGTCGACAAAAGTGGTGGGGCGAGTGGAACCGCCGCGCCAGAGTTGCAGAGTGAAGATGCTGGATGCACCCGAGGGCACAAAAACCATAACGTCGGTCAGGGTACGGTGGTGAACGAGTTGATTAGGCGTAATGCGGATGCCCCAATACATGGGCTTGTAGTCGCATACGGTCCCATCCCAAGTTCCGTTGTCGTAACCCAGCGTGTCGGTCGACTGCGCTTGAGCGGCGAAAGGCATTACAAAAGCTGCGAGCAGCAAGGTAAAGAGTAGATGTCTTTTCATGGTAATGATGTTTTTATGATTTGATTTTGAATTTTTCTGTGTCTTGTTGGTGCTGACTGTATTCTCAGGTGGTTATGCTGAATAAAATTCCCACCATGTGGTGATGTTTGTGCAGTATTAAATATTTGATATACAGTAATATTTGTGTGATGATAATGGGATAGTAAACGCTTTCTGTCTATTCATTTGCGACTGCAAAGGTACGTTTTTTATTTGAACAAAGCATAAAAGAATTTGTTTTTTTGATGCAAAAAACAACAACAATTCAACAATGGATGACAGTTTTTGCATTTCAGGTAACAGGTGATATAGTGAATTCACTTTTCTTTGGCTGTAGAAAGGTTTTGTTTTTTATAAATAAGAAAATTCAATTTATATTCTTTAATTAATATAAAAAAACACACACCAAGATTTCAAATCAAATGAATTCACTATATCACTATGTCACCTGCCCTCCCTGGCCGCTCTTTTTGGGGCTCCTCTTTTCGTACCCCGAAAATTTTTTTCTAACTCTAACCTAACTCTAACCTAAGTCTAACTTAACTCTAACTTTACCCCGAGCGAGAGCAGAGTGTGCTTGCTTACTTTGCCAAGCAAAAGTAAAGTCAACGAAACCAATTGTTTCGTTGACTTTTGGCTTACACCTGGGCAGGGTCGGCTATTTCCACATGTATTTGCCAATATCAGTAGCGCTCCGATGATGTGTAGGGTGGAAGTACGGCGAAAATTCCTTGGTTTTTAGTGCTTCTTATGAAGCAAACGGACGAACTGCGTCCTGCATAACCAAAATCTTTCGGATGGAAGAGACGCATCCACAGATGATAGAAAGTTATATAACTAACTTGATTTTAGTGGTTTGAAAAATGTTTGTACTTTTGCGGCAGAATAAAAAACAACACCCTATGCCATATTTGACTGATTTCTTAACAACATCGAAAGTACTGAATCCGAATCTGGCTCTCGGCAGCCCTTTTTGCGGCGGGCGCATACTATAATCCCCGTTTCCTCGTTTTTATGCCGTTATTCCATTGTAAACACAAAACTTTCCATAATGACTCCATCTCAAGAAAACCGCACATCAGGCAGCAACCGCAGCCAAGATAACCATACGCAAGGCAACAGCCGCAACCGCAACCGGCGGCGCAACGCTAACCGTCGCTCTTTCGGCAACGATTACGACCGTGGTGCCACCGTCGCTTTCTTCCGCCGCTGGTGGAAAGTGCTGCTTGTCGTGTTCGTAGTGGCGGCAGCCGTCTCGGTGGCGGCATCGTTCTGCGTCACACCGCGCTACAAATCGTCGGTCATCCTTTTTCCGACCAACTCCAACCGTCTCTCGAAGGCCATCACGGCCAACCGCTATAGCTTGGATTACATGGATTACGGTATTGAGCGCGATTGCGAATATACCATCCAGATTCTCTTGTCGCAGTCAATGGAAGATGCCGTCTGTAAGCGTTTCAACCTCATGGAGCATTACGGCATCTCGCCTGACGACCCGCACAAGCTCTTCAAACTGCATGAGGCCTACCGCAGCTATGTTAGTGTGAAGCGTACGGAATACCTCGGTGTGGAGGTGGGGGTGCTTGATGTAGACCCTCAGTATGCCAGCGATATAGCCAACTTTATTGCAGCCAACTACGACACACTTTGCCATCAAATCCATAGAGACCGTGCTGCCGACGCTTTCCGTATCATGGATGGCGTATGTGCTGAGTTGGAATCCGAAATCGACAGCATCTCGGCCAAGGGCGGCAATGGCGAGCTGGTCAGCATGAAACGTCAGGAACTGGCTGCGATGCAGACCCTCCGTGCCGAGCGCAAGGTCGACTTGGGCGAGAATGCCAGCTACAAATTCTGGCTTGACCAGGCCTCTCCTTCCGACAAGAAGGCCTATCCCAAACGCGCCGTCATCGTACTCCTGGGCAGTCTCGGCACGCTCCTGATGTGCATCCTTGTGCTGCTTGTCGCCGACCGTTGCCGTAAACAAGAGGGGAGAAGGTAGCCCGTAACAACCGTGGTGGCATCCTGGATAAAGAAGCATTCGCAGCTGCTGACGGCCTTGCTGGTCGCAGCGCTGTTTCTCGCAGCCAATAGCATCCTGCTGGCGAAGGATTTCTATTACCTGTGGCTGTTGCCCGTGGTGGGACTTGCAGCGTTGCTGTTCTTCCTGCGTCTTGAGACGGGGCTCATGGCAATAGCGTTGCTAACGCCGTTTGCCGTCGACTTTGCTCTTGTGCCCGGCATGGAGCTCTCTATGCCTGTGGAGCCGATGATGATACTCTTCACGCTCATGTTCTTTTTCCGGGTGCTGGTGGCACGCAACTATGATGTGCGTATTCTTCGTCATCCGGTGGCCATACTGGTGCTTGCCTCGTTGGCATGGATGCTGGTGACCAGTTGCACCTCGCAGATTCCCGGAGTGTCGTTCAAGTATTTTGCCGCCCGTCTCTGGTTTGTCGTTCCTTTCTTCTTCGCCTCGGTGCAGGTGTTTCGCGACCGGCGGCGCATTCGCCAGTTTTTCTGGTGCTATGCATCGGCTCTCATCATGGTCATCCTGATATCCACGCTCAAGACGCTCGGTCATCTGGGCGACCTGCAGACGCTACACCGTGTGATGCAGCCGTTCTACAACGACCATACGGCATACGGCTGTGTTATTGCGCTCTTCCTCCCGACGGCATTCTATTTCATCTTTAGCCGCAACAGCAGAGGGTGGGCCAAGATTCTCTTTCTGGCTATGTTCTTGTTGCTGTTGGCGGGGTTGATGTTCTCGTATAGTCGTGCGGCATGGATTAGCGTCATCGCCGCGGTGGCTTGTTATTGCGCTATCCGCATGGGCATGAAGGTCAAGTGGATGGTGCTGCTTATGGGCTGTTGCGTCGGCGCGTTTTTCTACTACCAATCCGACGTGCTCTACAAGTTGGGTAAGAACAAGCAGGATTCCTCCTACGAATTGGCCGACCAGGTGAAGTCCATCTCCAATATCTCTACCGATGCCTCCAATCTTGAGCGTCTGAACCGTTGGGCGTCGGCCATGCGTATGTTCAAGGAGCGTCCTGTGCTGGGGTGTGGTCCTGGGACCTACCAGTTTCTCTATGCCGGCTACCAACGTTCCTACCAGAAGTCGGTCATCAGTACCGATTTCGGTAACCGCGGCAACGCCCATAGTGAATACATAGGACCTCTTACCGAGCAGGGAGTGCCGGGGGCTGTCCTTGTGGTGGGAATCTTCATGGCCACATTCGCCACTGGAGTGCGGGTGTATCGCACGGCTCGCGACAAGACGGTGGCCAACACAGCGCTGGCGTTCACCCTGAGCATGCTGACCTATTATGTGCATGGAGTGTTCAACAACTTCCTGGACACCGACAAACTCTCTGTGCCTTTCTGGGGCTTCACCGCCGTAATCGTGGCCCTTGACCTCTATGCCTCATCTCCGTCCGAACCCTCGGAGGAGGCGGATGCCAGCCCCATTCAAAGGGAGAGAAAAAGACTATGAATCAGGATTTCACTACTACGGAACGAGGTACTATTGGAGCGAAATCCCCACTAGAAAATTTTTCGAGGAGCAGAAGATTTTTTCTTGTTTCTCGAATCCTTATTGTGGCGATACTAATGGCAACTTTTAACGCTACACATGCGCAGTCATACAGGGAAACTACAGGGTATTTGTTGCAAAAAGTGGAACCTTTGACACATTACTATTATATTCCATTCAAGCATGGTTTTATTCTGCCTTATTTCTATGGATATTATGTCGTTGATAATAAAACGCTTCATGATTATTTCAAGCATGATTCTGTTTTTCTTGAGCAAGCTGTAATGCTATGTGACCCTACAAATGAAATGTTCACAGACAGCTCCATAGTAAAGGAAATAAAGCGATTTACACGAATAATGGATGTTTTATCATTAGACGATTCTGAAATATATAAGATAGGACATAGCATGTATATTATTAGAAAGATTCGATATGCTTATTATGACAATACGCAGGTAAGAGTATATATAAGGAATTCAGCAGCAGATATGTGGGACGATATTTCAGATAAGGATACCGTGGAATTTAATGCGATATACGAGGTGGGGCAACTGTACAAAAGGGATTACTACCAATGTTACCATCATTTGGTGGAAATTCTACCGACGCCACCGCAAATATCTAGACATGTCTGGAAGAAACTGTACCAATTAGGAGAAGATAAAAAATGAAAAACAATTGAACCCTTTAGCGTATAAAACCGATTATCAAAAATGCTGTTTCAGGGTATTTTTCCTGTTCGAACTCTAACAAAAAATAATAAGGCGCATCACAATTCTGAGGTGCGCCTTATTGGTGTATTAGATGGTATCAATCTGTTATGATACCTGTGTTCCTATTTATTTCACGGCTTTCAGCAGGGCGTCGAGGTCGGGGGTGAGGATAATCTCCGTGCGACGGTTCTGTGCCTTGTTGGCGGCGCTGTTGTTGGGCACTTTGGGAGCGTATTCACCATGGCCACAGGCCTCGATACGGGCAGGGTCGATATTCTTGCCGTATTGTAACAGCAGCTTCACGATAGCGGTGGCGCGCATCACGCTCAGGTCCCAGTTGTCCTTCACAGCTCCACCTCCGTTGTAGGCATCGTTGTCGGTGTGTCCCTCCACCATAATTTTCAGGTCGGCATTCTCCTCGAGCACTTTGGCAAGTCCTTTGATGGCTTCTTGTCCCTCTTTCGACACATTCCAACTGGCCGAGGGAAACATCAGTTTGCTCTCCATCGAGACATATACCTTGCTGTCTTTCACATCCACGTTGAGACCTTTGTCGCGGAAGCCCACAAGAGCGTTGGTCACCGACGAACGCAGCGCCTCAAGTTTCTGTTCGGTGGCTGCCTGGCTGCGTTCCAGTTCGGCTTGTTTGTCGAGAAGCGCCTGCTCCTTGATGGCAAAGGCATTCTCGCGGTCGGCGAGCTCCTTGGTGCGGATGGCCAACAGGTTGTTGGCGCGGTCGAGACTCTTGTTCTTGCCCGAAATCTGCTGCATATAGTTCTCGATGATGGTATCGTAGGCCAGCCGCAGGTTGTCTATCTCGTTGTGGAGTTGGCTGATGGTGGAGTCCTGCGACATTTTCAGGGCGTTGAGGTCGGTCATTTCGGCGGTTTGCGTCTGGAACTGCCGCTGTAGCGAGGCGTATTCATCCTTCATGTCCTGCAACTCCTGACGGGTGACGTTGTGCTCTTTCTTCAGCATGTTGTTCGATGCTTCGAGTGCCTCGTATTTGCCGAGGGTGACACAGGAGGTGCAGAGTGAGGCGCAGAGACCTATGAGAATCAATGTGCGTTTCATGGTATAGAAAATATATTGTGTTTTGCTATAACGGCAATTTTGGGAAAATAGTTTGTGTATGGCAAAAAAACTCCTTTGCCCGCAAAGACACCCCATTACGTCGCTAATTGATGCAGAGAGCTGACCCCTCCGGAACAGGCGACAAGGGCGGCTATATGCGGCAAAATGCAACTTTTTTACTGTCTGTAAACATCTTTTTTGTATCTTTGCGTTTCCAACTCTTAATGCGATTCACAGTCATTGTACTGATATATTGTAAACAAAATGAGTAAAGGCGGCCTATACAAGCGATTTCAGATTTGGCGCATGCGACACTTGTCGGATCAGGTGTTTGTATGGATGCTGAGTCTTGTGGTAGGTCTCTGTTCGGGATTGGCGGCGGTGGCGTTGAAAACGGCGGTGCACTTTACCAACCGCTTTCTGCTGCAGTTCGGCTTCCTGACCTTTGTGGGTGGCAATATTATGACGTTGGTCTACCCCGCAGCGGGCATCCTGCTGACGGTGCTGTTTTTGCGTTATGTGGTGCGAGGCAACGTGGGTCATGGTCTTCCTATGGTGCTTTTCGCCATATCGCGCAAGAAAGGGGTGTTGCCTCCTCGCGATATGTATAGCTCCCTGGTGGCCTCCACGCTCACGGTGGCTTTTGGTGGAAGTGTGGGATTGGAGGCCCCCATTGCCTCTACAGGCAGCGCCATCGGATCGAATATCGCCCGTTTCTTCCGACTCTCCACACAGAGCGTGAAACTCTTGCTGGGATGCGGTGCCGCCGGAGCCATTGCCGGTATCTTCAAAGCCCCCATTGCCGGTATCTTTTTCGTGGTGGAGGTCCTGATGTTCGACCTTACCAAGACGAGTGCCATCGCCCTTCTGCTCTCCACCATCAGCAGCTCTGCCATCACCTATTTTCTGATGGGTACCGATGTGCAGTTTGCCTTTACCGTCAGCGAGAATTTCGAGTTGGCACAGATACCGTTCTACATTCTGTTGGGTATCTTCTGCGCCGCCAGTTCTGTCTATTTCCTGCGCGTTACCGACAAGGTGGAGGGCTGGTTTGCCAATCTCCGCAACGGCACGCATCGTCTGCTCCTCGGCGGCGCGGCGTTGGGTGTGATGATATTCTTCTTCCCCCCGCTGTTCGGCGAAGGTTACACGTTCCTGTCCGACCTGCTTCACGGCAATAGCGGGTCGCTGTTCGACAACACCATCTTTATGTCGCTCAAGGATAATGAATGGGCGGTGTTGGCAATGCTCCTGGTGCTTATTCTGCTCAAGGGAGTGGCGACGGCGACCACCATCGGAAGCGGCGGCGTGGGAGGCACCTTCGGACCGTCGCTTGTCGTGGGTGGCATCAGCGGCTATTTTGTGGCCATGCTGTGCAACACGCTGGGGTTGCCTGAACAATCCACAGCCAACTTCGCTCTGGTGGGTATGGCGGCGGTAATGACGGGTGTGATGCAAGCCCCCTTTATGGCGGTGCTGCTCATCGCCGAGATTACGGGTGGCTATGCGCTGATAGCGCCGTTGCTTATCGCCTCCGCTGTCACGGTGATATGCGTCAGCCCCTTCGAACAGCATTCCATCTACGCCCGCAAACTGGCCAAGCATGGCGACTTGATGACGCACGACAAAGACCAATCGGCCTGGCAGCTGATGAATATGCGCAAACTGATAGAGACCAACTTCGTTATCGTGCGACAGGGTGACGCCCTGCGCGATTTGGTGGAAGCTATCAAGAATTCGCGCCGAAATACATTCCCAGTGCTGAGCAAGGAGGATAAATTCTTGGGCGTCATCTATCTCGATGACGTGCGTAAGATTATGTTCCGTCCCGAGTTCTACGACCTATATACCGTCGACGAGTTTATGCGTCCGTTGAGCGAGGGCGACGTCGTGCGGCTGAGCGACCCGCCGCAAGCCGTAGTGGCCAAATTCCAATTCAATAACCGTTACAACGTCATCGTTATCGACGATGATGATTCCTATGTAGGTATGTTGTCCCGCGCCAATGTCTTCTCCGCTTACCGCCGCTTCGTAAGCGAAGTGTCGGAGGAGTAGTTGTGGGACAAGTTTTACGGCCTTCCTTTCTTGCCTTTTTCGAATATGACTTTGATGACGACCGCGTGTTTGCTGGCTTCGTTGGGGTGGACGTATAGCTGTGTTTGGTCGCCCTCGCGGCGCATCTTCACGCTACCACCCTTGGCCAGCATCTCCACCTTGAGGGGCTCACGGTCCAGTTTCGGCAGGGTGACCACTTCGGGCATCGCCTGTCCTTCGGGGACGAGGTATATGGCGTATACCGTTTTGGCATCTTTGGTTTGGGTGAAACGCCATTGGCCGTCGACGAACGGGAATGCGGGGCGGGTGGCATAGATGGCCTCGCTGTTGAGTTTCATCCACTGTCCAATCTCTTTCAAGCGCAGTACGGCGGTATCGGGCAGCACGCCATACGAGTCGGGGCCTACGTTAAGCAGCAGGTTGCCGCCCTTGGCCACCACGTCGCAGAGGGTATGGATGAGGGTGTTGGTGCTTTTGTAGTTGTCCTGTGGCAGGTACGACCAGCTGTCGCCCATGCTCATGCAGCATTCCCACGGCTCCGGGTTATAGCTGTCGGGCACTCGCTGTTCGTAGGTGGTGTAGTTTTCGTAGCGACCGCCCACGCCGCGGTCCACAATGAGAAGGTCGGGAGTGTGTTCGCGAGCCATCTTGGCGATGCGGGGCACATTGACATCCTGCACATAACCATGGCATCCGAGCCACGAGCGGGCTTCGTTGGTCATGCTCCAGGAGGGACGCACCCATCCGCCGTCGAGCCAGAGGATGTCGATAGGACCATAGTTGTGGGTGAGTTCGTATACCTGGTTGAAGGTGAAGTCGCAGAAACGATTCCAACGGTCGGGGTCCTGTTTGGGGTCGTAGTTCACGTTGCGGTCGGGCGTAGCCCATTCGGGAGCCCAGTAGTCGGGATGGTGCCAGTCGGGCTTGGAGAAATAGACGCCCGTCCAGAAACCTTTGTTGCGGAAAGTCTCGATGATTTGACGGGCCACATCGTTGTCCATCTTCTTCGAATAGGGACAGCTCTTGTCGCTGATGGTGTAGTTGGTGTATTTGGAGTCGAACATGCAGAACCCGTCGTGGTGCTTGGCGGTGAAGATGATGTATTTCATGCCTGCGCCCGCCACGTTTTTGGCCCATCGGGTAGCGTCGAACTTTGTGGGCTTGAATGTGCGGTTGAGGTTGCGGTAGTTCTGCACGTAAGACATATAGTCGGCGCCTTTGCGGCTTACCCAGGGCTCGCTGCAGATGCTCCACGACTCCACGACGCCCCATTGCGAGTAGATGCCCCAATGCACCATGAAACCGAATTTCAGGTCCTTCCAGTCCTCCAGACGGTCGAGCAGTATGGGGTTGCTTTCGGACTGCTGTTCGTTGGCATAGTCGCGTTCTATGGCGACGTATCTCTGGGCAGGCGTGGTGTTGGTTGTGTCAGTGACGGGTGTCTGTGCGTGGGTTGTCAGCTGCAGGGCACAGACGGCTGCGATAAGCGTAAAGATTCGTTTCATGATATTGTGGGCGTTATGAGGTAAAGAAAAGAGCCGCTGCTGCAGCAACGGCTCTTGTGCAAAGGTTGCCTTCATCCGGGTGCTTCCAATGGTTCAAGGCGGACGGGGACGCCCGCCATGATAAGAAACGCCGTTTTTTATTCAAATGATTTGAGGGCGGATTTGATGAGCTCCATAGCTTCGCGCAGCTGGGCTTCGGTGATGACCAGCGGAGGAGCGAAGCGGATGATGTGCTGGTGGGTGGGTTTGGCGAGAACTCCGAGGTCGCGCATCTTCAGGCACACATCCCAGGCCTCTTTGCCGTTGCGTGGGCGGATGATGATGGCGTTGAGGAGACCCTTGCCGCGCACCTTCTCAATCATGGGGCTCTTGAAGTTGCTCATCTCCTCGCGGAAAATCTTACCGAGACGTTCAGCGTTCTGCATCAGGTTCTCGTCCTTGATCACCTGGAGGGCAGCGATGCTGACCTTGGCAGCGATGGGGTTGCCGCCAAAGGTGGAACCGTGTTCACCGGGTTTGATGTTGAGCATGATATCGTCATCGGCCAGTACAGCGCTGACAGGCATCACGCCGCCACCGAGGGCTTTGCCGAGGATGAGGATGTCGGGACGCACGTTCTCGTGGTCGCAGGCGAGCATCTTACCCGTGCGGGCGATACCGCACTGCACCTCGTCGGCCATGAAGAGGACGTTGTGCTTGTGGCAGATATCGTAGCATTTCTTCAGGTAGCCGTCGTCGGGGACATACACACCGGCCTCTCCCTGGATGGGCTCTACGAGGAAACCGGCAATCTTGTCGCCTTCAGCTTCGAGAACTTTTTCCAGGGCTGCGGGGTCGTTGTAGGGTATGCGAACGAATCCGGGAGTCATAGGGCCATAGTTGGCATAGCTCTCAGGGTCGTTGCTCATGGTGATGATGGTGATGGTACGTCCGTGGAAGTTGCCTTCGCAGCACACAATCTTCACCTCGTCATTCTTGATACCTTTCTTCACTACACCCCAGCGGCGTGCCAGCTTCAGGGCGGTCTCGTCGGCTTCAGCGCCGCTGTTCATGGGCAGCACCTTCTCGTAGCCGAAATACTCCGTGACGTATTTTTCCCATTCACCGAGGCAGTCGTTGTAGAAAGCGCGGCTGCTGAGGGTGAGGCGGTGTGCCTGGTCGCACATGGCCTGGACAATCTTGGGGTGACAGTGGCCTTGGTTGACGGCGGAGTATGCCGAAAGGAAGTCAAAGTATTTCTTTCCTTCGCAGTCCCACACAAAAGCGCCTTCGCCTTTGGCGAGGACAACGGGCAGCGGGTGATAGTTATGGGCGCCATATTTGGCTTCCATCTCCATGAATTCTTCAGATTTCGTCATGATGATGTATTGGTTTAGAGTTAATAATTGATAATTGGTTTCGTTTTGGATTTGAAAGAATTTGCAAATGTACACACTTTTTACCAATTGGAAACGTTTTAATAATAAATTGTTGCCGTGAGTTATCAATCAGATAGTACTGAGTTGTTAGAAATTAACGATTTATGTGTTGATTTCTGTTCGGAAGGCAGTTGGCGCAACGTGGTGGACCATGTGTCCTATACGCTTATGCGAGGCCGTACGCTGGGCATTGTCGGCGAGTCGGGATCGGGCAAATCGGTGAGCAGCATGGCGCTGATGGGACTTCTGCCCTCCAACGCAAGGGTGTCGGGTACAGCCCGCTTCCATGCCGCCGAAGGCAAGGATGTCGACTTGCTGCGTCTTCCCGAGAAAGAGCTGCGCACCTATCGCGGCAGCCGTATCTCCATGGTGTTTCAGGAACCCATGACGTCGCTCAACCCCGTGCGCCGTTGCGGTGCGCAGGTGGTGGAGATGCTGCGCCTGCACGAAGATATCGGCAACGACGAGGCGCGTGAACGAGTGATAGAGCTCTTCAAAGAGGTGCTGCTGCCCCGTCCGGAGAAAATCTTCGACAGCTACCCCCACGAGATTTCTGGCGGCCAGAAGCAGCGGGTGATGATAGCTATGGCTCTGGTATGCCATCCCGATATCGTCATCGCCGACGAGCCGACAACGGCGCTCGACGTGACCGTGCAGAAGACAATACTTGAGTTGCTGCGTCAGCTGCAGCAGCGACACAACATAGGTGTCATATTCATCTCCCACGACCTGGGTGTCATCGCCCAGATAGCCGACGATGTGGCGGTGATGTATCACGGGCGTATCGTCGAGCAAGGTCCCGTCGGGCAGATACTGCACCATCCGCAGCACCCCTATACGCAAGGGCTGTTGGCCTGTCGTCCGCCGCTCGAGGGACGACCGCTGCACCTGCCTACCGTGGCCGAGTTCATGCAACGGCAGGAAGATGCCCCATCCGAGCCCTCCGCACCCCAGCCGACGGCAGCTTCCGTGCCGACAGACACCCCTTCCGCCGTTCCGCTGCTCCAGGTGAGAGACCTTGAGGTGGCCTATACCCTGAAGAAATCGGTCTTCGGACGACCGTTACAGCAGCTCATGGCGGTGGACCATGTGAGTTTCGACGTGATGCAGGGCGAGACCCTCGGCCTCGTAGGCGAGTCGGGATGTGGCAAGACCACACTGGGACGCACGTTGCTGCACCTTGTCGATGCCGCTTCCGGCAGCATTGTCTACAAAGGACAGCGGCTCGACCAGCTCACCCAGCGACAGATGCGCACCTTGCGACCCAAGATGCAGATTATATTCCAAGACCCCTATTCGTCGCTCAATCCACGCATCACCATCGGCGACGCCATCATGGAGCCCTTGCAGGTTTATGGCAAGAAGGGCGGCAAGGATCGGGTGGTCGAGCTGATGGAGCAGGTAGGTTTGGAGGCGGACTGGTACGACCGTTATCCCCATGAGCTTTCGGGTGGGCAGCGGCAGCGCGTATGCATAGCGCGGGCGCTTATCCTCGACCCCGAGTTGGTGGTGTGCGACGAGTCGGTATCCGCCCTGGATGTCTCGGTACAGGCGCAGGTGCTCAATCTGCTCAACGACCTGAAGCGCAGCTACGGCTACACATACATCTTTATCTCGCACGACTTGAGTGTGGTGCGTTTCCTGAGCGACCGTATCATGGTGATGCGCCAGGGGCGTATTGTGGAGAGTGGTCCTGCCGACGAGCTGTACCGTAATCCCCAGCAGGAATATACGCGCATGCTCATCGACGCCATCCCCCGGGTGTGACAAGCGTAGCGCATCTCAACGTAAAAACGCTATCGCCAAAAGTGATTCTATGGGCGAAGGTACTTTGTTTGTGGAATTTATGCTCCAATTTGCTTGATGCGATAGACCATGATGAAGAAGCCGCAAATGAAGAAGACAGAGGCGAATTGCACGATAAAGAAATAAATCTAGTTTAAATACCAAGGTTGCCTGGGGAAGCGAGGTCTTGAGTCAATCATGATTCTTTTCCGAAACCAGCAATCGCCTTTAATCCGTTTGCCATTAATCTCCATATCATACGTTACACGGATTTTCCAAATACGAGATGCGGGGACTTCGCTATAGGTATATACATAAAATCTGGGAAAGGGTTTGTCTTCGTTTCCGAATACAGCCATTAAAGTATCATTATAGAAGGTGGCATTCAATGAATCCATACAATCAGGAATAGGATGTTCCGGGAAATAGGACAGAGTGTATGGTATCGTGTCGCCTTTGTCGTTTTCAAATGTTAGCGAATGAAGAATGAAAGTTGAGTATTGCCTGTCGTACACGGTAACACTAATATCATAGCCGAAACGACTGAATCCATTGCGTTTCTTTTTGTCAGCATCCATTACAATGTAGAAATCCTTAAAAGGAGTACCTTCGTCTACTTTTACAAAACGCTCTCTGTCTTCTTTTAAATAAGGAGAATAGATTCCCGTGCACGACGAACAGGAAACAACCGACAATAACGCCACAAGAAACAGCTCTTTCTTTCTCATTGTGTAATGTTTGCGTTAATCAATTTATTTGTCTCTTTTTGAGCAGCAATAATTGCTGCTTCATGTTTGGTAGTCTTTTCGTCATATAGACTTCCCCCATTGAGAGATTTGTTGTCGTCCAAATTCATTAATGTATGAGAACCGGGCTCTGGATTTTTTAGATGGAGTTTTTCCGTAGTCCACCCCCCAATGGAAAACGTTCCGGTTTTCAATCCCCCATGTCCATCTACAAAATCCATGAAGTCGGAATTATCCATCATTTCAGAAAACGGTTTTATTTCCCCCGCCTGAGTTGATTCTCCTCGAGATACAGCATATTGCAGGAATAGGTCAACATAATTGGAATGCGAATAAAAATCGGCTATTGCGTGAAGGTTCGCACCTGCAGCTACATAATTTCCAACTTGAAAATTTTCAGAGAAGTTTTGTCTATGTTCATTGAATAGTTCTTGAATGCTTCCAGTACCTTCCATGTTGTCCATATGTAAGGATGCGTCGCCTGGGTGAAGCCAATCCGAGTAACGTCCTGCACCAAACAGCAAACCGTTCCGCACATTTGAACTAATATTATTACCCAGCGACCTTTCAACTATCTCTCTATGTATCTGAACTGGAAAATTTCCATCAGGATCCACCAATATTATCGGATTCCAAGCACAATAGGCATACGGACTCATCGAGGGATACTTGTCTGCCATCGGGTCGACACTCAACCACCCTGTCAGCAATTCGCTCCAATAATACCTTGCTCCGTAGTAGTGAAATCCTGATTCATAGTCCTTTTCTTTTCAAGTTGCAATCAGCGACGTCGCTGCGTCTCGGCAAAGTATGTTTACCTGCTCTGCTCTCAACTTCCGCAATGTTGGAATCTGAATAGGAAAAAGAGCATGAAACAGCATGGTTTTGTGGGGTGGTTTTATGTGCTGGTCGGTTCAATTAGTTTCTGTTTTCATTCTGTATATTCCGATAGGACCAGATTCCCAACGCCTTCTTGTCACTCTCATCATTAATAGATTTTTTCCACATAATAATAAATCATTTCTGAAGGAATGGTATAGTGACCTGATAAATAGTAAAAAACATTAGAGAATTTATTCTGAAAGTAACAAGTTAGTACATCCACCATACTAACCACAGAGTCATCTGGTTCATTTTCTTTCAAATACAGATAATTCCCCGTTTCAATATCTTTTATAGCCAATATGGTAATCTTTGAAGAGTTCTGTTGGGGGGATCGTAATGCTCCTTTTTTATCGACATCTATGAGGGCTTCCACCTGTACATAAACTTTACATGAGTCAATCATTTCTTCTAAATGAATACCCTCGAATAATTTAGGCACGATCGCGTAAAGAGAGAAGTCGCCAACATGATGTTCCTCAACTATCGGAATAGTATCATAACCTATCAGATTCTGTTGTGCATTGCAACACATTCCCACACATACGAATAAATATAATAAAACTAGTTTTTTTCTCATGATTATTTATTTTTCTTCTGGCAAGCTTGATTGATATCTAAAATCTCTCGGATTGGAGGATTCGGCAGAATCTGCCCGACAGTATAACCATTATTTTTATAATCAGGACCTGCTAGTGATTGGTCCAAGAAATCATTACAGGCTTTAGAATAGGTAGAAGCATTAAATCCATAAAAAAATAATTCAGACATACTATTTACATAATCTGTACCTACACCATTTAGTGGATACATAGGATTAAAGATTCCCCAACTTTGAATCTTATCACTCATGATTGATTCAAACAATCTTGCTCCGACTTCACGGGTGGCAGTTTGACCCCTCATGCCATGTTCGTATTGATACGCATGGAAAGTTTCATGAGCATAATCATGATTATCAGCATTACCCATCTTAAAACTCAAATTATTATCAATAAAGGTAGCCTTCCCTTTTGAAGGAGTCAACGATGTATATGTATACGTGTTGCCACTTCCGATTAGTTTATTAAGGACTTTTTCTCCTTCAGGGGTCTCCGCCATGTCGTTTAAATACCCGATGGTTTTATTTATAAAGGCATCTTCCCCTGTATATTGCATACTTTTTTGGTAAAATACCGTTTCTCCATTATTGCTTATCACGATGGTGTCCCCACTGGGATCTGTCAATTTTATTGGATTCCACGCACAGTATGCATAAGGTGAGATGAAGGGGTACTTGTCGGCGTATCTATCTATAGAAATAAAGGATGTCAATAATTCACTCCAGTAGTACCTAGCTCCGTAGTAGTGAAAACCTGATTCATAGTCTTTTTCTTTCCCGTTGGAGTTTGAACGGGAAAAAGACCATGAAACAGCATGGTTTTGATGGTCGGTTTTATGTGCTAGAGGGTTCAATTGTTTTTATTTTCTA
>JAEEGL014172850.1_pt1 | contig 118541 bp, 102 predicted proteins | sample 9134231 | NCBI WGS metagenome assembly JAEEGL01 (sample SAMN16246548, study PRJNA631951) | gut metagenome | biome: gut microbiome; feature: rumen; material: fiber-attached | host: Bos | place: Iran: Karaj | collected 2018-10
CTAGCCTTGAATCCTGTTGTACCGGATGCATCACCAATACCTGTAGCCATTACAGTGATAGAACATTCATCCGGATATGTATCATCATATCTTACACCGAAGATAATGTTTGCATCTTCTCCTGCAAGATCCTGTACGTAACTTGCAGCTTCGTTTGCTTCAAATAAGCTAACATCACCAGTGATGTTAATAATAACGTTCTTTGCTCCGTTAATTGTTGTTTCAAGAAGTGGAGATGTAACAGCCTGCTGAACAGCCTGTGCTGCCTTATCATCACCGCTAGCTTCACCGATACCGATGTGTGCAACACCTGCATCTCTCATAACTGTCTGAACGTCAGCAAAGTCTAAGTTGATCAATGCCGGAACGTTAATCAAATCAGTAATACCCTGAACTGACTGCTGTAATACTTCGTCTGCTTTCTTTAAAGCTTCTGGCATTGTAGTTCTCTTATCAACGATTTCCAATAATTTGTCATTTGGAATAACGATTAATGTATCAACATTTTCTTTTAATCTTTCGATTCCGCCTAAAGCATTGTTCATACGTGTTCTAGCTTCAAATCTGAAAGGCTTTGTAACAACACCAACAGTTAATGCGCCCTGTTCTTTTGCGATACGAGCAACAACCGGTGCAGCACCTGTACCGGTACCACCACCCATACCACAAGTTACGAATACCATGTCGGCACCCTTTAATAACTGTGCGAGTTCTTCTACGTTTTCTTCTGCTGCAGCTTCACCTACTTCAGGTTTTGCTCCTGCACCAAGTCCTTTTGTAACCTTTTCACCAATCTGTAATGTAGAAGGTGCTTTACTTCTCTTTAATACCTGTGCGTCAGAGTTTACTGAAATGAACTCAACACCACCGATATTTTCATCTATCATTCTGTTGACAGCGTTGTTTCCTGCTCCACCAACACCTACAACAATAATTTTTGCAACTGCTTCACTTTCGTTTGTAGTAATTTCTAACAAGAGTTTATCCTCCTTCGTTTTCTTTTTTCCTAATTTGATTATAAACGGGCATAGTCCTACCCATTTACACATAAGTATATAATATAATTCTTTGAGAAAAATATCAACAAGAAAATTTCATTTTATAAAAATTTTTCAATTTTCTTTTATTTTTTCTTTCAGAACTACTTTTTCTTCTTCTTTTTCTTCGCTTCATCCTTAATAAATGTATAGGAAGCATCCTCGCTAATCCACTGCATTTGCAATGTACCGCTGTATTTTGTCAACTGTTCGTAGGTACTGCCGTAGATATCAACAAAATCTTCCATTTTTTCCTTGAGCTGATTATCTTTTCCAAAAGCAACCTTCAAACCGCCTTTGATATAAAGAGTAATATCATAATCTTTTGATACGTCTACTTTTTCAATCTGAATATCTTTAATTCCGGGATATTGTTCATGGGCCTTGTCCAATGCCACTTCCATGGTATCAAACGCTTCTGTCATTCGGACAATGGTCTCCAACCCTTCTTTATCCTTTGTATCCAGTTTCTGATAAAATGTTGCACCATTGATTTGGATGTTCGTAAAAGGAATAACGCCAAGAGAATTGCCAATCAATTTCTTTCCCTTTTTCTTTGTTTCCAAATAAGTACATGGTTCATTTTTCAGCACAACTCCCCGTTCATCCATATAGAAGTAATTTGCTCCAAACTGCACACAGCTGCGCAATGGTTTTTCCTTCCCATGAATGGTAATCTTCATCGGAGAATTCAAAGTAACAGAATAATCTTTCAGCATTTCCAAATCATCATTGCTGCCAAAGACACTCTTTAGCCAAAACCACAATGTATTTTCCACTTTCTTTGCTTCCAGATAATCCTGAATTTCATTTGCATTGTACTGATTCAGATCCGAAGTGTATCCTACTGCTTTCATCTTAAATCCGTAAACAAGAATCAAAACAATGATCACTAACACCGGAATTGCAATCAATATGCGCTTAATGGCTTTCTTCAGTTTTCTACGTTTCTTTCTTTTACTAACCATGCGTTCCTCATTTTCTATCTTCTATTAACGAATTCGTCGAATTCTTCGGGAAACAGCCAATACCATTCCCATTTCCACCATCAGGAATGCCAGAGACGTTCCACCGTAACTAATAAACGGAAGAGAAACCCCCGTATTCGGAATACTGTTTGTTACAACGGCAATGTTCAAAACCACCTGAATGGAAATATGTGCCATAACACCTACCACCAGCATGGAGCCGTATAAGTCGGCTGCATTGCTTGCAATCACACGCATTCTTCGTATCATAAATGCAAAAAGCATCATAATGCAGATTGCACCAAAAATTCCAAGTTCTTCACAGATAATGGAAAAAATCATATCATTGCTGGCTTCCGGCACAAACCCAAGTTTCTGGGCACTGTTTCCAAGACCTTTTCCAAACAATCCGCCGGAGCCGATTGCATACAATCCCTGTAATACCTGATATCCGCCGGAATCAGAGTATTCTTCCGGATGAAGCCATACCATAATTCGGGACAATCGGAAGGATTTTCCCGCCATGGCACTTGCCAACAGGATTAGCGTAATTCCGCCGCCACCTACAATTGCCAAAGAGGCAATAAATTTTTTGCATGCCCCCGCAACGATTAACATCACTGCGCTAATTCCAAGAATAATAATTCCGGAACTCAAGTTGGAAGTTAATACCACAACCATTCCCGCAGCCACAATTGTCACCCCGAAAATCTGATAACAGGTTTTAATATTTTTCAATGCTGTTACGCTGCATTTTGAAATCATCAATGCCGTAAATACAATAACACCAATCTTTACAAATTCTGCCGGCTGAAACTGAATCGGTCCCAGCTTAACCCATCGCCTCGCTCCATGGCTTTCGATTCCAAGGCCGGTTCTTACCAGACAGACTGTAGCGATGGAGGCAAAAAAGATTAATTTATCAAATCTTTTCCACCACCGATAATCCAGAAAGATTACCGGAACCATTCCACATAAGCCAATTACCGTAGCACGTACCTGATTTTTCAGGTAAAACGCCGCATCTCCCATAGCAGTCAGTCCCACAAAGGAGCTGGCACTGTAAAGCAGCACGTAGCCGAGGAGCATGATAAAAATCCACACCAATAATAAACTATAGTCGAAATACTGTTCTCTATAGTTCATTTTTCTTTTATGTTCGATTTCTTCTCCTGTAACAGGATCATATTCTCTCACTGCCATGCTTGCTCCAATCTTTATAATGCATTTACATATTCTTTAAACATATCGCCTCGCTGTTCATAATTGTCGAACATTCCCCAGCTGGCACATGCAGGGGATAACAACACTGCATCTCCCGGCTCAGCCAGTTCATAACACTTATCAACAACTTCTTTCAAATCCTTTGCAAAAACAATCTTGGTAAATCCTTTCTTCTTTACGGTTTCCGCAATCTGTTCTGCGGTCTGGCCTAAAAGAATCAGATATTTTACTTTATCGCCAAAACTGTCTGCCCATTCATCAAAGGATACCTTTTTATCATAACCACCGGCAATTAAAATCGTCGGTCTTGTCATCGCTTCAATTGCCTTAATAGAGGCATCGGTATTAGTTCCCTTGGAATCATTATAATAAATAACGTCATTTACCGTATTCACATATTCAATTCTGTGAGGAACTGCTTTAAACTTGCGAATTGCTTCACGAATAACCTCTGCCGGAACTCCCATATTCATGGAAATCGCAATTGCCGCCATAATATTTTCCGTATTATGGATTCCAACCAATGTTGTATCATGAACGGTTGTAACAAATGTTTCGCCTTTTTCATCACGATACATAATATTTTCGCCATCTAAATATACGCCACGTTCCACCTTCTGCTTGCTGCTGAACCAAACAATTTTATTGTGAAGTTTTGGTGCATATTCTCTTAAGATTTCATCTTCATAATTTAAGATAATCGGTTCATCCGGATTCTGATTTTCTGCCACACGCATTTTACAGTCCGTATAGCACTCCATTGTGTAATGTCTGTTCAAGTGATCCGGAGTAATATTCAATACCGCACTGACATCCGGATGGAATGTGTGTACTGTTTCCAACTGGAAGCTGCTGATTTCTGCAACGGTAACCGTATCATCAGTGGTATCATATGCTGTAGTTGTAAAGGGATTCCCGATATTTCCAACCACATCTACTTTATCAAAATAAGCTTCCATTATTTCGCCTACCAATGCAGTAGTGGTTGTCTTTCCGTTAGTTCCCGTAATGGCAATCAACTTTCCTTTCGAAGCCACATATGCCAACTCTATTTCTCCCCAGATTGGTGTGGATGCTTCTCTGACACGATTCACAAAAGGAGCATCTACCGGAATTCCCGGGCTTAAAATCATTAAGTCTGTGATTTCAATAATGTCATCAGACAATTCTCCAAGAATTACCTGAACATCTGTTGAGTCTTCCAATTTATTTAAAATATCTTCTTTGTTCAACTTTTCATTTCCATCATAAATCATGATGTTTGCGCCGTACTTTTTCAACAAATCCGCCGCACCGATTCCACTTTTTCCGGAACCTGCAATTAATACATTACTTCCCTTAACGTCCATATCTGTACCTTCTTTCTGAATTCTTTTTACACTTCATTCCTATTATAACGCTAAATACCCAATCATACAAAGGATTGCTGTAGCAATTGCAAAGGCTGCAACAACCTGTGTTTCCGTGTAACCACCTTCCTGGAAATGATGGTGGATTGGAGCCATACGGAAGATTCTTCTTCCTTCTCCGTATTTCTTCTTTGTGTATTTAAACCAGGAAACCTGAAGCATTACCGAAATTACTTCTATTAAATAAATGAATGCAACAATCAAAATAAAGAACGGCATTTTCAACACAAATGCAACTGCCGCCACATATCCACCTAACGCCAACGATCCGGTATCTCCCATAAACACTCTTGCAGGATATACGTTGTACAAGAAAAATCCCATCAGAGCGCCTACAAAAGCAGCGGAAATCGGTGCGATTCCTGCGGAAACCGATACTGCTGTAAAGAACACTGCAATCACAATTGTAACGCTGGTAGCAAGTCCATCCAGTCCGTCTGTGAAGTTTGCTCCGTTCACGGTTCCAATTACCGCGATTAGGACAAAAATAACATACAGCCAAACCGGCATGGTCCACTCAGCTCCCTTTGTAAACGGAATAATAACCTTTGTTCCGTTACCGGAGTATAAAATCATATAAGCACAGAAAATCGCACTGACAAGAACCTGTCCGGCCATTTTCTGAATTTCTGTCAATCCTAAATTTCTTTTCTTAACGACTTTGATATAGTCATCTAAAAATCCAATCAACCCAAATCCCAGAGTTACGAATAATACCGGTACAATTTTATAATTATGTTCAAAAATGATAAATACAAGTGATGTCACAATAACACCGGCCAAAATAATCATTCCGCCCATTGTCGGAGTTCCGGTTTTACTCTGGTGAGACTTTGGTCCCTCTTCACGAATATACTGTCCGAATTTCAATCTTTTCAGCATCGGAATTACAAACGGACACAAAATAATGCTCACTGCAAAAGCTATAATTACTGCAACAATAATTGATGTACTTGTACTCATTTTACTCTCCTCGTTTTCCCTCTTCCAATAAATACGGAAGGATATTTTCGTATAATCGGCTAATCAATGGTGCCGCCACCTGACCGCCGTAATAAATTCCCTGAGGTTCATCCACAATTGCCATGGCAATCACCCGGGGATTTTTTGCCGGTGCAAATCCCATATAGGATGCAATATATTTCCCGGAACCTCTTGGAAGTTTTTGTGAAGTTGCGGTCTTTCCTCCTATGGAAAAACCCGGAACCCGACCTTTACTGCCGGTTCCTTCCGCCACTACTTTCTCCAGTATGTAACGGATTTCTTTCGATGTCTTTTGTGAAACAGTCCCTTCCTTCTTTGGAAATTCAAATTCCTGAAGGATTTCTCCGTTTTCCTTTTCAGCTCTGATTCCAAAATGGGGAGTCACCCGTCTGCCACCGTTGATTACTGCACTGACTGCCACCAGATATTGCATTGGGGTAATCTGGAAGGATTGCCCAAAGGACATTGTTGCCAGTTCCACATTGCCCACATTTTTCAACTGATGCACAATTGTTGAGGCTTCTCCCGGCAAATCAATTCCCGTTTTTTGAAACAGTCCCAGCTTTCCCATGTAATGGTACAATCTTTTTGCTCCCAGTTCCAGTCCAATCTGAATGAAAACCGGATTACAGGAGTTCATCGTTCCTTCCAAAAAACTTTCACTGCCATGTCCCGTTGTCTTGTGACATCGGATTTTTCTGTCATCGACGATTTTATAACCCGGGCAGAAAAATCGTGAATTGCGATTTACAATTCCCTCTTCCAGTGCTGCCGTGGCAGTAACCACTTTAAATGTAGAACCCGGTTCGTATGTATCATTAATACATTGATTTCTCCACATGGCATTTAGCAAATCTGTGGATTTTCCACTCTTCTTTGCTCCATTCTGAAGTTTAAAAGGATAATTCAGATCATATTCAGGGCTGTTTACCATTGCATAAATTTCTCCATTGTTCGGATTCATTACAATGATAGAAACATAGTTTGCGCCCTTCGCCTGTTTGGCATAATCTGCAATTTGTTGTGCATACTTTTGAACATTCAAATCCAGGCTCGTTACCAGATTTCCTCCGGCAACAGGCTCAATACGATGCTCCGGCGTTCCATCCTGCTCCATTCCCCTGAAGTCCGTCGGGGTCAATATCAGTCCATCCTGTCCTTTCAGATTGGCCTCGTACTGAACTTCCAGCCCGACAATTCCCTGATTATCGGCTCCGGTAAATCCCAGTACTTTGGATGCAAGACCTCCATAAGGATAATACCTTTTGTAGTCTTCGTCAACCTTAACCCCCGGCAATTCATAGGAGCGTATTCGGTCTCCCACTTGCTTCGGTACATTGGATTGAATCTTTTCCCGGGATGACCGTTTCATCACTTTCTTTTCCACTTCGGCTTTTGAAAGCCCCATTTCTTTAGAAAGCACTTCAATCACCCGTTCTTTATCCGTCATCTGACTGTAGATTACAGATACGGTGCACACCGTTACATTGGATGCCAGCACAACTCCTTTTCGGTCCAGAATTTTTCCTCTGGGGGCTTTAATCTTCCGCTCCCGTTCTTGCACCGTTGCCGCCTTTTTCGTATAGTATTCTGATTGAAAAACCATCAGATACACTAACCTGCCGGCAATGCCCATAAAAAAGATTATCATAAGAAAAGAATAGATTAATAGAAGTTTTCGTTGCCTTGTTTTAACTGTGTTCAAGCATGCTCCAACTTTTTTATTATAATCTATTCGTTTCTGTTCTTAACTATTCTTCATCTTCTTTTAATACAAGGGAACCGTCATCCCCTTCGATGATTCCGTCGGAATAGAATTCCTGCACCATCTTCTGCTTAATTGCTTTCTTTTCAACGCCTGCCGTTTTTTCAATTCCCATATAAGGCAATACCTGCTTCATAATGTATGTCCACAAATCTGTATTAAATGCAGTTGCCTGTGGGTTTTCCTTTGGCGTATCCATCAAAGTATAACATACGACCTGAGGATTTTCACAAGGCACACATCCCAGGAACGAAAGAATGTACTGGTTTCTCAGTCGTCCTTTTCCTTTGCCTGAGGTGTCAACTTTTTCCGCAGTTCCTGTTTTACCACCAACGGTATATCCTTCAATTGCCGCTGTAGATCCGGTACCATCTGTTACTACAGCACGCAGACATTGCTTAATAAAATTGGAAGTGTCTCTTGTAATTGTCTGTTTTACCAATGTTTTTGAGTAATTCTTTGCCACTTCTCCGTTTGGTTTTACAATCTGTTTTACCACACGAGGCTCGTAATAATTTCCTCCGTTAATTAAGGAAGAAAATCCGGCGGTCATCTGAATCATATTCACAGTAAAGTTCTGTCCAAAAGCATTTGTCATCAATGTGGATAATCCCATATTCTTGTCATAGACCAGACCTCTTGTTTCTCCCGGTAAATCAATTCCTGTTTTTGTACCAAAACCAAAAATCGACTGATATTTTGCAAAATCCTCTTTCCCCAGAAGTTTTCCGATATGCATCAGATAATCATTGCAGGATTCTGCAATGGCACCTTTTACGTCCAGCGTTCCGTGCCCGCCCTTATCAAAGCTGTGGCATCGGATTTTGAACACGTCTACCTGTTCATATCCATCGCAGAAAAATGTATCGTTCTTTTTGATTTTTCCTTCTTCCAAAGCAGCTGCCACCGTAAACGGCTTTGCTGTAGAACCCGGTTCAAAAGAATCCATAATACAATAATTATTCCAAATTTCATTGAGAATATTAGACTGTTTTTTCTGAGACATTTTTTCAATTTGCGATTCGCTGTAATACTCAGACAAATCATATGGTTTGTTCAAATCAAAGGTTGTATCGTCTGCCATGGCCAGAATTTCTCCGGTATTCGGATCTGCGATTACAACCGCAATCATTTTCGGATTGTATTTCTTCATATATTTCTTAATTGCTTTTTGAACAATTCTCTGAATATTCATATCAATGGAGGACACTACTGTATCACCGTCCACTGCATCTTTTACAACGACTTCCATATTGTTGTCAGAACCCATGTAGCCATATTCCCGGCCATCGACTCCCGTCAAAAAGTCCCCGTAACTGCATTCAATTCCAACGGTAGCTGAATTATCGCTGTTGGCAAAGCCAAGGGCTGAACACGCCAGAGAATTGTATGGATACATTCTCTTATATTTCTTTTCAAACCATACACCTTTTGTATTGTCAACCTTTGCGATTTCATCATCCGTCTTTGCATATTCATAATTCTGATATGCCTGAAAGTCCTCGATTTGCGAATATTCCAGATTTTTCAGCACAATCCAGTAACTGTTGTTCTTCTTTTCGCGAATCGTAGTTCTTAAATCTTCTTCATTCAGGTCAAAGTATTTTGCCAATGCGCTGACTGTCGGTTCCAGATACTTCTCTTCATTGCTCATAATAATCTTCGAATCCACAATCAGGTTGTATACCATAACACTGGTAGCAAGAACATTTCCGTTACGATCCTTGATATCACCACGCTTATACGGAATGGTGGTACTGGTAAAACTCTGCTGTGCCAATACACGAATGGAATACTCATTTCCTTTATTTACATTTAAATATGCAATTCTTGCGCACAACGCAAACAAAGCTAGAACAACTGCCCAAAACAGTATCGCTAGCTTTGTATACATTTGACGATTAAATCTTAATTTTCTTTTTTTCTTTCTAATGCTTCTACTCATAATTATTTTGTAGGAATATCACCGTACTGAACCATGTAACCGCTGTCGCTGGAATGATATGTTACAATCTGTTCCTCTCCGGCCTGCTTCATTCCCAATTCCTTTTTTGCTGTTTTATAAATATAGTCTGTATCAATGTAGCTGTTGATTGAATAGTTTAATGCATCATTCTGAGACTGCACTGTACTAATCTGTGATTTCAATTCTGAAATCGCTGTTCTGCTTTCAGAGATTTTTGACTGTATATTTAAGTATACAACGCACATAAGAATACATGCAAGCGAAATCATTCCCATAATAAACACTGACATGCCATTAATTGTTAATGCCTTAGGATTGCTCTGTAGCTGAACCTGTCTTCTTGTTCTTCTTTCCGGATTCGGTCTGCCGGCCGGGGACGCCTTTCTTACAGTATTCCCATTGATATATTCACTTGTATAATATTCTCTGTTCTGGCTGTTATTCATATTGCCTCCTTGCCCGCGAACCGAACTATTCGCTCTTACTAAATCCTTTCAAAGATTCTTAATTTAGAACTCTTTGATCTTGTGTTTGTTTCCATTTCCTCTTCTGAAGGGACGATTGGTTTTCTGGTAATCACTTTTCCCTTTGACTTCTTTCCACATACGCAAACCGGAAAATCCGGTGGACAGGTACATGGTTTTTCGTTTTCCCTAAACTTTGTCTTTACAATGCGATCTTCCAACGAATGAAATGTAATAATGCATATCCGACCTTTCGGATTCAAATGTTCTATCATGGAATCAATGGATTCTCTCAGAACTGTTAACTCCTTATTCACTTCAATTCGAATCGCCTGGAAGGTTTTCTTTGCAGGATGTCCGTTTTTATGGAACTTCATTGGAATTGCTCCTTTGATGATTTCACTCAACTCCTGCGTTGTTTTAATCGGCTTGTCCTTCCTTGCCATACAAATGTGTTTTGCAATGTTCTTTGCAAATTTGTCTTCTCCGTAATCTCTGATGATTCGGAAAAGTTCGTTTTCACTATATTCATTTACAACATTCTCTGCTGTAATAACCTGCCTCTGATCCATTCTCATATCAAGAGGTGCATCACTCTTATAGGAAAACCCTCTTTCGAGATTGTCTAACTGATAGGAAGAAACTCCTAAATCCAAAACAATCCCATCCACCTTTGAGACTCCTAAATCCTTTAAAATTGTCTCTATCTCGCAATAGTTACTTCGAACTAATGTTATTTTGTCTTCAAATTCACTTAAGCGTTTTCTCGCTGCTTCTAATGCATCTCCGTCCTGGTCAATACCAATTAATCTTCCTTTATCAGACAGTCTTTTGCATATTTCATAAGAATGTCCGCCACCGCCTAGCGTTCCGTCAACATAGATACCATCCGGATTTATGTTTAAGCCTTCAATGGTTTCATCAAGTAATACTGATACATGTTTGAAATCCATTTCAACGCCTTCTTTCTTATGCTTTACTGATTAAATTCCTTTTTCTGCCATGTAAGCGGCTAAGTCATCAATTTTTGCTTCCACATCGTCACCTTCCATGTAAGCAAACATCTGCTCGTTCCACTTATCTATATTCCAAATTTCCATTCGGTTTCCTACGCCTACCCAAACAACTTCTTTGTCTAAGGACGCGAATCCCCTTAAAGCTGGTGGCATGAGAATTCTTCCCAGCTTATCAGTTTCAAGGGTAAATGCGCCTGCGAGGAAAAATCGATTGAAATCTCTGACTTTCTTATCAGCAAATGGTAAACTGCTTAACTTCTCTTCCAGTGCCTCCCATGCTTCTTTGGAGTACGCAAAAAGACATCCGTCCAGACCTCTGGTAACCACAACACTGGTACCGAGTTCTTCACGGAACTTCGCCGGGACGATGGTTCGACCCTTTGTATCCATTTTTTGTGTATGTTCTCCTGTAAACATTTTGGGATCCTCTGTTTTCTTGTGTGTTGGTAAAACTTGGTACTTTTTTCATATTTTCTACCACTTTTTACCACTTATTGACATCAATTTACCACTTATAAGGAAATTTTATACCATTTTTGCCACTATTGCAACCCCTTTTTTTGAAATATTTTTCTTTTTTCCCCTGTATTTATGGGGGAAATCCATGGAATTTTGATAAGGTGTAAAAAAGTGGAAAAGAAAACCAACTTTTTGGCATTTTCCTTCCCACTTTGTGTCATTTTTGTTTTTTCTATGGAATTTCCACCCTGTTTTTCTCTTTTTTTGTTTTGTAGCTACGCCAGAGTTTTGTCCGGGATTGACTTTTACCTTAACATTTCCTGTTTTTCATTTCATAAGGCATGTTGAAACATCTCATTTTGTATATGTAATCCATATGTTTCAATTTTTTCCACTTTTTAGGGTACAACAAATTTTTTCATTCATTTCCTTTGTACCCTTTGCCAAACATTTTTTATTTTCACAAGGTACACTCCCCACTTTGTCCGTTTCTCAAACGTACCCTATTCTCTGCACTTTTCGAGTCCATAGGGTACCCTACCATTTTTTGCCATACAAAACTGTACCTTACTTTCAGTGCTTTTTGAGTTCATATGTTACACACTCATTTTTTCACTTTCACAACTGTACCTTATGTTTCACTCTTTTTCATCTTGTAAGGACTCCCCTGCCCCATAAATAAAAAAATCCCCTCTTTACCGAGTAAAGAGGAGATTGATCATCTCACATTTTATGATTCTGCGACCACTTTGTCGTTTTCGCTTTTTCTGCATTTCAACCGTATAACAAGCCAAATAATCGTTGCACCTACAAATACTGCAGCTGATAAAGCCTGCGATACAGGCCATCCGGTGATTGGCATTATCAATTGGTCTGAACGATATCCTTCTATAATGAAGCGGCCCAATCCATACCCCATTAAATACCAAAGGATTACTTCGCCATCAAACTTTTTACGTTTCTTCATAACTAACAGGAAACAAAGTAAACCAAGATTCCATACCGACTCATAAAGGAACGTTGGCTGAACCTGAATATAATCAAGCTGTTCCAGTGTTTTCCCGGTCATCTTTTCCATTCCCTGTGCAACAGAGTCCGGCACCTGATAACGTTCGTAGTTCTGGTCAAAGAAGATTCTCATGGCAAATCGATGACTATCCGACACCACCTGACCAAAGGCTTCTCTATTAAAGAAGTTTCCCCATCTTCCAATAATCTGTCCTAACAGTAATCCAAGAATTCCAGTATCACACATCTTTGGAAAAGACATTTTCTTGATTTTCGAATAAACAAAACAGGTAAGAATTGCCGTGATTACACCTCCGTAAATGGCCAATCCACCGTTTCTGATATTAATGATCGATAACAGGTTTCCTTTGTACTCATCCCAGGAAAATATAACATAGTAAATTCTCGCACCGATAACACTAAGGATGATTGCATAAATCGCAAAGTCCAAATAGTCGTTCGGGTCCTGCCCTGTAATCTTTGCTTCATGGCAGGCAATCATAATTCCCATAATCATGCCAAAGGCAATAATCATTCCGTAAAATGCAATGTCCAAACCAAACAGATTCACGGACTTTGGTAAATTATTCAGTGTAATATTCAAATTTGGAAATTGAATTGAAGTAAGTAACATTTTAGTATCCTCTTTTCCATTTTCTAAGCCGGGTCCAGCTTTTTCCAAGCCGGGTCCAGCTCGAAAATCATTGATTTTCTCGTCCCCGACTTCCTCTCCTTCTAAGCTGGGTCCAGCTTTTTCCAAGCCGGGTCCAGCTCGAAAATCATTGATTTTCTCGCTGGTTGGCTCACGCCAACTTCAAGAAACAAAAACGAATCTTCCGTCCGCAAGCGGCCGAAGCTCCCTTTTTGTTTCTTGAACCCGGCTTTGTGCTATTCCATTGTACTAGTTATCATTTTCAAAATCAATAAAATATGTTAAACTGTTCTTTAGTGTGTTTACACCATGAATGTTTTATTGGAGGTTTTTATTATGAAGTTAGGTATTGTTGGCCTTCCTAATGTGGGCAAAAGTACTTTATTTAATTCATTAACTAAGGCAGGTGCGGAATCTGCGAACTATCCGTTCTGTACCATCGACCCAAACGTTGGTGTTGTTCCGGTACCGGATGAACGTATTGATAAGCTGACTGCTTTATATAATTCAAAGAAGACCATTCCGGCTGTCATTGAATTTGTGGATATTGCCGGATTAGTAAAAGGTGCATCTAAAGGAGAAGGTTTAGGAAACCAGTTCCTTGCAAATATTCGTGAAGTTGATGCGATTGTTCATGTTGTCCGTTGTTTTGAAAATTCTAACATTGTTCATGTGGACGGAAACATCAATCCGCTTCGTGATATCGAAACAATCAACTACGAATTAATCTTTTCCGATGTAGAAATTCTGGAACGTAGAATTTCCAAGACTACAAGAGGCGCGAGAAACGATAAAGCGTTGGCAAAAGAATTGGCATTCCAGGAAAAGGTTAAAGCATTTTTGGAAGAAGGGAATCTTGCAATTAAAATGGAATTGGATGACGAAGATGAAGAAGCATGGATGGCTGAATACAATCTTTTGACAGCAAAGCCTGTTATCTTTGCAGCTAATGTATCTGAAGATGACTTGGCTGATGACGGTGCATCCAACGAAAATGTAGCTGCTGTTCGTAAGTTTGCGGAAGAAAACAACAGCGAAGTATTCGTAATCAGTGCTGAGATTGAACAGGAAATTTCAGAATTGGATGATGAAGAAAAAGAAATGTTCCTGGATGATTTGGGAATCAAGGAATCCGGTCTTGATAAATTAATCAAGGCAAGCTACTCTCTTCTCGGTTTAATCAGTTACCTGACATCCGGAGAAGACGAAACAAGAGCATGGACCATTAAAGTTGGTACCAAGGCTCCACAGGCTGCCGGAAAGATTCATACAGATTTTGAACGTGGATTCATCTGTGCAGAAGTTGTAAAATACACCGACTTAATTGAAAGCGGTTCATTGACAAAGGCGAAAGAAAAAGGTCTTGTTGGTTTACAGGGTAAAGATTATGTAGTTCAGGACGGCGATGTTATTACATTCCGTTTCAACGTATAATTAACAGATACGAAAAGGGATTGACGCAATAGCGACAATCCCTTATTTTTTTACCTCATACCGGGAGCAGTCTACCTGTTCTTTGAACACCTGCTCCAATTCCCCGGTACGTATTATTGTTTCTTTCTGTACTTTCGTCAGTTTCTTTATATGATATTCCAGTTTTGATGCCAATTGCCGATTCTCACATTGCCAAGCGCACTCCAGTTGCTTGACCCCATGGGTTCTGGTGTACTTGGCACTCTTCTCCCCCTGCCGGGAATGTTCCTGAAATCTTCGTTGAAGATCCGTAGTGATGCCGGTATAAATCGAGTCATCCCGACATCGTAACATATAAACGTAATAATTACTCATACTTTGCAAAACTCTTTTTAAATTCAACAATATTTTCTTCCACGTTTCCTCCGTAAACTGCAGAACCTGCTACGATTACATTGGCTCCCGCTTCCAAAGGAATATCCACGTTGGAAAGTTTAACCCCACCGTCCACTTCAATCAGTGTTTTCAAATTGTATTCTGTCACGATGGCATTCACAATTTCAATTTTTTCTGTACATTCGTCAATATAAGACTGTCCGCCAAATCCCGGATGTACTGTCATAACAAGGATCATTTCAACCTTGTCAATGTATGGAGTGATATCTTCTACCGGTGTTTCCGGATTCAATGCCAAACCGGCATCCAGTCCTTCTGCATGAATGGCATCAATCGTTGCCTGTACATCTTCACAGGCTTCCACATGAATTGTAAGCATATTGGCACCGGCATCTTTAAACGCCTTGATATAACGGATTGGTTCCTGAATCATTAAATGAACATCAAAATATTTTTCCGTATGTTTTCTAGCATCCTTCACAACCGGAACGCCAATCGAAATGTTCGGAACAAACATTCCGTCCATAACGTCTACATGAATCCAGTCGCATCCTGCCTTATCGATGCGTTCAATATCCTTTCCTAAATTTGCAAAATCTGCTGATAATATTGATGGTGCTAATTGAATCATTTTGTACTCCTCTCAACTCTGTTAATATCGGTTTTCCTGTTCCTTTAATTCTTCATACATCAGTTGATAATTTCTATAACGGCTTTCGGATATTTTACCTTCTTCCAACGCCTGTTTTACCCTGCAATCCGGCTCATTGATATGCGCGCAGCCGATAAAGCGACATTGGTTGGTATAGTCCCAAAACTCCGGAAAACAATCTTCCAGTTTCTCTTTGGTCATTCCCGGAACAAACAAGGAACTGAATCCCGGTGTATCAATTACATAAGTTTCTTCTGCCGTATGGAAGATTTCCGAATGTCTTGTAGTATGCTTACCTCTTCCGATTTTATCACTGACCTGTCCGGTTTCCATCGTGTAATTTTGCGTCAGGGCATTCAGCATAGAGGATTTTCCCACACCGGAAGGGCCTGCAAAAACAGTACTTTTCCCTTTCAGTAGTTCTTCCACTTCCTTGACGCCACTTTCTTCTGTGGTGCTGGTGAAAAGAACCTGATACCCCGCATTATTGTAAATCGTCTTCAATTCTTCCATCAGCGCTTCTTCACCAATATCTGTTTTATTAAAGCAAATGATGGTTTCAATGTTCTGACACTCCATCATTACCAAAAACCGGTCCAACAAATTCAAATTCGGATCCGGCTGCTTCACCGCAAAGACAATCATTGCCTGGTCCACATTGGACACTGCCGGTCGAATCAATTCATTCTGACGTGGAAGGATTTCTGTAATGTTTCCCTTCTTCTCCTCTTCATCAATCACATCAATGGAAACATTATCTCCCACCAACGGTTTCACTTTTCTGTTTCTAAATATTCCTTTTGCCTTGCATTCATACAATCCATGCTTTTCCACATAGACATAATAAAACCCGGCAATTCCCTTGACGATTTTTCCTTGCATTCAAGACCTTCCTTATCGTTTATCCCGTGTAATCACACAGATGCCCACCGCATCGGGTGGGCATTTAATTTTGTTATTTTAATTTCACTGTTGTCTGGAAAGCTTCTACCCCATCAATGTAAACATATAATGTTGCTTTTCCCTTTTCGCTACCGGTCAGCGTCATTGTATAATCTCCCGGCCAGTTTTCTACCTGCTGGTACTCTTCATCCACATCTACCGGAACACCGTTCAGCACTGCTGTAACAGTTCCTGAAGTGATTGGATTTCCTTCTCCATCCAGCAAGTCTTCCATTGCAATGGTGCAGGAAGCAGTATACTGTTTTTCCTCTTTTTCAGAGCCTTTGCTGACAACAAGGGAAATGGTCAAACCATATGGTGCACGACCTGATTTAATACTCTGGCGAATGACAACGCCCTTTTCAACGTCTTCACTGTAAACTTCTTTCTTTGAGCCTACGTTATAACCGGCATTACTGATTGCCGACTGAGCCTTATCCAGCTTCTTTCCTACAACATTCGGAATTGTTCCGATATTGATTGGTTCTCCTGAAGACTGGTTTCCACGGCTTACCTTTAATTTAATGATTTCACCTTTGGATACTTCCGCCTTGTCGTTTGGCGAATAAGAAATAATGGTGTCAATTTCCTTGGAACTGTATTCGTAGGTTACTTCCCATTCAAATCCCAGTTTTTCCAACTGATCAATGGCTTTCGCCACATTTTTTCCTTCTAATCCACTTGGAACACGGACTTTTTCGCTACCGTAACTTGCCACCAGTTTCACGGTGGTCGCTCCGGTATCTACTATACTTCCCGGTGTAACATCCTGACTGATAATCTGTCCGTATTTATATTCATCACTGTATTCCCAGCTGACAACGTCACAGCCTAAATGATTCTTATTTAATGTTTCTTCCGCCTCACTCTGGCTAAAACCAACTACGGACGGAACCTTTGCCTTTCCTTCCGGCAATGTTTCCTGTTCTACATTGGAATTAATGGATGCCTGCAATGCCACATCGGAATCATTCATGTAAGAATAAGCAAAGTTTGTTACGATAATCGAAACAATAATCATTGCAACGATTCCCACAATTACTCCACCGATTGTCATAAAGCGGTCCATCTTCGGATCCACTGCATCAATGTCATCATTGGTGTAATCATTAATATTTGTGGCTGTTTCTGACTTTCCGGATTCTTTACGGATTTCCTTAATCTGTTCATCCGTAATCATAATCGTTGTAGTTCCCTGTTCCGGCTGTTCTAACTGGACAAAGTCCACGTCCGGTTCTGTTAATGCACGTTTCAAATCGGCAATCAGGGACGAAATTTTCGGATATCTGCTTTCAGCCTTATTCTGTGTACACTTAAGAACAATTTTTTCCATACTGATTGGCACATTCGGCAGCAGTTCTCTCACACTCGGAACCTGATTCTGAATATGCATCAGAGCAATACTTACTGTAGATTCTCCGTCAAAAGGAACTTTTCCTGTAAGCATCTCGTACATGGTAATACCAAGGGAATAAATATCACTCTTTTCATCCACATACTTTCCACCGGCCTGTTCCGGGGAAATATAGTGCACTGAACCCATGGCATTTCCGTTGATGGTATTGGAAGAAGCAGCTCTGGCAATACCAAAGTCTGTAACCTTCACTTTTCCTTCTCTGGAAATCATAATATTCTGTGGTTTAATATCTCTATGGATAATCTGGTTGTTATGGGCACATTCGATACCGTTTGCAATCTGAATGGCAATACTGATGGTTTCTCTTGCGGAAAGATGCCCCTTCTTTTCAATGTAGTTCTTCAGGGTGATTCCTTCAATCAGTTCCATAACAATGTAGTATGTTCCCTGCTCTTCTCCGACATCATAGACATTTACAATGTTTGGATGAATTAAGCTGGCAGCGGATTGCGCCTCTACCTTAAACTTGGAAACAAAATTTTTATCATTACTAAATTCTTTTTTTAATACTTTAATCGCAACATTACGATTTAATTTGTGATCCTTTGCCTTGTAAACATCAGACATTCCGCCTGCACCAACACGGCTGATAACCTCATAGCGGTTGTTTATAAAGCTCCCTTTTTCTATCATGAATTACCTCCCAATGTGTCCTCGACACAAGCATCAACAATAATTGCAGAAATATTATCCTTTCCACCATTTTCATTAGCCTGTTGAATCAGATTTGTCACAGCCTCTTCAATGGACGCACTGTTCTTTATGATTTTCTTGATTTCATAATCTTCAACCATGTTTGTCAATCCATCCGAGCACAGCAATAAACGGTCTCCCGGCTCGATTTCAATTTCAAAAATGTCCGGTGTTGATGTTTTATCCTCTGCCACTCCAATGGCTTTTGTAATTACATTCTTATTAAAATGAGTTCTGGCTTCCATCTTCTGGAGCATTCCCATACGAACCATATCCTCTACCAGAGAATGATCTCTTGTAATCTGATGGATTTCATTATTAACCAGATACAGACGGCTATCCCCTACATTGGCAATATATACGTGCCGGTCAACAATAGACGCAGCAACAAAAGTCGTTCCCATTCCGTTATAATCCTTATTGGAATTTGCCATTTCAAAAATGTCATGGTTAATCGATATAATTCCGGAATCCAGAACGTTTGCCGGATCGGACATATGCGTTGCACAGGCATACTTTACAAAGCGTTCAATCGCTTCTCTGGACGCAACGTCTCCTGCCTTATGTCCGCCCATTCCGTCAGCAACAATAAAAAGGTTCGGAAGTTTTCCAACCGGTGCTGTCGATATAAATATACTGTCCTGATTAATCGTTCTCATCAATCCTACATCTGTCTTACCAAATGCATTAATTTTATTCTCAGACATTTCGAACCTCCTCTCCTTTTTTCATAACTTCATTTCTCAACTGTCCGCAGGCACCATTAATGTCCCTGCCCATCTCTCTTCTTATGGTAGCATTTATTTTATTTTTTTCAACCCTTGATTTAAAGGCCTGCACCGCTTTATTTTCGGATTGTACAAAATCCCTTTCTTTAATCGGGTTTACCGGTATCAGATTAATATGACAATTAATTCCTTTTACCAGGTCTGCCAGCCGCTGTGCCTCTTCCACCGTGTCATTTACACCGGAAACGAGACTGTATTCAAAGGTAATTCTTCGTCCTGTTTTATCGAAATAGTACCGACATGCATCCAGCACTTCTGCAATGCTGTATTTCTTCGCAATCGGCATCAATTGTTTTCTTGTTTCATCATTGGATGCGTGAAGGGAAATTGCAAGAGTAATCTGCAATCCCATATCTGCCAATTCTTTAATTTTCGGAACCAGTCCGCAAGTTGATAATGTAATATTTCTTTGGCTGAGGTTCTTTCCGTTTTTATCGGAAATCAACTCCAGAAATTTTACCACATTATCGAAATTATCCAAAGGTTCTCCGCTTCCCATCAATACAATGTTGGAAACTTTCTCCCCGGTATCTTTTTCAATTTCGTAAATCTGTTCCAGCATATCTGAGGCCGTAAGGTTTCGCTCCAACCCGTTTAAGGTTGAGGCACAAAACCGACATCCCATACGACAACCGGATTGTGTTGAAATACAAACAGAATTGCCATGATGGTATTTCATAAAGACACTTTCAATCACGGAGCCGCCTTCAATCCGGAAAAGATATTTCCTTGTTCCGTCAATTTTTGAAATCAGCACATCCACCTTCTCAAGTGTGTTGATTTTGTAATTTTCGGAAAGTTTTTCCCGCAATGCTTTGGAAAGATTGGTCATTTCATCAAACCGTTCTACCCGCTCTATATGAAGCCACTGATAAATCTGTTTTGCACGAAATGCCTTTTCACCCATTGCTTTCATTTCCTGTTCCAACTCTATGTAATTGTAAGCTTTAATATCTTTCTTTTCTGTCATATTTCACGCTCTCATTACTTTTCAAATACAGAAATAAAGAACCCGTCCATTTCCTGTTCTCCCGGAAAGATTTGCAACCTTCCGGCATTTCTGTCTTTTAAAATTTCTTCCGGAAACTCTTCCGGAAATGCTATCGGATGAAGTCCCAGATGTTCTTCAATCCAACGGGCATTTTCATCGTTTTCCTTTTTGTTTACGGTACAGGTACTGTAAACCAGTTTTCCCCCCGGTTTTAAATATTGTACCACAACCTGCAGAATCTCTCTCTGCAATGTTGCCAACTGTCCGATTTGTTCCTCTGAAACATTATATTTAATATCACTTTTATTTGCAATAACGCCAAGACCTGAGCAAGGTAAATCAGCAATCACTATATCCCCACGACCCTTTACGCTTTCGTCGGGAGTCGTCGCATCAAAAGCTTTTACCTGAACATTCTTCATGCCGGTTCGCTTCACATTCTCCTGAATGAGTTTTACTTTCTTGTCCGTCAAATCTCTGGCATCCACCACACCGGTGTTTTCCAGCATATCCGCTACGCAAAGTGTTTTTCCTCCCGGAGCCGCACATACATCAATCACATAATCATCTTGCTTTGGCGCTGCCGCTACCCCAACCAAAACGGAACTTAAATCCTGCACGGCAATCCATCCGTTTCGGAAAGCACTGAGTTTCTCCAGGGAATCATAATCGCAAATGCGAATCACAAAAGGAAGCACCGTTTCTTCCACCGTTACTCCTTCTGCCTTCAGTGAATCTTTAACCGCTTGAATAAACGCTTCCTTCTCTCCCTGTCGGTGAGAAAGCTGAATTCTTACAGTCGTCTTTGTTTCTTTATAGAGACAATCCAGAATTTCTTTGGTCTGAGACATTCCGTAATCTTTTTCCCACAGTTTCAAAATCCATACCGGAACAGAATACTGCACGGATAGTCTTTCAATTTCATCTTCCGGCATTGGCAGGCCGTCTGCCTTTTTAATGACATTTCGAAGTACGCCGTTTACAAATCCCTTTAAGGTTCCAAAACCTCTTTTTCCCGCCAGTTTTACAGCTTCATTGCAGACTGCAAATGCCGGAACGGAATCCATATATCGAATCTGGTAAACCGACATTCTAAGAATTTGTAAAATCACCGGTTTCATTTTTTTCGTCTTCGTCTTTGAAATCTGATTGATGATATAATCAAGTTCAATCTGACGTTCAATGGTTCCTTCAAAAAGACGGGTAATGAATGCACGCTCCTGCTTTTCCAAGGTGCTGTGACTGTCCAGATATCTCTTTAATACGATATGACTTTTTTCACCTTTTGCAGTTTCCAACAATAAGGTCAGCACTGCATTTCTCAAATTTACCGGTTCTTTAGTCACGACTTCTGCCTCCGCCAAATATAATAATTAATCGGAGTAACTGTAATACGGAAGAAGCTGCTGCCGCAACGTAAGTCATTGCTGCCGCCGTTAATACTTTTTTTGTCTGCTTCACTTCCCGGGTATCAAACATTCCTGATTCTCCAAGAATTTTCAGTGCTCTGCTGGAAGCATTAAACTCTACCGGCAAAGTAACAATCTGAAACAGCACTGCCATGGAAAAAGCAAGAATTCCAAGATGGATAACCAGATTTCCGGTGCTTCCGGAACCCCAGCCTGCCAGAAATACTCCGGCAATAATCAAAATCCATGATAACTTGGAACCACCGTTTGCCAATGGTAAAATTGCATTTCTGACTGCGATTGGCACATATCCTCTATGATGCTGAATTACGTGTCCGCATTCATGCGCCGCTACACCCACGGCTGCAACGCTGTCTGAATTATAAGTGGTATCCGAAAGATGAACCACTTTGTTTGTCGGATCGTAATTGTCTGTAAGATTTCCGCCAATATGTTCAATACGAACATCATAAATTCCCTGGGCATCCAAAATCATCTTCGCGGCCTGTGCCCCGGTGATTCCGGAACGATTTCGAATTTTCGCATATTTGCTGTATGTGGATTTCACATTGGATGAAGCTGCCAGACAAAGAACAGCACCGATAATTACCAAGATATAGGTCCAATCAAAATAGATTCCGTAATACATATTCTCCTCCTATTCTCCTAAACGCTTTGCAGTTACTTCATAACCGTTTAAGAATGCCTGAACCTCCATTCGTTTCTTGCCTTCCAACTGGAGTTCCAGAATATTTAAAACACCTTTTCCCGTAGCAACCTGAATTCCTTTTTTATCTGCCGACAAAACAGTTCCCGGCTGCTGTGTTGTTTCGCAGTCTAAAACCTCTCCCCGCCAGATTTTTAAAGTTTTTCCGTCCATGGTTGTAAAGGCACTCGGCCATGGATTCAGGCCTCGAATCAGGCGTTCTATTTCTACTGCCGATTTGGCAAAATCAATTTTCCCAAAGTCCTTGGTGATTTTTCCCACATGAGTGGCTTCTGCTTCGTTCTGAGGAGTTCTGACTGCAGTTCCCTTTTCCAGTTTATCCAAAGTTTCCACAATCAACTCAGCACCAACATCTGCCAGTTTGTCGAAAAGACTACCACCGGTTTCATCTTCTGCCAAAGGAATCACAGCCTTGTCAATCATATCACCGGTATCAATCCCTTCCGCCATATACATGGTTGTAACACCGCTTTCCTTTTCTCCGTCAATAACAGCCCACTGAATCGGTGCTGCTCCACGATACTTCGGCAACAGAGAAGCGTGCACGTTAATGCAGCCATACTGTGGCATATCCAGAATTTCTTTGGATACAATCTGCCCAAAAGCAATAACCACAATTACATCCGGCTTCATTTCCCGAAGCTGTTGTACAAATTCCGGTGCTTTCACTTTTTCCGGCTGATATACCGGAATATTCAACGCTACAGCCTTTTCCTTTACCGGCGGAAACTGTACTTTATTTCCTCTTCCTTTCGGACGGTCCTGCTGGGTTACAACGCCAACCACATCATGAACCTGTGCAATTTTTTCCAATGCCGGAACCGAAAAATCCGGCGTTCCCATAAATACTACTCTCAATTTTCTTCCTCTCCATATAACTCAGAATTGTCATAGATTTCGCCTTCGACTTTATCTACATAAACAATTCCGTCCAAGTGATCATATTCATGCTGGATACATCTGGCAAGCAAGCCTTCTGCTTCCATTTCAAATTCTTCCATGTTTTCATCAAAAGCACGAACCTTTACCGTCATGGCTCTTGGTACCTTTCCGGATTTTCCCGGAACACTGAGGCATCCTTCAAAGTCTACCTGCATACCATCCTTATCAAGGATTTCAGGATTGATGAATACCATTGGAACCAAATTTCCTTCTTCATCACCACAGTCAATTACAAAGATTCTTTTCAAAATCCCCACCTGTGGTGCTGCCAGTCCAACACCGTTTGCTTCATACATAGTATCAAACATATCGTCAATCAAATCCAGTGTTCTCTGATTGATTTCCTTTACCGGTTTACAGATTTTCCGTAATGAAGCATCTCCTAATTCGCGAATATTTCTAATAGCCATTTTTAACCTTCCCTTCAACTCTTTTGTAAATCTTTTAAATATTAAAATCGTATTGTATACGAACATTTTTGAAATTTTGTGAACCATTTGTAACAGTTTCCAAATAGTCCTTGATTCCTACCAGATTTTGCCTTCTCCGGTCTTTCAAATAGATTACATTGCGATAAATATCTTTAATCTTTGCTACCGGCGGCTGTGCCGGTCCGATAATCATCAGTTTCTCCAACTGCTCTTCCTTGATTTTTCGGATAACCTGCAACAGTTCCTCTGTTGCCACATTCAATTCTTTCTGATTTTCACTCATCAACAGAATACAAACCATGTTCTCCATCGGTGGGTAATTCATCAGACTTCTGAATGCCATTTCCTCTTCATAAAAAGCTTTGTAATTCTGTTCTGCCGCTGCTCGGATACTGTAATTATCCGGTGCATAGGTCTGAATGACTGCCTCTCCCGGTCGCATTCCTCTTCCGGCTCTTCCCACTGCCTGACACAAAAGTTGGAACGTTCTTTCCTGTGCGCGGAAATCGGATTCGTACAGCGATAAATCCGCCGCAATAACACCCACTAACGTTACATTGGGGAAATCATGTCCTTTGACAATCATCTGGGTTCCCACCAGAATATCTGCTTTTCCATTGGCAAAAGCTGACAGAATTTCTTCATGACCACCTTTCCCATTGGTTGTATCTGCATCCATTCGCAGGATGGTTGCCTGCGGAAATTCTTTTTTCAACAATGTTTCAATCTGCTGGGTTCCAATGCCAAAGCTTCCCAAATACTTGGAACCGCAGGCCGGACAAAGTCCCGGCAATTCTTCTGTATGCCCGCAATAATGGCAAACCAGTTTTCGGTTTCTGTGCAATTTCAGTGTTACATCACAGTGCGGACAACGAATTGCTTTTCCGCAATCCCTGCAGGAAACAAATCCTGCATATCCCCGTCGATTAATAAAGAGCATGGTCTGTTCTTTTTTCTCCAGGCGGTCAGCGATTAGTCCGTGAAGTCTTTCACTGAACACAGACTTATTTCCGTTTTGCAGTTCTTCCCGCAAATCCACCACCGTCACCTCTGCCGGTTTGCCTTTTTCACGCTTATCTAAAACATGTAATTGATACAAACCTTTTTCAGCCCTGTAATAGGACTCTGCGGACGGTGTTGCGGAACCCAGCACCAGGGTTGCTCCCGTATCGGCAATCCTCTTTTGTGCCACTTCCACTGCATTATATTTTGGAACAGACTCGCTTTTATATGCGCCCTCATGTTCCTCATCAATCACAATCAGCCCTAAATTTTGAAACGGTGTAAACAGTGCGGAGCGGGGACCAATCATAATGTTGATTTCACCTTTCTTTGCCCGTTCAAACTGATCGTATCGTTCTCCCTGAGATAATCTGGAATTGATAATTGAAACCTGATTTCCAAATCGCTTTGTAAAACGCATTACCGTCTGATAAGTCAATGCAATTTCCGGAATCAGCACAATGGCCGATTTTCCTTTTTTGACGGTTTCATCAATCAAATCCATATAAACTTCCGTTTTTCCGCTTCCGGTAATTCCATGAATCAAATGAATGTTCAAAGTACTTTTCTTTTGAAAATCCATGGTTGCTTTAATCGCCTCTGCGACTTTTTTCTGCTGGTCGTTTAATACAATGTTGTAATCCGTTCCTGCGTGAATATCAACCGGGTTTCTGTATTGGGTATCTTTTTCCAGAACAATATCTCCCAGCTTTTCCATAGTCTTTAACGTGCTGTCAGAAATGTTCAGTTTCTCCACCACCAGAGATTTCGGAAGTCGATTATTCACAATCAATTCCTTTAACAGACGAACCCTCGCCTTGGCATTCTTTTTTTCATATTCAGCCAACTTTTCCTTTGCCGCATCCACTGTGCAATTCAAAACAACGGTGGTAACTGTTCGTTCCTTGATTTTTCGTTTAACAGGAAGAACCGTCTTCAGTGCCTGATTCATTGTGGATCCGTAATTTTCCTTGATCCACCAGGCAAGGCTGATAAGCTGACTTTCTATTGCCGTAGCATCCTCTTCCAAAGAATCAATAGTTTTCATTTTTTCAATGGCAAAAGAAGGCCGGTCCGTAATTTCAATCACGTAACCCCGAATCATACGGTTTCCTTTTCCAAAAGGAATTTTCACAGAGCTTCCAACGGTAATTTGTTTTTCCAGATGTTCCGGAATCATGTAGCCAAAGGGACGATCCAATTTTTCATGAGAAATATCAATGATTACATTTGCAAATTTCAAATCTGTCCCTCCTTTCAGAATTCTCTGCATCAATTGATTATGAACAAAAAATCTTTAATGGGAAATTCTTCCGAATTTCCCATTAATTTTATCATTCGTATTACTGTTTATTTAATTCCACGCTGCGTAAGCAGTTTACCATTAACATTGTTACAGTCATTGGTCCAACACCACCCGGTACCGGTGTGATAGCAGAAGCCACTCCGGATACTTCATCGAAGTCAACGTCTCCACAAAGTTTTCCGTCTTCATCACGGTCCATTCCTACGTCAATAACAACGGCTCCTTCTTTTACATAATCTGCTGTAACAAACTTTGCTTTTCCGATTGCAGCCACCAGGATATCTGCTCTCTTGGTTACTTCCTTTAAGTCTGCTGTTCTGGAATGTGCAATGGTTACTGTCGCATTTTCACGAAGCATTAACATTGCCATTGGCTTTCCTACAATATTACTTCTTCCGATTACAACACATTCTTTTCCTTCAATGTCGATCCCGGAACGCTTAATCATTTCAATAATTCCTGCCGGTGTACATGGAAGGAATGTATCTTCTCCGATTACCATCTTTCCAACATTTACCGGATGGAATCCATCCACATCCTTCTTCGGATCAATTGCCAAAAGGATTTTGCTTTCATCAATATGTTTTGGTAATGGAAGCTGAACAAGAATTCCGTTTACACTGCTGTCTTCGTTCAATTCTTTCACGGTGTTCAATAATTCTTCTTCTGTTGTTTCTTCCGGTAACGCCAAAGTTCTTGAGGTTACACCAATGTATTCGCAGGCTCTTTCTTTGTTTCTTACATACACTGCAGATGCCGGGTCGTTTCCAACCTTTACCACTGCCATTGTTATTTCAATTCCCTGCTCTTTGTAAGCGCTAACCTGCTTTTTCAATTCGTCCTTAATCTGCAATGAGATTGCTTTTCCGTCAATAATCTTTGCCATCTTTTTTCTCTCCTTCTTTAGAATAATCCGGTAATCTTGCCGTCATCTGTCAAGTCAATTCCGAAAGCAGCCGGGCTCTTTGAAAGACCTGGCATAGTCATAATGCTTCCTGTAATTGCTACAACGAATCCTGCACCTGCCGAAATATATACTTCGCGGATATTGATGGTAAATCCGGTTGGACGTCCTAATTTCTTCATGTCGTCAGACAATGAATACTGTGTTTTCGCCATACATACCGGGTATTCACCATAGCCCATATCCTCAATTTTCTTGATTGCTGTTTCAGCTTCCGGTGAATAAGTTACACCGTCTGCTCCGTAAATTTCTTTTGCTACTGTTTCGATTTTTTCCTTAATGGATAACTCATCACTATAAAGCGGTGCAAAGTTGGATGGCTTTGTTTCAATGGTTTCGATAACTTTTTCTGCCAATGCGATTCCGCCTTCTCCACCTTTTGCCCAAACTTCTGCCAAAGCAAATTCACAGTTTCTTTCTTCACAGAAGTTTTTGATGAATTCATATTCTGCATCCGTATCTGTGATGAACTGGTTCAGTGTTACAACAACAGGAACACCAAACTTCTGAAGATTTTCAATATGCTTTTCAAGGTTTACAATTCCCTTTGCCAAAGCTTCCAGATTTTCTTCGGAAAGATTTTCCTTTGCTACGCCACCGTTATATTTTAATGCACGAACGGTTGCTACCAAAACAACACAATCCGGTTTTAAACCTGCTTTTCTACACTTGATATCCAGGAATTTTTCTGCTCCCAGATCCGCACCGAATCCGGCTTCTGTAATAACATAATCAGCCATCTTTAATGCTGTTTTTGTTGCTTTTACAGAGTTACATCCGTGCGCGATATTTGCAAACGGTCCACCGTGAACCAATGCCGGTGTATGTTCTAATGTCTGAATCAGGTTTGGCTTCATGGCATCTTTTAATAAAGCCGCCATAGAACCTACTGCCTTAATATCTTTTGCAGTAACCGGCTGTCCGTCATAAGTATATGCCAAAATAATTTTTCCAAGTCTGTCCTTTAAGTCCGCATAATCTGTTGCAAGACAAAGGATTGCCATAATTTCAGATGCAACGGTAATTACAAAATGATCTTCTCTTACCACACCGTCAACTTTTCTTCCCAAACCAACAATGATATTTCTAAGGACGCGGTCATTAATGTCCACACATCGTTTCCAAACAACCTGATTTGGGTCGATGTTTAATTCATTGCCCTGCTGGATGGAATTGTCAAGCATTGCTGCGCAAAGATTGTTTGCTGCTGTAATGGCATGAAAATCTCCTGTAAAGTGAAGGTTCAAATCTTCCATTGGTACAACCTGTGCGTATCCGCCACCTGCAGCACCACCTTTGATTCCGAAACATGGTCCGAGAGACGGTTCTCTTAAAGCGATAACTGCTTTTTTATCCAATTTTCCAAATGCTTCTCCAAGACCTACGGTTACGGTTGTTTTACCTTCTCCTGCCGGTGTTGGGTTGATTGCTGTAACAAGAATCAATTTTCCGTCCGGACGGTCCTTGATGGTTTCGAAATATTCATTGGAGATTTTTGCTTTATACTTTCCGTATAATTCCAAATCGTCCTCTGTTAATCCCAATCCTGCTGCTACTTCTTTAATCGGTTTAATTACCGCTTCCTGTGCAATTTCAATATCAGTCTTCATTAATAACTCCTCCTTGTACTATGCCTTCGAATTCTTCCATGCTCATAATGACTTTACGTGGTTTATTGACTTCTTCCTGTCCCACAACTCCCGCATCATAGAGCTGTTCCATCACTCTGGCTGCTCTGTTAAAGCCTACCTTAAACTGTCGCTGTATCATACTTGTGGAGCCCTTTTGCTTTTCAATACAAAGGCGTCCTGCCTCTGCAAAAATCGGGTCTCTCTCATCCCCTCCACCGGTTGAAGCTTCTTGGTCACTCACCAGTTTTGCATCAATAGATGTATCATATTCTGCTTCACCACTGTGGTCTATGATATAACGCACGGTTTCTGCAATTTCCCCTTCAGAAACATATGCGCCCTGTAATCTCACCGGTTTTACGTAGCCTGCCGGATAAAACAACATATCTCCGTTTCCCAGCAGTTTTTCTGCTCCATACATATCAATAATTGTTCTGGAGTCTGTACCGGATGCTACCGTCAATGCGACTCTGGATGGAATGTTTGCCTTAATCAGACCGGTAATTACATCTACCGAAGGTCTCTGGGTCGCAATCACCATATGGATTCCCGCTGCTCGCGCCAGCTGTGCCAAACGGCAAATTGCTTCTTCCACCTCTTTTGCTGCAACCATCATCAAATCTGCCAACTCGTCTATGATAATCAGAATCTGTGGCAATTTCTCCGGTGCTTCTCCATCTGCCGGATAATCTCCGTTTTCCACTTTCGCATTGTAACTTCCAATGTCTTTTGCTCCGATGCCGGCAAACTTTTTATAACGGGCGGTCATTTCCGCAACTGCCCAGTTCAAAATTCCTGCCGCTTTTTTCGGATCTGTTACCACATCATAAAGTAAATGTGGAATTTTATTATATACCTGAAATTCTACAACTTTCGGATCAATTACAATCAACCGGACTTCATCCGGTGTACTTCTGTAAAGGATACTCATTAAAATAGAATTTGTAAATACCGATTTTCCCGAACCGGTGGTTCCTGCAATCAACATATGTGGCATCTTGGCAATATCCGCCACCACAACGCGTCCTGCAATATCCTTTCCTGCCGGAAACGCCAGTTTTGATTTATGATTTTTCAAATCCGGCGAATTCAGTAATTCTTTCAAATAAACCGGATCTCTTCCTTCATTCGGAATTTCAATACCAACGGCTGCCTTACCCGGAATCGGTGCTTCAATTCGAATGTCTGCCGCCGCCATATTGAGTTTAATATCATCCGTCAGTCCGGTAATACGGCTGACCTTAGTTCCCATTTCCGGCTGTAATTCATATCTTGTAACCGATGGTCCTTTGCTGACATTGGTCACTTCCACGTTAACACCAAAGTTTGCCAGAACCTGTTTTAACTTATTGGCTGTTGCCATCAGTTCCGCTTTGGTCGTTCCGCTTTTTCCACCCGGATTATCTTTCAGTAATGTATACGGTGGTTTTTTATAAACCGCCTTTTTCTTTGTTGGTGCAATAATCTTGCCTTCGCTGGAGGCTCTCTTCTGAACATCCGTGACAGCCTCCGGTGTCACCTGACCGTCCACGGAACTGTCTGTTGAAGCACTGCCACCCATTCCGTAAGGTTTTCTGTTCATTGTCGCTTTTGCTTCTTCGCTGACAATGATTCGTTCTTTCGGCCGGAACTCTCCGTCTGTGGCGTGTTCCGAAGCCTTCGGTTCTTCACTGACGCCCTGGATTTCCATCTGTTTGCCCGGTTTCTTTTCATCGTATGTATATATTTTCGGATCCTGTACCGGAATTTCTTCCGTCACGTCATCGAACCCTTCAATATGAATTTCATGAACTTCCTGCAAGGAATCTTTCTTTCGTTCTCCTGCCTTTTGCTCCGGTTTGATTGTGGTATCGCCAAAATCAACGCCAACCACACGGGTTCGTTGTCTTGCCAATCGTTTCTCTTCCCGTTTTTTCTCCCGTAGCAACTGATTTTCTTCTCTGCGGTAAGCTGCTTCTTCTTTCACATTTTCGTAAGCATTCTGTCCTTTATCCTTGATACCTTCCATCAAAGACTTCTCTGTCAGCACAACAACACAGATGACAAAAAGAATGATTACTAAAATGTACGCTCCGACAATTCCCAGTCCTTTACAAAACGTGGTTCCCAGAGCGGCGCCAAACCAACCGCCGCCAAAAGTTCCGGCGGAAGCCTCCTTATAAAAGAAGGACAACGGATTGTCAGCGTTCCCGTAAGAAATCAAATGAAATACCACGCCGAAGTTAAAGAACAAAAGGGTTAATGTGGATAATTTCACCACCAGCTTACTGCCCACTTCGTTTAATGCCACAAAGCCAACTACAGTAACCAGCAGAATTGGGAATACATATCCCATGGTACCGAACAATCCTAACATGATATTTCGGAGTACGGTTCCCACATAACCACAAATGCCAAAGTTACTCAAAAACAGAAACAGGGAAGCTGCGATAAAAATCCAAACGGTCACTTCTGCCTGAAGTTTTTTCTGACGAGCGATTTCTGCCTTCGTCTTTCTTCTTCCTGTTCCTTTTTTTGCACTGCTTTTCTTTGTATTCGATTTTTTGGCTCCACTTTTCTTTTTTGTATTCGCCAATTTCTTCACCTCAATATCTATACTACTTCACAACAAATGATCCGATAATTGCAATCAATCCCACAACTGCACAGTAATAAGAAAAGTATTTAAATTTCTTATTGCGCACAATAACTAACATCGTCTTGATACAAACGTATCCCACAATTGCCGCCATAATGGCACCTGCCACATATCCCAATGCATTGTTTGCCGCCATATCATCTCTCATATCAGGGATTTTAATGATTGCCGCTCCGATAATTGCCGGAATGGACATAATGAAAGAATACTTCACTGCAAAATCTCTTTTCAGTCCGCAAAGCAAGCCTGCAGTAATTGTGGTTCCTGACCGGGACAGACCCGGCAGTGTTGCAATCCCCTGACAAACACCCATAAAAGCAGCGTTTGCATAAGTTGTTTTCTTTGGTGTTTTATCTCCGTCTTCAATCTGGTCGGAAACAAACAGTAATACTGCTGTTACCAGCAAGCAGATTCCCGGAATCATTAATGAAGTCGCTGCATCATCAATGAGCTTTTCTCCCATAATTCCCAAAATTCCTGTCGGAATCGTAGAAACGATTACCAACATTGCAAATTTTCTGTACGAAGAATTGATCACTTTTCGATAGGTTGGTTCTGTATTATTTCTTTTGCTCTCAATGAGCTGGAAAAGATTATGAAAAGAATCTGCTATAATTCCGATTCCGTTCTGAATCAGTTTTGAAATATCTTTCCAATAGACGATGAACACCGCTACCAGTGTTCCAATATGTAAAAAAACATCAAACGATGTTCCAACATCTCCCATGCCAAAAAGTTTCTTTGCTATTGCTAAATGTCCGGAACTGCTAATCGGCAAAAACTCTGTTGCCCCCTGTATCATTCCCAACAAAATCGCTTTAAATAAACTCATGCTGTTCTCCTATCTTTTTCGATGACCATAGTTACTTGTTATTTTACTATTTTTTCGAGATTTATTCAAGGAAAACAGCAAATATGAATGTCCAATCTTTTCAGGAAAAATCCCTATTCTCTAATCATTTTATACAATTTTTCCAGTGCTTCTTTCAGGCTTCCGATTTCATTGACAATTCCTTCCTTTACCGCCTGTTCTCCCACCAGAATGCTCCCCACATCTTTTGTCATAATTTCCGTTGCATTCATCAGTTCCGTAAAACGCTCTTTAGATATTTCACAATGCTTTGTCACAAAGGTATTGATTCGCTCCTGAATCTTCCGAAAATAATTGTAGGTTTGAGCCACCCCGATAAACGTTCCATCCATCCGCACCGGATGAATTACCATAGTTCCCGTTTCCACAATAAAGGAATAGTCTGCTGCTACCGCCAAGGGAATTCCGATGGAATGACTCCCTCCCAGCACAAGAGAAACCGTCGGCTTACTCAGTCCTGCAATCATTTCTGCAATTGCCAGGCCACATTCCACATCTCCTCCCACAGTATTAATGATAATGAGTACTCCTTCGATTTCTTCATCATCTTCAATTTTCGCTAACAGAGGAAGCAGATGTTCATATTTGGTTGCCTTCATTCCCGAGGCTAATTGTTCATGTCCTTCCACTTCTCCGATAATACTGATTAGATGAATATTCTCTCCTTTGTGGGTCAGTTCTTCCTGCCCGTATTCTTTAATTTGATCCATAAAAAACCTCCATACCGGATAGTATGGAGGTTTTTTCACTTTTCATTCTTACCTGAACGCATAGAGTTTCGCTTTTTTTATTTATTCTATGCATTTCACCTAGCGAACGGTCTTCACCATGTCGTATGCAAGTTTTCCGCCAAACAAATCTAATGCACTTCCAATGGTGAAATCCAGTTTTCTGTCACACAACTCACCAAAGCGTTCAATCTGTTCCATGGAAGCAATTCCACCGGCGTAGGTAATGGCATTTCCGTCATACTTTGCCAACAGTTTTACCAGTTCTTCTTCCATGCCGGCTCCCATACCTTCTACATCCACTCCGTGAACCAGGAATTCATCACAATAATCCGCCAGTTTTTCCAACATTTCCACAGATACTTTTTCCTCTGTGAATTTTTGCCAGCGGTCCGTAACAATATAGTAATCATCATCTTTTTTTCTGCAACTAAGGTCCAGTACAATATGTTCTTTTCCCACTGCATTCTTCAGTTTTTCCAAATTTTCGTAATCCACTTTTCCGTCTTTAAAAACGAAAGAGGTTACAATTACATGAGAAGCTCCTTCTTCAATGAATTCCTTTGCATTTCCATCATTGATGCCACCACCAATCTGCATTCCACCCGGATATGCTTTCAATGCACTGACTGCCTGTTTCTTTGTTGCTTCAAAGTACTCGGAATCTTTATGATTCAAAATAATGATGTGGCCACCGGTCAATCCATCCGTCTGATACAATTTTGCAAAATCTTCCGCCTTCCGTTCCGAAACAAAATTTTCCTTTGCCTGGTTTCCTTCATCTTTCAAACTTCCGCCAACCAGCTGTTTCACTTTTCCATTATGGATATCAATACATGGTCTAAACTTCATAATTATCACTCCTAAAAAGATAAGCAGAAACGAATCATTTCTGCTTACCTAAACCTTTTATTTTAATTTTGCAAATGCCTGTTCCAAATCTGCAATAATATCTTCTACATCTTCAATACCAACAGAGAAACGGATCAGGTCTGCAGGAATTCCTGCTGCTTCTAACTGTTCGTCTGTTAACTGTCTGTGTGTATGGCTTGCCGGATGCAATACACAAGAACGTGCATCAGCAACATGTGTTACCATAGCGATAAATTCCAAAGAATCCATAAATTTGATTGATTCTTCACGACCGCCCTTAATTCCGAAACACATTACACCGCAAGTTCCGTCAGGCATATATTTCTGTGCTCTTTCGTAATACTTATTGCTCTTAAGACCCGGATAATTAACCCATGCAACATTTTCATTTGCTTCTAAGTATTCTGCTACCTTCTGAGCATTTTCACAATGTCTCTTCATACGAAGATGCAATGTTTCCAATCCAACATTTAATAAAAAGGCATTCATTGGTGACTGGATAGAACCAAGGTCTCTCATAATCTGAGTTGTTGCCTTTGTAATATATCCTGCTTTTCCAAATCTTTCACAGTAAATCAGTCCATGATAAGATTCATCCGGCTCTGTCATTCCAGGGAATTTATCAGCGTGTGCTGCCCAATCAAAGTTTCCGCTATCAACAATGGCACCACCTACAGCCATTGCGTGTCCATCCATATATTTTGTTGTAGAATGGGTAACGATGTCTGCACCGAATTCAAACGGACGACAATTAATTGGTGTTGCAAAAGTATTATCAATAATCAAAGGCACACCATGCTTATGGGCCGCCTTGCTGAATTTTTCAAAATCAAAAACAACGCAGGATGGGTTTGAGATGGATTCACCAAACACACACTTTGTATTTTCTTTGAATTCTTTTTCCAAATCTTCTTCAGAAATTTCAGGGTCAACGAATGTTACATCAATTCCCATTTTCTTCATTGTGATTCCAAAGAGATTAAATGTTCCGCCGTATACGTTGGAAGAACAAATAAAGTGATCTCCTGTTTCACAAATATTAAATACTGCATAGAAGTTTGCTGCCTGTCCGGAAGAGGTAAGCATTGCTGCCACTCCGCCTTCTAAATCACAGATTTTCTGTGCTACGGTATCATTGGTTGGATTCTGTAAGCGGGTATAGAAATATCCGCTTGCTTCCAAATCAAATAATTTTCCCATCTGTTCCGATGTATCATACTTAAATGTTGTACTCTGATAAATTGGAAGAACTCTTGGCTCTCCGGTTTTCGGCTGCCATCCTCCCTGTACACAAATTGTTCCTTTGTTGTTCTTTGCCATTTTTCTGTCCTCTTCTTTCTAATTCATTTCTATTTTTCCGGTTTATAATCTTTCAGCAGGAAATGCGATGCGACGCTGCAAATTCCAAACAGCACCGCAATGGTAATGACCAGTGCCAGATAAACTTTAAACTTCACCAATGTCATTACAACACAGGTTACAAGAAAAAATAAAACTGCCAATACCGTACAAACTTTATTGAGAAACAGTCCGATTTTGATTTTCTTTTCCTCTGTCATCTTTCCTTACTCCTTTAAAACCGATGAATATCATTTCCATTCCCTATTTTACTTCAGGAAGCCATCCTTGACAACTTGATTTTATTCATCAAACAATGGTGTTGAGAAATAACGTTCCGCTGTATCCGGCAATACCGTTACAACAGTCTTTCCTTTTCCGAGTTTTTTCGCCATCTTAAGTGCTGCTGCCACATTTGTCCCACTGGAAATCCCACACATCAGCCCTTCTTTTCGTGCCAAATCTCTGGCAGTCTGAATTGCCTCTTCATCTGTCACAATATAAATATCATCATAAATCTGCTGGTCCAGAATTTCCGGAATAATTCCATCGCCAATTCCCATCTGAAGGTGGGTTCCAATATTCCCCCCTGCAAGAATTGCTGCATTTTCCGGTTCCACTGCCCAGATTAAGATGTCCGGATTCTGTGCTTTCAGCACCTTTCCGATTCCGGTAATAGTTCCTCCGGTACCAATTCCGGAACAGAAGCCATCAATCTGACCTTCTACCTGTTCCATGATTTCTAATCCGGTGTGATGCTTGTGTGCTTTAATATTATTCGGGTTTTCAAACTGCTGCGGCACAAACACATTCGGATTTTCTTCCGCCATTTTCAATGCGGTCTTCAGACAATTTTCAATACACTTTCCGATATCCCCATCATCATGAATAAGAATTACTTCTGCCCCATAATGACGCACCAGTTTTCGACGTTCTTCACTGACAGAATCCGGCATAATGATAATTGTCTTATACCCTTTTACCGCACCTACCAAAGCCAGGCCAATTCCCTGATTTCCGCTGGTAGGTTCCACAATAATCGTATCCTGATTGATTTTCCCTTCTTTTTCTGCGGCTTTAATCATCTGCAGTGCAGTTCTTGTTTTAATGGAACCTCCCACATTGAGCCCTTCAAATTTTACCAATACTTCTGCAGAATCTTCCTCCACCATATGATTCAAGCGAACCATTGGAGTATGTCCCACAAATTCCAAAACATTATTATAAATCATCTTAATCTCCAATCAATCAGCCACTTTCTGTCCGGGCTGAATTTTCACCTATGACATTATACAAAAAAGGTTCAATTCCTAGCAAGAAAATAGGATTTGTATGTTAGGGCAAGATGCATCTTGCAAGCATTTTTTATTCTGCAGGGTGCATTCGTCGCATATAAAAAAGGATGCCACATGACGCGGCATCCCTCAAATTACTTTTTTACTGAGCATCTTTGATGGAGAAGCTGATTCTTCCCATCTTATCTTTTCCAAGACATTTTACTTTTACCTTGTCGCCAAGTGTTAAGAAGTCTTCAACATGTTCAACTCTTTCCTTTGCAATCTTAGAAATATGAACCATTCCTTCTTTACCAGGAGCAAATTCGATGAAAGCACCAAATTCTTTAATGCTTACAACTGTTCCTTCGTAAATCTGTCCTTCTTCAAAGTCAGTAACGATTGTTTCAACATACTTCATTGCTTTTGCAATCATGTCTTTTTCAACGCCACAGATTGATACAACACCTTCATCGGAAATATCCATTGTAACACCTGTTTCTTCGATAATTGCGTTGATAACCTTACCACTCTTTCCGATAACATCACCAATCTTATCCGGATCAATCTGGATTGTTTCAATCTTTGGAGCGTATTCGCTGAGTTCTTTACGAGGTTCTGCAATCGCTTTCTTCATACATGTATCCATGATGAAAAGTCTTGCTTCTCTTGTTCTCTGAATAGCACCTTCTACGATTGGACGTGTTAAACCATGAATCTTAATATCCATCTGGATCGCTGTGATACCTTCTGTTGTACCTGTTACCTTAAAGTCCATATCTCCGAAGAAGTCTTCAAGACCCTGGATATCTGTTAACAATACATATTCATCATCTGTTTCACCGGTAACAAGACCACAGGAAATTCCGGCAACCATTGCCTTCAACGGAACACCTGCTGCCATCAATGACATACATGAAGAACATGTAGACGCCATAGATGTTGAACCGTTAGATTCAAATGTTTCTGAAACAGTTCTGATTGCATATGGGAATTCTTCCTCTGTTGGAAGTACAGGCATTAATGCTTTTTCTGCTAATGCACCATGTCCGATTTCTCTACGTCCCGGTCCTCTGGATGGCTTTGTTTCACCAACAGAGTATGATGGGAAGTTATAATGATGCATATATCTCTTTGTCTTTACATTTTCATCTAATCCATCAATCTTCTGTGCTTCGGATAATGGAGCTAATGTTGTAATATTACAAATCTGTGTCTGTCCTCTTGTGAACATTGCAGAACCGTGAACTCTAGGAACAATATCAGTTTCTGCTGCTAACGGACGAATCTGATCGATTGCTCTTCCGTCAGGACGCTTGTGATCCTTTAAGATCATCTTTCTTACTGTCTTCTTCTGGTACTGGTAAATTGCTTCTCCTAAAACAGCAAGCCATTCTTCATTTTCAGCAAAAGCTTCTTCTAACTTTTCAGTTACAGCCTTAATGTTTGCTTCTCTTGTCTGCTTGTCATCTGTGAAAACTGCTTCTTCCATTTCAGCCGGAGGAACAATTTCCTTGATTGCAGCAAATAATTCTTCAGGAATTGCACAGCTTTCATATGCATGCTTTTCCTTTCCGACTTCTGCTACGATTTTATCGATAAATTCAATGATTGTCTGGTTGATGTCATGAGCCATATAAATTGCTTCGATCATCTTATCTTCAGGAACGATGTTTGCTCCTGCTTCAATCATAATTACTTTTTCCTTTGTAGATGCAACAGTTAACTGAAGATCTCCTTCATCCCAGATTTTCTGGCTAGGGTTTACAACGAATTCACCGTCTACTAAACCTACCTGTGTCATTGCACAAGGGCCATCAAACGGAATATCTGAAATACATGTAGAAATTGCCGCACCAAGCATTGCAACAAGTTCCGGTCTGCATTCAGGATCTACAGACATTACAAGGTTGTTTAATGTAACGTCATTTCTGTAATCCTTAGGGAATAACGGTCTCATTGGACGGTCGATAACTCTGGCTGTTAATACAGAGTTTTCAGACGCCTTTCCTTCTCTCTTATTAAATCCACCCGGGATTTTTCCTACGGAATACATCTTTTCTTCAAACTCTACTGAAAGTGGGAAGAAATCAATTCCGTCTCTTGGCTTATCTGAAGCTGTTGCTGTAGATAAAACTGTAGTATCTCCATAGTGCATAAATGCTGCACCGTTTGCCTGCTTTGCAACACGTCCAACATCAACTGTCAGTGTTTTTCCGGCAAGCTCCATGCTAAAACTCTTAAACATAATCTTCTTTCGTTACCTCGTGTAACTTTCTCCTTTTTCTTATTTGATTCGTGCGTTTATGGATCACTCCATATTGCTTCCGAAACAACTGCAAACCACAAAACTTTCTGTTTTGTATTCTGCAGTGGCTTCGGCAAAGAACAAATGCACGCAATCTTAATTATTATAATAAACCTGCAACAAAAAAGCAAGGCTTACCCTTGCATTCCAAACAATCTGTTCTGCTTAGATAATCCTTGCCTTTTTTAATAAAAGAACCCGATTCTGGAAACTCCGGTTTCCAAAGCTCTTTCATCCAGAATTCGTCCTGATATTTGACATGTTCCATACAATGTAATATATGCTTCGTATATATCTACATTTTCATTATTTTGAATCCAGAGCGCGCAGTCTTTTGCTTTAATAGTACAATCAAACAGTTCTATGGATGCCGGAACATATCCATCATTGGATTTCTGCACCACTGCATTTCCAAACCTGTTTTCAAAGTATGCATTCCGAATTACCACGTTCCAGGAGTCCGACCGGTCTGCACATCCGAAATACCCCGCGCCGAAAGAAATAACGCCCCTTAAAGTTTCCTCTGAAAAATCACTTCGATTGCACAGGAAGTTTCCTCCGTTAATCTCACAACTTCCACTGGAGCCACAAGCACAATATATCCCACCGTGATTCGGTGATTTAAAAGTTCCTCCGTTAATTAACGTTTTGCTTCCTGTACTACACTGAACACCACTGTTTCCTCCACTGAAGGTTCCACCTTCCACCTGAAGAGTTCCCGTATTGAAAATGGATGTTCCGTAGGAATCATATCCCCCTTTGCTCACCGGCATGCCCAGGTGATTTCCGCTTTCAATCAGCACCTGCGCATTCGCCGCTATGTAAACCGTGATATTGTTCTCTTTGCCGTCACAAAGGATATGATTCTTCTTCATTCGTGCGGTTGAGGTACCGGAGCAATAAATCCCCATGGTCCATTTTGCCGCCTTGACGGAAAAGTCATTTCCTTTCACAACGGCATTGCCCCGTTCCATTACCAAGGCAAATCCATTGTCTGTTTCCCCCTCTGCGGTAATTGTCGAATTCTTTACAACCACCTTGTTTCCTGTGGTATACAAAACTCTTGTATTGAGATAGCCCTGTGCTTTGATTTTTGTTTCATCACAGTTCAAGTTCACCGCTTTAATCGTTAGTGCTTTTCCTCTCTGTTCCACATTGTCATGGAAAATCTGAATCTTCTTCAAACACAGATTACTGTCTTCTGCTCCGGTTCCGTCCAAAACAGTTTCCACTTGTTCAAAATCCAGTGTTCCATTTTCCAAAGACAATGTTTTCTCATAAGAAATCGAATGGCCGTTGCTTGCACAGATTCTGTAACGGTCCAGATTTATTTTCAAATCATCAGGAATCTGAATTGTTTCATCAATAGAAAGGTCCTTGCACAACGTAATTACCGGGACATCCTGCTCTAAGGAAAGCATCACTTCTGCCTCAAAGATATCAGAAGTTCCCCGGGAATCTGTTCCCGCCATTGCATCTTCCACAGCAGTTTTAAAATCCGAATAATATGCAGTGTCCTCAACTACCGGCATATAAGGTTTCGATTCGGGATAGGGCACTTCTTCATAGGATTCTTCTGCCTTCTTCAAAACATCCCGATACAGCATCTGATGGATTTCGGAAGATTGGGACTTCTTTTTCTGATAAAGTTCCTCTGCAATTCCAAACGCACTGTATCCTTTGATGGTTCCGTAAACAACGCTTCCATCGGAAAGGACCCCGTAAGGGCGGACATAGTATTCCTGTTTCAATCCACTATAGACCGGCATGATCACCGAAACCTTCAGTTCCGTCTGTTCCCGTGCCGCCTCCATGGCTTTCGGCCCCGCAATTTCCTTTACCGCAACAAATTCACTGTCAGATTCTATTTGCATTTGTGAAGGAACGTTTTCGCTTTTTTTAATACCGTAAATCAATCCGCTGCGTTCTACCGTCTTTCCATGAATTTCCGTATCAATGCTGTAGACGGTTTTAACACCGACTCCAACATTTTCTCCTTTATACAGGACATTTCCGGAAATCTGAAAACCAACGACGGAAAGATCGTCCGATGTATTCAATTCTTCTCCTCCGACCTTATTCCATTGTAGGAAAAACATCAGAAGTACAATCGTGATATACCCAACTTTTTTTCTCACCATACTGTCACCTTTTCAAGTCTCAACTTTTGTTTTCCAATAACAACTCTTGCCTCTATGATACACCCTTTTCCCCTCTCGACACAACAAAAAAAAGAATATCCTCTGCGTTTTGCAAAGGATACTCTTTTTTGATCTGCCTGATTCGAAATTACTTTCTGATTCCAAGCTTTTCAATTAATTCTCTGTATTCGTTTACATCGTTTTCTTTGATGTAGTCAAGTAAACCACGTCTCTTACCTACCATCTTAAGAAGACCTCTTCTTGAGTGGTGATCCTTCTGGTTTACCTTTAAGTGTTCTGTTAAATCCTTAATTCTGTATGTTAAGATTGCTACCTGAACTGCTGGTGAACCAGTGTCTGTAGGTGTCTTACCATATTCTGCTGCTAACTGAGCTTTGATTTCCTTTGTAATCATAATTACATCCTCCTAAAAATTTTAATATCCCCTGACACTATAGCATCGGTTGGAGTATCCAAACACTATGTGCCGGTTAACATACCAAAATATAATAACATAGCCTTGTCGCTTTGTAAAGTAATTCTTTTTCGTCCTTCTATACAAACCCCAAAATACATAAGATTGTCATGATGACACCGCTCGCGAACAGGACGCCAAATGTTTTTGCCAACTTTTGCTTTCTCGTAATATAAAGCATAGCAAGGCTGAACATTGACCACAACCAGGCAGCGCCACCTGCAATACAGCTTCGTGCATTCTTTCTGGCATCAGAGTCGATACAATCTTTATAAATAAAGGTTCCATCCATCGTTTCCGCAATTCCTTTATTTTTCACACACTGTTCCGCCTCCCAAAGAGTTCCTGACACTTCACCTTCCAGAACAACTTTTTGAATTGCTTCACCGGTATCGGGATTAAATTGTTTTCCCCAATCTTCATCAGCCTCAAGAAGAATTGCATGTTTTTTGTCTTTAGTGTACAAAATATAATAATATTTTGTGGATACAGAAATGAATCCGCCTATTTTATTTTCCACTTTACAAATCGCAGGAGAAGAATATTTCACCTCACACTTGACAAATCCTTCAACATTCTTTTTTTCTAACAGACTTTCCAATGTAGTTGTCGTATGATTCAGTCCATTGATTCTGTAACATCCAAATCCCAAAGCCAATATACCAACAATGACGAAGAGAATATATGTAATTAACATTTTTATTCCGGACTCTCCGCTAAATAGCGCATCCCATATTTCTTCAATGCTCAATTTTCTTGTATTGTTCTCGTTTCTCATTTGTTTTCCCCTTATTGCAATTTCCGGCAGGATTCAATATCCATTCGTATCTGCTTCTGCAATTCTTCCAGACTTTCAAACTGTTTCTCCGGTCTGATAAAATCGTAAAACTGAACTTCTATGGTTTCGTGATAAATATATTCTTTAAAATCAATGATATGTGTTTCTACTTTAATCTGTTCTCCACTCTCTACAGTAGGATTTACCCCCACGTTGGTAATGGCATGATATGTTTCATCTCCCACTACGACTACGGTTCGATAAACGCCCCTTGGTGGCAACAATTTGGTTTCTTCCGGAATAATATTCGCCGTTGGAATTTCCATGGTTCTTCCCAATTGTTTTCCTTCGATCACTTTCCCGATAATGCGATAAGGATGATCCAACAGCGCATTCACCTGACGCATTTCCCCTTTGGAAATCCGTTCTCTGATTTCGCTGCTGCTAATATCTTTACGATTATGCTTTTCCTTCTCTACAACCAAAACATTATAGTCGTAATTCTTCTGTTGCTCTTTCAAAAAAGCTACATCGCCGCTTGCCTTTGCACCAAATCGGAAATCTGTTCCGCAAACAATCGTTGTAGCTCCCAGTTTTTCCTTTAAAACTTCCCGAAGAAATGTTTCCGGGTCCATTGCCAGAAATTCTTTAGTCAACGGCATTCGGATATAAACATCTACACCTTGCTCTTCTAGTAGAAGACGTTTTTCTTGTTCTGTCACAATGGTTTTAGTCACTTTATCGTTTAGAAAAGCCGACGGAGCTGAGGTAAAGGTCAAGACAACTTTCTGTCGTCCATTGGCATGTTGTGCCAATACCTCCAACAGTTTTTCGTGTCCCTTATGAATTCCATCGAACTTACCAATGGTAACAATGGTGTTATTCAGTTTTCGGCATTCATTCAGTGAAAAACTCTGCACCGTCTCCTCCTTTCGTACAACGCCGCTTTGCATAACGCCGCTTTGCATAACGCCGCTTTGCGGCGCCATGCTCATGTGTGTGCGTTCCGCACACACATGCAAACTCCATCAGTTTCTACTGCAACTGTAAACAGTTTCCGTAGAAGCCGATGGAGTTTGTATGTGGCTGAACTATAAGAACATCTTGTAAGGTTTATATATCTGTCGCTTTTCTTCAAAGATGTATAAACCAATAAATTCTCCATCGTGGGTATAGACACGGACTGTTTGTCCATCTTGTTGATGCATCTTCAACATAGTGTCTCCGGATGTAAATATATTACCGTTTCGTACTAATTTTTCTGCATGCTGCGAAACAATACATTTGGAATGATGTTCCAGCATGACATCTACCGGAACCAGATAATCTTTTAAAATCCCACAATCTCTGGCATGTTCGATTTGTGAAAGTGTAATGCTTTCTTCCACTTTAAATCGTTCTACCTGGGTACGAACCAGATTTTCCATAATTCCGCCTACCCCGAGTTTTTCTCCAATGTCATTGCACAAAGTTCTAATGTAGGTTCCCTTGGAACAAATAACATTCATTTCTACCCGAGGTAATTCTATTTTTGTGATAGTAATATCAATAATCTTGCATCTTCTGGCAGGACGCTCAATCTCTTCGCCTCTTCTTGCCAGTTCATAAAGTTTCTGCCCTTTGATTTTTATAGCAGAAAACATTGGAGGTATCTGATCATATTCACCAATAAAACTTTTAATGGCTTCATACACCTGATCTTCTGTTATCCTCTCTAACTGTTCCGGATTTGCTTCCTTTAAAACTTCCCCTGTTGCATCCTGGGTGTTTGTCGTTTTCCCCAGCAAGAGGGTTGCATGATAGCATTTATCTTTTTCTGACAACACATCACAAAGTTTTGTTGCCTTTCCCAAGCAAACCGGAAGCACTCCTACGGCATTAGGATCTAAGGTTCCCATATGGCCGATTTTCTTTTGTTTTAAAATCCCCCGCATTTTTGCTACCACATCATGTGAAGTAAAACCAGGTTCTTTATAAACATTGATTACTCCATGAATCATCTTTTTACTCTCCACTTTCATACTTCCCGTTATATTTCTTTTTCAATTTCTTTTAAAATCATGGCAATTGCTTCTTCTAACGGTGCTTTCACATCAAATCCGGCAGCACGAACATGGCCGCCTCCGCCAAATTTCACAGCAATTTCACTAACGTCCACATATTTTCTGGAACGCAGACTTGCCTTGAAGTGGTTTTCCCCTAAAGGATAAACAAATAATGCCACTTCCACACCTTCCACATTTCTGATGGAAGCAATCACTGCATCCAAATCATTTTTTGTAATTCCATACTGTTCCATCATTTCTGCAGTACAGTATCCATAAATACACTTGCCATCCATTTCCAACACAGCTTCACTTTGAATCTGCGCTGTAATCATCATCTGATTGTAGGACTTTTTAAAGTAGGTTTCTTCCAGAATATTGTTTACATCAATGCCATGCTCCATTAAAGTTGCAGCAATGCGCATTGTCTTCGGTGTTGTACTCTGAAAACGGAATACACCGGTATCATGAGCAATTCCCATATACAACGGTTCTGCGATTTCCTTGGAAAGCAATTCCGGTTCCAGGAACTCAAACAGAACTTCACTGGCAGAGCCTGCTTCAGCCACCACAAAATTTCCATCGGCATAGCCCGGGTTACTCTTGTGATGGTCGATGCAATAAGTTCTCTTTGCCGCTTCAAAATACTTGGTGTTTTCACCCAGACGGTCTAAGCTTGCAGTATCCAAAGCAATAAACAAGTCAAATTCCGTTCCGTCAAATTCACCGGTTTCAATCTGATCTGTATTTTCAATTAATGTAAATTTCGGATCTACATATTCCAGAAAAACTCTGACTTCCAAATCCTGTCGATTCTTTTTCAAATAATTATACAGTGCCATACAGGAACCCATGCAGTCTCCGTCCGGTCTTACATGGCCTGCAATTCCTACAGTCTTTGCACTGCCAATCACTTCATTAATCTTCATTATGATTTACCTCGTCAATTAACTTAGACATTTTCATTCCGTATTCAATAGACTCATCTAAAATGAAACGAATTTCCGGCGTATTTCTGAGATTGACTGTATGAGCCAATTCTCTTCTGATAAAGCCTTTTGCACTGTTTAATCCTTCCAGTGTTTCCTTCTTTGCTTCATCATTTCCCAATACACTGATGAATGCCTTGCAGGTCTTCAAATCCGGAGCCACTTCCACCGCTGTTACGGTTGTCATCATCCCAACGCGTGGATCTTTTAACTCACGGATAATCGTACTCAACTCACGCTGCACTTCACCGTTAATACGAGTATTTTTGATACTATTTTTTCTCATTTTTCTACCTCTATTAAACTTTGACCAACCTGTCCTTTATGGCTGACTCTGAATGCATTTTTTGCAATTATACCTAGCCTTTTTTATTTTCTCGATTTGCAAGGTACACTTGTCCTGTCCAAATTTCCTTAGGTGTACCTTATTTTCTGAGTTTTCTCGTTTTCTAAGGTATCAGCACTCTCTTCCGACTCTTTAGGTGTACCTTATTTTTCAAAAAAAGGACATTCTTAGGGTATATCTCACAACACAAGATAAACCAGCTCAAAAATCCCTTCGGATTTTTGATATCGTTGCAGTTTATCTAGGCACTTCTACCATGATATAAGATTCTACCTGGTCGCCTTCACGAATGTCATTAAATGAACTGAACACAAGACCACATTCGTATCCTGCTTTTACTTCCTTCACGTCATCTTTGAATCTCTTCAATGATGCTAAATCACCTTCAAAGATTAATTCTCCGTCTCTTGTAACTCTTGCCTTACTGCCTCTCTGGATATTTCCGTCTAAGACATAAGAACCGGCAATATTACCAATACCGGAAGCTTTGAAGATCTGTCTGATTTCTGCATGACCGGTAACCTTTTCTTCATAGATTGGTTCCAGCATACCCTTCATAGCTCTTTCAATATCGTCAATTGCGTTATAAATTACGCTGTAGAGTCTCAAGTCAACATTTTCGTTCTTTGCTGTTTCTTCTGCCTGATTATCCGGCTTCACGTTAAATCCGATGATGATTGCATTAGATGCGGAAGCAAGGATAACGTCAGATTCATTGATGGCACCAACACCACCGTGAATTACCTTAACTTCTACTTCATCATTGGAAAGTTTTACAAGACTCTGTTTTACTGCTTCTACAGAACCCTGAACGTCTGCCTTGATGATAATGTTCAATTCTTTCAATTCGCCTGCTTCAATCTGTGAATTCAGGTCATCTAAGGAAATTCTGAACTTGTTGCTTTCCATTAACTTCGCTTTGCTGTCTTCTACGAATGTATTTGCAAAGTCTTTTGCTTCGGAAGCTGTTTCCGTGGAAACGAATACTTCTCCTGCGTTTGGAACGCCACTTAAACCTAAAATTTCTACAGGAGTAGATGGGCCGGCTTCCTTAATCTGATTTCCTCTGTCATCACTCATGGCACGAACCTTACCATGGTTAGCGCCTGCAGCAATGTTTGCAGCAATCTTCAAAGTACCCTTCTGTACCAATACAGTTGCTACCGGACCTTTACCCTTATCAAGTTTTGCTTCGATAACGATACCTCTTGCCTGTCTGTTTGGATTTGCTTTCAATTCCAATACATCTGCCTGTAACAGTACCATTTCCAATAAGTCATCAATACCTTCTTTGGTGTGTGCTGAAACAGGAACCATTTCAACATTTCCGCCCCAATCTGAAGCTAACAGGCCGTATTCAGCCAATCCCTGTTTTACACGATCAAGGTTAGCACCCGGTTTATCAATCTTGTTGATTGCAACAATAATTTCAATATTTGCAGCTTTTGCATGGTTAATCGCTTCTACAGTCTGTGGCATAACACCATCATCTGCAGCAACAACTAAGATTGCAATATCTGTAGACTGTGCACCACGCATACGCATTGATGTAAACGCCTCATGTCCCGGTGTATCCAGGAATGTAATTGTCTGGCCGTTAACCTTAACAACAGACGCACCGATATGCTGTGTGATACCACCTGCTTCGCCGGAAATAACGTTTGTTTCACGGATTGCATCCAACAGGGATGTTTTACCGTGGTCAACGTGACCCATAACGCAGACTACCGGTGGACGTTTTACCATTAATTCTTCGTCTTCTGCTTCTTCACGAAGTAATTCTTCAATGATGTCTACCTTTTCTTCTTTTTCACACATAATTTCGTATCCTAATGCAATTTCTTCTGCACTTTCAAAATCGATTTCTGTGTTTACGGTAACCATCTTACCTTCTAAGAATAATTTCTTGATAATTGCAGATGCAGTCATCTTCATCTTTTCAGCCAAGTCGCCGATTGTGATGCTGTCAGGCACCTGAATAATCTTGATTTCTTCCTTCTTTTCTTCTTTCTTCTTTGGCTTTTCTAATACCGGCTTAGAGAAATCCTTCTTGCCGTTTTTACCTCTCTTACCATTTCCGTCCTCGAAGTTTCTGTTGTTTCGATTCTGGTTATCCTTCTTATCCTGACGAAGCTTGTTTTCTCTTGTCTTACGATCCTTGTTCTGGATTGGTTCTGCTGTCTGAGCACCGCCTCTGTCATTACGATCGTTTCTGTTTCTGAAGTCACGGTTCTGTCCGCCGCGGTTATCAGTTCTGTTTCCGTTTCTATCGTTTCTGTTGTCATTTCTGTTTCCGTTTCTGTCACGGAAATTATTGTTTCTGTTATCGCGGTTGTTGTTACGGTTGTCACGGTTCTGTCCGCCACGATTATCATTTCTGTCGTTATTTCTTCTATCGTTGTTTCTCTGAGGCTGATTTCCACGTTCCGGCTTCTTTCCGTCACGATCATTGCCCTGAGGCTTGCGATCCTGCTGCGGCTTCACAGCCTTTGGTTCTTCTTTCTTTTCTTCTGCAGGTTTTTCAGTCTTCGGTTCTTCTGCCTTCGGTGTTTCAACTTTTTCTTCTGCCTGAACAACAGGAGTTTCAACCTTTTCTTCTACCTTTGGTTCAACCTTTGTTTCCACAGGAGTTGTTTCTACAGCTGCTACAGGTTCTTCCACTGCTGCAACCTTCTTTTCTTCTGTTTCAACAACTTTCTTTTCATCTTTAGAACGGTGTTCTCCGGAACGACGGTGGTGATGTTCTCCACTATGTCTTCTCTTCTTGCGTTCTCCTTCTCCACGGGAACGATGTTCTCCGGTTCTAACAACACCCTTGCTTGTAATCAAAACACGAGGTTTTGCTTTTTCTTCTTTTTTCTCTTCCTTCTTTTCTTCTGAAGCAGCTTCACTTTTTCCGTTGTCTGCTCCAAACTTGGATTTGATGAATGCAATATTGTCATCTTCAATAGAGCTGGCTGCTTTCACTTCTACGCCTTTTTCGCCTAATGCTGCAACAATCTCTGCACTCTTTATATCTAATTCTTTTGCTAATTCATGAACTCTCATTTTTGCCATTTAGTTACCTCCGTCTACTTACGATTTATTAATTGAATAATTGACTTACTAAATTCGGAATCTAAAATTGCTATGGACACACGGTCCTTATTCCCCGTAGCACTTCCTAATTCTGCTCTGGTTCCATAGGTATAAAACGGAACCTCATAGTAATTGCATTTATTTTCAAATAGTTTCTTTGTATTATCAGAAGCTTCCGTGGAAACCAAAACCAGTTTTGCCTTTCGCTGCTTCACTGCCTTTTCCACCGAAAATTCTCCTGCTACTGTTTTTCCTGCCCGGGTGGCTAATCCCACCATAGAAAACACTTTATTCATTTGTTTCTCCCAACTGTTCCATTAACTGTGCCACAACTTCATCACTGATTTTTGAAATCTTCAGAGTTCTTTCCAGCCCTCTGTTTTTCAAAGCCTTTTCCAGACACGCTTTGCTGTGACAAATATAAGCACCTCGTCCGTTTTGTTTTCCTGTCAAATCCACAAAAACTCCGCCGTCTTTATCACGAACAATTCGAATTAACTCTTTTTTATTTTTTTCTTCTCTACACCCCGTACAGGTTCTTGTAGGGATTTTCTTAGTCTGTCCCATAGCACACTCCTATGAATTATTCTTCGGATTCACTTTCTTCGATTTCATCATCGTATTCTGCATCATATTCTGCATCGTACTCATCATCGTATTCTGCATCATATTCGTCATCATAGTACTCATCATCATAGTATTCGCCATCGTAGTATTCACCATCATAGTAATCTTCTTCGTTGAATACGTACTGGATGCCTTCTTCCTTAGCCTGTGCTTCGCTCTTGATATCAATTTTGAATCCTGTAAGCTTTGCTGCCAATCTTGCATTCTGACCTTCTTTACCGATTGCCAAAGAAAGCTGTGAGTTCGGAACAACTACTAAAGCTTCTTTGTTATCCGGATCAGCCAATACTGCCACAACTTTTGATGGGCTTAATGCATTTTCAATTAAAATAGCCGGATTTTCACTCCAGTTAATAATATCAATCTTTTCATTTCGAAGTTCGTCAACAACAGCGTTTACTCTTGCTCCGTTGATACCAACGCAGGCACCAACCGGATCAACATTTTCATTGTTTGAGAATACAGCAATCTTTGTTCTGGAACCTGCTTCTCTTGCAACGCTCTTGATTTCAACAACACCTTCCTGAATTTCTGTTACTTCCTGTTCAAATAATCTCTTTACAAGACCCGGATGAGTTCTGGAAACAGAGATTCTAGGTCCTTTTCCATTATCTGTTACATCTGTAATGTAGAGTTTAATTCTTTCTGTTGGTCTGAAGAATTCTCCCGGTGCCTGTTCCTTTTCCATTAATACTGTGTCAACCTTACCAAGATTTACACTGATATTTTTTCCGTTAATTCTCTGTACAATACCTGTAACAAGATCGTTCTTCTTTTCAAAGTACTGTTCGTACAGGCTCTTTCTTTCTTCCTCTCTGATTTTCTGGAGGATTCCGTTCTTTGCACTCTGTGTTGCAATACGTCCGAAGTCTTTTGACTGAATTTCGATGTTTACAATATCACCAACTTCATAAGTACCTTTGATGTTTCTTGCATCATCTAATGAAATTTCTTTAACACTGTCTTCTACCGTTTCAACAACTTCCTTCTGAGAATAGATGTGGAAGTCTCCTGTTTCACGGTCGATTGTAACGGTAACGTTGTCTGCCTTGTTAAAGTTGTTTTTATACGCTACTACCAAGTTACTCTCAATGGCTTCAAATAATGACTCTTTACTAATGTCTTTTTCTTTCTCCAACACATTTAATGCTTCAATTAATTCCTTATTCATTTTCCTTTATCCTCCTTAGAATTCGATATATTCTCTAACCAATGCGGTTAATTTTCGTTCAAATACGCTTTCATTGCCTTCGCCATCATCAATGGTAAAAGTATCTTTATCAAAAGATTTCAAAATTCCGATAAACTGCTTTTCGCCGTTGATTGCTTTAAACAAATGAACTTCTACTACTTTTTCCAGGTTTCTTTCAAAATCCCGGTCTTTCTTCATGGGACGTCCTAATCCCGGTGAACTCACCTCCAAGATGTAAGCATCCGGAATGAAATCCACTTCATCCAGTTTTTCACTTAAGATTCTGCTAACACCTTCCAAATCATTGATGGTAATTCCTCCCGGTTTATCAATATAAGCCCGAAGATAATAATTACTTCCTTCTTTTACATATTCCACATCGACAAATTCAAATCCCTTTTCTTCCACAATGGGAATCAGCAATTCCTCTGTCTTTGCTTCATAAACTGCTCTCTTTGACATTGAACCTCCTTTTCTCATAGAAAAGAGCGAACCTTTGCGGTTCGCTCCTGCGTTTCTAGTCTATATTACCGTACTAGTATAAATCCATTTATCACCGATGTCAACGGCTATTTGCCACTTTTTACCGGATTATCTCAGGTTTTCAAACATTTCGTCCTTGGACCCTTTCAGAATACTTTCATAAAGTTTCAATCCCAGCACCGGGAAAAACTTCGATGTGAAGTTCATAAAATGAGCATCTTTTCCTAAAATCATTCTGTTCTTCTGACGAATGATTTTTCGGATAATCTTCTTCGCCATTTTATCCGGCGATGTGGACATAAACCGGATAATGCCCCGATTGGTGTTTGCATGCTGGTTGCGTAAAATATCTGTCCGGACAAATCCCGGGCAAACATAAGCAATATACATTTCTCTTCCCAATTCGCCAATCAAGCTTTCCGTATACGCCTTTAACGCTGCCTTTGTTGCTCCGTAAATTCCTGTTCCGATTAAAGAACACAGTGCTGCAGCACTGGAAATATTCACAATGCCGGGCATAGTTGATTTTCTAAGAACCGGCAACAATGCCTTAATTCCGTAACGAACCGCATGAAAGTTCACATCAAAGCATCGACTGATTTCTTCTTCCGTATAATTCACTGAACGATTAAACTCCGGCATGGTTCCTGCATTGTTAATGAGAAGGTCCACCTGTACATTGTTATCCAACAATTCTTTGGCAAATTCATTCCACGCCTCCGGTTCGCTTACATCAAAAATCTTATATCGAAAAGCATCATGCTGATAACTTAATTCATCAATCAAACTCTTCATCTTTGCCTCTGATTGCCCGATTCCAATCACTCGGCAATTATGTTCTTTCACTAATTTGCACGTCAGTGCTCTCCCTATTCCGGAGGACGCTCCGGTAATAATTATCGTTTTTCCGTATATCCACTCCATCGTTTTTCTCCTGCTGTCTCACTGCCAAAATCTTCTTGCAAAATTTCATATTGCTGATATAATAATACAAGTATGGCTCGTTGGTCAAGTGGTTAAGACGCCGCCCTCTCAAGGCGGAATCACGGGTTCAATTCCCGTACGAGCTGCTTCGATAAAAAAAGGATTGCAACTGATGATGCAATCCTTTTTTTGTTTCTCACACTTCTTTGTTTTTCCGCACATTTGCCATTTTCTTTTTAAAGGCCTTAAACACTCTGTGAACAGTTCCGTTTTTCTCATTCAAAATGTTTTTGAGTTCTTCCTCTTCCAATGGTTCGTAAACGGATGCTTCCTTAGGATATTTTTTCTTATCCGCCTCTATAATAATATCAATGAATTCTTCTTCCGTCTTCGCTTCCATTAACGTATTGACAACCTTTGCATCCAAAAGCAATGTCACAAACCTTGCTAACAATTCCAAATGTATCGGGCGTTTGTCCGAAGCTGCAATCATAAAAATCAATTTTGCCGGCTGTTTGTCCGGTGCATTATAATCCACCCCTTCCGGCACGGTTACTACCGCCAATCCTGTTTTTTCCACTACAGAACTTTGTGCGTGCGGTAAAGCCAAACCACCGCCAACCGCTGTGGACTGCTTTGCTTCTCGCTCCAGGATTTCAGTCTTAAACTGCTTTTCATCACTAATGTTCTTTACGGCAAAATGCATTTCCACTAATTTATCAATGGCTTCTTCCTGACAATTGAACTTACAGTTTAAGGCAATCGCATCTTTGGACAGTACATCAGACATTTTCATAATCGATCCCCTCCTTTTGATTAGTTTCCCTTCTTATTATTTTTCATAAAATTTCCGTTCTTCATTGATAACATTATTGTAACATTTTCCGTAAAATATTTCATCAAAAATTTATCATTTTTTAACAAAATGCTTTCTGAAAAAATCGCATTCGGCATCATTGCAACACTTTGCTTCCTCCATTCGCATGTTGCAGTGGAAAACATGCCACAACGGATTTTCTTCCGTTCCATACACCCGGTATTCATAAGGAATTCCATGGGCTTTCAGTTCTTCTACCAGCATTGGTGCCTGATCCACCAGAAAATCTCCCAAAGCAGTCATAACAAAACACGGCACATAATTTTCGGAAATAAAATGAATCGGACTCATCTGATAAAATTCCTCTTCTGTGCCGCCCTTTTGAAAAACTTGCTTTTTCAAAATACACATCAACTCATCATTTTCATCATCTTCCAGCAGATAAAGTCCGCAGTTTAATGCCACTGCATTCAATTTGATTGTTTCCGGCGGTTGGAAATTATAATTCTTTCCATAGTCCTTGTGTGTAATCATTGAAACATACAGACTCAGCAATTGTGCTCCTGCCGAATCTCCGAGGGCAAAAAGATTGTCCGTGTCAAGCCCATACTCCTCTGCATGATTTAAAACCCAGTGGAATACTGCATTGGTATCTTCTAAATGTGCCGGGAATTTATGCTCCGGTGCCAGACGGTACGTGAAATTAACGACTGCAAATCCACGTTCTGCCAATCCCATGCAATAGTACTGATAGGTTTCTTTACTTCCGTAAACCCATGCTCCGCCGTGAACGCTGACAATGACCGGCAATTTCTTTCCCTTCATCTTCTTTGGACGGTAAACATCTAAAACCTGATTCTTCTGATCCTGTCCGTAAACAATATCATCAAATCGTTCAATCGTATCCGGTGTAACAAGACCTTGATCCCGAATTGCGTCTCCTGCTCCATAATCCTTTCTGATTTCTTCTATTGTTAGTGCCATTCTTTCCTCCTGTTTCTTGTTTAAAACCCCCGGCAGATACTACCGGGGGTTTCAAAAGTGCTCTATTTCTATGCGACGTAGTAATACTCTTTTCCGCTGCTGAGTGTTTCTCTACATGCAATATAGATTGTTTCTCCTGCCTTCACATTAGAAAAGACAATGGGGCCGGATACATAAATTCGATTTAAAATAAATCCTTCATCCATATCACAAACCAGATGTCTCTGTTTCGTTGTTCCTCGAACTGCCAAAACTTCCACAACTTCTTTTTTTCTGACATTTACTTTCATAACAGGCGTGTTTTGGGTATCAAACAACACTTTGGTTTCAAAAAGCAACCAGAGATACGAAAGAACGTTTACCGCCACAAAAACCGCAAGGGATATCAGCAACATTTTCTCCACCGTATCTGTTGGTTTGAAACGATTGGGTACCGTTCTTCTGGCAATCAATTGGAACACCACAAACACCCCAATCAGAAACAACGTAATTCCCATTCTCTTCAGAAAAATATTTCTGCGGAACAGATGTAGTTTGTATGCCAAATCTTTCTGTTCATCCCCCTCTAAAACCCGAAATTCAACGGTATTCAAATCAATACTTTTCATCGTTTTCACCTCATTTCTCGAAAGGATATTTTCCCTATAATAATCCTTTCTATTCCAAAAAGCAACATTTTTTAGAAATCAAAAATCGATAACTGACTGTCTTCCGGCATTCCTTCCAGTAAATGTAAATCGGACATAGTTTCAATAACCGTCTTGGTAAGCTTCGTCTTCTCTCTCATCTCGTTCTTTGACACAAACGGAAGACCACCTTGTGCTTCTACTGCTTCCACAAAAGCGTCCGCAGCTTTTTCCCCTAACCCTTCAATGGTATCCAGTGCCGGCATCAGTTTTCCGTCAATAATCTGGAACTCATGAGCCTTTGCCTTATAAATGTCAATCGGAAGGAATTCAAAACCTCTGGCATACATTTCCTGAACAATCTTCATATCACCCAAAGAGGCTTCATCTTTTGGCGACGCGGTATTGTCCGCTTTCTTACGCTTCAGTTCTCCCATAAAATACTCTAATTTATCTCTTCCCTGGCACATGGTTTCATAGTCAAAGGCTTTGGAACGAATTCCAAAATAAGCCGCATAATAAGCCAGAGGCTTATATACTTTAAACCATGCCACACGAAGAGCCATCATAACATAGGCTGCCGCATGAGCCTTCGGGAACATATATTTAATTTTCTTACAGGACCAGATGTACCAATCCGGAACACCATGGTCAATCATTACCTGTTCTTCATTGATTTCATTTCCCTGCTTGTCGGTATACTCCTGCAATCCTTTTCCCTTACGAACATGTTCCATAATCTGGAAACTAACCTGCGGATCTATTCCTTTTCCCATAAGGTATACCATGATGTCGTCTCGAGTACAGATTGCGGAAGAAATAGTGCACTGCCCTTCCTGAATCAGCGTCTGGGCATTTCCAAGCCATACGTCAGTTCCGTGAGACAATCCGGCCAATCGCACCAGATCCGCAAACTTGGTAGGCTTTGTATCCACCAACATCTGAATAACGAAATCCGTTCCCAGTTCCGGCAATCCCAAAGAACCGGTTGGACATCCGTCAATATCATCGGATGTAATTCCCAAGGCTTCCGGGCTTAAGAACAGCGACATTACGTTTTTATCATCAAAGGGAACTTCTTCTGCTACATGAACGCCTGTCAGACTTTCCAGTCTTCGGATCATGGTCGGATCGTCGTGTCCCAGAATATCCAATTTCAAAAGGTTTGCATCAATGGCATGATATTCAAAGTGAGTCGTAATAATATCCGTTGTCATATCGTTTGCCGGCTTTTGAATCGGTGTGAAATCATAGATTTCTTTGTCACGGGGAACGATAACAATTCCGCCGGGATGCTGACCGGTACTTCTTCGAATACCTTCACATCCTCTGGCAATACGTTCAATTTCCGCCGTTCGTTTATTGATATTATGTTCTTCAAAATAATTCTTTACATATCCAAAAGCTGTTTTTTCAGCCACACCGGTAATAGTTCCGGCTCTGAAAGTATGTCCCTTTCCGAACATTACTTCTGTATATGCATGGGCATTTGCCTGATATTCTCCGGAGAAGTTCAAGTCGATATCCGGCTCCTTTGTTCCACCGAAACCAAGGAAGGTTTCAAAAGGAATTTCCAGTCCGTCTTTCTTCATCTTTTCTCCACAACATGGGCAGATTCCGTCAGGAAGGTCAAATCCCACACCACACTCTGCACGGACTTCACGAATATCTTCCTGCATTTTCTTTATCATTTCCATGTCAGCCCCGTCTTTTGCCATAGAATATTCATCCTGGAAAACGGAACTCTTACAGTGTTCACAATAGTAATGCGGCTGTAACGGATTACACTCCGTAATACCGGACATGGTTGCAGCAAAGGAGGAACCAACGGAACCTCGGGAACCTACCAGATATCCGTCTTCGTTGGACTTCCACACCAGACGCTGGGCCATAATGTACATTACCGCATATCCGTTACCGATAATAGAATCCAGCTCGATTTCCAAACGTTCTTCTACAATCTTCGGAATATTTTCCCCGTACATATCATGGGCTTTATCAAAACAGATTTTTCTTAAGTTTTCTTCAGAGTTCTCCAATACCGGTGGACATTTATCCGGATGGATTGGAGAAATATCATCAATCATATCGGCAATCTTCTGAGGATTTTTAATAACAATTTCCTCTGCCAGATCTCCGTCTAAGTAATCAAATTCTTTCAGCATCTCATCCGTTGTACGAAGATACAACGGTGGCTGGTCATCGGCATCTTTATATCCCTGACCACACTGAATAATTCTTCGATATATTTCATCTTCCGGATCCAGGAAATGAACGTCACAGGTGGCAACGGTCATTTTATTGAATTTCTTTCCCAAATCAATAATCTTCTTGTTTACATTCTGCAGTTCTTCCACGGAGTCCACAAGATATTTCTTTCGGTCATCAATCTCCGGATTTCCGGTCCTTAACATAAAGGCATTGTTTCCTATCGGCTGTACCTCGAAGTAATCATAAAACTCTGCCAGGCGAGCCACTTCCTGCTCCGGCTTTCCTTTCAAAATCGCCTGATACAGTTCTCCTGCTTCACAGGCACTACCAATCATCAATCCTTCTTTATGCTTCAAATAATCACTCTTTAAAATTCTTGGTCGTTTGTTTGCAAAGGTATCAATATGAGAGATGGAAATCAGTTTATACAAATTGACACGTCCAACCAAATCCTTACAGAGAATAATGGCATGATGTGCCGGCAACTTGCTTATTAAGTTGCTTGACTGTTTTCCTTCCGCATTCAATTCATCCAGATTTGTAATGCCTTTATTTTCCAGCATCTTACAAAGTTTTTGGAAAATCAACGCTGTACATTCCGCATCATCTACCGCTCTGTGGTGGTGTTCCAAAACAATTCCCAATGCCTTTGCCACATTGTTCAGTTTGTATTTGTTCAATCCAATTACAAGATAACGGGACATTGCCACCGTATCTACAATAGTAAAATCACAAGGCAAATCCTGTCGGATACAATTCTCTCGAATGAAGCTCATGTCAAATTCCGCATTGTGCGCCACCATAACGGCGCCTTCACAAAACTCCATAAACTTCGGCAATACTTCTTCAATTTTCGGAGCATCAATGACCATACTGTCATTAATACTGGTGAGTTTCTCGATTTTAAACGGAATCGGTCTTTCCGGATTCACAAAGGTACTGAACCGGTCCACGATTTCTCCGTTCACCACTTTTACAGCCCCGATTTCAATAATTCGATCTGCTCTGGCACTGAAGCCGGTAGTTTCCAAATCGAATACTACATAGGTATCCTTAAGGCTTTGACCTTTCGGATTCACAATCATATCTTTCAAGTCATCTACCAGATAAGCTTCTACACCGTAGATTACTTTAAAGTCCATCTCTTTTCCGGCTTTTTTACATTCTTTCTTAATATCACAATACTCATGCCATGCATCCGGAAATGCCTGAACCACACCGTGGTCGGTAATGGCAATAGCTTTGTGTCCCCATTCGTAAGCACGACGTACAATATCGGCACACTTGCTCACACCGTCCATATCACTCATCTTTGTATGGCAGTGCAATTCTACTCGTTTTTCTACCGCAGCATCCTTACGCTTCTTCGTAGAAAATTTATCAATGAGTTTCATCCCGTCCACACGGCTGATTTCCACCTGTTTATCATAGGTGTCATAAAGTGCCCATCCTTTGATTCGTACAAAGCTGCCTTTGCGCACTTTTCCTTTAAAGTCTGCCAAAACGTTTTCGTTTGCCAGGAACATCTTAACGGCAATACTATCTGTAAAGTCGGTAATATCCATGGAAACAATGAACTTTCCGGTTCTTGTTTCCCGCTCTTCCATGGTCATAATCTTTCCTTTGACCACACATTCTCCTGTTCCTTCAAACACGTCTGCCAATTTTGTTTCTTCGTCAAACTTAAAGTCTTTTCCGTAGACAACATCCGGATTATCCGAGCGGCTGGCTCTGGTCGGAGCCTGACGTTTTGGTTTCTGTTCTTCCTGCGCCTCCCCGTTCTTTTCTTCTTCCGGTTTTTCGCTCTGGTTCTTACTTAAGAGAACATCCACCTCATTTCGTAATCTCTTTGCATTAATTTCCGAGAAACGACGTGCTGTTTCCCGACGCTTTTTAATCTGCACTTCAATCGGAAGATCAAAGCGCTTTGCAAAGATTTCTTCTAAAGTTTCTTTTAAAATTTTCATTCGGGACTCGGAAATAATATTGGCTGCCAGATCAATGGTCAGCTTGTTTCCTTCCACAGTCATTGGAGCTTTCTTAAACATTGCCGCAACTATAGGACTTTGCATATTGAGTTCTAAAATCAAACTCTCCTTGTAAATATCCAAAAGGTTTTCTACCGTATACTGTTCAGACAAATGATACTTCTCAATCAGTTCAATCTGAATTCGCTTTCCGGTCTTCAAGGTTTTCGCAATGTGATTTTGGACAGTCAAAATAGCAGACTTATCAATAAGCCTGCTACTTTCAATATAAATACGCATTTTATCATGTCTTGCATTTGAAGTAATCTTTCTTACTTCTACCGTTTCAAAAATATCTGCAATATCCCCATACAGATTCAGCATAGGAAATACATCATAAAACTTTTTACTCTCCAATTGATTTACCCCAGTTTTTTAATTCTTCTTCCAATACGTTCAATAATTGGTCTTCCGGAACTTTCTTAACGATTTCTCCTGCTTTAATCAAAAGTCCTTCGCCTTTTCCTCCGGCAATTCCAATATCAGCTTCTCTCGCTTCTCCCGGACCGTTTACCACACAGCCCATTACTGCAACTTTAATATTCAAATGGTCATACTTTGTAACCATGTTTTCCACCCGATTTGCCAAATCAATCAAATCGATTTGGGTTCGTCCACAGGTTGGACAGGATACAACGGAAATTCCTCCCTGTCGTAATCCCAGTGTTTTTAAAATCAGTTTGGCACTCTTAATTTCTTCCACCGGATTTCCTGTTAAGGAAACACGGATGGTGTCACCGATTCCCTGATGTAAGATCAGTCCCAAACCTACTGCGGATTTAATGTTTCCGGAAGTAATGGTTCCGGATTCTGTAATTCCCACATGCAATGGGTACTTCGTCTTTTCCGCAATCAATTCGTGGGCTTTCACGCACATTAAAACATCCGAAGATTTAATGCTGATGACCAAATTGTCATATCCCAAGTCCTCAATGATTTTCACCTTATCCAGAGCACTTTCCACAATTCCTTCAGCAGTCACCTTCCCATATTTTTCCAAAATATGTTTTTCCAAGGATCCACTGTTTACACCGACACGAATCGGAATATTCTTTTCCTTTGCCACATCCACAACCGCTTTCACACGGTCAATACTTCCGATGTTTCCCGGATTGATACGGATTTTATCCGCTCCGTTTTCCATAGCTGCAATGGCGAGTTTGTAATCAAAATGAATATCCGCCACCAAAGGAATATGAATTCTCTTCTTAATTTCTTTGAACGCTTCTGCTGCTTCCATCGTTGGTACCGCACAGCGGATAATGTCACAGCCTGCTGCTTCCAGTTCTAAAATCTGTGCAACGGTAGCTTCCACATCTTCCGTCTTTGTATTGGTCATCGACTGAATCATAATAGGATTTCCGCCACCGATTACTTTATTTCCAATTTTAATTTCTTTTGTATTGTCTCTATACATTTCGCACCTCTTGAAATTCCTTCCTACCAGAAGAATATTTTTCGAATGTCATTAAAGATTAAAAATACCATTAAGCCCATTAACAAAACAAATCCAACAAAATGAATCATACCTTCTTTATCTCTTGGAATCGGCTTTCTGAAAATCAATTCCACAATGTAAATAAGTAATCTTCCACCATCCAATGCCGGAATCGGAAGAAGGTTCATGATTCCTAAGTTTGCACTCAGCATAATTGCTAGACTCAATAATGAGAAAAATGTTACAGATGTTCCCATATCCTTAGTTTGAGAATAAGTATCTCCAATCGTGTCCACAATTCCAACCGGACCTGAAATATCATTAGCTGAAACCTGACCGGTGATTAATTTGCCCAGACCTTTAATAACCATTTTGATTACATATTTGGTTTCTACATAACTGTATTTTACAACTCCTAAAGGAGACTGTTTTTCCGCATGAAGATTATAATAAAATCCCAAGTCATAAATCGTCTGAGTTTTTGGTCGAACCTTGACCTCAATGATTTTCTCTTTCCGTTTCAGTTTGATGTCAAACTCTGTATTTTTGAAATCTTTCCCCTTATATTGATTCAGTACCTTTTGGAAATCATCCGTGGAAGAAATAGTTTCTCCGTTTATCTCCACAATCTGATCCCCCATCATAGCACCGGCAGCTTCCATAGCGCCACCTTTGGTTACTTCCAATATTTCCATAACGGAATCGCTGTTTCCATATGTGATTCCAAGCAATGGCTTTGTTTCACTATCCGCAGTGTAACTGATTTCCTTTGTTTTACCGTTTCGCTTCACAGTGAGTTTTACTTCGTCTTCCTTCTCGGTCAACGGATTAATATATTCTTCCAAATAGATTTCTCTACCAATAGAAACACTTTCACCATTATACTTTATAATACGGTCTCCAACCTGAACTCCTGCTTTTTCTGCTGCACTTCCCTCAGTCACCTGTACGACGTAAGATGGATCTGTTCCTTTGAAACCAACAAAAATCAGTGCCATCAAAAATGCTAGGATAAAATTAAATAACGGACCTGCAAAAACAATTGCCATTCTGGCGCCCAAAGACTTTGAATTAAAAGCGCCTTCTTCATCATTGTCTTCGTCTTCTCCCAACATGGCACAGGAGCCACCAAAAGGAAGAGCCTTAATGGAATATCTTGTTCCACTTTTTGCCACTCTGCTAAACAGTCTCGGTCCCATTCCAACAGAAAATTCATTCACCGTAACACCACATTTTCTAGCCACAATAAAATGACCGAATTCGTGGAAAACAACTAAAATACTAAATATAATTAATGCAATTACAATACTAATAAAAGTCTGCATACTTCACTCCATTTCACTTTCATCTCTTTTTTTCTTAATGCTTCTGTCCAATCAGTTCATAAACTGCTTGTTCCGTTTCCAGAATCTGCTCTACAGATGGATTTTCAATCATCTTATGAGCTTCCATACATTCTCTAATAATATCTATAATTTCCAGATACTGGATTTTACGATTTAAAAACAGTGCAACTGCTTTTTCATTTGCGGCATTAAATACTGTCGGCATAGTTCCCCCAACCTTACCGGCTTCATAGGCCAAAGCAAGTCCCGGAAAGTTTTCCAAATCCGGTGCTTCAAAAGTAATCTGACCAATCTTTGCAAAGTCTACCCGTTCTCCCGGAAGAAATCTTCTCTCCGGATAATACAATGCATACTGAATCGGAAGCTTCATGTCCGGTGTTCCAAGCTGTGCGATAATGCCACCGTCCTTAAACTGCACCATGGAATGAATCAAACTCTGTGGCTGAACAACAACCTGTATATCCTCCAGTGCTGTATCAAATAACCACTTTGCTTCAATCACTTCCAATCCCTTATTTACCATTGTAGAGGAATCGATGGTGATTTTTTGTCCCATCGCCCAATTGGGATGCTTTAATGCATCTTCCACCTGAACATTTTTCATCTGTTCTCTGGTCCATCCGCGGAACGGTCCGCCGGATGCTGTCAGTAAAATCTTATCGATTTCTTTCGGATTTTCTCCGTTTAACGACTGAAAAATTGCACTATGCTCACTGTCTACCGGCAAGATTTTAACGCCATACTCTTTTGCCGCCTTCATCACCAGATGTCCGGCAGTCACGAGGGTTTCTTTGTTTGCCAGAGCAATATCTTTTCCGGCTTTAATTGCCTCCAGTGTCGGACGAATTCCAATCATTCCGACAAAAGCAGTCACAACAATTTCTGCTTCCGCTACTGTTGCCGCTTCAATTAATCCCTCCATGCCGGACACAATTTTCACGTCACAATCTGCAACCGCTACTTTTAACTGTGCTGCAGCTTTTTCATCAAAAACGCAAACCAGTTTCGGATGAAATTCCCGAATCTGTTCTTCTAACTTTATTATATTGGACCCAGCGGCAATGGATACCACATTCAGGTCACTGTTTCCACGGACAATTTCCAATGTCTGTGTTCCAATGGAACCCGTGGAACCTAAAATTGCTATATTTTTCATTGTATCTCCATTTCACTATTCTCTAAAAAAAGAATTCCTGAACAAGTCCTAATAGCACCCAGATAACCGGTGCTACATAAATTACACTATCAAATCTATCCATAATCCCACCATGTCCCGGAATGAGATTACTGTAATCCTTAATCTCGTGGTCTCTCTTAATCGCTGATGCAGCCAAATCTCCTACCATGGAAACCAAAGCTCCGATGGCACAAATAACAGCAAAAGCAATCACTGGTGTTACAGGCAATGCAATCTTATCCGAAAATACTGCTCCGTAAATTGCTCGCAATGCGGCCGCGCCGATGACACCACCCACTGCTCCTTCAATGGATTTTTTCGGACTGAGAACCGGTGCCATTTTATGCTTTCCGAAAGCAACCCCTGCCACATAAGCACAGGTATCACTGCCCCAGGAACTCAGAAAAATGAGCCATACGAAATATTGACCGCTTATCTCATCACGAAGAAAGTAAATAAATGACAACAATACCCCTGCATAAATCATTCCCATGAAAGCGTTGGATATATCCTGTGTTTTAAAGTTTGGGAATGTAAACACATATTGTGCCAGTAAGCAGATTAAAAACAGGGCAAATAAAGGAAGGATTACGTCATTTGCCACGTTATAATAAATTGCCAGATAATACAACAGTGTAAACAGGTATCCGGTAAATCCGAGGCTTCGCTTTTCAATGCCCAGTACACGATATAATTCAAAGACACCAATTAAAGATACCAAAAAGCTGGCTGCCAGTAAAATACATCCACCCGGAATAATGGCTCCCAAAATCAGGGCAATCAGGCAGATGCCACTTCCCAATCTCAGGAAAAATGATTTATTTGCAAATTTACTTAACATTATTTAACTCCTCCGTATCTTCGGTCTCTGCGATTGTAGTGTTCAATGGCTTTCTTTAGTTCTTCCGCGTTAAAGTCCGGCCATAACACTTCTGTGAAGTAAAACTCCGTATAAGCCAACTGCCACAACAGATAGTTGGACAGACGGATTTCTCCACTGGTTCGAATCAACAAATCCGGATCAGGAATTCCTGCCGTATCCAAATATTCACTGATTGTTTTGTCGGAAATATCTTCCGGTGCCAATGTACCGGCTTTGACATCTTCGGAAATTTTCTTTACCGCACGGGTAATTTCATCCCTGCTTCCGTAATTTAATGCCAGCGTAAAATTGATTCCCGGATTGTCCTTGGACTTTTCTTCCAGTTCTTCAATTTTTTCCACAATATCAGCATCCAATCGACTTCTGTCACCGATTACACGGACACGCATTTCATTTTTATTTGCCTGGTTAATACAATCCTTCAAGTAGTTTCGAAGCAATTTCATCAACGCTTTTACTTCTTCTTCCGGACGATTCCAGTTTTCAGTGGAGAAGGCATACATTGTCAGATACTTCACTCCCATATGGTGCGCATCTTCAATAATCTGCTCCACGGTTTTCGCTCCGGCACGGTGTCCGGCGTTTCTTGGAAGATGTCTCTTTTTCGCCCATCTTCCGTTTCCATCTAATATGATTGCAATATGGTTCGGAACATTGAGTCCTGTCATATCGATTTTCTTTGCCATATTTTCCTCCTGGGTTGTACAAATAGTAAAAAAGCGAAAATAGAGGAAACGAATTGTTTCCTCTTTTCCTTAGTAATTATACTGTCATAATTTCATCTGACTTATTTGCTACTGCGTCGTCAATCTTTTTAATGAAAGAATCGGTCTTCTTCTGAATATCATCCTGATATTCTTTGATTTCATCTTCTGAAACGCCATCTTCTTTTCCTTTTTTCTTAATCGCATCATTGGCATCTCTACGGATGTTTCTGATTGCTACTTTAGCACTTTCGCCTCTCTTCTTAATATCCTTTACAAGTTCTTTTCTTCTTTCCTCTGTTAATTCAGGGAATACAAGACGAATTACTTTTCCGTCATTTGTAGGATTGATTCCAACATCGGAAAGATTGATTGCCTTTTCGATTTCTTTTAATAAAGAAGCATCCCAAGGCTGAATACAAATCATTCTTGCTTCAGGTACGGAAATGTTACCTACCTGCTGCAACGGTGTTGGGGAACCGTAATAATCTACTTTGATTTTATCAAGAACGTGAGGATTTGCTCTTCCTGCTCTGATTGTTGAAAACTCTTCATGTAAGTTATTTAAAGACTTTTCCATTTTTTCTTCATAAGTCATCATTAATTCTTCCATTGTCTTACTCCTTTTTATTCATTTATTATTCTACGGTAATCTTTGTACCAATCTGTTCTCCGCAAGCGGCACGTTCAATACTGTTCGGCTCATTTAATCCGAATAACAGCATTGGCATTTTGTTTTCCATCGCCAGTACACTGGCTGCCAAATCAATTACCCCTAATCTTTCATCCACAATCTTTGAAATAGGAAGTTCATCATATTTCTTAGCATCCGGATTGACTGCCGGATCGCTGTCATAAACACCGTCTACAGCCTTTGCGCCAAGAATGCAATCTGCTTCAATTTCAATAGCGCGAAGCACCATGGACATATCTGTAGAAAAATACGGATGTCCTGTTCCTCCTGCAAAAAAGATTACTTTTCCTGCCTGTAAATCAGCCACTGCTTCATCCTTTGAGAAAAGCTTTGTCCATGTTCCACATAAGAACGGTGTGTAGATGTTGGTATCCATTCCTTCTGTTCTGAAAATTTCAGATACATACATACAATTCATAATCGTAGCAAGCATTCCGATTCCGTCTGCTTTTGGACGATCTATTTTATTGCTGGTGCGTCCTCTCCAGAAGTTTCCACCTCCGATTACGATAGCAACCTGAACACCCTGGTCTACGATTTTCTTTACCTGTTTTGCCACAGCGACACAGGTTTCTTCATCAAAGCCGGTCTTCTTGTCTCCTGCAAGAGCCTCTCCACTCAGTTTCAACAAAACTCTGTTCATCTCATGTACCTTCTCTATAAAGAGCCTTTCAATTTGAAATTTTACACTAGGAATAGAATACCATATCTTGTCGGAAAAATAAAGACAGACTCTTTTCTGATTTTTTCATTTTTTGCTTGCTTTAATTTTATTTTGATGTAAGATGTAATAGGCGAAAATTTTTTAATTGCATGTTGTATGCAGAATGGAGAAAATATGAGAAAAACAAAAATTGTTTGTACTATCGGTCCAGCCAGCGGAAATGAAGAAACATTACGTCAAATGTGTCTGGCCGGAATGAATGTTGCACGACTCAACTTCTCCCATGGTACTCACGAAGAAAAACAGGAAAAAATTGATTTAATCAAAAAGGTCCGTTCAGAATTAGGCATCCCCATCTCAATTATGCTTGATACGAAGGGTCCGGAATACCGTATTAAAACTTTTAAGAACGGAAAGGTCGAACTGAAAGAAGGCGACACTTTCATCTTCAATACCGAAGATGTGGAAGGTGACGAAACACAGGTTTCCGTTTCTTATAAGAACTTACATAAGGATTTAAAACCGGAAGACCGTATTTTACTGAACAACGGATTAATGGAATTTGTTGTTTTGAAGATTGACGGTTCCAAAGTTGTTACCGAAGTCACTGTTGGTGGCGTATTATCTGATCGAAAGAGTATGAGTTTTCCAAATAAAGTTTTGAAACAGGAATATCTCAGTGAACAGGATAAAGCCGATTTGCTTTTCGGAATCAAAAATGACGTGGAATTCATTGCCTGCTCTTTTGTTTCCCAAAAACAGGATATGTTGGATGTAAAGAAATTCCTGAAGGAAAACGGTGCACACAACATTGACTTGATTGCAAAAATTGAAAACCAGCCGGGTATCGACAACATTGAAGCAATCTGTGAAGAATCCGACGGAATTATGATTGGCCGTGGTGACATGGGTGTGGAAATTCCATTTGAACAGTTGCCGGCTATTCAGAAAAAGTTGATTACAAAATGTAGAATGTTAGGAAAGCGTGTCATTACCGCTACTGAAATGTTAGAGTCTATGATTACAAACGTTCGTCCTACCAGAGCCGAAATTTCCGACGTTGCCAATGCGGTTTACGACGGAACCAGTGCCGTAATGCTTTCCGGCGAAACTGCCGCAGGAAAATATCCGGTAAAAGCTTTGGAAGTAATGTCAATGATCACAGAACAGACAGAAAAGAGTATTCACTACTCCAAGCGTTTCAGAAATGCTGCTTTTGAAATTCGAAATACCGTGGATGCAGTCTCTCACTCCACTTGTGGTATGGCAATCGATTTGGATGCAAAATGCATTGCCGTTTGTACCCTCTCCGGAATGACTGCACGAATGATTTCCCGTTTCAGAAGTCCTGCAGATATTTTAGGAATCACAACAGATGAAAAGACCTGGAGAAAACTTGCACTTTCTTGGGGCGTTACTCCTTTGATGTGTGAAAAGTTCAACTCTACAGACGTTCTTTTCTACAACGCAAAAATGTTAGCAAAAGATGCTTTGAACCTGAAAAAGGATGATAAGCTGGTTATTACCGGCGGCTTGACAAACGGAGTTTCCGGAAACACCAATATCATTAAAATCGAAACCATATAAAGACAAAAGGAACATCAAACGATGTTCCTTTTTTTTCTTAATCTTCAATGAGTTCAAAATCCGAAGCCGGATGCTTACACAGCGGACAAGTGAAATCTGCCGGAAGTTCATCTCCTTCATAAATATAACCACAAATTTTACAGCGCCATTGTTTCTTTCCGCTCTTTGGCTTTTCTGTTTTTTCCGGTTTTGGCTTAATATGTTCCTGATAGTATTCATAAGTTGCCGAAGCATCCTCTGTCAGAACTTCCCCATCCGTTACTTCTGCCACAAAAAGAGTATGTGTTCCCAAATCAATAGTCTGAAGTACTGTAGCGGAAATATAGGCATTGGTTCCTGCAGTTACAACCATTGTTCCGTTTTCGCTTCTCTTGCAGTCTGTGAAATCAGCAAACTTATCCACTGTTCTTCCGGACTGAAATCCAAAATGTTTGAACAAATCAAAAGACGCTTTTTCACTGATTACCGATACGGTAAATTTCTTTGTGTTCATTACCATATCATGGGTGTAATTTGCTTTGTTAATTGCTACGGAAATGCAGTTCGGTTCTGATGTTACCTGAATTGCCGTGTTTGTAATACAACCATTGTCTTTGTCTCCTTCTTTTGCTGTAATCACAAACAGTCCATACGATAATTTGTACATTGCTTTTTTGTCCATACTGTTCCTCCTTTATATAAGTCCTTTTCTTTAAACACCTGCCATAACATGCATTCCCCTCAGGTTTTCGTCCTGAATTCCTTCCATTACAGAAAACGCATGTGATTCCAGATAATCACTTTCCGCATTACTTAGTTTTTGTATTTTCAGTTCTTCCGCAATCTTTTCGGAAATCTGTTCCACCAAAGACAGTTTAATCCGAATATTTTCTTCGCTATCCGGAGCACACAACAATGCCTGAAATCCTTCCTTTAAGTCGCCCAGAATTTCCAACGTTCCCATGCCCCGAAACATCCACTTATAGTAGGGGCAATAACGATTGTTCAACAGGTATACCATATGAATTCCGTGTCTGACAAACTCATCCAACGCCAGTCTTGCCGCACCGTTCTCATCATGCATCAGACATCTGCGGTAATTGTACTGTCCGGACTGCGCCATCAAAGCAGCTCTGGCCGCTATTTTCTTTTTACGGACATCCTCCGGGTATCCTCTTTGCAGCTTTATTCTGATGGCTGAAAACTCATCATCTCCATCATAAAACACTTCCCCGTTTACCGCCTCTGCCAGCGAATGCTCCGGAACAAAAAGCCAGTCCTGAAGTGTTTCCGGTCCCTGTGTTCCTCCGGTTCTGTTCCGATAAAACGACTCTCTCGTTAAAACCCCTCTCCTGTTTTTTCCGTAAGCACTGGAGTTCTTTAAGAGTTCTTCTTCCTCTTTTTGTAATTCCAGGTAAAAATCCTGAAGTTCTTCCCCGTGTTCATTATAATCCCGTTGGCTGAGCCATATACAAAAAGACACTTCAAAGTCATGATCTTTGGACAAATCGTCATCATATCCAAAACATTCCGACCCTTCTCCCACTAAGCCGATTGCCATATGGGGATACAGGCTCGGAAACCGTTTTTCCAGAGCATCTTTATTTTTTTCGTAAAAATCCCTTGCTAATTCCATTCCGTTCATACATTTTTCTCCCAACATCCGTTCCTCACTATAAGACAATTATATCTATGAGGGAAAGGGATGTAAATGTTTTTCAACCATTCCTTTGTTCTTTTCATTTTTTTCTTAATTTGTTAAAATATTATTAATTGATACACTTTTCAGAAAGGAGATTTTCCTATGCGCAGACGAATTGAAAATTATATGAGTTATGTGGAATCCATGTTGGAAAAAGAGCTGTCTTCTGAAGAAAAAGAACAATTTGTCAGACAGTTCCTGATTCAGTTGGACTTTTATCAACACGAACGACTGATTCATTTGCTGGTTACCCTTGCCTTTGCGGTTTTGGGAATCACTTCGTTAATGTTTAACTATGTATTATTGAGCATTCCCCTGACTGTTTTTTCCTTCGGGGTACTGATTTTTTTATTCTTCTATGTACGCCATTATTTCTTTTTGGAACGAAGCGTTCAGAAGATGTACACTTATTACGACAGGCTGATGGAGCCGAAAATATTTACGGATAACGTTATTAATCCATAAAAACAAAAAAACCTTTTACACAAAATCGTGTAAAAGGTTTTTTTCATATTTTTTATCATCCACCAATTTCGTCACTACTTGACTGGAATAAATCTCTTACTCTTCCACCAAATACTACTACTGAAGCAATCAATGCAACAGCAATCAATGCAATGATTAATGCGTACTCAACCATACCCTGGCCGGACTCATCTATCCAAAAATCTTTCATTATTTTCATAATAATATCCTCCTCCGTACATTCCGTATCCTTCTATTACTAATATATACTATTTTTTAAAAACAAGCAATCTTTTTTAAAAAAAAATTAACTTTTTGTTAACATTTACCACAATTGCTTTTTTTAAAATCCTTTTCATTCTATACAGAGGTAATATTTACTAAATCTTATCTTTTTCTTAATACTGAAAACGCTCCCACAACAGTAAAAACATATCCCAATACCAAATCTTTAATATATTCTCCGTGCACTTCCGGAAGACTTGTTAACTCACCTAATCTGGAAAATGCTTCTCCAAAAGTGAAATCCGGAAGAGTCTTCTGCATTTCAAGATAAAATTCCATGCTCCATGACAAATAGTTGGCTGCGTATACTAAAATTGCAGAAATAACAATACAGGTAATTAATCCCTTTGTTCCAATCTCTTTTCCAAGGAATTTATAGCCACCGATGGTTCCTGCCATAATTGCCATTCCACCGATGACAGCAATGTAACCAAGATGGAAGATTAACATCCACACACCTACACCTAACAAACCACCGACAATAGCACCGACTGTTCCGAGAACAAGGTCTCCTTCATCACTTGTTGTTGGCTGCATCGCTTCTTTTTCAGTCTGAGGAATTACATATCTGTCGATATCTCCTGTTCCCATTCCTGCACCATTCATTTCATTTGTATTAAATTCATCCATCGCTTTATCCTCTTCTCCTTTTGTGTAAAAAAGAAAGAGTCATTGCTGACTCTTTCTCTGTTTTATTATTAATAATAATTACATTCCAGCCTGAGCAGCTACTTCTGCAGCGAAATCGTCTTCCTTCTTTTCAAGACCTTCACCTGTTTCGAAACGAACAAACTTCTTAAGTGCAACTGTAGCACCTGCTTCCTTAGAAACTTCTTCTAAGTACTTAGCTACTGACTGCTTTCCGTCTGCTGCCATAACATAAGTCTGATCTAAAAGACAGATATCCTTTAACTGCTTAGAAATACGTCCTTCTACTAATCCGTTGAAGATTTTGTTTTCTAAGATTTCAGCTTTGTCATTTAAAGCAATTTCAACTACTGCTGCTTTTGCTTCCTTAGAAAGGAAGTTGAATAAGTAGTTTAAGTTGCTCTTCTTTTCTTCGTAAATAGCGATATCTTCATCACTCCAAGCCTTTGTGTCTACAGCCTTTGTAAGTAAGTTCATTAATACCGGCTTAGGAAGTGTTTCAGGTTCATTTAAAGCACTGTCAATTGTAATTTCTTTAATCTTTGCAAGTTCGTCAGCAGAGATATCGTTTCTTGAAACATACTGTGGGTTCATAGCTGCGATCTGCATTGCGATTGTCTTAATTGCTGCATTTACATCATCTGTGTTTGGAGCATCAGCTTCAACTAATACACCAATCTTTCCACCTGCGTGGATGTAAGAAGCAATAACTCCGTCAGATTCGATCTTTTCAAATCTTCTGATGTTCATGTTTTCTCCGATTACTGCGATCTGAGAAACTAATTCATCTTTAACAGTCTTTGTTGTATCTAATGCCCAGCTTTCAGCTAAGAATGCATCGATATCTGTAGCACTTGTTGTTAAAATCTGATCAGCAACCTGTCCAACGAATGTCTGGAACTTTTCGTTCTTTGCAACGAAGTCAGTTTCTGAGTTTACTTCTACGATGGCAGCCTTACCATCTTTTACTGCTGTATATACAATACCTTCAGCGGCGATTCTTCCGGATTTCTTTACAGCTGTAGCTTCACCTTTTTTTCTTAAGATTTCAATCGCTTCTTCCTGATTTCCATCTGTTTCAACTAAGGCTTTCTTACAAGCCATAACGCCGGCACCTGTTAATTCTCTTAACTCTTTTACCATTGCTGCTGTAATCTGCATAATTTATTTCCTCCTAAAATCTATGTTTCCTAAATTAATTCAAATTATTCTTCAACTGCTTCTGCTGTTTCAGCAACAGCTTCTTCAGCTACGAATTCTTCACCCTGGTTTGCTTCGATTACTGCGTCAGCCATCTTAGATACGATTAACTTAACAGCTCTGATAGCATCATCGTTACCTGGGATAACGTAATCTAATTCTTCCGGATCACAGTTTGTATCAGCGATACCGATTAATTTAATTCCTAAAGCATGTGCTTCCTGAACACAGATTTTCTCCTTCTTAGGATCTACTACGAAAATAGCATCAGGGATTCTCTTCATGTCCTTGATACCACCAAGGTTCTTTTCAAGCTTATCCCATTCTTTCTTAATGTTTACAACTTCTTTCTTAGGAAGAACATCAAATGTTCCATCTTCAGCCATCTTTTCGATGTCTTTTAATCTCTTAATTCTAGACTGAATTGTCTTGAAGTTTGTAAGCATACCACCTAACCATCTTTCGTTTACGTAGTACATTCCACATCTTTCAGCTTCTGTCTGAACAGCTTCCTGAGCCTGCTTCTTTGTACCAACGAAAAGAATAGTACCGCCTTCTGCTGCAATATCAGATACTGCCTTGTAAGCTTCATCAACTTTACCTACAGACTTCTGTAAGTCGATGATGTAGATACCATTTCTTTCTGTGTAGATGTACTCTGCCATTTTAGGGTTCCATCTTCTTGTCTGATGTCCGAAATGAACACCTGCTTCTAATAACTGTTTCATTGAAATAACGCTCATTTTTCTACCTCCTGGTTTTTTATAATTTTCTTCACACCGATACATTGCTGTCAGCGTGTGTTTCCTTCCACCTGCTTCACTGCTTTAGGAAACCCCGAGCAAGGGCACCATCCCAAAACTCCACAGATGTGCTTAGTGCAACTTAGATATCATAACATAGAACGATTTATTCTGCAAGACTTTTATTTCGTCTCTGTTGCCTTCGGCAATTCACATACATATCCGCAGTTCTGATCGGCACATACCAGCTTACTTCCTTTTTCAACCATATAGCCGCCACACTGTGGACACTTTTCAACAGACGGTTTCTGCCATGACATAAAGTCACAGTCAGGACTGTTCATACATCCGTAATATCTTCTTCCCTTTCTGGTCATACGATATACCACTTCTCCGCCACACTTCGGACAAGGTACGCCGACCTTTTCCAGATATGGTTTTGTATTGCGGCATTCAGGGAATCCCGGACAAGCCAGAAATCTTCCGTGAGGACCGTACTTGATTACCATACGTCTTCCACATTCTTCACAGATTTCATCGGATTCTTCGTCTGCAATATGAATCTTTTCAAGTTTCTGTTCTGCTTCCTTAACGGATTCTTCCAAATCCGGATAGAAGTTTCGAATAACTGTTTTCCATTCAATGCTTCCTTCTTCCACCGCATCCAAAAGAGATTCCATATTGGCAGTAAATGCAGTATCAACAATTACACTGAATGCTGTTTTCATAACATTGTTTACAGCCTCACCTAATTCCGTTACATAAAGATTTTTCTTTTCCTTTGTCACGTATCTTCTACCGATGATGGTGGTAATGGTTGGGGCGTAAGTACTTGGTCTTCCGATTCCCTGTTCTTCCATTGCCTTAACCAATGCTGCTTCGGTGAAGTGTGCAGGTGGCTGTGTGAAGTGCTGGTTTTCTTCAAACTTTACGAAATCCAGCGTTTCGCCTTTTTCCAATTTTGTTACGGTATTGTTTGTAACAACTTTTTCATTGTCGGCTTCTGTATAAACTTTCATAAAACCGTCGAATTCCAACTTGGATGTTGATGCATTAAATAAATACTTTCCTGCTGAAACCTTTACGGTTGTTGTTTCATACACTGCAGTTCCCATTCTGCTGGCAACAAATCGTTTCCAGATTAACTGGTACAATCGGAACAGATCTCTTGGGAGCTGGTCTTTGATTTTGTCCGGTGTCAGAGATACATCTGTCGGACGGATTGCTTCATGGGCATCCTGGATTTTTTTATCCGATTTCTTTGTATTTACGGAAGTGGTGTAATAATTGTTTCCGTATGCTTCTTCAATATATTCTTTTACCTGTGCTTCCGCTGTATCAGATACACGAGTGGAATCTGTTCTCAGGTAAGTAATCAAACCGATACTTCCACGTCCCTTAATTTCCACACCTTCGTATAACTGCTGCGCAACACGCATAGTTTTCTGAGTTGAGAAATTCAATGCCTTGGAAGCTTCCTGCTGCATAGTACTGGTGGTAAAAGGAATCGGTGCTTTTCTGCTACGGCTTCCCTTCTTCACACTGTCAACCATAAAGCTGCTGTCTTTGATTTCTTTAATGATGTCATCTAACTGCTGCTTTCCGTTAATTTCAATTTTACCGTTCTTGTCTCCGTAGAAGCTTACCGTAAAATCTTTATTTTTATGTTTCAATACAGCATCCATATCCCAATATTCTTTTGGAATAAATGCATCAATCTCTTCTTCTCTGTCACAAAGCATACGCAGTGCTACGGACTGAACTCGTCCCGCACTTAAGCCTCTCTTGATTTTCATCCAAAGCAACGGACTGATACTGTATCCCACCATTCGGTCCAAAACTCTTCGTGCCTGCTGGGCATCAACCAATCCCATATCAATTTTACGTGGATTCTTTAATGCTTCCTTCACTGCCGGCTTTGTAATTTCGTTAAAACTGATTCTCATTGTTTTCTTCGGATCCAGTTTTAAGGAAAATACCAAATGCCATGAAATCGCTTCTCCTTCACGGTCCGGGTCAGTAGCCAGATACACCTTGTCAGCGTTCTTCACATAGCGGCGAAGCTCTGCAAGTTTTTCTCCTTTTCCACGGATAGTAATATATTTCGGTTCATAGTCATTTTCAAAATCAATCCCCATGGTACTTTTTGGAAGATCTCTTACATGACCATTTGATGCAACCACTTCATAGTTCGCCCCTAAGAATTTTTTAATTGTTTTAACCTTTGCGGGGGACTCCACAATTACAAGATATTTTGCCATGAAACTCTCCTTAAAATGTATTCAAATTTTCCGTATATAGTAGAAACAGAAAAAATTCTTTTCAAACACACCACACTATACACCAAGAAAAAAGCTTTTTCAAGAGAATTTTATACATTCATTTTTCCATCATATTCTTTATATACGTAGTATATAACTCCCGAAAATTATTTTTTCACATAATAATGCTCCAGCGGCTGTTCAATCATGCCTTTAATTTGCAACTGTAACAATCCTGTCAGGACACTTTCGTAATCCAGTTTTGTCACCGCCACAATTTCCTCCAGAGTTTTCATTTCATCTCCCAAAGCAGAAAAAATAACAGCCTGTTCCGGTTGCAGTTTCAGCACCGCACTTTTTCCTTCCTTCCATTCCCATTCCAATAGTTCAATAATATCTTTTGCCTCTGTCACAATTCCCGCGCCGTTTTTGATGAGACGGTTGCAGCCTTCGCTCAGAGGGTCTTCCATTCGTCCCGGGAATGCCATCACGTCCTTTCCCTGTTCCAGCGCCCACTCCACAGTAATCAAGCTTCCGCTTTTTTGCTTTGCTTCCACAATGACAATCAAATCGGCCAATCCACTGATAATTCGATTTCTTTGCGGAAAATGCCAGGAAACCGGTTGTTCCCCCGGCGGATATTCCGAGAGAATTCCTCCTCCCCTCTCCAGAATTTGTTCGTACAATTCTATATTTTCTTCCGGATAACAGACATCCACTCCACTGCCTAATACCGCAAAGGTTGGCGTTCCACCTTCCAAGGCACCTCTGTGACTTTGCGTATCAACGCCCCGTGCCATACCACTGATTACCTGAACGCCGGATTCCGACAATTGCCGTGCAACCGTGCCTGCACTTCTCCTTCCATGAGCAGAACATGCTCGGGCACCAACCATTGCCACCGCAGGTAACTCTTCCTTCGGCAAAGCTCCCAGGTAATAAATTGCCTCCGGCACTTTCCCGATTCTTAAAAGTTTTTGAGGGAAATCCCGATCCCCCGGTCTTGTCACTTTAATGGTTCTGTCTTTCACTTCTCCCCCTTAATTTGCCGTTTTAAACGCCAACGCTTTCATAATTTCCCGACTGCCGATTTGTTCTTTTCCGTCCAAATCAGCAATGGTTCTTGCCACCTTGATTATTTTTTCATATCCTCGCACACTCAATTCCATACTTCCATAGATATCTTCCATAAGCTGTTGTTCTTTTTCCGTCAAAGGACAATACTTTTTGATTTTTTCTCCGGCAAGCTGACTGTTATATCGGATGTTTTCCTTTCGGTAACGTCTTCGCTGAATTTCCAATGCTTTATTAACTCTTTCCCGAACCATTTCCGAGGATTCTTCTTCCTCGGACTGCAATTCCCAAAAAGAGACCGGATTCATATGAATGCATAAATCGATCCGATCCAAAATCGGTCCGCTGATTTTTTCCAGATATTTCTTCACATCTCTTTCCGTACAGTTACACCGCTTCCGATCCGGGTAATAACCACATCGACAAGGATTCATGGAAGCCACCAGCATGAACGCTGCCGGAAACTGATAAATGCCGCTGCTCCGCGCAATTCGCACAACTCCTTCTTCCAAGGGTTGTCGCAGCGTTTCAATGACATTTCTGGAAAACTCCGGAAACTCGTCCAGATACAAAATCCCCAGATTTGCAAGGGACACCTCTCCCGGTTTGGGATAATTGCTTCCTCCAATCAAAGCAGATACTGTGGAGGTATGATGTGGGCTGCGAAAGGGTCGCTCCTGAGCCAGTCTTCCATCCAACACTCCGGCAATACTCTGGATTCTCGATATTTCAATTTGTTCTTCCTCACTCAAATCCGGCATAATGCCGGCAATGGACTTGGCAAGCACGGTTTTCCCGGTTCCCGGCGGTCCCACCAGCAACAAATTGTGCATTCCCGCCGCTGCAATTTCAGCTGCCTTCTTTGCCATCTGCTGCCCCCGTATAAACTTAAAATCATATGCTTCCCCTTTAATTTCTTCAACCTGTTCCGCAGTCCTCTGCTCCGGCGTTCCTCCCAATAAAATCCGCACCACATCATTCAGATTACGCACGCCAATGACCTGAATCTGCTTTATAAAATCGCATTCTCCCAGGTTGTCCCAAGGGATAAAGCACTGCTTTTGTCCTCGTCTGGCAGCCTCCAGAACAATAGGCAATGCACCATTCACTTTTACCACATCACCGTTTAAACTCAGTTCCCCAAGAAATAATTTATCGTCCAAATCCCCTTCAACAATTTCCAACGAATGAAGAATGGAAATCGCCACCGCCAAATCAAAATAAGTTCCGTTCTTATGAAGGTTTCCCGGTGCAAAGTTGATAGTAATCTTTTTAGGCGGAATTACGTACCCAGAATTTTTCAATGCAGTTCGCACCCGCTGCCTGGCTTCTTTAATGTCAGACGCCAAAAGGCCCACCATATCAAAGGTAGGCAATCCATTTCCAATATCCGTTTCGACCACTACCGGAACCACATCCATTCCGGTAATGGTCATACAATTAATTTTACTAACCAATCCTTTCCCTCTAAATATTTCCGTTCATTATTCTCATAATTTATATATCACTTTTTGTTTGTATTGTCAAAGGCTGTTTATTTTTGTTTTTCAAAGGCACGTTTCAATTTTTCCAAGGCACCCTTCTCAATTCTACTGACATAGCTTCTGGAAATCCCCATTTCTTTCCCGACTTTCATCTGCGTCATTGGCTTTCGCCCCTGCAAACCAAACCGGCAAAGAATAACCTCTTTTTCCCGACCGCTTAATTCACTTTCCACATACCGTGTGACCCGCATTAAATCCTCTTCTTTTTCCAGGCGGGCCGGTACATCCATTTCATCGGTTACAATCACATCAATCAGGCTAATGCTGTTACCCTCTTTATCCGTTCCGATCGGCTCTTCCAGATACACATCCCTGCTTCGCTTCTTTTCTCCCCGCAACATCATCAACAATTCGTTTTCAATGCATTTTGACGCATAGGTAACTAAACGGTTTCCCTTTTCCGGATTATAGCTTTGGACCGCTTTAATCAATCCTACGGTTCCTATGGAAATTAAATCTTCATGGTCCCTGTTCTCGCTGTAATATTTTTTGGCAATGTGTGCAACCAACCTTTGATTTCGTTCAATCAGCATATCTCTTGCAGCTTTGTCTCCTGAGTTCATTTTCTGAAGATAATATTTTTCTTCCTCTGCTGTAAGAGGCTTCGGAAAACTTTTCATGAAAACACCCCATTACCTGCTTATCACATTTTATGCGAAAGCAGGCAACAGGGTGCCTGTCTATAGTTCTTTTTTAATTTTCACTTTTTACCCGGAGCAAATCACCGTTTTGCGCCACGTCACTTAATGTCACGTAAATCATCTGCTTTGGATGCGGACAACTTTCCATTTCATTTCCGTCCTCATCCCGGATGGCAAGAACTTTTGTTTTCACATCGTTGCCATCTTTTTTCATGATTTCAATTTCATCACCAACACAGAATTTATTTTTCTGTTCCAACAGATAAACGCCTTCTTCCGGTGTTTCTTCCACAATTCCCAGATACGTGTAATCTCTCTCATACACATTGCTGTCGTAAATCTGAGCAGTTTCATCCGGCTTTCCGAAGAAGAATCCGGTGGTGTACTGACGATAAGTACACTGGGAAATCAACTCTCTGTATTTTGGCAAATTCTCCTGATACTTTTGAGGACTTTCGAAGAAGTCATCAATCGCCATCCGATAAGTTCTTGCAACCGTTGCCACATAAAGAGCGGTTTTCATTCTACCTTCAATCTTGAAGCTGTCAATTCCTGCATCCACCAACTCCGGAATATGTTCAATCATACACAAATCCTTGGAGTTAAAAATGTAGGTACCGCGTTCATTTTCTTCAATCGGCATATATTCACCCGGTCGTGATTCTTCCATAACCGCATACTTCCAACGGCATGGATGGGTACAAGCTCCTTTATTGGCATCACGTCCTGCCATAAAACTACTCAAAAGACATCTTCCGGAATAAGAAATACACATAGCACCGTGAATAAAGGTTTCAATTTCCATATCATCCGGAATATTCTTTCTGATTTCTTTGATTTCAGCCATGGAAAGTTCTCTTGCCGAAACCACTCTCTTTGCTCCCAACTGATACCAGAAGTTGTACGTTCCGTAATTGGTATTGTTTGCCTGGGTACTGATATGTAATTCCATTTCCGGCAACATTTCCTTCGCAATGGTGAAAATTGCCGGGTCGGAAATAATCAGCGCATCCGGCTTTACTTCCATCAGGTCGCGGAAATATGCCTTCACCGGTTCAATATCCGCATTATGAGCCAAAATATTCGCTGTAACGTATACTTTTACGTTATGTTCATGGGCATACTGCACCCCTTCTTTCATTTCTTCCAACGAAAAATTCTTTGCTTTCGCTCTCAGTCCAAAAACTTCACCACCGATATACACCGCATCCGCGCCATAGCGAACTGCCGTTTTTAAAACCTCCAGACTGCTTGCCGGAATTAACAATTCAGGTTTTCTCATTCTATTTCTCCTACCTACTTATCTCTTGATACTCATGGTAATTCCATCTCCGATCGGAACAATGCTGGTTTCCAAATCCGGATGATTTTTTACCGCTTCCAAATATTCACGCATTCTCTTGTGAATTGTACGGTCTCTTCGCTTTACCGTAAAACGGGACTCAATCAAATCCCCTTCCTGCAAAATATTATCCGTCACCAAAACAGCGCCGGATTTCATCAGGCGTAACACTTCCGGAAGGAAATGGATATACTGTGCTTTTGCCGCATCCATAAAAACAAAATCAAACTGATCCGCTTCCAGCGTTGGCATAATCTCCATAGCATCACCCTCTAAAAGAGTAATCACCTCTTCCTTTCCTGCCTTTTTGAAATTCTCTTTTGCAATAGGAATTCGCTTCTCATAATTTTCAATTGTAATCAGTTCTTCCGGTTCCACGCATTCACTCATAAAAAGGGCTGAGTAACCGATTGCGGTCCCCAGCTCCAATATTTTCTTCGGCTTTTGCATCATAAGTATGACCTTAAGAAAGCTCTCCATTTCTTTTCTTATGATAGGTACCTTATCGATATGTGCCTGTTCTTCTATTGCCTCCAGTAACGAACTGTTAGGCTTTTCCAATGAGCGAATGTACGTAGCGATTCGTTCATCTACGATCATTCCTCTGACTCCTCCGTGGTCGTTGCTTCTTCTTTGTCCTCATTCGGACCTTCACTGATAATTCTGAATATTTCTTCTGCTCCGTATGAAGTATTAAAGTTGTATGTTCCCGGTTTTACAGAATGAACATCATACAGGTAGGACTGGACTTTAAAAACATTTCCACTGTTAATAATTCCCAGTTCTTCCAGTTCATCCCCTAATTCATTAATGGTGGTTCCTTTACTCACCGTATAAGTCATATCGGTTCCCGGTGCTCTTTCCACGCCTTCATCACTGAAAATCTGTTTTCCAAAGCGGTAAGACGTTGTAGCACAGATAATCGCAATGGTAGCCAGAATTACATACTTTAAAATTTTTAAGGATACTTTCGCAAAACTGCGGGAAGATTTATTCTGCTCCATGGGTTTTAGTCAACCTCCATAATAATCGGTAAAATCATCGGGCTTCTTCTCATCTTCTTCCAAAGATATTCGCCCAGGCTGTCTTTGACAACCATCTTAATTTTGCCCCAGTCTGCAGAGCCCTGTCTAAAGCAATCATCTAGAGCAGTAGCAACTACATCTCTGGCATCATCAATCAGATTTTCAGCTTCACGAACATATACAAAACCTCTTGTAACAATGTCCGGACCGGCTAATACCTGATTGGTATATTTTTCCAATGTCAATACGACAATAATAATTCCGTTTTCTGCCAAATTCTGACGGTCTCTTAATACGATATTTCCGACATCGCCGACACCTAAACCATCGACAAGAACGGAACCTGCCGGAACTTTTCCGACAATCTTCGCATCTTCAGCGCCAATTCCCAATACATCTCCGGATTCCATCAGGAATACATTTTCCTTTGGAACGCCCATGCTCATGGCAAGTTCTCCCTGCGCTTTCAAATGTCTGTATTCACCGTGAACAGGAATGGAATATTTCGGCTTAACCAAAGAATAGATCAATTTGATTTCTTCCTGGCAGGCATGTCCTGATACATGCGTTTCGTGCATAATAACTTCTGCACCTTTCATGTACAGTTCATTAATAACCTTGGATACCGCTTTTTCATTTCCCGGAATCGGTGTTGAACTGAACACAATGGTATCGCTTGGCTGAATGGTAACCTTACGATGTAAGGACGCTGCCATTCTGGAAAGGGCTGCCATGGATTCTCCCTGGCTACCTGTTGTAATCAATACCAGCTGTTCATCGGTATAATTCTTCATTTCTTCAACAGAGATTAACGTGTTATCCGGGATATTCAAATATTCCATTTCTCTGGCTACGGAAATGATGTTTACCATACTTCTACCTTCTACAACAACCTTTCGGTTATACTTGCAGGCTGTATTAATAATCTGCTGAACTCTGTCCACATTGGAAGCAAAGGTCGCAATAATAATTCTGTTCTTCATATGAGAAGCAAAAATATTATCAAAGGTCGCACCTACGGTACTTTCAGACGGTGTAAATCCCGGTCTTAAAACGTTGGTACTGTCACACATCAGTGCTAAAACACCTTTTTTTCCTAATTCACTGAATCTTGTCAAGTTGATTGCATCACCGAATACCGGTGTGTAATCCACCTTAAAGTCACCGGTGTGAACAATGATTCCCAGCGGTGTGTGAATTGCCAAAGCTGCTGCATCGGCAATACTGTGGTTTGTTCTGATAAATTCAATTCTGAAGTCACCCAAATGAATGCTCTGTCCAAACTTCATTACTTTTCGTTTTACTACGCCCAGTAATTCATGTTCTTCCAGTTTTCCTTCAATGATACCGATGGTCAGTTTTGTTCCGTAGACCGGCACATTGATTTCCTGAAGTACATACGGTAATGCTCCGATATGATCTTCATGACCGTGGGTAATTACAAAACCTTTAATTTTTTCTTTATTTTCTCTTAAAAAAGTAATATCAGGAATTACGCAGTCAATTCCCAACATATCATCATCCGGGAATGATAAACCACAGTCAACGATTACAATGCTGTCATTGTATTCGAAGGCTGTCATGTTCATTCCAATCTGTTCCAATCCACCTAATGGAATAATTTTTATTCTAGAATTATCATCCATAAAATCTTGCTCCTCCTTTTTACCTTATTTCCGAACATCATAAAACTTATGTACTAACGCCCAAAAATAAAGCTACTAAATTACATCTGTGTCTTCTAACAATTCAGAAAAAATCTTCCCGATATAACTGATTTCCTCATCGTCTTCTACAGGTTCATAAATAGCATCTTCATCTTTGTCATCAGATACATCTTTAAATATATAAGCCTCAGCTTCTTCACTATCATCCTCTGTTACGAGAATGTAATTTACGTTGTTAATTCTTGTTTCTTCCACAATGAACATTTCGATTTCATTGCCTGCATCATCCTGTAATATTATTTTTTCTTCCATGTTTTCTCCCAAATAAACCCTATACTCCTCTTTGATTCATATAGTCCTCCAAAATGATGGTTGCGGCAATTTGATCCACATATTTATAGCGGTCTTCTTTTTTGATTCCCACTTCGTCCATTATTTCGTAGGCTTCCACAGTCGTCAGTCTTTCATCCTGAAGAATGATTTCCTTACCGGTTCTCTTTTTCAACAACTCTGCGAACTCTTTCGTTTTCTCAACACGCTCACCTTCTGTGCCACTAAGCATCACCGGATAGCCCAATACGATTTTCTCCACCTCATACTGTTCCACCAGTTCCTGAATGCGAGCAAGCGTTCTCCGAAGTTTCTTCGGCGAGTCTCTTCGAATGATTTCAACCCCCTGGGCAGTCAGTCCAAGTTCATCGGTCACTGCTACCCCAACTGTTTTCGAGCCATAATCTAAACCTAAAATTCTCATTTTACCTCTATGCACGTCGAAAAAAGGTCCTAAGACCTTTTTTTCTGATAAAATAACAGAACTTATCTAAGCTTGTTATTGATATAGTATTTTACTGTTTCTTCAATCAGTTCGTCACGTTCCACTTTCATAATCAGACTTCTGGCATTATTGTGACTTGTAATGTATGTCGGATCTCCGGACATAACATATCCCACAATCTGGTTTACAGGATTATATCCTTTTTCTGCCAAAGCAGCATAAACCTTTTCTAAAATCTCTTCAACTCCAATTGTCTGTTCCTCCGGAACCTTAAAAAACTGTGTACTACGTAAATCGCTCATCTTATCACGTCCTTTATTTTAACCTTACATGGCAATATGTGTTCTTAGTTTAATATAAATCTTAAAGTGTTGCAAGCATTATTTCGCGGTTTAACCCATCAATAATCTTTGTTTGTCGGATTTTGCCGGTCAAATCTTCCTGAGATTCTACCGCAATTTTCACATAATCCTTGGTATGCCCCACGTAATACGCTTTTCCTTCGATTTCAACCGCTTCTTCGAAAAGAACTTCCTCTTCTTTCCCTTTCTTTTGCTGATGAAATGCTTCCGTCAACGCTCTTCCCGCTTCAATCAGATCTTCACTGCGGAGATTTTTGATTTGCTCATCCACCTGACCGGTCATCTTTGCAGCAACGGTTCCATCTCTTCTGGAATATTTGAATACATGCAATTCCGCAAACTGCACCTTCTGAATAAACGCCTTGGTTGTTTCGTAATCTTCCTGCGTCTCCTGAGGGAAGCCAACGATTACATCCGTTGTCAGTGCCGGCTCATGGAAATATGTTCTCAGTCGTTCACAGATTTCATAGAACTCCTCAGCGGTATAGTGGCGGTTCATTGCCTTCAGGGTCTTGTCACATCCACTTTGCATAGATAGATGGAAATGCGGACAAATCTTTTCGACCTTTGCCAGTCTCCGGGCAAACTCTTCCGTTACCACTTCCGGATCCAAAGACCCCAAACGGATTCTGGAAATTCCTTCTATGTTATCAATTGCCTCAATTACATCAATCAGAGATTGTTCTCCGTCCTGATAGCAACTGAGATTGATTCCTGTTAGTACCACTTCCCGGAACCCTTTCTCAGAAAGACGAACCACTTCTTCTATAATATTGGAAACTTTTCTGCTTCGAATTCGTCCTCTGGCATATGGAATAATACAATAGGTACAAAAACTGTTGCATCCATCCTGAATTTTCAAATGCGCTCTGGTGTGTTCCGTTACCGTGGAAATTTCCAATTCTTCATATTCATCTGTATGATTAATATCGATGACATAGGCCTTTTCCGCCTTTTCATCAAAATAGTCCTGCAAGACGGATACAATATCTTTCTTTTTATTATTTCCCACAATCAGGTCAATTGATGCATCCTCTGCAATTTTTTCCGTTGCCGTCTGTGCGTAACATCCTGTAGCTACAACGACTGCGTCTGGATTCAGTTTTCTTGCCCGGTGAAGCATCTGTCTTGATTTTCTGTCGGCAATGTTTGTTACGGAGCAGGTATTTACAATATAGACATCTGCTTTTTCAGAGAACGGAACGATTTCGTACCCCGCTTCTGCAAGCAACTGTGTCATTGCTTCTGTCTCATATGCGTTAACTTTACATCCCAGATTATGCAGTGCTGCTTTTCTCATTAAACTCTCCTTATGTTTTTCCAAATTTTACTGTTCTTACCTTGAAGAAACCTCTTTTCCGTGCTATCATTATACCATCAAGAAAAGAGAGGTGTTGACAGAATGAAAACAGTTACAATTAATTTAAGTTCCATTGACAAAGTAAAGTCATTCGTTAATGACATTACAAAATTTGACAGTGATTTCGATTTAGTTTCAGGACGTTATGTAATCGATGCAAAATCTATTATGGGTATCTTCAGCTTAGATCTTTCTAAGCCAATCGACTTAAACATCCATGGTGAAAAAGAACTCGATTCGATTCTTGAAGTATTAAAGAAATACGAAGTATAATCACTATAAACAAAAACCACTGCTATCTGGGCAGTGGTTTTTTTATTTACCCAATTTCAATAATTTCAACAGAGTCAATGGCTTCCTTCATCATCTCGTCAATCTTTTCTGCAAGATGTGTTTCGGAACCTTTAATTACATTAATATTCGGCTTTGTAACCGGATGTTTTGCAACAAAGGTTGTACAACAGTCTTCGTACGGCAAAATAGATGTTTCATATGTGTTAATCTTTAATGAAATATCTACAATTTCCTGCTTGTCAAAAGCAATGACCGGTCTGAACACCGGAATCGTACAAACTTCATTGGTTGCTGCAAGACTCTGCATGGTCTGACTTGCCACCTGTCCAATGGATTCTCCTGTAATCAATGCCTGAGCATTTTCCTGTTTTGCAAAATGCTCAGCGATACGCATCATATATCTTCTCATAATAATTGTCAACTCATCATGTGGACACTGATCATAAATATACATCTGAATGTCCGTAAAGTTCACAACATGTAATTTCATCGGTCCGGAATATTTCGCCACCAGTTTTGCCAAATCCACAACCTTCTGTTTTGCTCTTTCTGAAGTATATGGTGGTGCATGGAAATACACGGCATCCACTACAACACCTCTCTTTGCAGTCATCCATCCTGCAACCGGGCTGTCAATTCCACCGGATAATAACAGCATTGCCTTTCCGGCAGTTCCTACCGGCATTCCTCCCGGTCCCGGAAGAATCTTGGAATAAATATTAATATGATTTCTGATTTCCACATTCAGAATTACATCCGGATGATGTACATCAACGCTGGTTTCCGGAAACGCATCTAAAATTCTTCCACCCAGCTCACGATTCAATTCCATGGAATCCAGTGGATAGTTCTTTCTGGCACGTCTTGCCATCACTTTGAATGTGAAATTCTTGTCTTCGTAGTTTTCCTCCACGTACTTCACAACCTGTTCTGCCAAATCTTCAAAACCGTTGTCTTCAATCTGAACCATTGGACAAACCCCTACAATACCAAATACATGCTGTAATGCATCCACTGCTTCATCGAAATCGTATTCTTCTTCCGGTGTTGCATAAATACGTCCGTATTCTTTTGTTACAACAAATTTTCCATCTACCTTGTCCAGTGCATTCTGAGCATTGTTTACCAATGCATCTTCAAACAAAAATCTGTTTTTTCCTTTGACACCGATTTCAGCATATTTAATCAAAAATGAACTCTTCATCCTTTTCTCCTATCTTCTTCTATATTTTCTAAGAACCGGCAGCAACACGTTTAACTGTTCTACCGTGTAGTCAATCTCTTCTTTGGTATTCCACTCACAGAAACTGAAGCGTACCGTGGAATCCAGCAATTCCTTATCCACGCCCATTGCCTGCAATGTTGCACTGATTGTCGGCTTGTTGGAGGAACATGCACTTCCTGCGGAAATGTAAATTCCTTTGTCTTCCAAAGCGTGAAGCAACACTTCGCTTCGCACGCCTTCAAAACCGGCACTGACAATGTGCGGAGCACCTTCTGCTCCTTTTCTGCTGTTGACGGTTACCCCTTCGATTGCTTCTAAGGCATCAATGAGATAATCCTTCAATGCAGTGACATGATTCATATGTTCTTCCAGATGATTGTAGCAGTCTTTTGCAGCCTGACCGATTCCGGCAATTCCGGGAACATTTTCCGTTCCGGAACGAAATCCCATCTGCTGACCGCCTCCGAAAATAATCGGAAGAATCTTTGTGTTCTTTTTTATATAAATAAATCCACTGCCCTTTGGTCCGTGAATCTTATGACCACTGACAGACAGCAAATCAATTTTACAGTTTTTCGGGCGAATTTCCATCTTTCCATAAGACTGAATCGCATCCACATGGAAAATCACTTTTGGCTGAACCTTCTTAATATAATTTCCCACTTCTTCAATTGGCTGGATTGCTCCCACCTCATTGTTTACATGAATCATGGAAACAAGAATCGTATCCTCAGTCATAGCCTCCTGAAGCGCTTCCATTTTTACGACTCCGTAACGATCCACCGGAAGGTAAACTACTTCAAAACCTTCTTCTTCCAGATACTTCATAGTCGCCGCTACCGAAGAATGTTCCACCGCCGTTGTAATCACACGGTTTCCGTTTCTTTTGTTGGCACGGGCACTTCCGATAATTGCCATGTTATTAGACTCTGTCCCGCCGGAAGTAAAATAGATTTCCTTCGGATCCACTTTCAATGTTTTTGCAATATTTTCCTGTGCTTCTTTGATGTACTTTTCTGCATGAACTCCAACCATATGCATGGAGGAGGGATTCCCAAAATCCTCTGTCATTACTTTCACAACCAGTTCCTGTACGGAAGGGCTTACCTTGGTTGTGGCAGAATTATCAAAATATACTTCCATCTTTTTATCCTCTTCTATTCTTCATTAAGAAACATAATGGCAGACATTAAAGCCATTCCCGCTGTTTCCGTCCGAAGAATTCTTCTACCTAATGTAATTTCTTTTGCACCGGCATCTGTCGCTGCTTCTACTTCCTCCGGAGCAAAGCCTCCTTCCGGTCCGATGAACACGCCGACAGACATTCCCGGTTTAATCTCCCGAATAATCTCACGGGTGTACTCCATATTTTCTGCGTTTTCATATGGAATCAAAATCAAATCCAGGTTCTTTGCCTGCTCTAAGGCCGTTTTAAAAGAAACCGGTTCGGTCACTTTAGGAACAATTCCTCTTTTGGACTGTTTTGCCGCACTTAAGGAAATTGCATTCCAACGCTCTGTCTTTTTCCCGGCTTTCTTATCATCCAGTTTCACCACGCATCGTTTGGTACGAACAGGAACAATTTCATAAGCTCCCAGTTCCACCATTTTCTGAATAATGGTTTCCATCTTATCCGATTTCGGCAAGGCCTGAAACAACGTCACCTGCACAGACAGTTCTCGTTCCGGTCCATTTACATCTTCAATTTTTGCTATCACTTCTTCATCAGACAGTTCTGAAATACTACAGGTATATTCCCTGTCCTGTCCATCACTAATGAGTACGGTTTCGCCAACTCTCATTCGCAGTACATTCTTAATATGGTTCACATCCGCACCGGTAATGGAAATGTTCTCTTCTCCAATCTGACTGCTTTCCACAAAAAATCTATACATTACTTTTCCTTCTATTTCTTTACCGCCATAATAGCACGCCAATCTCCCTGCTTTTCAATGGCAGAAAGGGTTAGTCCCTGATTGTCCTCAATTGCCCGGACAACATCATCTTCTTTCATATATATAATTCCGGATGAAATAAAGATTCCGCCCGGTTTTAAAAAGCGGTCTACAATTCCTGCAATTGGAATAATAACGTCTGCCAGAATATTTGCTACAACCACGTCAAACTGCTTTTCTTCAAAATGCTTCTGCATTTCTTCATCTTCCAACACATTGCCGTCCATCATTTCCACATCCTCTGTTGGAATATGATTCACTTCAAAATTCTCTTTGGAAGCTACCATCGCTGCAGGATCAATGTCGGTCATGGATACTGCACCGGCACCTAATTTCTTTGCCACAATAGAAAGAATTCCGCTACCGCATCCTAAATCCAAAACCGTATCTCCGGCTTTCATATATTTAATCAATTGCTTAATACAAAGCTGAGTCGTATCATGTTTCCCTGTCCCAAAGGCAGTTCCCGGATCAATTTCAATCATCTGCATATCCTTATGTGCTTCATCCGGTTCTTCCCAGGTCGGTTTAATAAAGAAGTTATCCACCGTAAAGGATTTAAAATACTGCTTCCAGTTATTTACCCAATCCACATCTTCCGTGATACTCTTTTCGATACTTCCTTCTCCCACATCCAAGAATGAGTTTGCTTCCTTCAGTTTTTCTCTTAACTGCTCCAACAACTCTTGTGCATCTTCATTTTCTTCCGTATAAAAATTAATGTATGCAGTTCCGTCGTCTTCCGGCAAATCTGCAAGATAGTCAATAAACTGTATTTTCTTTTCTTCCTCGGACAGTTGAACGTTATCTTCTACTTCCATTCCACTAATCCCTAATTCAATCAATAAGCCACAAACAAAATCCGTTGCCTGTGTTGTTGTCTTTAATCGGTATTTATTCCACTTCATAGTTTATTCCTTTTCATAATTGCATATCAATTTACAATCATAGCATATTCACGGTTTGTTTTGCAACATCCCAATCGCTTCGCGACCTCTCCCTTTGTTTTTGCAACTCATCAATCGCTCCGCGATTATTTTCAGTTGTTTTTGCAACTCATCAATCGCTTCGCGATTGATGCTGCCATACAGTGTCGGGAAATGCTCTGCATTTTCCGACACTGTATGGCAGTCGGCACATAAAAAGAACGAGAATTTTTTCCATAAATGCAAAAAATTCTCGTTCTTTTTATGTGCCTCGTTGCAAAAACAAAAGCCATCCCATATCTGGAATGCCTTTCTACCAACACGTCGTAGCGGACAACGCTATAGCTGCCTTACATCCTCATGCACTTTCAAAACGAATTACTTGGTACTTTTAATATATCACTTAATTTTGGCAGTGTCAAACTTCTGCTTTGATTCTTTTGTTATCTTTTTTAAAATGCCGCCAACTTTTGTTGACGGCATTCTTTTACTTGATTTGGTATACTCCTGCAGAACCAAGATAAGTTCTTAGTCCCGGACAGCATATTCTATGTTGTATCATACTGTGGTCACCAAAGATATCGTTTGATATTTCTGTGGTAAATACTTTCTCGTAGGTTTTCTGTTCTGCCGCATCTGTGTAGAACAACCTGAACATCACACTGTCGCAGAAATCCGAGTTACAGCAAATGGATGAATAGGAATCATTTTCTTTAAAAACAACAATGGCGCTTTTCGCATTTTTTGCTTTTTTATCCTTTACAACCTTTCCGTTTTCAATCAGAATATATCGGTCCATACGGATTTCCTTATCATCCCTACTGTAAACATGAGGCGTTACTATTCCTTCACTGTCAATGGCATAGGCCACTTTACCAATGTTTGTTCCGTTCCCCATCACATTTACCGGAGCTGTTTCCCCTGCTTCCACATGACGGGATATTGTTGAAGTCACGTAATAGTATCCCTCACTATTTCCTTTGAAATCCCAGGTTCCATAATATGCGATCACTTGCATTTTCGCAAACATATCCTGAGTTATAGCCAAATAAATTGGTTTTCCATCAGAAGGATGTGTCTTACTTACGACTTCCTCAGCTCGTTCTTTTGGAATATTGTACTGGTCTATCAGAATCCTTTTTGCTTCTTCTTTGGAAACCGGAAGTATTTTTCCTAATGCTTCACATTCTTTTTCCGGATTATTGATGACTTCCGTCAAAATACTTTGTGCTGTCAATCCACCATTTCCAAGCATACGGAAAATTCCAGCAGACAATTTATAATCTGATGTTAACAAGCCGCGGCCCAACCAATAGAAATACTGTCCATCAAACACACCACCATGGCCAATGGTTGCTCGTTCTCCATAGCATTGATAAAAATAACCATAATCCCACCAGCTTGCAATCAACGCATCTTTCGGTGTGTTCTTTTTTATCCAATCGGCCGTATCATAATAAATGGAAGTAATTCCCGGCTGGTAAGATTTGCTTAATTTATACGCCCCATTTACCGGTGTAACAATCAATGCTCCTGCCAGAAGAAATATCAGTATCCCTTTGTACTTGTTTCTTCCAATTCCGGCACATAAAAGAATGACTACAAAAGAACTTACTCCCAGAATCAATTCTGAAGACAGAAAAGTTCCCACCACAACAATCAAACACATTCCATAAATGATTATAGAAGAAACAAAATTTAGTTCATTCTTTCGAATGTAATTGACAAGGTATCCCAAACCAAATCCCACTAAGACTGATAATGGCATTAAGATATATTCCAAAAATCTTCTTCCCTGAAACAACATGACAACCGTTGCAATAAGCCATGGAATAAAAATCATTGCCTGTAGTCCCATAGTGCGAAACTTTTCTTCTTCTGTCTTGCGATTTCTAAAACAAATTATGATCAGAACTATAGCGGTAAATAGTCCAAGAAGAATTACCGCCGCTCCTCCTAACATATTTATGTTTGTTCCAACCGTTGTATCAAAAATCTGTTCTATCTCAGTGGACACCCAAGACAGTTTTAACAGTTCTCCAATGTATTTTGAAGCAGAGGGATACCCCTCCGCACCATTTCCTATTCCATCGGAAGTGGATATGAATAGATTAAGCAATCCCTGGACAAATCTTTTCCCGTCTATAATCAAACTGAATAATGTGTTTACCAATAACTGTATTAAAATGACCGGTCGAATTCCTTTCGGGAATACGCCTTTAAAAATCAGTGTACCGAAAAGTGTTGCACATGCAACACCAAGAAATAAAATATAGTAAACATTATAAGAAGTCCAAGAAAAGCAAATCATCGCATAGGACAAACAGGAGACAGCACTCCAAAGTACTCGCCCTTTTCGATTTTCTTCTTCCAAACTTTTATAGAAAGAAAATATCATTGCAAGTGGTAATAAGATGAGAATTCCATCTGTATCACAATGTCCCCAGTTTGTATTTGCAAGTACCGGAGTTCCACAGGAAAGTAGCACCGCTGCCACCACGCCACCAAACCGATTCGTCCGATTCTTGACAAAAAGGTATAGGATCACTGATGAAACCCCTATGAGAAATGACACATATATCGTACCAATCAAAAGTAAATCAGTTATTCCAAAAATTCCAAACACTTTTGCAAAAAATGCTCCGATGATTGGGAAAAGATTTCTTGTCCACGACTCATCTCTTTGTTTGCTTAATGTAATCATTTTAGAATCAGCACCGGCCTTACTTAATGGCTGTGGAGCATTTTTCCCCTCTGCAAAATCCTGTATTCTTCTTGCATAATAATAAGAGTCTCCCGGGTCATTGGTATAGGGAACATAATTTGCATCCGCAAATACCTTATTATAACTTTGGGAATAGTCTTTCAATACAAGAGGACTAAATCGAATTCCAAAGGTTAATAACAGGATTAATACAATCCACAGGATATCCATTTTATATTTTTTGATGTTCAACATTTTCTTTTCTTTCATATGAACCTCTATCCTTTACCACTTAATATCAATGTGCAGTCTCCGAATCATAAAGCGATACATTGCTAAAAAAAGCCGGAACAAATGGAGTTTGTCAAGGAGTCTTACCACAGCTATTTTCCTATTGAAACCATGTTTTAATGTATAGGATAACTTTAAATAGTTACTGTTTTTCCACAACGGAAAATTTTGTTCCAAAAATTCTCGATTCTTTTTCAGTGTTTCTTTAAAATCAGAATCCGTTGCCGAAACAAAATACATCAGGTTGATTCCTAGATGCAGAAAAGCCATTACATCCACTATTTCCATCCGGTCTTTTTTATCCTGTTCCTGATATAATTCCCGAATCCGAAGCATAGTTTCTTCCGCACTAGCTATTTTTTCCTTATCAATTGACATAATAATTCCACTTTGTCGGACAATATAAAAATACAAAATATCATCAACAAAGGAAATACTTTTTACGTTTCTGTACACTAACATTAACAGACTGAAATCGTCCATAATCTTCGGTTGAATATAATCAAATCCTTGAATCTCCTGTAATAATTCCGCTTTATATATTTTATTCCACAACGCTGTATTTACAGATAATATTCCTTCCGGATTAGAGTCGAATTCGATTTCTTTTTTCCCATAATGATTCATTTCTCTGGAATATACTTTTCCTGTAATCTCGTCAATTCGTTCAAACCCACAGCAGACAATATCAGAATTACTTGTTTTGGCTTTTTGATACATTTTTTCAACAAAGTCTTCAGCCACATAATCATCCGGGTCGACAAAACCAATATACTCTCCGGTGGCATGCTTGAGTCCATCTCCCCTTGCCCGATAAACTCCTTCATTTTCTTTATCAATCACTCGAATACAATGATATGCTTCCTCGTACTTTCTTAACAGCGCAAGGCTTCCATCTTTGGAACCATCATTGACACATATAATTTCCACCTCTTGTAACGTCTGCCTTACCAATGACTCCAAGCATCTGCCAAGATATTTTTCAACGTTATAGACCGGAAGAATCAAACTTACTTTTATTTTTTCCATCCCTCAGTTCACTTTCTATCTGCTTTCTTTTCGGCATTTTTAAAATTGTCACACAAATATCAATTACAAATCGAAATCCTTTGAATCCTTTTAAAAAGGACTCTCCGTACTTTCTTTTTTCAACAATAATGGGAGTCTCATGAAATACATAGCCCTCCAACAACAATTTAGTCAGCATATCCGGTTCCGGTCTCTTGAATTCTCCCTGAAGATACCTGCGCATAGCCTTCTCTCCAAAGATTCTCAATCCTGAAGTAGGATCCTTTAACTTCACCCCGGTCTTTAGGTATATACTGATTCGAATCAGTTTACTGCCTATTGCTCTTGGTGAAAATTTTTTTAATCCTTTTAAGTTTCTCACACCGATATAAACGTCTGGCTGCTCTTCCTCATAGAGTTTTGCCAATTTCAACAAATCCACACACCGATGCTGTCCATCTGCATCGAACTGAGCAATTGCATGATACCCATGTTCCAAAGCATATAGAATCACTTCTCTGAAAACACATCCCAATCCTCTGTTTTCGTCAAAATGTATTGCCCGGTACTCGTTTTTTAAACATACCTGCCAGGTTTGATCAGTTGAGCCGTCATCAATAACCAGATAATCAAAATCCGTTTGTTCTTTTAGCCCTTCTACCGTTTCGGCAATTGATCTTTCCTCGTTGTATGCCGGTATTATTACTAATAAATCTCTCATTTCTTTTCACCACAATTTCCAAAATCAATTTCATTGGTTCGATGATTATATCGTTCATTTTCCGGTGGCAGTTTCATATAATCCCCATAGAAATTTTTAAGCAATTGATCCGAATGATTCGGAATCTGCACCGTCATTCCTTCAAAAACGCCTTCCCTTCCCGGAATAAAATCTTCAATTTTCCAAACCGGTGGGGACGGCACTGTTGCCACGCAAAAACATTCTCCGCTTTCCTTTGCATCATACTTTCCCAAAGCATTGATTGTTTTTCTTTTCAAAAACTCCTTTGAAAGATGCGTCCAACCAAACAGGGTGTGCAATATATTCACCGGGATCTGTATTCTTTTGGGATATCCCTGAAACTTCAATGTTGCAATGGCAAGCATACGAGACAAAAATCTCGTTTTCAAAATATGCAGTTTTTGTCGAATACAATTCTCAGGCAAGCCATCTATAATAAAAATATCAATGAAGATTCCCGTTTCAAAGTGAACCTGTTCAGCCCACCATTCCTTAAACTTTGTGCCTCTCAGCATTAGCTTTGGAAAGTATAAAAAATAGTCTTTTTCATTTTGGGTAGAAACCAGATAGTACTGTTCTGATTTTTCCTCTTCCAATATTTTTTCAAGTCTCTCAAAATCTTTGCGAAACATTGCCACATCAATATCGTCGTCCCACGGAATAAATCCCTGATGACGGACAGTCCCAAGCAATGATCCACCAAACATATAATAAGTAATCTGATGTTTTTCACAAAGCTGAACAAAATAACGAAAAATTTCCCGTTCCGTTTTTTGTAATTTTTTCAACGTTTCCTTCTGATAATCAGTATAATTCATTGTTCCTCTTTTTCCTTATGTATCAAAAGTTTCAACAACGTACAATCCGTTTCGTCCACAAGTCGTAGTCCTATAAATAATGCTCCGTATACAAGTACTCCTACAAAGATGCCCACCCACAGCGATGTATGTAACACACATAGAACAAGAAACATTCCCATTGTTGCGATAGCAATTTTCACAACATCCATCAACAAATGTATTCCCGGTTGGAACTCTGTTTTAGATATTTGCGTTAGTAAAATCAAAAAAATAAATGAACAGCTGGTCAAAGTCGCCACTGCCGATCCGTTATAGGAATAACCCGGAACCAATAATAGATTTATTAAAACATTTACTACCGCTCCAAGCAGGTAAATCATTGTCACCCGTCGTTCCATATTAATTGCGTTAAGTACAAGAATAGTTGCTCCATTGAGAAACAAAACTATAACCGTCCATATAGAAATCTTTAATGGCAAAATAGCTTCTCCATAAGATTGATTATAAATCAACATAAGAATTTGTTTTGCATAAAAAAATATTCCCGCACAAATCGGTAAGATTACTGCCATTAAATACTTTACAGATTTCTCGTAGCTTTTCTGAATTAGTCCTTTTTGATTCACAAAAAAATTGCTTACTACAGGAAATAGCACAAGCTGATATACGGAAAATAATGTTGTAAATACCAGAAGAATATTAAAGACTGCTTTATAGATTCCTGCCTCGTAGTCTCCCTTCATTCCGGATAACATTACCGTATTAATTCCAAAATAAATTGTATTAAATAACGTAGTGATTCCAAAAGGCAACGATTTCTTGATAATTAAGAGGCTTTTCGAACAGTTTATTTTAGGGCTTGGCCACCCAAACTGTTTAACATACCTCCATGCCATAAATCCGAAAAATCCACTATACCCAACGACATAAGATAATGCGATTCCATAGATTCCCCAATCGCTAAGAATTGTAATCAGAATCCCACCAATGAGAAGTCCACAATTAATCAACGCTCCGATTGACTGATATTTCAATTCCTCGTATGCTTGAAAAATTCCATTGATTAACTGCGTGAAAGTCATCAATATCATCTCGACCATATAGATGAGTGTCACAACAATGGTCATTTTTCCACAGCCTGATACAATGAGAAAAAACAATCCGAGAAAAAAAACAGCAAACGATAAAATCAGCTTTAAGGGAAGTGTCAGATTAATATATTCATCCAAGCGCTTTCTGTTTCGCGCCACTTCTCTTGTTACATAAGTTGTAATTCCCAAATCAATCAATAGAATTGCAATTCCAATGAATGAAGTGGAGAAAGAGATTATCCCATACTTTATCACTCCGAGATAATTAGCAATAACAATGGTCCAAAAAAACGCACAAATGCTGTTAATCATCTGCGCAACTGCCAACCAACTTATGTTTTTAAAAACTACTCTGATTTTTGACATTTTGCTGTTTCGTTCCTAACTCTCTCTATCAATAAGGGTTTTACATCACCTTTGAAATGTAAAACCCTCATAAATCTTAAACCTATTTTACAGTAACCTTAACTTTTTTGCTAAAGCCATTCTGTACGTAAACATAGATATGACATGTTCCCTTCGCTTTTCCTCGAATAACACCTTTCTTCGTTACAGTTGCAATCTTTTTATTATCGCTTTCGTATCGAACTGTCCTATGTTCTTTAATACGTATCTTTTTAGATGCAGATATTGCTTTGCCTTTCAATTTGATTTTTTTGCCTTTCGTCAGGGTTACTTTATTCTTGTTCACAGTAACCTTGTTAGCATTTCCATTCTTTCCGCCTAATGTAGCAATATGCGCCATCTTTGAAATGGAAAGAACCTTTCCTTTCTTGTTCAGTGCTATAACAACAAACTTATAATAAGTTCCCTTTTTCAGTTTTTTAAGTGTATACGCAGTCTTCTTCGTTTCTGCCAACTTCTTGCATTTTCTAGTACGTCCACACTTACTATAATAAACTACGTACTTCTTAGCACCTTTCAGCTTCTTCCATCGGATTTTAATGGATTTCTTCCCAACTTTTTTCTGTTTTAACTGAAGAACATGATATTTTGAACCCTTGACATCTTTCTCATTGTCAATCACTTGAGCCGTTGATGTTTCAACGTTCTTCTGTGTGGTAGGTTCTTCTGTAACAGGCGTTGTTGTATTTTCTTCCGTAGTTGGTTCAGTAGAAGATTCCTCTCCACCTGTAACTGTGAAATTGGCCTGAACCACATTACTTTTTGTATACCGAGCATCTTCAATAAACTGAGCCTGAACCGTATAATTGTCTGCCGACAAATTCTCCAATGGAATCTGCGCTAATCCTTCGACAGCCTCCACCGTTCTATTTTCACTAAAACTACCATTGTAATTGAATACTTCAATTGCAATATTACCATTGATTAATTTGCCTCTCTTATCAGCTGCATCAATATTAACCAAAACAACATCTTCTTCCGGAATGTTTTCTGCCGTAATATTCAGTTCCGGTTTTGCTTTAACAATTGTTAAAGCATTTGAAACACTTGCATTGTGATTATATTTATTTCCTGAATAATCAACATCTAAGAAATAATTACCCACAGGTAACTCCGATATTTCAACATATGCCCTTCCATCAATTGGACGTACACTCTGCTGAAATACTGTATCATTTGTAGTCACGTTTTTAATGTTCACTGCAACACTGGCATTCCCATCGACATCATACATATAACCACCATAACTAACGTTTAGATTCGTTAAGTTGATCCCTATTGTTTGATTTTCTCCATACTCCAGACATTCTTTTGCATCAACAGCTAACCCTTTAAATATTTTCCGAATAATCTGCACCGGAAATTCTATGCTTGCCGAATTATAATTGTCATCCCCATCATATATAATTGATGCATTATAAATTCCCTCTGGGAAACCAATAGCAGAAATCTCAGCCTTTCCATCCTTAATTCCAGGAGTACATATAACATCGCCCCCCATTTTAAATGTGAAGTTTCCGGTAGCATTTTCAGCAGTGGTTGCTATTATATTGAAACCATCTTCTTCTGTACCCAAACATCCATCCGGCTGATCAATAATGATTGTAGTATTGCCTTTATTAACAGTAAGATTTGTTACAAAATCACTACCCCAATGTAAATCATCTCCGAGATAAACAGCACGAATAAAATGGTCTCCAATAGAAAGTCCTTCGATTTCAACATGACTAACTCCATCGACCAACTCTCCTTCATAGGATTCTTCCATAGTACCATTATAAACCTTATGCCGCTCTTCATCATAGTAAAAATTGTCATCGTTATAAACTTCTATAGTGACGTTCCCGGTCACATTTTCTGAGTTCACAGTAACATTAATCACTCCCGGCTCACCATAATAAAAATCCTCCATCTCCAGTGCGATATTTGTTTGATATTTCTCAATTTCCAAAAATGAAAAACTCTGTGACGGAGCATGGCTCTCATCCCCTGCGTAAGTAGCTATCGCACAATAGTTTCCTCCTGATACTCTCGGAACCGTGACATTTCCTTTTCCATCTGTCAGTGGCACATTGTACCGTTCTATCAAACTATCGATTCCCATCTCTTCATAACTGAGGTTCCCCTCATACAATGAAATTGTTGGTATTTCATTGTACATTACGTTTGCAAGTGCTTCTTCCGCTAACATTTCTATTGTTTCTTCAAATAATACACTATCTTTTATAGAATAGATTTCCATATCGACACTGCCGGTCATATTACGATCATCCATTGTAATATTCAACACAACATCATCACCGGAGAAAAAGCTAGAATCGTGTTCCACAGAAAGAAATGTTGGTATTCTATGGTCTGTTACATTGCAGTAAAGAAAATCATCAGGATAATGATATTCAGAAACATTAGAAATTCCCATTGGGACGGGAGCTAAAACGCGATTCTTTGATACGCTTTGAATTTCTTTTTTAGGGAGTTCAACAGTTTGAACTGTGTAATTTCCTTTAACCTGTTCGCCGTCGCCATCAAAGAATACACAATTCTTTAAAAAGATATCCACGGATTCGCTTTCTTCATTTACAATACATGGATTCGCGTAATTTACAAACGGAATGTTTTCAAATGTAATTTGACCTTCTCCATATACGTGAATTCCATAGTTGGTGTAATCCATACTAATGATATCTTTTCCATCTGCTGAATACACTCTTACATTCTGCCCTTTTTTCAACGTCACTTCGATATCCGACGTTGCCACAATCGGCTCATCTTCGTCAAGGTATATTTCCGTCTCTCCGCTTTCCAAAGCTTCCTTCAACTGTTCCCAGGTAGAAATCCCCTCTGTCGTGGCATAAGTATTTACCGGAAATATTGATAATACCAATGCGAAGGTTAATATGTAAGACAGCATAACCGAAATCGTCTTTTTCATTTTTTCACCTCCAAAAAATCTATAAATCACTTTGTTTTCTATTAAATCTCATACATACGTCTATTGTAACGCGAAGGATAGCTAACCGTCAATAAAAAACACTTCCCTTTCGAGAAGTGTTTTCCTTTTTACAAGAATAATTTCGTATCATATGTATTTGGGAACAGAAAAATATTTCCTCCAATCAGTTTATCTTTTAGCATAGCCACTGTTTCCCTACTGATTTCATCATGTTTTTCCAAATTTCTGTAAAAGGTATTCGCAATAAAATCCACCAATTGAATCATGGAATGTTGTTTGGAATCCACATATTCTACATTAAAATGGTCACATAACGGATGGTACACAGTAAATTGCTGTTCCAAATAATCATCTAAGGTATACCGGGTATCTGTTGCAATATTTTGCTCATCAATCATCAAATTCATCGCATTAACATTCACTGCATAAGCACTTTTATTACGAAAATAATTGTCTAAAAATAACTGAAGAACATAGTTAAAGGTTCTGGCATGATTTCTAATAAATTCATCCGTAGTATGATCATTATTAATCACAATAATTCCCAGTTCAAAATCCTCACCACAATTTCTTAGTATCCTGTCATAAATCGGTTTTTTTCGATTTTCGGAGACTTCAGAACCTTTAATTTCATTACTTTTATCCATTAGATGCTGAAATTTAGGCTTCTTTAACAAAGAGGCAATTCCTTTACGAAACTGTCTCTTTATTTTCGTAGAATCTTTGGTAAATAACATTGCCATTACAAAATATTGATTTTGGGATACTTTTGTTTTGGTAATGCTTCCCGATTCATCAATAAAAACATTCACATCTGTTTTATTCTGTGCTTCCTGCATTCTGCCCCCTTAAGTATGTCTCATCCGATTCGCTTATTTCTTGAAGAATTTTTTCTTTTGTTTTTCCTGTGGTTCATCAGAGAATTCCTTTAAAGTATTTCCTGAAATCTCATCAAATTTTCTGAGCAATTCTTTTTGCTCGCTGTTTAGGTGCGTTGGCACCTGAACTACCAATGTGGTGTACTGATTTCCCAATGCCTGCATGTTATGCACATGTGGCATTCCCTTGCCTTTCAGTCTAACACGGGTTCCTGTTTGTGTTCCCGGCTTGATAGTCGTTTTCACATCACCATAAACAGTATTCACACGGACATCTCCACCTAAAGCAGCCTGCGCGAAAGAAATGTATGTTGTATTGTAAATATCCATTCCTTCACGCTTGAATTCTCTGCTTGGAATAACACGGACATCCACTAATAAATCTCCACGTGGTCCACCGTTCTTTCCCGGTTCCCCTTCTCCGTTCACACGAATTCTGTTCATATCATCAATTCCTGCAGGAATATCTACCGGAATAGTCTTTCGAATCTGCTTATATCCCGCACCGTAACAATCGGTACATTTCTCTTTGACAATCTTTCCTTCTCCGTGACAGTTTGGACAAGTATCTACAGACTGCATCATTCCAAATAAAGTCTGACGCTTTGTTACATACTGTCCGGTACCATTACACTGCGTACAGGTTTCCGGTGATGTTCCCGGTTTTGCTCCGGTACCGTTACAAGTCTTACAGGTATCCTTAAAGTTTATAGAGACATTTTTCTGACATCCTGTAACAGATTCTTCAAAAGTAATGGTAACACCCACACGAACATCAGAACCACGCATTGGTCCATTATTGTTTCGTCTGCTTCTTCCTCCACCGAAGATATCGCCGAAGATATCACCAAAACCACCACCGAAAATATCACCAAAGTCAAAGCTGCTGAAATCAAAGCCACCGGCACCGCCTGCACCGCCTTCAAAGGCAGCATGACCAAATTGATCGTACTGGCGTCTCTTTTCTGCGTCACTTAACACAGCATACGCTTCGGATGCTTCTTTAAATTTTGCAGCGGCTTCTTCTCCCGGGTTTGCATCCGGGTGATACTTCTTCGCCAACTGTCTATATGCTTTTTTAATTGTAGCGTCATCTGCGTTTCGATCAACACCTAACACTTCATAATAATCTCTTTTATCTGCCATTTTTCTATCCTTTTTCATCCTGACCCCTGTACGGGGCTCTTTTCCTTTATTGCAGGAACACCCGTCAGACAAAAATCCGACGGGGTCCCTTTTTTATTATTCATTGTTCCCTGCATAACAGGGTTCTATCTGTTTTATACTTCTGTGAATTCTCCATCCACTACATCATCATCAGGATTTGTATTTCCACCTGTGAATCCGCTCATATCAGGACCTGCACCCTGAGCGCCTGCTGCGCCCTGAGCCTGCTGATACATCTGAGCAAATAACTGCTGTGCAGAGTTCATTAATTTTTCTTTTCCAGCTTTTAACTCTTCTACCTGTGCGTCTGTAATTTCAGCACCTTCTGCACAACCTGCAATGGTAGCTTTTAAAGCATCAATGTCAGCCTGAACCGCCTGCTTGTCAGCATCAGAAAGTTTATCGCCTGCTTCATTCATAGCCTGTTCTGTCTGGTTTACGATAGAATCAGCTTCGTTCTTAGCATCAATTGCTTCCTTACGCTTCTTGTCAGCTGCTTCATATTCTGCAGCTTCCTTAACAGCCTTATCGATATCTTCATCAGACATGTTTGATCCTGCTGTAATTGTAATGTGCTGTTCCTTACCTGTTCCTAAATCCTTAGCAGATACGTTTACGATACCGTTTGCATCAATATCAAAAGTAACTTCAATCTGTGGAACCCCTCTCTTTGCTGGTGGGATACCATCTAAACGGAACTGTCCAAGACTCTTATTGTCTCTTGCAAACTGTCTTTCACCCTGTACTACATTGATGTCAACAGCAGTCTGATTATCTGCTGCTGTTGAGAAAATCTGGCTTTTCTTTGTAGGGATTGTTGTATTTCTTTCAATTAATCTTGTTGCAATTCCACCCATTGTTTCAATAGATAATGAAAGTGGAGTTACATCAAGAAGAAGGATTTCTCCTGCACCTTCGTCACCTGCAAGCTTACCACCCTGAATAGAAGCACCAACGGCTACACATTCATCAGGGTTCATCTTCTTAGAAGGTTCATGTCCTGTAAGCTGTTTTACTTTATCCTGTACAGCAGGAATTCTTGTAGAACCACCTACTAATAATACCTTTGAAAGTTCTGAAGCAGTGATTCCTGCATCCTTTAATGCATTCTGAACAGGAATTGCTGTTCTTTCTACTAAATCTCTTGTTAATTCATCAAATTTAGCCTTTGTTAATGTCATATTTAAATGCTGTGGACCTTCTGCTGTAGCAGTGATGAACGGAATGCTGATTTCTACCTGTGTTGCTGTAGAAAGTTTCTTCTTTGCATCTTCTGCTTCTGCTTTTACTCGTTCCATTGCCATCTTATCGCTAGAAAGGTCAACACCTGTCTGAGCCTTAAAATCTGCAACCATGTAGTCCATGATCTTCTTATCAAAGTCATCACCACCCAATTTGTTATCACCGGATGTTGCTAATACTTCGATAACGCCATCACCGATTTCGATAACGGATACGTCGAATGTACCACCACCTAAATCGTATACCATAATTTTCTGTTCGCCTTCATTATCAAGACCATAAGCCAAAGCTGCTGCAGTTGGTTCGTTGATAATTCTCTTAACTTCCAAACCTGCAATCTTACCTGCGTCTTTTGTAGCCTGTCTCTGAGCATCGTTGAAGTAAGCAGGAACTGTGATAACAGCTTCTGTTACTTTTTCACCAAGATAAGCTTCGGCGTCAGCTTTTAATTTCTGAAGAATCATTGCTGAAATAGCCTGTGGTGTATAGGTCTTATCATCAATTGTTACTTTATAGTCTGTTCCCATATGTCTCTTGATGGAAGAAATTGTTCTGTCAGCATTTGTAACTGCCTGACGCTTTGCCAAATCTCCTACAAGTCTTTCTCCATCTTTCTTAAATCCAACAACGGATGGGGTTGTTCTTCCACCGTCTGCATTCGTGATAACAGTAGGTTCTCCACCTTCCATAACTGCTACACAAGAGTTTGTTGTTCCTAAATCAATACCAATAATCTTTCCCATGATTTATTCCTCCTATAATCAAATGATAATTCTTTTTAATTTATTTCAAACCGCTGGTTTTACCAATGCGATTATTTCTATTTTGTTACAACAGATACCATACTGTGGCGAATCACTGCACCTTTATAGGTGTATCCTTTCTGCAATTCCTGAGCAACGGTGTTTTCTTCCAGTTCCTCATTTTCCACCTGCATCACTGCATTGTGAAGTTCCGGATTAAATTCCTTTCCTTCTGCCTCAATAGCTTCCACACCAATATCAACCAATGTTTTCGCCATCTGCTTGTAAATCATATCCATTCCCTGTCCTACCGGTGAAGCCAAGTCTTCTTCCGATAAAGAAGCAAGACCACGTTCAAAGTTATCCACCACCGGAAGAAACTTTTCAATTACGTTTCTGGCTCCCATATCAAACATGGAACTTTTTTCTTTTTCACTTCTGTTTCTGAAATTCTGAAATTCTGCAAAAAGTCTTTGATACTTATCATTCAGTTCATCGAACTTTACATCTTTTGGATCTTTGGAATCAGCTGCTTCTTCCTCTCCCTGTTCTTCTTCAGAACATTCTACAGCTTCTTCTGTTGCAGATTCTTCATTTACTTCAGTTGTTTCTTCAGTCGCTTCTGTTTCTACTGTCTCTTCCGCGTCCTGCAAAACATCTTTTTCCATCTTGTTTTCCTTCATTTCTAAAACCTTTCACACATTGCCTAAGCAATGCTAATCTTTCTTTTTATAGTTATCACTGAGCTGTTCTTTCACAGTTCTCAATGTTTCTACCACTTTGTCATAGTCCATACGCTTCGGACCGATAATACCAATGGTTCCTTTAAAGCCGTCTTCCAATTCATACGTTGCAGTTACCACACTGCAGTCTTTCATGGATTGTACCGGGCTTTCGCTTCCGATATATACCTGAATACCGGTTTCTTCATCCCCTTCGTTTAACAATTCTGTTAACTGGGATTTTTCTTCCAAGGTTGTCAATAACTGACTGGCTCTTTCCTTGTCACTCAACTCCGGATATTTGAAAATGTTTGTAGCTCCGGAAGTATAAATCTTCAACTGCGACTCTGTTGCAATCGCCTCGGTTATTGCCTTTAACACATCATTGACTAAACCTTCTAACTCTCCCGCCTGAGAAGTCAATGCCGAGATTACTCCCAGATTAATCTCCTCTAATGCCAAGCCTGCCAATGCAGTATTCAGAGCAACATTCAATCGGACAATCATTTCCTGATTAATATCCTGCTCTACTTTCAAAATTTTGTTTACCACATGGTTCTTATCAGAAACAACAGTACACAGAAGTTGCTTTTCTTCTAACACGGAAAGCTGGATAAACTTGATTTTATTTCCCTGTGATTTTGGAGCAGAAACCATTGTAGCATAGTTGGTATTGTTTGCCAGTACTTTTGCCATATTCTGCAACAGGGTCTCCACCTTATCCACCTTCTCTAAAAGAAGGTCTTCCTTTTCTGTTACCCGTTTTTCTCTGTCATCCAGTTCTGACATCTTTTCTCTCAGCATGTTATCTACATAGAAACGATACCCTTTGTCTGTAGGAATACGACCAGCGGAAGTATGCGGCTGAACAATGTATCCCATTTCTTCCAAATCAGACATTTCATTTCGAATGGTGGCAGAACTTAAATTCAAATCGGTAAACTTGGAAATAGTTCTGGAGCCAACCGGTTCACCGGTTTCTAAGTAGTTCTTTATCACTGCATTTAGAATTTTTTCTTTTCTTTCATTCAGTTCCATAACTACCTCCTTACATTTTATTAGCACTCACTTTTTTCGAGTGCTAATCGTTGTGTAACCTTAATATAGCCCCCTTGGGATAAATTGTCAACAGTTATTTCTTTAATTTATGTGATTTTTTTCTAAGAAACGCGCCCAGTATAATTCTCTTTTCACTTTCAATGCGACATTTTTTCTTCCCTGTTGAAATTACTAATAGATATGTTATTCTAATAGATACCTAAAACAAACTATAAAAATGGAGTTTTTCTATGAACGCAACGATAATTAGAAAAAAATATTTTGGAGATAAGGCATTTTACGGGAAGGTTTTAATGATTGCCCTTCCAATTGTAATACAGACATTAATGACAAATCTGGTAGGTCTATTGGACAATGTTATGGTGGGAAGACTCGGCACCAATCAGATGACCGGTGTCTCTGTAGTGAACCAACTGTTCTTTGTATTTTATCTGTTGGTCTTTGGTGGAATGTCTGCAGCCGGAATTTTCAGTGCTCAATACTATGGCCAGGAAAACCATCAAGGGGTGCGAAATATTTTCCGCGTTAAGATCATATTTGGTTTCTTCACAATTCTCTTAGCATCTGTTATCTTTGTAGCATTTCATTCCTCTCTGATTCACGCTTTTTTACACGAAGGTAGTCAGTCCGGTAATATTGATGCAACATTCTCTTTTGCTAAAAGTTACCTGTTTATTATATTAGTTGGAATTCCTCCAATTGTGATTTCCAATGCGTATAGTACAACACTGAAAGAAGGTGGTGAAACCTTTATCCCAATGATTGCCAGCGTTTCATCTGTAATCATTGATTTAGTTTTTAACTACTTACTTATTTTTGGTAAGTTCGGCTTCCCTGAGCTTGGGGTCAGCGGTGCTGCTATAGCCACAGGCTTGTCCCGTTATGTGGAATTCATTATCGTTGTCCTATACACCCATACCCACAAGAAAATTTTTCCATTTATTCAGGGGGCTTACCGTAGTTTCATGGTTCCACTTTCTCTAGTTCGGAATATTCTGCTGAAGGGTTCCCCTATCCTGGTAAATGAGTTTTTATGGTCTCTGGGACTTACATTTCAAGCACAAGCTCTTTCCACCCGGGGACTTGCAGCAATTGGTGCCATCAACATTAATAATACGGTTAGCAACGTATTTAATATTGTGTTTGTAACAATGGGTACGACCATCGCCATTATCGTAGGACAATTATTAGGTTCCGGAAATTTGGAAGAAGCCCGGGATGCAGATAGAAAACTCAGCGTTCTATCAGTGTTGATTGCAATTACAACTTCTATTGTACTGGCAATCCTCGCACCTTTCTTTCCATACATTTACAACACCACTGATGAAATTCGCCACTTGGCATCCCTATTTATTTTGGTTTTTGCATTGGTCACTCCATTTAATGCATATACCAATGCAGCGTACTTTACCTTACGAAGTGGTGGAAAAACAATTGTCACCTTCCTATTTGATAGTTGTTTCATCTGGGTCGTTAATGTTCCTGTTTCTATGATTTTATGTCATTTTACAGGATTACCGATTATCACTGTTTTTTTGATTGTTAATGTATTAGAAGCGTGTAAAGCATTTGTTGGTGGTTACCTGGTTCATAAAGGAATATGGCTGAACACAATCGTAGAATAGCATAAAAACGGTGGTTTGATTCCTACTCTCGCTATCCGAAATAACGAAAGTAGGAAATCATAACCACCGCTTTATTTTATATAGAATTCCATCTCATGCCACTCTTCTCCGCCCCAACTGGAATCGGCAATTCCTAAATCCTTAAATCCCATTTTCTCATAAAAATGTGTCAACCGATGTAAGTTGGTCAGAACCAGTTTTTCTTTACCCATACGCTTCATTCGTGCCTTGTAACCATTCATCATTAATCCAGCTAATCCCCGACCTTCGTATTGTGGCAACACATCCACTCCACAAATCATCACATTTTTTCCACCCACATTATGTGTGGAAATATCAGTAAAAAACTCGTCTTTGAATTTATCTTCCATTGTACAAACACCATTAATGAACCCTGCAATTGTTTCATTTTTCACATCCACCAATAGTTGGAAAAACTCTGCAGCATTTTCTACTCTTTCTTTCATCTGTTTTGCAGAGCATGCTTCATTTGGCGGAAAACAAACCTGTTCTATATGAATCACCTTATCAATATCTTCCTTTGAAACACTTCTAAAACAAAAACGCTTTTCTAACACTCCTTCTTCTGAAACCGAAACGATGTCATTCTCACCAATCCCATTTTCATATAAATACGAATCATCCTGATTCTTCCATTTTTCACTGCCATGGCTTCCTTCCAGTAATACTGCCACTTGCGTTTTTTGATTTTCCGGTGTTCCTTCGCAACCATAATCCGCTTCTGTAATGGTTTTGATTCTATAATATTTCATTCTATCTCCTTCTTTCTGTTCCATTATTTTACCGGTTCAATTTTCACTGTCATTTCCGTCAATTCTTCATTAGGAATCAACATAATTTTATAGTCTTTGAAGGTCATCTCCTGAAGATATTCTCCCATGCCTGCTCCAATCACAACATTCTTATAAGCCTCGGAAAGTTCCGGAAGTTCCATCTGAATAAAGCTTCTACAAAAAGACATCGGATAGGTAGTATCTCCTAACACCTTCTTATAATGGGCTGATACATATCCTAATTCTCTTTTCCCATCTTTTCCGGTTTCAAACGTATAAGTAACGCGATCCTCTTCTGTCACTGCGTCTTCATTAAGTGCAATGTCATTTAACAAATGATATGTTGCACTATCCCTGTAATCAGCCAAATAGTCCGTTAATGTTCCTTCTGTGGCAGGAGCCTCTGTTTCCTGTTCCTCTGTCGACATTTCAACCGTCGTTTCTTTTTCTACTGCCTTTGTCACCTTATTCTCTGTTTCAGCATTTCCACATGCTGTGAAAAGCATTGCTGCTCCAATTACACTTATAATCACTCTTTTTCTCATACTAATTCTCCTCTATCCTCTTCTTTTCTTCCATAAAATACTGGCAGCTAAAGCAGCCGTTGTAGTTACCACCACGCTGCCAACCTGAACAGCCTTAGCTATTTTTTCTTCTTTTCTGTGAGCAGCTCTATTTAAACTTTTTCTTTTATATTGTTTTCGACTCATTTTCCAGCACCTCCAATAACTGACTTCCATCCACTTCAATTAGAACGGTTTCATCATTTGTATTCTCTAACACTTCCTTCTCCTCAAGTTCCAGATATTCCACCGGTGCATTAAAGAACATATCCTCCGTTTCTTCCTTCTGATGAATTAATCGAATGGATTTTACATTATCAAAATCAATTCCTTTCATAAACCGCTTACTTTCCAATGCCACCTGGCGTGCGGCTTCTTCTTCTCCGCTGTAAACATAAGAAGCTGTAATCAGTTTTGTTGCTTCTAAATAAAGATGATAGTAGTCCTGAATTTCTTCCACCTCATCATCTTTTCCACCAAGATACTCAGAATCTCTCACCTGTTTTAAAAGCCGCTTCATTGGCTCCTTAGGCAGAGGTTCAAACTCCCGAACTCTTCGCTCCAAAGTCTTTCCAATCTGGTTCTTGGCTTCAATCATATCTCGCCTTCCCAGCCGAATCGCCTGCTTCTTTTCTTCTTCATCCTTCAGCGTCATGGCAAGTAAAATCTGTTCCCTGCCACTTTGCAGTTTTGCAATTCGGTCATCCATCTGACCGTGTTCAATCTGTTCCACCTGACGATATGTTTTCTCCACCGTATTGGCGATATAAGTCAATTCTCTTTGGGTATAAATATTATGATAGGTTGCAGCCACCTCCTGCATTGGCTTTCCTGCTAATTGCAAATCATCCTTCATCGGCATATTTCCCACAAACTTCTTTCGCCCATCTTCTGCCATTTCCATCAGGGTCGGAAAAATATTTCCCGTCTTGGAACTTTCATTGAAAAACAGTTCTCCAGCACCAAACCGGTCTTTTAAAAGTCCCGGGATTTCCACTACATATTTCTTTTCCGGATCAATTCTCGTAAGAATATCCCCCATTTCTATATACTGAACCAACTCTGCCATCAATCCAAAGGCTGTAGTATACTCCCGTTCATCAAATTCCGGTGTCACAGACGGAGCAACCTCTTTCGTGTTCCGAAGTACCAGTTCTGCTTTTTTCTTTGAGTCTACCCGCTTCTGATGTTTATGTAATTTCTGTTTTTTTCTTCGCATCAATTCTTTTTTATCGCCCATCTCTATTCCTTTTATAATACAATTCTTGAATAATCCTCATGAGGATTTACTTTTGCCAAACCCAGTTCCACAACGGTTGCTTCCATCGGAACGAACATTTTCTGCATCACCTGAAATGCTTCCGCCATCTGCTCAGGTGTCAGTGTTTTCCCCAATGTAATATGCGGCAACCATGAATGAGGCTGATAATATTTACTGATTCGTGTTTCTTCGATACCGGAAAAAGCATTATACACTTCTCCGGACAGTACTTCCAGATACTGGTTTAACACCGGTGTGGCATAAAACACATATGGGAGTAATTGTCCCATAGAAACAATCTTAATTTTTCCTGTCCAGATTTTCCCCTTTAGCATTTCAAATTCCGGAGCCAGCACCTCGATGTTTTTTGCTTCAATGGCGGAAATCGTCATATGTGGCGGAACCTTATTTTCCGTCATGAATGTATTTCCTGTTTCCTTTGCAATTGCCTTCATATAATTTTGCAGTTTCTTATTTGTTTCTTTATCAAAATACGCTGATACCAAATACATCCCGCTACCTCCCTGTCTTCTTTAATAACCGTTCATGCATGAGTACCATCATTACCAGAATCAAGAATAAATATACCGGTAACCATGCCACTCCAATCCGTTCTGTAATCATTCCAAACAACGGTGGCATCAAGCTGGTTCCCACATAGGCACTTGCCATCTGTACGCCAATAATCGCCTGTGACCGTTCCGCCCCAAAGCGAAACGGTGTGGAATGAATTACCGATGGATAAATCGGCGCACATCCCAAACCAACCATAATCAGTCCAATCAACGTAACAGTCTTTTCCAACGGAAGAAGCAACATCGCAATTCCCAAAAGAATCACTCCTTGTCCCAATCGAATCATCGCGGTATCCTTTAGCTTCAGTGTCATGAATCCGCTCACCGCTCTTCCTACGGTAATTCCTATAAAGAACATTCCCGCATATCTTGCAGCCACTTCCGCCGCAACGCCTTTATGAAGCACCATATAACTGCTGGCCCAAAGCATTGCTGTCTGTTCCAACGCACAGTAACAAAAGAACGTCACCATGACTTCTTTAACTCCCGGCAATTTCAAAATATGTTTCAGTGAAATCGGTGCTGTTCTTCCCACACGCTCCTGCGTTTGATTTCCCTTCCATAAAAACAATGTTGCTATCATAAGAAACGCCAGACCACACTGAGCAATCGCTACCACTTGATAACCGTTATTCCATGTTTTTCCGGAAGCCAATACATACCCCATAACGTAAGGACCGATAATCGTTCCGACCCCCCACATACAATGTAGCCAACTCATGTGCCTGCTGGCATAATGGGTTGCCACATAATTATTCAGTGCCGCATCCACACCTCCGGCTCCCAACCCATACGGAATTGCCCATAAGATTAACAACAAGAAATTATGGCTGATGGAAAACCCGAACAATGCTACTGCAGTCATCAGTACACTCATCGCAGTCACCATTCCGGTTCCCATTCTCCTTGTAATCCGGTCGCTCAACAGACTGGATACCACCGTTCCCACGGAAATAATCATAGAAAGAATCCCCGCATAAGAAACCGGAACTCCCATTTCCATATACATCGTCGGCCACGCACTTCCAAGCATCGAATCCGGCAGTCCCAGACTGATAAATGCTAAATATATAATAATCAGTAAAAAAATAGCTTTCCGATTCAAATAATTTCTCCCTCTATGCGCTGGCTTTCTTCCTGTTTCATCGCTATGTTCATTTTATCACTTTCAAAGGCTCTTTTCTATTGAATCTTTCATCAACCTCCTCCCTTTTTTCACCTATCTGAGCGTTTCCCGCTAATTAGGTGAAATTCCCCATAGATTCCTCAAAACTCCACCACGTATAAGAAAGAAAGCTTCATATAAAAAAGGAAGAGCCACTCTGTGACTCTTCCCCAAAGTATGATTGTCATCAGCGGTCAAAAATCAAAAGGATTTTCGCTGTATAACGACTATTAAATTATTCTCCGTAAACGCCGAATTCCCAAATAGAATATCCATATGGTAATGCACGTTCAACACCCTGCATTCTCACATATCTTGCATTTACTGAGTTGAATGTTACGGAATCTGTTCCACCGTCCTGATTTGTCAAGTTAGAAACGGTTGTCCAGTCACTTCCGTTTGTAGAAACCTGAATCTTATATGCTTTTCCGTAAGCTGCTTCCCAAAGGATTACAACTCTGTTGATGGAATAAGTCTGTCCAAGATCTACTGTCATCCAAGCATCATCTGTAAAGTTTGATGACCAACGTGTTCCGGACTGTCCATCGACTGCATTAGTTGCTGCCATTGCATCATTTTCTGATCCGGAAGCTGTTACTGTTTTATTGATTGCAACATTTGCTCCGTTTGTAGAACCGGAACCACTGCCGGATCCGTTACCTGCACCGTAAACTTCCATTTCCCAAATAGAATATCCATATGGTAATGCACGTTCAACACCCTGCATTCTTACGTATCTTGCATCTGTAGCACTGAATTCAATGGTATCTGTTCCACCATTCTGGTTTGTTAATGTTTTTACTGTTGTCCAGTTATTTCCGTTTGTAGAAACCTGAATCTTATAATCCTTACCATATGCAGCTTCCCAAGTTAAAACAACTTTGTTTACTGAGTAAGTCTGTCCAAGGTCTACATACATCCATGCATCATCTGCAAAGTTTGATGACCAACGTGTTCCAGAATTTCCGTCAACAGCATTTCCTGAAGCCATTGCTCCGTTTTCATCACCGGAAGAAACAGTTGTCTTATTCTTTGCAAGGTTTTCTGTTGTAGGAAGACCCGGGTCCGGATCCGGATCAGGATCCGGATTTCCACTGCCTCCGTTAATGGTATATGTTGCAGTTGCTTCGGAGGAAGGAATCATACCCTTACGATATGCAATAGCTTTTAATGTTGTTGTGTTGCTAATCTTTACAGTTGGTACGTAAAGTTTAGAGTTTGCGTTTGGTGTAGAACCATCTGTTGTGTAACGGATTTCAACACCCTTTGTTGCACTGCTGATGGAAATATTTTGTGTTCCTGAATAAGTTCCGGAAGCCTTGCTGAAGGTTGGTGTTGCAACAGTTGCTGCTTCATATACACCTACTTCCCAGAGAGAATATCCATATGCTAATGCACGTTTAACACCCTGCATTCTTACGTATCTACATGTTGTTGCATCGAAGACGATTTCTTCATCGCCACCCTTGCAGTTATTGTTTTCGTAAACAGTTGTCCAATTATTTCCGTTTGTGGAAACCTGAATCTTATATTCTTTCGCATAAGAAGCTTCCCAAGCGAGAGTTACTTTGTTAATTGTATAATTCTGACCTAAGTCAATTGTTGCATTTTCGTTGTCAGTGAATCCTGATGACCAACGTGTGGACTTATCATTATCTACTAACTTATCTCCGCCAACAGTTGCATTTTCTGCAGAAGATACTGTTACATTCTTTCCTAATGCAATATTTATATCCTTAGAAACATTGCTTCCGTCTACAGTAATTGTGCTGGATGCCATTGCTGATGTAATGTACTGATCTTTTACAGCGATTGCTTTAACAGTTGCTGTAGAAGAAACTGCAAATGTGCTTCCATCATATACCTGTGAAGATGTGTTTGGCATTGAACCATCTGTTGTGTAGTAGATTGTTGCTCCAGGAGTTGTTGATGATAATGTTACGTACTGTGTATCATCATATGTTCCTGAAGGAACTGAGATTTCCGGTGTTTCTGCCTGCTGAATATTAAAGTTTCTGTCTTTGTATACTTCAAAACTTACAAGTGCTTTTGCACCGATTGTTGCTGTACCCTTCTGAGTACCGTTTACATTAAATCCTACAACCTTTGTTTCGTTTGTTGGATTCCAAACAGTTGCTGTATATTTGTTTGTATTCTTGTTATAGTAAACTGCTGCTGAGCAATCTCCTGTTGCAACGATTTCTGTAGTCTTAACTCCTAATTCTTTCATTGCACTGATGAACCAGTATGTATTTGCTGTATCAGTTCTCTGAACCTTTGTATCGTTTGCAAGGAATTTCTGCATTGCACGGTTTGGATCTGTCTGTGAAAGGAATGGCCATGTGATATGCTGCCAACCTGTATCCTGATGTGGATATTCATTGACCATCTTATCAATTTCAGCCTGAGTCTTTCCTTCATTCTGTGCTGCCTGAATTGCTTTCGCCATTGCAACATCTGTATCATTTTCCAATCCTGCATAAATTTCTGCAGCTCTTGTCTGATTCATACCATAGTATGTTAAATATTCTGAAATTGGTAACCACTGGATTCCATATACGTAAAGTGGCTGTCCTCCGAAGAATGTTCCATAGAAGTTAATTCCACCGTATACCTGACCTACTACCTCATATGGCCATGCATCAATCCAGTTGTCTTTGTCATAATCGAACCAGTACTGTTCAACTGCTTCCATTTCGTTAGAGAATCCGAATACACCGGCATCACGATAAGTATCGTTTTCTGTAAGTACTCCCCAAAGATACATACTTACCCAGCTGAATAAGGATTCTGATGCAGATTCCTGGTTGTTTCCTGAATCATTATCTGCGTATCCACCTGCCCATGAATGTCCTTCATACATGTCATACGCTCTGAATCTGCAGTATTCACTATCATTATCTGATGGGTTTGCATAATCACGAATCATTAATTCAATCATGCCCTTGTAGTCGTTGTAGAACTGTTCATCATAGGTTGCAAGAACAGTTGCTGCAAACATGAAATATCCGTATGTGAAGTGGTGGTCGCAAATTGCTGCGTTGGCACCAAATTCACTCTGTTCGTAGAATAATGTTCCCCAGTTCTGATTGTAAATGAAATAGCTGATATCATTTGCTCCATCATATGTGAACCAGTTTACAAGAATCTTTTTAATTCTCTTTAAGAATACATCTCTCAGTTCTGTTTCACCTAACTGATCTGCCATTAATGCACCCATTCCCAAAGGATGAAGGTTCTTTCCTTCCCAGTATGCATCACCTGCAGGATTTAAGTTCTTTGTAGCATCTTCCAACTGACTTAAGTATCCAAGAATTGCTTCTCCATCGAAGTCTGATGTTCTAGGAAGTGCAAATGTTGGAAGAAGACCTGCAAAGTCTGAAACAGTGCTAAATGATTTTCCTTCAATTGTTTTCATATCACCACGTACTGATGTGTATGTGGTAAATGCATTGTTATCATCTGTAGAATGTTTCCACTGATGAGGTAACATACACATAAATGTGTTTCCTGTAAATCCACCTCTTTTTACATTTGTTGTTACTGCGTAATTAGAAGTAATTTTACCCTGAGCGTCATTGTAGTTATATGTTACAGAAGTGTTTGTAACAAATGCATAACCATGACGATAGAATGTTTCAATCTGGCCCTTGTTTTTCATTGTACCGACTGACATATATCCGTCATTTCCCGGGAAAGTGATTCTGATATTCTTTCCGATTTTCTTAAATTCAGTATTTGCCGGCACTGATAAACAGTAATAGCTCTTTGATGTATTTGTTCTGTTTTTATTATCACTATCTGTTACTTCAATTCCAATGTGGTCTGCTGTCACTGAAGAAAGATTGTTTGTCAAAATTTCGTTTCCGTTACCATCAAAAATTGATGTAATATTTGCTGATGTAATAGTCACTGCTCTGGTTGTTCCATATTCTGTGTAAATATATGGAGAACCTTTTACAAATGTACTTGTCATTGCCACATGATTGTCATCAGCTAACTGTGCTGTTACCGAGAAATCACTGTATCCGCTTACTTTATCACAAGCGGTTTCTGTTTCAAGGTTTTCAGGTAAAATATAAAAATCAATTTCTGTTTCGGTATTCACTGATACATTCACATCAGTTGGTCCCATATCAGGAAGCCATCCTTCTGTTGTAGTAAGGATTCCAAGTCCCTTTGTGGAATACTTTGTCTTAAATGGCAATGTACAAAGAGGATTACCAAACTTATTGATTAACATTGACTGCCACCAGTCATTACTTGCGATTGGTGCATTTACGTTATCTGTTTTGTAAATTGGTAATTTTGCTTTTTCATTGTACATAGAGTTTGCCAGATAGGTTCCCTTTCCATCTGAAACAACTCTTGACTGTGGAAGATTAGGAATACTGTGAGTTACCTTTTGGTCACCATTCTTATATTCGTAAACCTTCATTTCATATATACTAAATCCGCTACCACTTTCAACTCTTGTATATCCATACATTCTTACATAACGTGCATTTGCATAAAGTTCAACATTTGCTACATGGAATCCGGAACCTTTTGTTTCGCGGAATAATGTAGTCCAGTTGTTTCCGTCTGTAGATGTCTGAATGTCATATATTTTTCCTGCGTCAGATGCCCAATCAATTACAACCCGACCAATTTCATAATTTCTTCCAAGATCAACTGTTAACCACTGGTTATCTGCTTCTCCGGAAGTCCAAGATGTATTGTCCTTTCCATCTACTGCATTTGTAGCTAACACTCCGGTCTGATTGATTACACCATTTTCATCATACATCCACCAAATATCTCTCAGTGAAGATGCTGATACGTTTTTGCCCTGCGCAATATTTGTTCCATATTTTACCGGTCTCTTTGTTACTCCGTCTAAACCGTACACTTCAAATTCATAGAGAGAGTAACCATATGCCGGTAACTGTTTTTCTGTCATATACAATCTTACATATCTGGCATTCGCCTGAATATTCCGTTCTTCATTTCCTCCGTTGCAATTGTTATTTGCATCGATTGTTGTCCAGTTCTCTTCATCATTAGAAGTCTGAATCTGATACTTCTTTGCATAAGCCCCTTCCCAATAGAGTTTCACACCTGTAATCTGTGTTACTTTTCCTAAGTCAACGTAAATCCATTCCTCCTGATTCCCCCAGGCACTTTCCCAACGGGTTCCCAATGTGCCGTCGGCAACATATGCCGGATCGCTATTACCCACACTTGAGCTGGCGTATACTGCTCTTCCTTTTGAAATAACATAAGGCGAGTTGTCATCCGCTTTAACTGTGAGATTCTGTGTTGGAAGCATTCCAACAACCATAGCAGTTGCTAAAAACGCTGCGAACGTTTTCTTCGCTTTGGTAATCACGTTACCTTTTCTCATTTTTTTCTCCTCCATTTTTAACTGCTTAATACTCTGTTCATTACAAAACAGTCAAAAAACGTAAAACACGTTTTGCATGCATTTTGACTTATTTCACAATGAATTATCCGAACCGTTTTGCATCTCGGACAAAATGCAAGAACATAATAAGATTAGAGAGAAAAAATGTTTTTTGCAATATATCAACAATTTTGAAACGTTTTTCTTTATTTTTTTGTGCATTTTGTATAATACCACTGCATTTCAAAGGGGTCATAAAACAATTTTTAGTATATTTTTCTGTTTTTTTATTTTTCTTCACAGCCTTGGAACGTTTTTATTGACATAAAAGTGTTTTTATTTGATTTCTTCATTTTTTAAACTTTAGCACTTTAGCTCAACATATTGATATTTTTTTCTTCTTTTTTCATTTTTTATCCCCTAAAAAACAAAAAAAGAGGGCATCTTCAAAAAAGATTTTCCTCTTTTAATCTTTCACAAGTTTTGGAATAAAAATCCTTTTTGATTCGCCCCTCTTCTTTCCTATTTTCTAAAGTCCGGAAGTAAAGATTGCTCTCACTCGCGATACTTCCTGATCTGTTGCTTTTTCGGCCGGAATATAATAATTTTTCATTCTGGCAATCTCATATAATTCTTCCTGTGATGTTTCACAACTGTTTCTAAAATTCTTTAATGTCTGTTTTAACTGCTTATTATCTGTCTGAGGAATCATTTCTCCAAACTTTCCCAATTCCGCATTAATGGATTCTAACGAATCTGTTACCATATATTTTTCCTGCATAATGCTCCCCTTTCTATCCTAAAAATCTCATCAGCTCATTCTTATTGTCTACCGCTGATTGAGCTGCCTTATTAAAGAACTGCTGTAAGTTTTTATCTACTGCCTTTTCGGCATACTCAGTCATTTTGTCATGGCTTGTTTCATAGCCGGTGATCAAATGTCTGATATTCTGCAATTCCAATTCTGTTAAATCTGTCATAACAAACCTCCTATTTTTTTACTACAGAAACAGTATTGCCGAATTTTTATTTTTTATTCATTTTTCGTATAAAAAGAAAGTGCCCACCATTCAGTATCAAACTGTTTGGTGAGCACTCGCCCCTTTTGATTATTTATTATAATTTTCTGTTTACCACTTCAAATCAATAGTCCATCTGGATGCATTTCCGCATTCTACCAGTGTACTCTGATCTGCTACGTCGTCATAGCAGAATCCATATGCTCTGCTTCCAACGGAATGTCTGTGGAAGAACGCTGCATATTCGTTATAGATTTCTCCACTCTTATAGAATGTAGATGGTTTGCCCCACTTTTCAGGTTCCATTGCAATACCTCTGGTGAAGGCTGCACAAAGCTGTGCTTCAATTGCTAATTCCTTACTACTTTCATATGCCTTGTATAAATTTTCAGGACTAATTCGATTGAATGCGCCTCTACCTTCCAATACATCCTGAGTCGTTGGCTTATCAATGTAAAAGACACCTTTATCATTGGTAAAAATCATTCTGTTTCCGGATACACGTCCGGTGAAATCGCCGGCTTCGGAACTGATTGACAAATCATGACTTGAATAATAATTCCAGAAACGATTGATATAATCATCATAATAATTTCCATACTGCTTTCCTTCACCGAAAGTCAGTTTAGCCGGACACATAATTCGTTCTTCTGTAATTAATGTACGGAATTTATCAGAAACTTCATTATAGTATGCACTAAAGATTTCTGCTCTTGTTCCAACGTCTCCCACACATCTGTCATATCCGCCGTACTCATCTGTCAATCTTGTTACCATTGGGAAACTGAAGAAGTCTACACGGGTTGTATTTCCGTGGAATGTAATTCCACCGTTTACTGCTTCTGTTGTAAATTCGATGTATTCAAATAATGTATGATAGTTTGCATCTCCCGGGTTATTAGTATCCGGACCTGCATATTCAATATTTCCTTCTGAACCATTAAAGGTAATATAAACAGGTTCGCCATAACTGATATACATTCTTCCTGATTCTACAGCCGGAAGATGAACAGATTTGTTATCAGCTAAGTTATGAACAATTTTTTGTGAATAGCTTCTGCTTCCAATCATTCCATCATTATCTGAAAGATGTGCTTCAATCAGGTTTCCATTTGCATCAACATATGCAGTCTTATGTGTTACAGGATTTCTTCCAACAACTATCCAATAAATCTGATCATTTCTGTACTGTCCACCTGTTTTATTATTTAACTGAAGAATAATTTTTCCGTCCTGTTTCTGAATACTTTCATCAATTACCGGCTTATTTTCTTCAGCAATTTCTGTTGTTTCTTCCGGTGCTGTTCCGTTTACGATTATTTCCATGCTAACACGATTTGATTCAGTATTTGCCTGTGGATTTACGTGCGCAACAGAAACCACGTGCTTTCCTGCTACCTGAACCGGAATTGAGTATCTTGCTGCTGTAACTTTTGTTTTCTTACGAACACCGTCCACATAAACGTTATAGCAGTTTGGTTCAGCTGCTCCCCAAACAACACTGATAATTCCCGCATCCGGATTTTCAACGACCATACCGAATGGTTCGGCAATGGATGAATCGGTTGTGAAATTAATTGTTGTCTGTGGCTGTGTCGGCTGCTGAGTTGGCTGCTGTGTCGGCTGCTGAGTTGGCTGCTGTGTTGGTGCCTGTGTTGTAGGCTGTGTTGAACCACTTCCCTTTGCATTGTATACACGAAGAACTGCCTTCACCTGATTTGCATTGTTATAAACAATGACTGTATTATCTTTTTCTGTTAAATCATTTACATTAATAAATAGTCCGGCTCCTTCAACTTTTCCTGTTGATGTCTGTCCATTTACTGTAACATTCTTAATATCTGCATCATTAAAGATGTTATGGATTGCAACAATTCCCTGGAAGTTCTGAATGTTATTTGGTCTAACTTCCCCTTGTGTAACAACCACTTTATAAGTATTTGCTAACGCTCC
>JAEEGL015169203.1_pt1 | contig 118510 bp, 105 predicted proteins | sample 9134231 | NCBI WGS metagenome assembly JAEEGL01 (sample SAMN16246548, study PRJNA631951) | gut metagenome | biome: gut microbiome; feature: rumen; material: fiber-attached | host: Bos | place: Iran: Karaj | collected 2018-10
CACCATTTGAAAACCCTATGCGAAGGCATGGGGTTTTTTATTGGAGCTGCAGGCGAGCAAATAACGCCAAGTGGCCAGGGTCGCAAGGCGGGTCCTGTCAGGTCCACCATTTGAAAACCCTATGCGAAAGCATGGGGTTTTTTATTGGAGCTGCAGGCGCGTGAACAACGCCAAGTGGCCAGGGTCGCAAGGCGGGTCCTGTCAGGTCCACCATTTGAAAACCCTATGCGAAAGCATGGGGTTTTTTATTGGAACAGCGAGTGCGCAAATAACGCCAAAGGGAAATATTTGGTTATTCTTTGTATAAACTGCGCAGGAGTTTGATTTCTGCGGCATAGCCGTCTAATTCATTTGGAGTTTCCAAGCAGAAAGGTAAGTGTTTTAGGGCCGGATGATTGATGACGTTTTCCAAGAGTTTGGTGCCCAAGGTCCCTTCCCCGATTTTGGCGTGACGGTCTTTGTGGGCCCCCTGTGGGTTCAAACTATCGTTTAAGTGAATAGCTTTGAGGTTTTTTAAACCGATTTGTTTATCAAATTCCGTCAACGTATCATCCAAACGGGCAATGGAGTAGCCTGCGTCGCTGATATGGCAAGTGTCTAAACAAACCCCCATCAAACGGTTGAGTTTTACTCCGTCTAAAATGCGTTTAAGTTCATCAAAAGTACGGCCGATTTCGCTTCCTTTGCCGGACATTGTTTCCAACAAAACGGTGGTATGCTGGTGTGGTTCTAAAATTTTGTTTAACGTGTCGGTAATCAATTGTATGCCGGTATCCACCCCTTGCCCTACGTGAGACCCGGGATGAAAGTTGTAGAGGTTGCCGGGTACATATTCCATACGTTTTAAGTCGTCGGCAAAGGTTTGCAGGGCAAAATCACGTGTTTTATTATCAGCGGAGGCCGGGTTGAGTGTGTAGGGGGCATGGGCAATAATAGGGGCAAAATGATAGGTGGCCATTAGCTCGCAGAGAAGTTTGGCATCTTGTGGATCAATATCTTTGGCTTGGCTTCCCCGGGGATTACGTGTAAAAAATTGGAACGTGTCCGCTCCAATAGAAAGAGCAGTTTTCCCCATGGCTTCAAAGCCTTTAGCATTGGACAAATGGCAACCGATATGTAACATATTATTTGCCTGCGTATTTTTGGATATCCAGTATTAACTGTTTGACATCCTCTTCCCGTGTCGCCCAACTGGTACAAATGCGTACCAATGTTTCGTTTTTGCTTATATTTTGTGTGTGGGCAAAAATATAGTTTTCTTCCAATTTTGCCAGGATACGGTTAGGGAAAATAACAAATTGTTGATTAGTGGAAGAATTATATCCTAAACGAAAGCCGGCCTCTTCGCAGGCCTGGCGAATGCGTAAGGCTTGTTGATTGGCATGTTTGGCCAGTTCAAAGTAAAGATTGTTTTCAAACAATGCCACAAATTGAAGGCCCAATACGCGTCCCTTTGCCAAGATGGCCCCTTTTTGTTTCATAAAATAACGGAAATCTTTTTTGAGTTTGGCATTAGGGATGACGACTGCTTCTCCCAACAAGGCGCCCAGTTTAGTACCGCCAATATAAAAAATATCGGCCACGGCAGCAATATCAGGCAAGGAAACGTTGTTGCCGGAGGCTTCCAATCCATACCCCAAACGTGCACCGTCTATAAACAAAAACAAATTGTTTTCATCACATACCCGGCGAATGGCAGAGAGTTCCTCTTTGCTATAGAGTGTGCCGTATTCGGTAGGGAAAGATAAATACACCAATTTAGGTTGGGGAGAAAATTCAGGATTGTCTTCGGCCCAATGTTCTTTGCATACGCGAGAAATTTGCTCTGCCGTAATTTTCCCCTCTGTGGAAGGCAAGGAAAAAATACGATGGCCGGTAGCCTCTATAGCACCGGTTTCATGAACGTTAATGTGGCCTGTATCAGCCGAAATAACGCACTGATAAGGGCGTAGGCAAGCAGCAATGACAGTTAAATTGGTTTGAGTGCCGCCGCAAAGGAAATGCACATCTGCTTGAGGGGTGTGGCAGGCATCCTGAATTAATTTGACGGCCTGGCGGCAATAAGGATCATTCCCGTATCCGGGGGTTTGTTCCAGATTGGTTTGGGCCAATTTATTTAGTATGGAAGGATGTGCCCCTTCCGAATAATCGCAATTAAATAAAATCATATCTGCCTCGTATATGGCTAGTTTGTTTTTATATTCTACTTTTTTCCTTTCTCTCTGTCATACTAAAATAAAGAAGGAGTGGTAGGGGTATTATTTGTGTTTTGAGCAAGCAACGTATCGCTGGCCTCTTCCAATTCCGGCAAATTTTTGGCAGATTTAATACGGTGTTGTTCTATTTTTTTGGCAGTAGTTAAAATACTTTGCGGGCCGGTTAACGATTTTTGTGCCTCTTGATATGCTTTTTCCAAATTAATAATTTTAGAATGCATGTCATTCATTCGTTCTACGAAGCGTGCGACGCGTTCGTGCATGTCTTGCCCGGCTTTAAAAATGACGTTTACGGTCTTCATACTATGTTCCTGTTGCCATAGTTGGTTGACTAACTGTAAGATAGCCAATAAATTAGAAGCCGTTACTAAAGCAATATGTTTTTCCCGTGCGAATTGGTTTAAGTTGGGGTTTCCCTGTAGAGCAGCAAAATAGGCATGTTCCACCGGAATGAACATCAATGTAAAGTCTAATCGTTCGTTTTTGAGCAGCTTGGGATAGTCTTTTTGGGAGAGTTCTTTAATGTGTTCTTCCACGCTGCGCACATGCTCTTTTAAAAATTTTTGTTTTTCTTCTCCTTCCGGCGCATTGGCCCATTGTGTGTAACTGTTGAGGGACATTTTAGAGTCAATGATAATATCTCTCTTTTGCGGTAAATGAATGATAAAGTCCGGCTGTAGCCGTTCGCCTTCTTCCGTTTTGAGAGAAACCTGCTTTTCCCACTCTTCACCTTCCCGTAAGCCGGCAGAGCGGAGAACGTCTTCTAAAATAATTTCACCCCAGGTTCCTTGAGTTTTAGGTGTTTTAAGTGCGGTGGTCAATTCTACGGTTTTCTGTTGCAGTTCTTCACTTACGGTAAAAGATTTTTCCAGTGCAGTAGATAACGAGCTATGTTGGGCGGCGCTTTCGGTACGCAAAGTTCCCATTTCCTTGGAGAAACGGTCCATTGTTTCTTTAAGCGGGGCGTATAAGTCGGCATTTTTTGCCACTAATTCTTCTTTTTGTATTTTTAGTGATTCGGTAGCCAGTTGCTTAAAAGAATCTTTCGCCTGTTCTTGCAATGCGTTAAAAAATTCTTTTTGCTCGTCTTGCTTTTGATCCAGTGCGCGGGAGCGTTCCTCAAAGCGAATTTTTTCCAATACGGTTTGTTGTAATTGACCAGCCAGTTGTTTGTTTTTCCAAATCAGGCCCGCACATGCCACCAATGCTATTACAAAACAAATTACAAAAAATGTAGTCATAAAAGCTCCTTTCTCTTATCATAACAAATCTGTGCTTGCTGATAAAGACGGAGACCTAATAATGTCTAGGCCCTTTTTCCGGGGATTTCTGGGCCTTAAGGCCCTGGCTCGGGCCGAGGAGGTTTTTCTACACTGTAAGTACATAACGAAAAAGAGGTATAGAGATGAAAAAGAAAACAATTCTGGCAGGTTTGATGGTTTGTCTTACTTTGCCGTCGGCAGCCCAAAGGCTTACAATAGGATGGAGAACAGTCGCTCCTTCCTTGGAAAGCAGGGTAGCGGAAGAAGGAATAGCAACAGCTGTTGTGGAAAGTGCGACGGAAGCGGCTGAGCGTGCACTTGTAGCAAATACGGCGCAATTAAAGACCCAAGCTGAAAGCGCACAGATGATGAAAACTCTCCTTTCCAATCCACCGCAATGGGCAGCGGTGCGAGTGCCGATCTCTCTTGCCAATCCCGCTGTTCCCCGAACATCAGCAATTATTAAGAGCGCGCCGATTGGTTTTACAAATCCTATAACAGTTGATGCCATAAAAAGAATAGCCAGTGCGGGGTTTGTCCCGTTAAAGAGAAAAGAGGCACTTCTCCAAGCGGGGGAAATTCCTTTGTCTCCCAGCGGCATTGATGTTTTGCTTGATGAAAAAACATATCATAAATACAGAAGAGCTCATCTCTCATTATTTGGTATGTTATTCCGTAGAGGAAAAAAGGAAATTCGTCAGCAAGATTATGAGAATTACGTAAATATTGTGAAAGAATTTAATGAATTTGCCGCAGATTTAGAAAAGTTCCAAGCGCAGCAGACTCAGAGAATTGAAAATGGCGAAGCTTGGCCTTCCCTGTGGGAAGTGGATTCCTTCCAAGAAAGATTTGATAAAGTAGCGCAACAAATTGAGAATGAATCGCAAAATTTTATAGGGGTATTGCCACCTGATTTTTTGCAAAAATCCCAATATTTGCAACGGGCACAGTATTATTTGACTACCTTGCGCGGAGGAGAAGTGCCGGAAAAATTGCCGGCACCGATTATACCGCTTCGCCGCATAAAGGTGGCTAATTTTTACTTGACAGGAGATCATCTTTTAATGGATCCATTTGCCCCTTCGCAAGCTCCCAAGAATTTGCGCATCGCCGTTGTGCACGAAAAGAAAAAAATTCATGACATAATAAAAGGCGGTGCCAGCAGTGAGAAGGCTGTCGGCTGGACGGTGGACAGTTTTGCTACGCCGGAGCAATTTTTGGAACAAAAAGATTATTTCCTCTATGATGTGGTATTTGGGGATTTTGATCCGTACGGGAATTCCAATTCTTACCTATTGGAGAAATTGGTTGAAAAAGGGCAGGGCGGTATAGTTATATTGTCTGTCTGCGATAGAAATCCCGATCGTTGGAGCTCCCCAGATATGGAGGAAAGTCACCGCGACTGGGTAGCCTTTGCCAAGGTTAGCATGCAGTTGGGTATTGATGGCAATTTAGGTGTCTTCTTCCCGGAAGAAAATCTTACCCCCAAGAGGGTGTTCCGTAAAATCAGAGATGCTTATGCTGCCAAAGGCGGCATGTGGGGATGGACATCCGAAAAGGATCTATACGGAGGAAAATACTACGGACGTCTTTAACCTAAGTTTTAACGGTAGTTTGTAACGTAAAACCCCTTGCATTGGCAAGGGGTTTTTGTTTGTAATAATTGCCCAGTACAGGGATCGAACCTGTGGCCTTTCCCATGTCAAGGGAACGCGCTACCGCTGCGCCAACTGGGCTTAAATCGAATCCTAACTATTCTAATTGTTACCAGTTTGGCGCGTTCCCTAGGGAACGGACTTTATGTTACAAGCGCTGCGCCAACTGGGCTTAAATCTACTTTTATTATACCATATTTGATTTAGGAGAGGGAAAACCCCCATTGGGGCTCATCTAAATTTGCTAGAATGAACATGCCGTCTTGTTTCTTGCATAATTCACTTTTTATATGAAAAAAATTGGGATTTTAACTTTTCAACAAGCCGATAATTATGGGGCAATCTTACAAGCGTATGCCTTGAAACAGGTATTATTGGGCTTAAAACATCAAGTAGATATTATTAATTATGATTGTGAAGCAATCAAAAAAACCTATCAATTGTTTTTTCCGTTATCATTTCGTCCTATTGAATTATTAGACAAATTAATAAAGTTTCCTTTACGGTATGCCAACAAATATCAATTTGAACGCTTTAGAAAGAAATATTTAGGCAATATGCCCTTGATAAAGGCGGATAAATTGGCGCTACTGAATGATCAATATGATTTGTTTATTGCGGGGAGTGACCAAATTTTTAATTTACGCCTTACTCAATTTGATAATACATTTTTTTTACCATTTGCAGATATAAAAAAAAGTTTTTCTTATGCGGCTAGTTTTGGAATATCTTTTGATAAGTTAAACGATCAAGAGAAAGTATTTATTCGAAACAATTTGAGGCATTTTCAACGTATTTCAGTTAGAGAAGCCCAAGGGGTAGAGATTGTAGAGAGACTTGCTAAAAAGGTAGCCTTATCACATTTGGACCCAACGCTTTTGTTAAAAAAAGAACATTGGAAACGTTTTCAAACTTCTCCTTCACAAAAGCCATACATTTTGCTATATCTTATGCATCAAGATATTTCTTTAATTAATTTTGCACGGAATCTATCGCAAAGAACAGGGTATAAGATAAAATATATTCCTTGTGAAGTAAAGATTAGAGGATTACGTGGAACGAAAAAAATTATGCCGTCTATTTCCCAATGGGTGTCTCTATTTCTCAATGCTCAGTATGTAGTAACTAATTCATTTCACGGTTTAGCGTTTTCTATTAACTTTAATAAACCATTTTTTGTTGGTAGACTACCAGAAGAGGCGGCAACAAACTCACGCTTAGAAAATTTAATGGGGTTAATAGATCAATCAAATCGTTTTTATACCAATTTTATTGACAATAGAGATAAACCAATTCCTTGGAAAAGAATCAATTCTATATTAGACCGAGAGCGACAAAAGGCTTTCACGTATTTAAAAGAGATTACCCAATGAAAGGAAGAACGGAACTGTTTTTACATAATTCAACGGCGATGGCTTTGCAGCAAGTTGTCGCCATGGTTACAGCACTTATCATTCCACGTATATTGCTATCGGTATATGGCTCAGAGATAAATGGGTTTATTGTTTCTGTGACGCAGTTTATTTCTTACTTCCTACTAGTGGAAGCGGGCCTTTCTGGAGCTAGTGTCTATGCACTATATAAACCGCTGGCTAACGAAGATGTTCCCGCCATTACTGGCATTTTATCGGCGGCAAGAAAATTCTATCAAATTTCCGGATATGTTTTTTTAGGATTAATTCTTTTATTAGCAATTTTATATCCTGTGTTCGCTTCTTCTCTCCAATTATCCGCTTGTCAGGTGGCAATTGTTGTTTTTTCTTTAAGTGTACCAGGAATTTTGGATTTTTTTATACTATCAAAATATCAAGTATTACTGGTTGCCAGTCAAAGAAGTTATGTTTTGGCTTTTGCCCAGATGGTTTATTTGTTGCTAAACCTAGGTATTATTTGGGTGCTGGTTACAACGGGTTTTAGCATTGTAACGGTACAAGTGGCGGTTGTATTTGCGGTTTTTGTACGTGCCAGAATACTGTATTCTTATACAAAAGAGCATTTTCCATATGTAAACCACATTGTCCGGCCTAATAATGACTCCCTTAAAGATCGTTGGAATGTCCTTTATTTACAATTATTGAATAGCGTGCAAAGTGCCTTGCCAATTATTTTGGCCACGGTATTTACCTCTCTTAAAGAAGTCAGCGTATATAGTATTTATAATTTAGTACTTAATGGAATAGCAGGAATTTTGGGGATTTTTATCTCAGGGTTAGCTGCCTCTTTTGGGGATATTATTGCGCGCAAGCAAAGAAAAATCTTAAAAGAAGCAACTCAGCAGTTTGAGCAGGCTTATTATATGTTAATCACAGTAGTTTATGGTGTGGCACTTTTACTAATTTTACCTTTTGTTAAACTTTACACGATACACATTACAGATGCTGAATATATTTTGCCATGGTTCGGGTTTATTTGTATTTTAAACGGGTTATTGTATCATCTAAAAACCCCACAGGGAATGTTAGTCATTTCGGCTGGAATGTATCGTCAAACTCGTTGGCAAAGCACCACGCAGGCACTTATTGCGGCCATCGGTGGGCTGGCGGGAGCGGTTTTTTGGGGGCTGTATGGCATTGTGGGAGGACTTATTCTTTCTAATATATACCGGGATATAGATTTGCTATTTTTTATTCCTAAACATTTAACAAAATTGAGTTATAAGCGATCCTTGCGCCATATTCTATTAGTTCTATTTACTTTTGGAATTGTAAGTGTTTTTTGGTTCTTCTATTCTCCACAGATATTGACAATTGCCCAATGGCTTATATACGCTATTTGTGCCTCTTGTGTTTTAATAATTTGGACAGTTGCGACGAATTATTTCATAGATCCTCTGAATATGAAGAAAATTTATAAGAGTGTGCAAAGAGTGATTTTGCGGAGAAATGGATGATTGTGATTGATGATAAAACAGAATGTTGCGGTTGTGCGGCGTGTGCCAATATTTGCCCGAAGAAATGCATTACCATGAAAGCGGATGAGGAAGGCTTTTTGTATCCATCTATTGACAGAAACAAGTGTATCAATTGCGGACAATGTGAAAAAACGTGCGCATTTCGATTGGATAAAAAACATCGAGAAAACGCCAGCGCTCAAGATTCCTTTTCTTATGTAACAGATGGAAAAGGAAAAATTTTTCCTCCCCAGGCATTTGCCATCAAACATAAAAATTTATCTGTAAGGATGCTTTCTCGTTCTGGTGGAATTTTTACGGCGCTTAGTGATGAAATTATTAAAAAACAAGGTAGTGTATATGGTTGTGTGTTGAGAGATGATTTGAAGGGAGCCAATCATATACGAGCTGTTAACAAAAAACAACGCAATGCTATGTGCGGGTCCAAATATATTCAAAGCGAAATTGGATTCACATTCATTAATGTAGAAGAAGATTTAAAAAATTTAAAACCAGTTCTATTTTCAGGAACTTCTTGTCAGATTGCAGGACTTAAAAGTTTTCTTCAAGCAGATTATCCTGGACAATTATTTTGTGTAGATATTGTGTGTCATGGAGTTCCTAGCCCTTTACTTTGGGAAGAATATTTAAACTGGAGTGAAAGAAAGTATGGCAGTTCGGTTGAGAGAGTTAATTTTAGGAATAAAGAAGATTTCGGTTGGAGAGAACATGTGGAAACTTTATTCTTCAAAAATGGGAAGAAAGTAAATAGCAAAATTTTTACATCTTTATTCTATGGACACTGTTTTTTGCGTCCCTCTTGTTATCATTGCCCTTATAAAGATATTACCCATCCAGGGGATATTACTATTGCGGATTATTGGGGAATAGAAAAGTTGAATTCATCATTTGATGATAATAAAGGCGTGAGTTTAGTTTTAGTGAACACCAATCATGGATTACATTTATTAGAGAGAGTTCGCAATGACGTATACATGATAAAAACAGATATTAAGAATAGTTTGCAACCACCTTTACGCTACCCTTTTTCTTGCCCATCAAACAGACAAACTGTTTGGAAAGATTTTCATAAATATCATTTTGATTTTGTAGTAAAGAAATATGCGCGTGGGCATCTGCCAATAATTTGTAGAATCAAAAACATTTTAAAATCTTTTTTAAAAATCTAAAAAGTTCTAAATGCCTACAAAGTACTAATATATTTTGTAATTTTTCCGTTTATTCAAAGTCCCAGGCGTCGGGCATGGTGTTTTCAATATATTCCAGCAGGGCTTTGTGCAATAAAATGCGTTTGTTGGTGCGGATACGGTGTATTTTTTTAGGATCTTCTTTAGATGGTGTTTCAATATATACCGTTGTGGTTCCTTTGGTCATATCTAAATATGTTTTCAATTTTTCCAGAGCGAATTTAGAGTACCCTGCCGGGATGTGAATGGTAAATTCTTTGGCAACAGCCGAGATTAAATCTGTTACATCGCTAGCGTCTTGCAAGTTTAATTCGATACGGGCACTTTCGGAATCTAGTTTTACCATACCGGAAAAGTTCAAGATGGCATTAGGCGTTAATTTGTGCGCTACGGTTTCATAGGCTTTGGAAAAGCAGTTTACTTGCATTGACCCAGTGCAGTCTTCAATTACCATTTGTGCCCATTCCTTTTTTTGTTTGTTTTGGCGCTTTTTAAACAAGGTAACGATTCCTAAAATATTCACATGGCCCGATACAGTACCACTGGTTATCGTACTGATAGGCGTACAATGAAGTTTTTCTAGGTTTTTTTGGTAGCGCTTCATGGGGTGTCCGCTGAAGAAAAGCCCCAGCACTTCTTTTTCGTTAAATAACAATTCGCGCTGTGTGAGGGGGTGCGCTTTTACCGGGTCTTTTTTCTTAATGCTCAGCACACTGGAAAAATCATCTCCGAACAAATTCCCTACGGAATTTTCTTTTTCTTTGGCGACCAAGTGGGCTTCATCAATGGCCTGATCTAGATTAGCTAAAATGTATGCGCGCGTAACGTGAGGGTCTTGCCCCGGATACAGACTATCTAACGCACCGGCTTTCGTTAAGCTTTCAATTGTTTTTTTGTTAGCTTGGAATAAATCAATGCGGGCACACAGGTCTTCCAGCGAGGTGTAAGCTCCATTTTTTTCCCGTTCTTCTACGATAGAAATACAACCTTCCGTTCCGGCGTTTTTAATGGCCTCCAGGGCGTAGCGGATGTATTCTTTGCCATCAATTGTCTCAACGGAAAATTCCGGTTGGGATTTGTTTACATCAGGCGGTAACATTTCAAAACCCATTTTGCGGGCTTCTTCCAAGTATGTTACGATTTTATTTTCTTTATCTTCTGCCCCAATGGCGTTGTGTCCAATTTCGTTGGTCAGGGCAGAACACATAAATTCAATAGGGTAATTGGCTTTTAAATAAGCAGTTTGGTACGATACCAATGCGTAAGCATACGAGTGAGATTTGTTAAACCCATAACCGGCAAAAGCTTTCATCTGTTCATAGATGTGTGCAGCGGTTTTCTCTTGGATTTTGTTTTTGGAGCATCCGTCTACAAATTTTTTGCCGAATTTTTCCATTACGTCTAATTTCTTTTTCCCCATAGCTTTGCGCAAAGTGTCTGCTTCACCAGGGGTAAAACCGCCTAAAAGTTTGGAAATTTGCATGATTTGTTCCTGGTACACCATGCAGCCGTATGTGTCTTTTAACACTTCTGCCAAAAGGGGAGTTTCATAGGAGATTTTTTCCTGTCCGTTTTTGCGCCGCACGAACATATCCATCATGCCGGATTCCATTGGTCCCGGCCGGTACAAGGCTACCAAGGCGGACAAATCGCTGAATTGGCTGGGTTGGATTTTTTTAATCAAATCCCGCATTCCTCCGCTTTCTAATTGAAAAATCCCCAACGTCTTACAAGCGCAGAGCATTTCATAAGTTTTCTTATCATCTAACGGGATTTTATTGATATCAAAATCGGGATTGTGGCGCTTGCGGATCATTTTCTCGGCCGTATCAATAACGGTCAACGTACGAAGCCCCAGGAAGTCCATTTTCAAAAGTCCTAAATTAGAACAAGGTTCCCCTTCGAATTGGGTTGTAATGGCCTCTTTGGCCCCACGTGCCAGCGGAACATATTCCGACACAGGGTCGCGCGTGATTAGCACCCCGGCAGCGTGAATTCCTGTATGACGTTTGAGTCCTTCCAGCTTGCAGGCCATATCATAGAGTCGTTTGCTGGAAGGGTTTTTATCAATTTCGTTTTTCAATTCCTGAATATCCAATGCTTTCTCCAACGTCATTTTGGGATCATTTGGAATCATTTTGGTAATGCGTTTTACTTCGGGAATAGGTATTTCCAGCACACGGGCTACGTCGGTAAGGGCCAGCTTGGCTTTTAACGTCCCGAACGTAATAATTTGAGATACACGGTCACTGCCGTATTTGCTGCGCACATAATCAATTACGCGGTCGCGCCCGGTATCGGACATATCGATATCCAAATCCGGCATGCTTACGCGGTCCGGATTTAAAAATCGTTCAAATAGTAACTTGTTGACAATGGGGTCAACTCGGGTAATATCCAAACTATAGGCCACCAATGATCCTGCACCTGAACCGCGGCCGGGACCTATGGGAATATCATGTGCCCGGGCCCAGTTGATAAAATCGCTTACAATCAGGAAGTAGCAGTCAAATCCCATGGTAATAATGACATTAAATTCAAATTCCAATTGCTTCCAATAGTTTTCCGGAACGTTGCCGTTCATTTTCTTTGTAAGCCCTTTTCGGCACAAGTCCTTAAAATATTCGGCCGAATTAGGATATTCTGCCGGGATATCAAATTTGGGGAGGATGAAGCCGTGTTTTGGAAATTCCAAATTGCATTTTTCAGCGATTGCCAGTGTATTTTGGCAGGCTTGGGGAGTGTGGGAAAATAAGGCACACATTTCCTCCGGAGATTTGAAATACAATTCATGTGACATTTGCAACCGGTGTGGATCGTTCAGCGTTTTGCCGGTAGCAATACAAACGTGTACATCGTGGGCCTCCCAGTCTTCTTTTTTTTCGTAGTGGCAATCATTGGTAGCTACCAAAGGGATTCCTGTACGTTTTGCTACATCTTTAAGTAAGGGAAGCGATTCTATCTCTTCACGGATACCATGGTCCATGAGTTCGATATAATAATTGCCTTTGCCAAAGATATCTTCGTATTGTTTGGCAAAAGCGCACGCTTTTTCAAATCCCCCCGGAGTACGGACATATTGCGAAAGAAGGCCTTTTAAGCAGCCCGATAAGCAGATAAGGCCGCTGCTATTTTGAGATAAAATATCTGTGTCAATACGCGGATGGTAATAAAACCCATCTACCCATGCCATGGAGTTTAGTTTCATGAGGTTAAGATAGCCTTCATGGTTGCGTGCCAGCAGGGTAAGATGGCCGGTGCGAGATTTATCCTTTTCAGTGTATTTTCCTTCCGTGATGTAAAATTCACAGCCTACAATCGGTTTAATTCCGGCGGATTGGGCCGATTCATAAAAGTCCAAAGCTCCATACATGTTTCCGTGATCGGTTAACCCCATGGCCGGTATTTTTTGAGCGGCTAAACTTTGTAAAAATTTAGAAGGTTTATGGTTTTCCGAGATGCGCAGCATTCCGTCTAGCAACGAATAATCGGAGTGGTTATGCAATTGTACAAATTCAGCCATAAGGAGTCCATGTAAAATGATAAGATATATCTATGAAACATTATAGTAAATTAAAAGAAACAAAAATTTCCAGTACAACTCTTTATAAGGGGATCCTCGGCGTTAAATTAGACGAGGTAAAATTATTGAATGGCCATAAAGCCTTTCGCTTGTATTTTGACCACCTGGGGGCCAGTGGTGTCTTGCCGGTTGACGGGGAATTTGTTTATCTGGTACAGCAGTATCGCTATCCCGTAGGGAAAGTAACGCTGGAACTCCCTGCAGGGAAGCGCGAAAAGGAACAAACTTACTTGCAATGTGCCCGTGCGGAACTAAGACAAGAAACGGGACTTGCGGCTAAAAAAATAAAAGAAGTAATGATGTTTAATCCCAGCAACGCTTTTTCAAATGAAGAATTGCATTTGTTCGTGGCCACCGGTCTGTCCCGCGGGAAAGATTGCCCGGATGAAGATGAGTTTATTAATCTTAAAAAAATAACACTCAAGCAAGCTTACCAAATGGTGGAAAAAGGACAAATTCACGACGCTAAAACAATTATTATGCTACAATGGTGGAAGCTGCACCACGGTTGAGGGCAGTGGTTAGAAGGAGGAGATTTTATGAATAACAAAGGTTTTACGCTTATCGAATTACTGGTAGTGGTGCTTATTATCGGGATTTTATCGGGCATTGCGTTACCCCAATATATCAAAGCTGTTAATAAAAGCCGTATCGCCACCTTGTGGCCGGCTGCTAAAACCGTGCAAAAAGGGGTGGCTGCCTGTTTAGCTGCGGATCCGTACTTTTCGATTACCAACCAAGACGGGGAAGATATTTCCTGTATGGGAGGTTTGTTGACTGATGTGGAATTAAACATAAAAGGAATTGATACTCCTGCCAACCCCAAGTGGTATGCTAATTCTAAAAAAACAGTCGGTTATGGAGACCCTGAACATTTTATGGTAGGAATTACGCACAATGGCATGCATTGGTGCGCCGATGCCAACAGCAAGTGTTCTGATCTTGGGTTTATTCATCTGCAGGGAGACGCTTTTAAAGCGAATTACTTCAACAATGATTGGGCACCCGTTGATATAGCTATTTTTACAGATACCAATTACGTGCCTGCCGAATAAGAAAAATGTTATAGGTTTTTATTTCTTATCCTCCCTTTCAAAGGGAGGATTTTTATTGATATTGTTTAGATTTAGTGCCGCCCTGGTAGGAGTAGCCTAGATCGGCATTGATGAGCGATTGAGCTAAATCTTGCCCTGTTGCGTTAGTTACGTTGCACAATAAGCGGAAATACTTATCGCGCCCGCAGTTGCTTAGGGAAATTGGTTTTTTCTTTAGGAAATCTTGTGTGAAAGCTTTTGCTTTTTTGGCCAATTCTTTTTCGCGCTCGGTTTTGCCTTTGATTTCCGGGGTATCTACCCCGCGTACGCGCACATTTACTTTTTCACAAAATACTTGCAAATTGCAATTTAAATTAATTTTGAAAGTATCCCCGTCATAGATAGAAACGACTTCCACGTTTTGTAATTCCTTCGGCGTTTCTATTTGATTATTTGCAGTAGGGTGGGAAACTTTTTCGGCCGATTTATTTCTGTTGGTACAAGATTGGGTACACGATACGAGTAACGTTACAATGGCGGCCATTATTAAACTGGCGGCGCTACTGGAAGCACGGCGTGAGAAAATTTTTTTAGTATGTTTACGCTTCATAATTTGCAATCAGTACGCGCAAGGCCTTGGGTTGAGTAGAAATTTCCAGACGGTCTTTTGTTTTGCGCGGTTCCCCGTCAATATGATACAAAATTTCTCCTTCGTAAGAAACAACAGCATGTTTTGTCGTGTACGTGGTTGTAATGTGAAAGGGTTTGGGCCGGTTGGTAAAGAAATAAGGGGTGGCCAAAGCCAATTTCCATTTGGGTGCGTTTTGTACCACTACCATATCCAAAAGACCATCTTGCAAACTGGCTTGAGGCGCAATTTTGAAGTTGTTGCCGTATTGTTTGCCATTGGCAAACACTAACGTAAGGGGAGAAAAAATCGCGTGATGATTGTCAAAAGTAACGTGCAATTCTTTGGGTTGGTACGAAAAAACAGTTTGAGCACCTATTTTGAAATAAGGGAGCATACCGCGTTTGCCGTAATCTTTAAATTTCCACGCGATATCAGCCTCAATACCTACCCCGGCCAAATTCAAGAAAAGTTCTCCGTTGGCACGTCCCACATCACATAACAGCGGGCGGGCGTATTTGAGTGCTTTGAGCGTTCTGTCCAACGAACGCATAGGGCCAATCTCACGCGCGAAACCGTTGCCGGATCCTTTGGGAACAACCCCCAATGCAGTTTGGCTGCCCACCAGCCCGCGGGCCGTTTCATTTAGGGTGCCGTCTCCACCGATAGCTATGACAGCTTCTGCGCCCTGGGCCACTGCCTCCTGTGCCAACTGTGTGGCATGCCCCGGGGCTTGGGTCAGGCATATTTGTGCTTGTTCAAAATGAGCCCTAATCCGGCGGACAAAAAAATCGGTATCATTTTTTTTGCCGCTGATAGGGTTTAAAATGAAACGAATGGTCATAATTTTTTAACAGTTTGTTTTTGTGTAGCTTGTTCTAAAGTCAGTTTCAAAAGAGCGTCGTGAATGCGCTCCGCTTTGAGTAATTGTGTGCCGATTTTTGCCAATTGGCCCCCGGCAGATATCATACACATCATAAAAAGGGCGAACAGCCCCAAGTTAATAAGGGGAGAGATGTTTTTTAAGGGCAATTGTAAAGGACCGTATTGGGTTTGAATGACCCAATCGGGCATTTGCACCAGTTGGACGACCGGGGCCGCCCCGATAAATACTTTGGAAAGGCTTACCGCTGCAAAGAAAATAAATAAAATACCTATGGCAATAAGTAAATATCCTGTAATTTTATGATACATACTTTTATTATAACATTTCCCAACGTATTGGCTCGGTCTGTTTTTATTTTGATATACTTTATATATACCCACAATTTGAGTAAAGTATGAAAACAAGTAAAGAAATTCGCAATAGTTATTTAAATTTTTTTAAATCCAAAGGGCTGCCGGTGTTGCCGTCCAGTTCTTTAATTCCCCATTCAGACCCGACCCTCCTTTTTACTTCCGCCGGGATGGTGCAATTCAAAGCCAATTTTTTAGGAATTGATAATTCCCTTAAAAACGCAGCTACCTGCCAAAAATGTGTACGTACTACCGACATTGACAGCGTGGGCTTCACCGAACGTCACCTTACGTTTTTTGAAATGTTGGGAAATTTTTCCTTTGGAGATTATTTTAAGGAAGAAGCTATTGCGTGGGCGTGGGAATATTTAACGCAAGTTCTGGGTTTGGAAAAAGAAAAACTTTACGTCAGCATTTACAAAGGCGGGATCGCAGCGCGAGATGAGGAAGCTTGCCAAATTTGGAAGAAATTTGTGCCCACAGATCATATTTTTGAATTGGGAGAAGCCGATAACTTCTGGACAATGGGCCCTACAGGACCGTGCGGACCGTGCTCGGAAATTTATTACGATTTCGGCGAAAAAGGTTGCAAAAACCCACATTGTGATATTACGTGTGATTGCGGCCGTTTTGTGGAAATTTGGAATATTGTTTTTGAAAGCTACAACCGTCAAGAAGACGGAACTTTTAAAGCTTTGCCGCATAACAATATTGATACCGGTATGGGGTTAGAACGGTTGTGTATGGCTATCCAAGGGGCAAAGAATGTTTTTGAAACAGATTTATTTACCCCTCTTACGGCAAAAGCAAAGAAAGATTTAAACATCAAAGGGGAAACGAAAGAGGAAATTGCTGCGTTGCGCATTATTGCAGATCATGCTCGCAGTTCCAGCTTTTTAATTGCAGAAGGCATTTTGCCCTCCAACGAAGGCCGCGGTTATATTTTGCGCCGGTTGATCCGCCGGGCAGCCCGTTATGCAAAATTAATGGGTAACGATAAACCGTATCTCTATACATTGGTACCCACAGTGCAACAAATCTTCGGTGGGTTGTATCCGGAAATTGATAAAAATTTAAATCACATTCAAGAAGTGCTAAAACAAGAAGAAAAAACTTTTTTGAAAACACTGGTTACCGGGGAAGAAAAGCTGTCTGAGTTATTATCTAGCGGTAAAAAAACGCTTTCGGGAGAAGAAGCTTTCCATTTACACGAAACGTATGGTTTCCCTTTAGAGTTGACCAAAGAAATTGCGGCTGCCAAAGGGATAAGCATAGACGAAAAAGGCTATGAAGCTGCTAAAGAAGCGGCCCAAGAAAAGAGCCGTTCCTATGCAGATGAATTTAGCAAAAATAAAGTGATTATGGTCCAAAAATTGGAGAGCACTTTACCCGCTACTAGATTTGTGGGGTATGATACGCTTACTCAACAAGCACATGTAATTGCTTTATTAACCGAACAGTATGACCTTACAGATAATTTAAATGGAAGTGGATATGCGATAATGGATGTTACGCCCTTTTATGCAGAATCCGGTGGGCAAGTAGGGGATAAGGGATACATTCTTTGTAATAAACAAGAAGTAGCCCGCGTGCAAGATGTTCAAAAACCCTTGGGGAAAATCTACTTGCATAAAATAGAAGGAACACTCCAAAAAGGCGATACGGTAACATTGTGCGTAGATGAAAATTTGCGCAAACGTTCCATGGCCAACCATAGTGCCATTCACTTGGTTAATGCGGCATTGCGTCAAGTATTTGGGCCTACCGTACATCAAAGCGGTTCATTTGTGTCGCCGGAGAGGTTCCGCTTCGATTATACGCTTTCCAAAACACCTACTGCCCAAGAATTAAATAAAGCATGGGCCCTTGCCAATAAAGCAGCTCAAGATGCGCTGCCGGTAATGTGCCAAGAACGGCCTTTAGCCGACGCAGAAAAATTAGGCGCTGTGACGCTATTGGGTGAAAAATACGCAGACCCGGCTCGCTTTGTGTTAATGGGTGGAGATTTTGAACATCCCGAACAAAAATATAGTTTGGAACTTTGCGGGGGAACACACGTAAAAAATACGGCCGACGTAATAACGGTTATGATCCTCAAAGAAGGTTCCGTTTCTGCCGGGGTGCGCCGTATAGAAGGGGTAGCCGGTTATGCGGCGGTGGACTATTTAAAAGAAATCAATCATCAAGCAGAAGAATTGGCCGCTCGGTTAGTTGTGCCCGTGAAAGATGTATTTGGTCGCATTCATACGCTTGTGGAAGAATTAAAAGAAGTGAAAAAACGCTACGAAGATTTTCGTTCAAAAACATTGGCCGCCGGCGGGGTAAATGAATTGACGTTTACACTGAAAAACGGAATCAGTTTAGTGTGGCGACGTGCCGACGAAGCCGAGCCCAAAGAACTGCGTAACATTGCCGATACGGTAGCCCAAAAACAAAAACAGGGCGTCGTGATTGTAACTTGTGATAAAGGAGACAAACGGTCATTTGTGGTTAAAACAGCCGGTAATATGCCGGGGGTTGATGCTTCTGCCATTGCCAAACAAATTGCCGCGGATCTCAACGGACGTGCCGGAGGACGCACAGATTTTGCGCAAGGTGGCGGTGAAGCCCGGAAACCCATGGAAGAAATGTTAATGGGTTTATAAACATTTGAAAAACCGGGCCGAAAAGCCCGGTTTTTTATAAGAAGAAAGACCTTGCATTTGCAAGGTCTTTAAATTCTTGGTAGGAGTAGGATTCGAACCTACGTAGGGCGTAGCCCGACGGTTTTACAGACCGTTGCTTTTGACCGCTCAGCCATCCTACCGAGTACAAATCAATTTTTACTTAAACAACTAAGTACATATATTATAACAAAAATGAAAGGCGCTGTCATTTTTTCCGTCGCTACCGAATATTTTTTATTGTTCTTAATTCATACAAGCAGGCATAAAATTGCTAAAATACCCTTATGGCGAAATCGAATTTAACTCCGCTGATGAAACAATATTATGATGTGCGGGCCAAATACCCGGACATTATCCTTTTTTTCCGCCTGGGCGATTTTTATGAAATGTTTGACGAACAAGCCCGGGAAGTCAGCGGACTGTTGGGCCTTACGTTGACGGCCCGAAACGGAACCCCCATGTGTGGTATTCCGTATCATGCAGCCAATACCTATATTACTCGTTTGCTGGCGGCCGGAAAGAAAATAGGAATTTGTGAACAGACCAGCTCGGTAATGGATAAAGAAACCAAACTTTTTGAACGCAAAGTTACGCGTGTCATTACTCCCGGCACACTCATGGAAGATACTTTGCTGGATGCCAGCCAACCTAACTATTTGGTAGCTTTGGATGTTACAAAAGACGGTTGGGCCCTGGCCTGTGTAGAAGTTTCCACCGGCGAATTTTGGGTTAATCAAAATGATAAAGACCCGGCTTTGACTAATTTGGCTTCTGCTCTTGCTACGATTAATCCTTCCGAACTACTGGCTACAAAAGAAGCGCTCTCTGTGTTGCAGCAGAAGATCATTATTCCCGCTACCCTTACGCTTACACCGCAGAATGCTTTTGATGGAGATTATACCCTTCCTGCCTCCTGGCCCGCATTAGGGGCGTGGACATCACACAAGCGCGCTTTAGCGTGTGCACTTCAAATCATGAAGTATCTCAATGTAACCGAACCCAGTTTTAAAGCAGTTCTTGTCCCTGCATACCGAGAACTAAAGGAATGTTTGCAAATTGATGAAAATGCGGTTGCTTCTTTGGAACTGGTGAAGAGCCAAGAAGGGGGACGCACCGGCAGTTTGTGGGCATTGTTAGACAAAACGAAAACAGCGGTAGGTAGCCGTAAGCTAAAAGAATGGCTTTTACATCCTTTATTGGATAGAGCGGAAATTTTTACACGTCAAAACTGTGTAGAGGCTTTTGTAAAAAATCAGTCCGCATTGGCAGATGTGTGTGTGTTGTTGGAAAACATTTCTGACATTGAACGCATTATGACGCGCGTGGCCACCGGCACGGCTTCTCCCCGCGATTTGTCCGGATTGCGCCAGTCCTTGCTGAATGTAGATCCCTTTACCCGTTGGTTTGAAAATTACCCATCCGTAGCACCTCATTTGCACAGTATTTTTAATAAAATTTTGCCGGTTCTTAATGAAATGTCCCGGCTTTTATATGAGGCTATTGATGAAAATCCGCCGCTTCATTTGCAAGACGGACATGTCATTCGGCGCGGATATAATGCAGAATTAGATGAACTACGTTCGCTTAAAGAAAATTCCCACCAGACTTTGGAACAATTGTGTGCCACCGAAAAAGAAAAAACAGGAATTTCCAATTTGAAAGTGGGATATAATTCGGTTTACGGATATTATCTGGAAGTGTCAAAAGGGCAATTGTCTAAAGTGCCTTATCGTTATGTACGAAAGCAAACGCTTGTCAATGCGGAGCGTTTTATAACGGAAGAATTAAAGCAATTAGAAGATAAAATTCTCAATGCGCAGCAACGTATTTTGCGGTTAGAATCAGCCACTTTTGATGCAGTACGAAAAACGGTAGGGGCACAACTGGAACCCTTAAAAACGTTTGCACAGTTGGTGTCACAATTAGACGTGTACCAATCTTTGGCTTTATGTGCCTTGAAAGGAAATTGGACACGCCCCCAAGTGGAAGAAGGGTTGGAATTGCATTACGAGCAAGGGCGTCATCCTCTGGTGGAAGCCACCTTGGCGGCGGGCAGTTTTGTACCGAATGATTTAACCTTAGGTACTGCGGACACGCAAATTATGCTTATTACCGGTCCCAATATGGGGGGGAAAAGTGTCTATTTGAAACAAACAGCTTTAATTGTAATTTTAGCGCAGATGGGCAGTTTCGTGCCGGCTGTTTCGGCCCAAATAGGTATTGTGGACCGTATCATGACGCGCATTGGTGCGCATGACGCTTTGGGACGGGGAAATTCTACTTTTATGGTAGAGATGAATGAAACGGCCCATATTTTGGCTTCCCTTACGCCGCGCAGTTTAATTTTATTGGATGAAGTGGGGCGCGGAACTTCCACGTTTGACGGCATTTCGATTGCTTGGGCCATTGTGGAATATTTGTATAAGCCTAAAAATGGAAGCAAAGTGATGTTTGCCACACACTATTTTGAATTGGTGGATTTAGAAAATAAATATGACCGCGTGAAAAATTATCATGTGGAAGCAAAAGAATATAAAAATGCAGCCGGAGAGAGTAAACTGGCGTTTCTTTATCAAATTTTAAAAGGGGCGGCCGACCAATCGTATGGGATACATGTGGCGGAAATCGCCGGGTTACCGCCAGCTTGTACATTGCGCGCACGTAAAGTATTGAAAGATTTGGAAGCAAAAAAAGGCACGAAAATTTCCGTCAAAGAACAAGACATGGTAAAAGATTTGTTTTCTTCGCCCATTGTGGAAGAAATAAAAATGGCAGATCCCAATAAATTAACACCCATGGAAGCCTTGCAATTAATCAGCGAATGGAAGAAACGAATTGATGAATAGTATTCACGTTTTAGATGAAAAAACAGCCAGCCAAATTGCCGCCGGGGAAGTAATCGAGCGGCCGGCCGGTGTGCTTAAAGAATTGTTGGAGAATGCAGTAGATGCCGGTGCCACAAGTGTTCATATTACCATAGAGGGAGCCGGGCGTAATCTCATTCGTATTAATGACAATGGGAAAGGTATGAGCGCACAGGATTTGGAACTGTGTGTTAAACGCCATGCTACCAGCAAAATTCAATCATTTGACGATTTAACTTCTTTAAAGACATTTGGTTTCCGTGGGGAAGCTCTTTATTCCATAGCGGCTGTTTCCAAAATGACGCTCGCCAGCTGCCAGGAAGGAGCCGAAGGAAATCGTTTGGAATTGCACGGGGGAAAAATAGTTGCCAAAAGCCCGTCACCGGCTGTTCGCGGAACAACCGTGGAAATCCGTGATCTTTTTTATAATGTGCCGGCCCGCTTAAAATTTTTAAAAAGTGATGCTTATGAAAGAGCCTGTTTACTCAAAGTAATAGAAGAAAGTGCTTTGGCCAATTTAGATGTTGGCTATCATGTAACCGTTAACGGGCGCGAAGTATATAATTTACCTGCTCAAACGGAAGATTTTCCAACGGCTGTAAAAAACCGTGCCCGGGAAATTTTCGGAACGGAAGTAACGGAAAGCTTTGTGTTTCGCACATTTGATCAATGGGGGCTTAAGCTGTTTATTACTCCTGCAGACAAATTGGTAACGGTGCGTGATTATCAAGTTATTTTTATCAACCGGCGGCCCATTGATTCTAAAACCGTACAACAAGCTATCTACAAAGCTTATCAAAATGCACGTCCTAAAGAACGTCACCCTGCATTTTTAGCATACTTGACGTTATCGCCTGCTGACTTTGATGTAAATATCCATCCACAGAAACGTGAAGTTCGTTTTGTAGATGAACACAATGTCTTCAATTTTTTGTTGCAGGCGGCCGGTGAAACTATTTTTTCCAACGGCCGTGCAGTAGAGGCATCTTTGCCGACGTCGGAGGTCCTTCCCCCTGCGCCACCCCAACAATTGCCAAAGGCAACAGTCGCTCCCTCAAGTGCCAAGAAAACGCCCATGCAAATTTTTGCGGAAACGTTTGGTTATTTATCGAACAAAAAAACAAATTCAAACCTTTCATATACGGCTGAAAAGGCTGCAGTTCTTCCATCCTATGAAAATGATACTTTGCGGGAAAGCGAACAGTGGGTCCCGCCATCAAAGGAACCTGTTGCGGAACCACAAAAAACAATTTATTCTCCTCAACCGGCGGAAGAATGGCCCGTTTCCGGCCCGCAATGGTATCAGGGGCCTTATCATTATTTAGGCCAGTTGCAAAGAAGTTATTTGCTGTTTGAAAATCCACAGGGATTGGTGCTGATTGATCAACACGCAGCACAAGAACGGGTACTTTTTGAACGTTATTTAGAGGCATTTGAAAATCATACGTTGCAAGTGCAAAAATTATTGTTCCCTATTCATGTAGATTTAATGCCCTCCGCTGCCGAAACATTGCTTTCTTGGGCTGATTTTTTAAAGAAAGCAGGGTTTGAAATTGAGCCTTTTTCTGCTCGGACCATTTTGGTAAGAACCATGCCGCACATTATCCGGTTGCAAGAAGATGAGATGAAAGCGTTTATAGAGTCTCTTTCCCAAATGGCGGATGATATTTCCAAAGCGACTGATGAACTCAAACGTAAAATGATTGCTATGTTAGCTTGCAAACGTGCCGTCAAAGCGCATGATGCGCTCTCTGCTTCAGAGGCGCAAACGCTTCTTGAGAATATGAAAAATTGCAAAGACGGGATGCACTGCCCGCACGGGCGCCCTGTTTTAGCGCAATTAAACATTCATAAAATAGACAAGCTATTTGGCCGTTAAAGAACGGATACTTGGAACAATTTGCCAAAGAGGCTGCCAAATGCTACAGGCGGCCTCTTCCTTTTCCACCTAAAAAAAGATATCCTATATATATACCTATTAAGGAGGTCGCTATGCCGGATACACCTGTTTTGGAACGTGTTTTATTTTCTGAAAAACAATTAGCAGACCGCGTGGCAGAGTTGGGCCACCAAATATCGGCCGATTACAAAGGGAAAAAGCCTTTATTTGTCGGGATTTTGCGGGGCTGTATTTTATTCTATTCCGACTTGATGAAACAAATTACTATCGATTGTAATATGGATTTTATGTGCCTTTCTTCTTATGCCGGTACTTCCAGCACCGGGCAAGTACGCACCATGTTAGACTTGCGTGAAAGTATCAAAGGCCGCCATGTGGTAATTGTGGAAGACATCGTGGACACAGGGTTAACGCTGGACTATTTAATGGGGAATTTAAAAAGCCGTGGGGCTGCTAGTATCGAAATTTGTTGTTTACTCGATAAGCCAAGCAACCGCAAAGCGCCGGTTCATCCCAAATATGTGGGTTTTGAAGTGGAAAATGAGTTTGTAATCGGATATGGCTTAGATTATAACGAACTATACCGTAATTTACCGTATATAGGGGTATTTAAGAAATAATGAAGAACAATAAACGTCCTAATCAACGCCGGATTGTTTCATTCGGGCAAATCGCCGGTTGGATTTTAGTATTTGTGTTGGCGGTGGTGTTATTTAATCGTCCGGGCCACAAAACGACCGAGTTGGATTATTCGGAATTTAAACAAAAAGTGGCAGCGGCGGAAGTATCCGATTTGACAATCGCGCCTGAAACCATTGTGGGTATGTATAAGAATACAGAGGGGAAGTTTCTCCCTTTCAAAACAGTGCGCATGGACGACCCTGAATTGGTAAAAGAGCTGTCAGCTGCGAAGGTAAAATTTCGCGCGGAAAAAGATAACAGTTGGATTGGCAACATCTTGTTTAATGTATTATGGATTGTTCTTTTGGTAGGTCTTTGGTGGTTTATCTTCTTACGTCCGCAACGAAGCGACGGCAAAAGCGCTATGAATTTTGCCCGCTCAAAAGCTAAAATGCAGGACCCTTCTCAACAAACCGTTACTTTTAAAGATGTAGCGGGTTGTGAAGAGGCCAAAGAAGAATTGCAGGACATTATTAAATTTTTAAAAAATCCTAAAAAATTCCAAAAGTTAGGAGGCAAATTGCCCAAAGGTGTGTTGCTCTACGGAGCTCCCGGTACGGGTAAAACGTTGCTGGCAAAGGCTGTGGCGGGAGAAGCCGGTGTGGCATTTTTTTCCGCTTCCGCTTCGGAATTTGTGGAAATGTTTGTAGGTGTGGGTGCCGCTCGTGTGCGGGATTTATTTGACCAAGCCAAAAAGAACGCGCCGGCTATTATTTTTATTGACGAGTTAGACGCTGTAGGCCGTCGTCGTTTTGCCGGTATTGGAGGGGGGCATGATGAACGCGAACAAACCCTTAACCAATTACTGATTGAATTAGATGGCTTTGAAAGCAAACAAGGTATTATTTTAATGGCTTCTACCAACCGCCCGGATGTGTTGGATCCGGCACTGATTCGTCCCGGTCGTTTTGACCGGCATGTGTCTGTTCCGGCGCCGGACCTTAAAGGCCGTGAGGATATCCTGAAAGTGCACGCCAAAAAAGTAAAATTGGCCGAAGGTGTTAATTTAGCAACCGTCGCGAAAAGCACGCCCGGTTTTGTAGGAGCTGATTTAGCCAATGTAGTCAACGAAGCGGCTATTTTGGCGGCGCGTGCCGATAAAGAAGCTGTGGAAAACGCGGACATGGAAGAAGCCATCGAACGCGTGATTGCAGGCCCACAAAAGAAATCACGCATTATTTCTCCCAAAGAATTGCAAATTATTGCCGCGCATGAAGTAGGCCATACGGTAGTGGCCCGTATGACGCGCCATTCTGACCCGGTGCACAAAGTATCTATTATCCCGCGGGGGCAAGCCTTGGGATATACGTTACAATTGCCGGAAGAAGATAAATTCTTGACCAGCAAATCTGAATTTAAAGATAAATTATGTATTTTGTTAGGAGGCCGTGCGGCAGAAGAAATTGTGTTTGGAGAAATTACCTCCGGTGCCAGTGACGATCTTAACAAAACTATGGCTTATGCCCGCAAGATGATTATGGAACTGGGTATGAGTGAAAAACTGGGACCGATTTCATTGCCCAGCAATGAAGAAGGGGAAGTTTTCTTAGGGCGTGATTTGTCCCGCCATACTACTTATTCTCAAGAATTGGCCAAAGTAATTGATGAAGAAATTATGGAACTCATTCGTTCTTCTTATACGCGCGCCAAAGAGATTATTACTAACAATCGTGTTGCTTTTGATAAGTTAGTGTCTGTGTTGTTGGAGAAGGAAGTGGTAGAGGCGGATGAAATAGACGTTATTTTGGGACTCAAAGAGCCAGCAGCCCCGCAAACAGACAAAGTGCCCGCCGACCCGAAAATTGCACAAGAAAAGAAAGAAGAACCTTCTGCGCAGACGCCTGAAGTGAAACAAGGGGATTTGTTTGGAGATGCTAACCCCTCTTAAACAAAAGGAATGATTATGGGAAAATACTTCGGAACAGATGGAATTCGCGCCGTAGCGGGTGAGTTTCCGTTAGTAAATGATTTTATTCATAAATTAGGATATGTTTCTTTGGTGAAATTACAAGAATATGCCAAAGGAACCCACCTTAAACCACAGGTTATTTTAGCATGTGATTCTCGTATTTCCGGCCCCTCTATTTTGGAAGCGTTGGAGAAAGGGATTCGTGCTAGCGGAGTAGATGCGATTAGTATTGGTATCGCTCCGACGCCGGCCGTTGCGTATTTGGTCAAAAAAACCGGCAGTTTGTGCGGTATTGTAATTTCAGCCAGCCATAATCCGGCCGAATTTAACGGCATTAAATTTTTTACCAATCATGGTACCAAACTTCCCGAAGATTTAGAAAACGCTATCGAACAAGCTATTGATAAATTGTCCACCGTTCCCGCCCCCAAAGGTACGTTTAGCGTAAAAGAAGAATGGGTCAAAGAATATGAGCAATTTTTGATGTCAACGGTAGACGCCTCCTTATTGAAAGGAACAAAAGTGGTTCTTGATTGTGCCAACGGAGCCAGCTATAAAGTAGCGGCAAACGTGTTTGCCGGTTTAGGAATGAATGTAACGGTTACTGCCGCAAAACCGGACGGGACCAACATTAATAAAAATGTAGGAGCCCTTCATACAGAATTTATGCAGCAATTAACCGTAAAAGAAAAGGCATTTATCGGTTTTAGTTTTGACGGAGACGCAGACCGTGTGATTGCTTCGGATGAACAAGGACGCCAGTTGGACGGAGATAACATTATTGCATCTTCGGCGTTATGCATGAAGAAAGAAGGCACTCTTAATCATAATAAAGCCGTCTTAACCATCATGGCTAATTTGGGGTGCATTAATTACCTGAAAGAAAACGGTGTAGAGGTGGAGTTAACTACCGTAGGTGATAAATATGTGGCGGAGGCGCTGGAGAGAGGAAATTTATCCATTGGCGGAGAAACCTCCGGACATATTATATTCCCCCGTTTTGCTAACACCGGAGATGGTATTTTGTCGGCTCTGCAATTTTTACAATTTGTTAAAAAATCCGGCTTGCCAGTCAGTTGGTTTCATGACCAATGGCAAAAATATCCTTGCAAATTAAAAGCTATTCCTGTTACATCTAAACCTCCCCTGGAAACATTGGACGGTTTTTTGCCGGCAGTAGCGGAAATTGAAAAATCCATGAACGGGAAAGGCAGGGTAGTAGTACGTTATAGCGGTACAGAACCGAAACTGCGTATTTTGGTAGAAGGCCAAGAAACAGCAATGGTGGACCGCGTGATGAAAGAAGTAGAAGATCTGTATGCAACCAAAACGGAGGTATGCAAATGAAAATACGATTAGGGGTTAACATTGATCACGTGGCAACGTTGCGCCAAGCCCGCCGCGCGCCCTATCCCGATCCGATAGATGCGGCTGCTATTTGTTTATCGGCCGGGGCCGATTATATTGTGGCGCACTGGCGCAAAGACCAGCGTCATATCCAAGCGAAAGACATAGCCGATTTATGTAAATATTTTCCTAAAAAAATTCATTTAGAATGCTCTTATACGCCCGAGGCGGAGAAATTAGCTCTGAAGTGTAAGCCTCATTGTGTGTGTATCGTGCCAGAACAACCGGGTGAAGTAACTACGCTGGGCGGACTTAAATTTACACCGGAAGTGCAACAAAAAGTGCGCCTTATGGTAGATAAATTACATAAGAAAGGGATTTTGGTCAGCTTGTTTATTAGCCCTATTGCCGACGACGTGCGTATCGCAGCGCGTTTAGGGGCAGACATTGTGGAATTGTGCACGCGTGATTATAGCGAGGCTACTTCCGCCAAAAAAGCTCAAAAACTACTGCAGGATTTAACACTTTCGGCACTATTAGCCAAAGAGCTAGGATTGGATGTTCATGCAGGACATGGATTAGATTATCTCAACGTGTTGGCAGTAGCGGATATTGGGGCGTTTAGTGTGATGAACATTGGTTTTGCCATCATTACGCGGGCATTATTTGCCGGTTTGCCGCAAGCCGTAGAAGAAATGAAAGATATTTTATAAGAGGCCGTTATGTGCGGGATTATTGGATATACAGGGAAGAAAAACTGCGTTCCGTTTCTTTTAGATGGCTTGAAACGGCTGGAGTATCGCGGATATGATTCGGCCGGTGTATTTATCTTGCAAGGTGGGCAAATCGTCACGGTTCGTTCCGTCGGTAAAGTAGCCGAGCTGGAAAAAATGGTCTTGCAGACCAATCCCAAAGGAACGACCGGTTTGGGGCATACCCGCTGGGCTACCCATGGAAAACCTTCCGAAGAAAATTCACATCCACATACCGATTGTACCGGAGATTTGGTAGTAGTGCACAACGGTATCATTGAGAATTATCTTTCTTTGCGCGAAAAGCTGGAATCTCGCGGACATAAATTTCGAAGTGAAACAGATACAGAAATTATTGCCCATTTGTTAGAGGAAAATTTATTGCACGTACGTGCCTCAGATGACGAGGACCGTTTGATAAAGGCCATTGCCAAAACAAATAAAGCTTTATCCGGTGCATACGCCTACTATGTGATGTGGACACGCACCCCTTATTTATTGGCCGGAACAAAAGTGCAAAATCCGTTGGTAGTGGGAATAGGGAAGGAAGAAAATTTTTTAGCTTCAGACGTTCCCGCTTTTTTACAGCATACGCGTAAAGTTCTCTTTGTAGAGGATGGCGAAATTGTAATTATCAAATCTTCTTCTATCCGTTTATTTGACAAGGCAGGCGTTGAGAAGAGCCGCAAACCGGTTAAAATCGATTGGGACCAGAAAAAAATAGAAAAAGGTGGCTTTCGCCACTTTATGTTAAAAGAAATTCATGATCAGCCCCAAGCATTGGAAGATACTTTGCGCACGGAACGGGAAGGTTTTGGCAAAATACTAAATTTAGATACAACAGGTTTGCGTAAGTTACATACGGTCCATATTGTAGCGTGTGGGACAGCTTATCATGCTGCTTTAATCGGAAAGTATTACATAGAACAATTAGCGGGGATTTCTACTCAGGTAGAGCTTGCCAGTGAGTATAAGTACCGTGCCCTTGTTCCTGCCACTAATGCGTTGGCCATTGCTATCAGTCAGTCAGGTGAGACGGCAGATACGTTGGGAGCTATTCAAAAAGCAAAAGAAGCGGGGTTTGGTACATTGGCCATTTGCAATGTAAAAGGATCCTCTCTTACACGGCTTTGTGATCATGTATTCTATACGCACTGCGGGCCTGAAATCAGTGTGGCCAGTACAAAAGCCTTTACCAGTCAATTGGTGGCGTTATATGCGTTGGCTTTATTCTTGGGGCAGTCCAATGGCAATATCAGCCGGGGATTTTTTGAAAAATCATACAAAGAACTACTATCGTTGCCCAAGGCCATGGATGAAGTTTTAAAGTTAGAGTATGACGTACGCCATTTAACCCGTAAAATTTACAAAGAAAAACAGTTTATCTTTTTAGGGCGTCATGTTAATTATCCCATAGCGCTGGAAGGTGCTTTAAAAGTGAAGGAAGTTTCTTATAAGAACGCCGAAGGATTTGCGGCTGGAGAAATAAAGCATGGGCCTATCTCTATTATTGAAAAAGGTACTCCTGTATTTATTCTTATGCCGGAAGACCGACTTTTTGAAAAGATGGTATTTGCTTGTCAGGAATGTCGCGCACGTGGTGCTTTTGTGGTGGCTATTACCACTAAGGCAGGGGCCAAACAGCTTAAAAATATAGCGGACAAAATAATTACTGTTCCAACTACAAACGAATTGTTACAACCCGTGTTGGACGTTGTTCCCCTCCAAATTTTGGCCTATTGGATTGCCAAGCGTTTGGGCTGTGATATTGATCATCCGCGCCATTTGGCAAAAAGTGTGACGGTGGAATAACTTTTCATTATGCTTGTCGTTTTTGATTTAGACGGTACCCTACTTAATACAATTCAAGATTTGACGGCTGCGGTAAATGTGGCGCTTTCGGCGAACGGCTGGCCTACACGCAGCGAAGAAGAATGCTTGCACTTTGTGGGCAACGGCGTTACAAAATTATTGGAGAGGGCTCTTCCACAAGGAGAACAAACCCCGGAAGCAGTTAATGCCCTCCGTTCTTCTTTTTTCTCCTATTACAATGAGCATTTAACAGATTTTACCCTTCCTTATCCGGGAATCGTAGATTTGTTGCAGAAGTTGCAAATGCACGGTATAAAGCAGGCGGTGGCTTCTAATAAATATCACGCAGCTACGCAAAAAATCATAACTCATTTTTTCCCTCAAATTTCTTTTACAGCTGTATTGGGGCAACGGGAAGATATTCCCACGAAGCCGCATCCGGCAGTAGTACGGGAAATTCTGTCTTTAGCCGGAGAGACGAAAGAGAACTGCTTGTATGTGGGAGATTCCGACGTAGATATACAAACGGCTCGTAATGCTGATGTACGCGTTTGTGCGGTAACGTGGGGGTTTCGTTGTGCAAAGATGTTATCTTCCTTTCATCCGGACTATTTGATAGAACGGCCGGCAGATTTGTTGTCAATCTTGCAATTATAAATTTTTACATACACGCGTTAAATAACGGGCGGCTCGACTTTTTGCATCTTGTACGTTGGCAGCGAAGTCTGTAAGAACTGCCAACTGAAAAGGAAATTTTTTCGGGAATCGTTTCAACGTACATTGGCCACAAATAAAAAGGGTTGGTTTTTTATGCTTTTTAGCTAAGCGTAAAACGGCCATGGGAGCTTTACCATAAAAAGTTTGTTCGTCCAATTTTCCCTCACAAGTGATTACCATATCGCAATCTTCGATTAAAGAATTTAAAGGCGTTTTCTGAATTAAAAAATCAGCCCCCAACAATAAAGGGGCTTTGAAACAGCTGTACAATCCTGCCCCAATAGCACCTGCCGCTGCGGCGCCGGGGATTGTGATTGGACTACGCGCCTTGGCCTGTACAAGGTGTTTTGCCCAACAGGAAAGAGCCTTGTCTAATAGGCAAACTTGCTTGGGGGTAGCTCCTTTCTGGGGACCGAAAATTTTGGCAGAACCTTTGATTCCCAGTAAGGGATTGGTTACGTCCGCAATGCCAATGATTTTCACGCCCTTTATGTTTTTTTGCAGTAAAGATAAATCTATTCGGGCCAATTGCAACAAGGCATTGGCTCCCAATGCCAACGGAACGCCTTTTTTATCATACAAACGGGCTCCGCATGCTACTGCCATACCGGCCCCACCATCACTGCAGGCTACGCCACCTAACCCGACGTAAATAGTGCGTGCTCCGTGAGAAATGGCCTTTGAAAGCACTTCACCTACGCCATAAGAGCTAGCTCCTAAAGGATCTAATTCGTTGGCTTTGGCACTTCCCAGACCACAGATGCGGGCTGTTTCCAAAACGGCTGTTTCACCATCAGAAAGTAAAAGAAAAGAAGTCCGTTTCGTTTTGTGAAAAGCATTCTTAGCCGTTACGGAAATAAGGCGTGATTGGGGATCTAGCATGCGGAAAAAATCAATAAAGCCATCGCCTCCATCGGAGATAGGGAAAGTAGTAACATCATGACGAGGGGACAATGCGCGCTTAATAGTGGCGGCAGCTTTAGCGGCGCTGAGAGAGCCTTTTAATGCATTGGGAGCGAGTAAAATTCTCATTAAAATTTCCAACTGGTTTGCAATTGTAAAACGAGGTTGCTGTCCGCAGAGCCGGATAATTTTCCGCTGCGTTTGGCATACACATCACGTACTTCCATTCCTAGCATTAAATCATCTACCCAGGTTTCTACCCCCAGGCCAGCCCCGGCAAAAAAGCCGTTGGAGGAAAGGCTGTGGCTTTGCAATTCGCCACGATAATTGAGCTTAAGCGATTCATAGCCGGCAGTTGCCGCGATGTAGAAGGCAAAGCGGCTTTTAGGAGTAAGATAATAGTGGAGGGCTCCACCCAAGGAAAGGATGCGTCCGCTGGTTTTAACAGTGGGATCTGGGTAGCGGGTAGGGTCATCTACGACGGTCTGATCCTTATCAGCAAAAGAATTGTTGGAAATACTAAAAAGACCTAACGTGGGGCCGGCCCATAAATTACTGTCTTTTACTCGCCACAAAAATTTACTGGAGACCGCTACCCCTGTTCCGCCTACATCTATGGCATTATCTTGCTCCGTCCAATAGTTGCCGTGGGTGGAATTGTCTAATTTCAAACCGGTGGGGCGTACACCTATTTGTAAGGAAAAATATTTAGAGAAATCCGCTTCTTTGGGAAGTTCTTTCTTCTTTTTTTTCTTTGAATTTTGTGCTAATAGTTCTTCTTTGCTTGCCTGAGAATAGGAAGTTTCTTCACCGAAAGCGTGAGCAGATTGAGCTGTTTGCGTTTTATCGGTTAAAGGACGCGGCGCCATTTGTTCCACGCGGCCGGTAGGAGTAAGGACAGATCCGTTTACCACGGTTGCATTTTTTGTATCAAATACCTGCTCGATATCCGAATCGAATGTTAGTCCGCCTGCCTGTACGACGCCTTGGGTTTGGGCCTGTACGGCAGCTTGTTCTTTAGCTTGAGTTTCTTGTACTTTTTCAACAAATTCTTTTTGGGCATTTTCTCCGCGGTCGTAATCGTAAGTTTCAATGGATACGATTTGCGGCATATCTACATTGACCACGGTTCCCTCTTCCGTTTGTAATTTCAAATTAAATTCATCTAAATCCAAAATTACGCCGATAAGTTGCGTACCGCCTTTAAGGATAATGCGGTGCTTATCAGGCAAAATTTGTTCTATTTCGCGTTGGTTTAACGTGATGTTGCCGTAAGAGGTAGCCAAGTTGAGGATGTATTGAGTTTGAGATAAGATAGAACCGCTGATCAGCGAGCCGTTTTTCATTTTAATGGTTTCGGCTTGCAACGAAGCGGCAGAAATACAAAGAATGAACAAAACAAAAAAAATACCGCGTTTCATGGGTACCTCTAAAAACGGTGCACCCCTGGCGGGGCGCACCGTATATGTTATTTGGATTTTTCTTCTTTTTTAGCCGGTTCTTTTTTATCTTCTTTTTTGGCCGGTTTTGTCTGGTTATCTTCTTTTTTGCCAAGTTCACAGCAGCACGGAGCCACTGCTTTTTTGATGAGGCGTAATGCTTTCAAAATTTTGGCAATGGTTAATAAACCGATAGCAACGCTCAAATTGTTAATGAGGTTATTTACAACCAACATCCACATTTCTTTCCCGGTAATCATGGGATGAGCGAACACTTGGTAGGCTTGTATCACTGTAAATACAAGCGTCAAGTAAAACATCACGATGAAAAATACATACAAGCCTTTTAAGCAAAGCCAGTTATGCGGCCACCATTTGGCATGTTTGCAACAATCGTTCATTGAGTTTCTCCTTTTAGTAAGATGGGGTTTCCCCTTTTTGATATTGTATCAAAAGAAAGTGTAGAATGGAACATTAACGCCCGGCTTTTTGCAATAGTTCTTTGGCATGCTCAAAGGCTGCACTATGGATATCTTTACCACCCCCCAACATACGGGAGATTTCCGCCGTCAGTGCTTGCCCTTTTAGAGGGGTAATAGAAACGTGTGTGGTGTTGCCGGATGCTTTCTTATCTACAAAGAAGTTTTGATCTGCCTGGGCGGCTACTTGAGCTAAATGGGTGACGCATAATACTTGGCGGCCCTGGGCACAAGTACGGAGCTTTTCACCTACCAACCACCCTGTTTCCCCACCGATTCCGGCATCTACTTCGTCGAAGACCATTACCGGTACAGTAGGGGCCAAAACCGTTTTTAGACCCAGCATTACACGGGAAATTTCCCCGCCGGAGGCAATGTTTTTTAGGGGGCGTAATGCCTGCCCCGGGTTGGGGGAGAATAAAAATTCCACTTTGTCTGCCCCTGTGGCACCTATATTTTCTTCGTCCATTTCAACCGACGTGGAAAAACGTACCTGATGAAACCCTAGGGGTTTAATTTGTTCCATGATTTGCGCAGACAATTTTGCCGCTGCTTCAAACCGTTTCTCATGAAGCGTTTGGGCTAAGCGGAGCAATTCTTTCTTGCTTTTGGCTAGCTCATTTAATAAATCTTGTTCGTATTCTTGTGAATGTTGTAAATTGTCAATGCGTTGCTTGAGTTGGGTAGCCGTATTTAACACATCAGAAATTTCCGGGCCGTATTTGGCTTTTAACCGTTTGATCTTTTCGTGGCGTTCCAGCATTTTATCTAGAGCATCAGGTTCTATGGAAATACTGTCTTTGTAATTCCCCAATGTGCTGGCGATATCTTCCAATGTTACCAAAAGATTATTTAAATCTTCGGAGAGAGAATCCATATTTTCATCTAATTGCGCTATGGCGGCTACTTCTTTGGCGGCGCGGTGAATGCGGGTTGTGGCAGAATCTTCTGCCTCATATAATTCTTGATAGGCGGCAGAGGCACTCTCCAATAGATGCCCGGCATGTTTTAGTTTAGGTAAAGCTTGTTCCAGTTGCAAGTCTTCATCTGCCGTTGGATGGACACGTTCAATTTCTTCCAATTGATAACGGCTCATATCTAACAGCTGTTCTTTTTCTTGTGCGCTCAAACGCGCGGCTTCTAATTTGGCTTGAAGCGTTTGTACCTGATTATAAGCAGCGCTTACCTTGCTGACGAATGCTTCTTGTTTGGCAAATTTATCTAACAAAGCCAAATGTACGGAAGAATGCAATAAACTCTGGTGATCATGTTGGCCGTGAAAATCTACAAGATGTTGGCCGATTTGGCTTAACGTGGTAACGGTTACAGCACGGCCATCTAAAAAAGCTTTGTTTTTTCCTTTGCGGTCCAACTCGCGTTTGAGGGTAAAAACGTCTGCAGTCAATTGGTACTGCTGCCGTAGGGAAGGGGACAAAGTGTCTGCAGTGAACGTAGCACAAACACACATTTTTTCGGTTCCGTCTTTGATAAGAGTTCCATCTCCACGGGCCCCCAATACAAAACCGAGGGCTTCTATGACAATAGATTTGCCGGCTCCCGTTTCGCCGGAAAAAACATTAAATCCCGGCGAGAGTTTTAAGGAAATATCCGACAAAATAGCAAAATTCTGAACGTGCAATTGCGTTAACATTCCAAGCTCCCCCAGCTTAGTTTTCGGTGCAGGTTTGTAAAGAAATCCCGGTGAGGAAAACCAATCAATTGTGCCGTATGGCGGCTACGGGTAATCTCCACGCGTGCCCCTGATGCAAGAGATAAATTGGTTTGGCCATCTAGGCTTAATAGAACCCTGTCCTCATCATATTTCAAAGAGGGGGTTAAAGTTAATTTCCCGCCTGCCGGTAGTACGAGCGGCCGTTGGTGAAGAGAATGCGGACAAATGGGAGTAACCACCAACACGTCTACCGACGGTTCCACGATAGGGCCTCCGGCTGCCAACGAATAAGCCGTAGAGCCTGTGGGGGTTGCTACGACGACTCCGTCCCCATAGTAAGAGGGAACTTCTGTTTGATTCCATTGAGCCTGTAAGATAAAAGCACGGGGGGTAGCTGCATGAAGAACACAATCGTTAAAAGCCAAAGAAGTCATTTCCGGTTCTCCGGGGCGGAAAATTCGCGCTTCCAATAATGTGCGAGAGTGTATCAGAAATTTTCCGTCAATTACATGCTGGAGTGCTCCTAAAGCATTTTCTTTTTCACAAGAGGCTAAAAACCCTAAAGTGCCACAGTTAATTGCAAAAACAGGGATTCCTTTCGGTGCGGCCGTACGGACACATTTTAAAATGGTTCCGTCTCCGCCCAAACTGATTAGTAAATCTGTTTGGGGAACATTCTCTAGGGAAGGCAAGATATCGACTTTGATGTTATGCGTGTGCAAAAAAGTAGTCACTTGTTGTGCCAAGGACTGATAAATAGCTTTGTTGACAAAAATACACGCATGTTTAAAATTCATAAAGATATTGTAGCAAAATAAAGTCACGGGCGGTTTTGTCGGCCCATTTTAATAATGGTATAATATAAATAATTATAAGTAGGGGGCCTTTTATGTGGGATTATACGGATAAAGTAATGGACCATTTTAGACATCCGCGCAATGTGGGGGTAATCCCCAATGCCGATGGAACCGGCCAAGTAGGAAGCTTGGTTTGCGGGGATGCATTGCGCTTGACAATTAAGGTAAACAGACAAACCGACGTGATTGAAGATGCCAAATTTGAAACATTTGGGTGTGCAAGTGCCATTGCATCTTCCTCTATTTTAACGGAAATGGTAAAAGGTAAAACCATTGCAGAAGCCTCCAAAATTACCAACCAAGATATAGCGGATGCGCTGGGCAGTTTGCCAGCAGAGAAAATGCATTGTTCCGTGATGGGAATGGAAGCATTGGAAGCGGCTGTACAAAGCTATCGCAACGGGGGTGCCCCGGTAGTGTTTGAACAGGAAGCGGAGAAAATCGTTTGTCATTGTTTTAATGTATCCGAAGAAGCCATCATTAAAGCTATTCGAAGCAATCATTTGACCACTGTGGAAGATGTCACTCATTTCACCAAAGCCGGCGGTGCTTGTGGCCGGTGCAAAGGGGAAATTCAAAAAATTTTAGATAAGGTCAATCATGTTTGTTCTATTCCGGCCAGTGCTCCTAAAAAATACGAAGAAATGACGCTGGTGGAAAAAATTAAAAAAATTGAACAAGTATTGGAAGAAGATATCCGCCCAAAACTTAATTTAGACGGCGGTTCTGTAGAATTGGTAGATTTAGACGGGCACACAGTAAAAGTACGGTTAATCGGTATGTGCAGCGGTTGTGCCGGCGCACAAGGAACGCTTAAAAACTTTATTGAAAAAGTACTTCAAGACCGTGTCTGTGCCCAATTAACAGTGGAGCAAGCCTAATATGCCCAAGGTGGTTTATTTAGATAATAATGCTACTACCCAATGTTCTCCGGCGGTAGTAGAGGCCATGTTGCCCTATTTTTCGGAGAAATACGGTAATGCTTCCAGCATGCACAATTTCGGGGGGGAAAATCGCCACGTAATCGAGGCCGCCCGCCATCAAGTAGCCCAACTTATCAATAGCGCCTATGATGATGAAATTATTTTTACCTCTTGCGCTTCGGAGAGTGATAATACGGCTATTTTTTCCGCTGTACGTTCTTATCCTCATAAAAAACATATCATCACATCTGCGGTGGAGCATCCGGCTGTTTTAGAACCTTTTAACTATTTAGAATCGCAAGGATACCGGGTAGACCATATCGGAGTAGATGAAAAAGGGCGTTTTAATTTAGAACAACTTAAACAAGTAATTGACGAGGAAACGGCAATTGTATCGGTTATGTGGGCCAATAGTGAAACAGGAACGATTTTCCCGATTGCTGAGATTGCCAAAATTGTGCATGAGCATGGGGCTATTTTTCACACAGATGCGGTACAAGCAGTAGGAAAAATACCGGTAGACGTGCAAGCAGCCGGAGTAGACATGCTCTCTCTTTCCGCTCACAAATTCCATGGGCCCAAAGGGGTAGGGGCGCTTTACGTAAAAAGAGGAACTCGCTTCTTGCCGTATCTGATGGGCGGGCACCAAGAAAAGCACCGTCGTGCCGGTACGGAAAATGTGCCCTATATTGTAGGGTTGGGCCAAGCTGCCGTGTTGGCACAGCAACGTTTAAAAGACGGTACTATGCAGAAAGTGGCCGCCTTGCGTGATGAATTAGAGCAAGGCATTTTGTCCATGATTGGAGACGTCAAACTAAACGGAGATCCGGAACACCGTGTTCCCAACACTACCAATATCAGCTTTGGGTACATTGAAGGGGAATCTATTTTGATGTTCTTAAACGAATTTGGTATTTGTGCATCTTCCGGTTCTGCCTGCACTTCCGGTTCTTTGGAGCCCTCTCATGTGTTGCGTGCCATGAAAGTTCCTTTTCAATTTGCGCATGGTTCTATCCGCTTTTCGTTGTCGGATCAAACCACCCGGGAAGAAATTGCGCTTGTGCTTAAAGAGTTGCCGCCTATCATTAAGCGGTTACGTGAAATTTCGCCGTTTTCAACAATGAAATAATTCCAACGCCTTATAAAGGAGAATCTATGAAAAAAACCAGTCTATTGTTAGCTGTGCTTCTCGTTTTTCCATTGTTGATCAGTGCTAAAACGACTACCCTTTATCACACCAGTGATGTGCATGGGTTTTTTTATCCGCGGGATGGAAAAGGGGGATATGCCTCCTTGGCGGCTGTGTTGGAGAAGGAAACGCATCCTTATTTGCTGTTAGATAGTGGGGATTTCGCAAACGGTACGGCAGAAACACGTTATTCCAAAGGGTTAAAAGCCGCTGCAATGATGAACAAAATGGGATATGATGCTACCACAGTGGGCAACCATGAGTTTGATTTTAAAGAAAAGGGTTTTTCCCCGTTGATTGCCCAATTAAACTTTCCTGTATTAGCGGCTAATTTCTTTGAAAAAGATTCTATGAAGTATCCGCCGCACATTCAGCCCTATCAGATTTATGATGTAGATGGCGTGAAAGTGGCTGTTATCGGTTTAGCGAACCGTAATCCTACCGACACCGTTACCAGTTATTACTTTACCAAGCCGTTTGACGCATTAGAAAATGCGTTGGCAGAAGTAGAAAAACAACACCCCAGCTTTGTAGTGGTTTTGGTGCATGATTCTATTGCGGACGATAAACATGGAGAAAAACCTTATGTGTTGGAAATTGCGGACAAATTTTCCGGCCGTGTGCACGTTGTATTAGGAGGACATGCCCACCAAATCATTCAAAACCGTTATGCTAACGGTGTCTTATTTGTGGAAAGCGGTTGTTATTTGAACAACGTGAGCAAAATAACGGTTCAGACAGATGATAAAACCGGAAAATTTGTAAGTGCAAAATCCCAACTGATTCCTTTAATTATTGCCCAAACGGGAGAAAATGAGGAAATCAAAAAATTTGCAGATCAGTTGCGTGAACCCGGGATTGATGAAGTTGTTGGTACGACGGAAGCTGTGCTTGAAAAAAACCCCATTTCTAAAGACCAACTGGATTCCCCACTTAACGATTGGGTGGCCGATTTGATGCAAGTTTATAGCGGGGCTCCTATTGCTATTCACAATAACGGCGGTGCGCGTGTCAGCTTACCTAAAGGTACGATTACCAAACGTGATTTGGTGGAATTGCATCCGTTTGATAACGAAATAACGATGGTAACAGTTGACGGTAGATTTTTGAAGAAATTTATTAAAACCGGTTTTGCACCACGCAGTTTATTTACTTATTCCGGTTTGGACATCACTTACACGACCGACAAAAAAGGGCGTATCAAAGATATTCGTACGTTATTTAACGGTAAACCGCTTGAAAATAACAAGCAATATACCATTGTTACTAACTCTTATATTGCCAACGGCGGAAGCGAAGGATACCTGTTTAAGAAAATCCCTAACGAGAAAAAACGTAAAGTTGGTACAAAGACCGTTCGCACACTGGCGGAAGAAGCGGTTCGTGAGGGTAAGACCCAGGTTCCTCAAACGGGGAGAATTCACAGAATCTAATGTGGAAACGGTGGAAAGTTTATAGTATCCTATTTTGTGCCTGTTTGGCGGGAGCATGCGGAAACGAAGAATTTCAGCACGTGGATATTTATTTTACAGCGGATACCCTGGGGGGGTATGCCTCCCGTTTGGAGCCGCATGTAAATAACCGCGAAGTGGGCGGATATGCTATCTTGAAAAATTTTCTACAAAGTTTGGAAGGACCTTATCTGTTGTTTGATGGGGGAAATTGGTTCGGAGCCGCAGCAGAAGCCCCGCTGACAAAAGGTGCGTTTGTTACTCCTTTTTTGAAAGAAATCCCTTATACGGCGGCGGTATTAAGCCCCAATGATTTTAGTTATGGTTGGCCTACATTGCGGGGGTTAGTGCGGGAGTTGCCGTATCCGTTCGTGGCGGCTAATTTACGTTTGGAAAATTCTATTCCATGGCCTCTGCATGATTATCAAATTCGAACCGTAGGAAATATCAAAATTGGTATTTTTGGTTTAGCCAATTTGCCGCAGGTACATGGCAAAGATGTCCGTTTGCCGGGAATGAGGGCGGAAGACCCTGTTCAAATTGCCCAAAAAATGTCTACCTTGTTACATGAAAAACAAGTAGATTATGTTATTTTGCTTAGTTCGTTGGGCTTACAGCAAGAAAAGGAAAACAACGATACCGTTTTGGCGCAGGAAGTAGAAGGTATTAATCTAATTCTGCAATCCAACCAGGACCGGGAGCAATTTGAAACGGAAAAAATTAACCAAACTTTTTTGGTTTACCCCGGTTCTCACTTAGACAGTATTGCGCATATACGCATTTCGTTTGATAAAAATAAAAAAGTGTTAAACACTTCTTTCAACGATATTTTATTAGCCAAAGACACTTATGGGGAAAACAACGCACTTTCGGTACGTGCTTCCTCTTTACGGAAAGAAACGGCCAATAAAATGAAACAAAAAGTCACTTCCACGGTGGAGGAAATTCCCAATTATTTGGATAAAGAATCTCCCCTGGGGATATTACTGGCTCAATGTTTACATAAATGGGCCAAATTAGACGGAGCTATTTTAAATGCGGCCTCTATCCGTCAATCTTTACCTAAAGGCGATATCATAGAGTATGACGTTTATAAAATGTATCCCTATGGAGATAACATCACATTGCTAACGCTCAAGGGTAGCGTGTTGTTGAAGGCTTTGCAAATGTCCGTCAACACAGAGGACAATTTTCCACAAGTAGCCGGTATGGATGTGAAATATACACGGCTGGATTCCGGCAAATTGGTACAGCGGATTATACTGGGCAATGGTAGGATTGTCCGTCCAAATGATACTTACCGTATAGCGGTAACAGATCATATTTTGGCGGGTGGTTTTGGCCATGATGAATTTATCAATGCTTTAGAATTCAAAAATACGTTTGTAGATGCGCGCCAAATTATGCGCGCTTGTCTATTACGCCAAAAACAAATAGCCGCGCCTACTTACCACCATTTTCAGGAAATCAAATGACGCTCATTCGCCCGTTACGTATCGGTACGTTTACTGCCAAAAATAATTTGCTGTTGGCTCCTATGGCCGGAATTACCGATTCGCCTTTTCGCATTTTGTGCTTAAAAGGAGGGGCCGGCATTGTATGTGCGGAAATGGTATCTGCCCATGCCCTTCACTATGGAAATCCCAAAAGCGGACGTATGTTGCATGTGAATCCTCGGGAGCATCCCGTTTCCATGCAGATTTTCGGTTCGGATGAACAAACCATTGCCCAAGCTGCCAAAAATGCGCAAGACCAAGGGGCGGATATAATAGATTTGAATGCCGGTTGCCCGGTAAAAAAAATCAATAAAGCAGGGGCCGGGTGCGTGCTAATGAAAGACGAGGCCAAACTGGGCCGTTTGTTAGAGGCAGCCGTAAAAGCCGTTACAATCCCCGTTACTCTTAAAACACGTATTGCCTTAAATCATCAGCAATTATTGGCAGTCCGTTTGGCAAAACTGGCCGAAAGTGCCGGGGCCAGTGCCATTACGTTACATGCGCGTGTGGCATCAGATGTCCATTCCGGTCCGCCCAATATAGCGGCCGTAGCCGAAGCTTGCGCAGCAGTTAAAATACCGGTCATTGGCAATGGCGGGATTGTGAATGGAACTGTAGCCAAACAGTTTTTACAGGCCGGTTGCGCAGGTGTAATGATTGGCCGTGGCGCTATAGGGAATCCGTTTATTTTTCAGGATATTATTGCGGAAATAGGAGGGCAGACACCTGCCCCTATTACGCCCCAAAAACGTTTGGAAATTTATCTTGCCTTGATTCAAGAAAACATATCTTACTATGGGGAAAAAATCGGGATTAACCGTAGCAGAAAAACAGCCGGCTACTGGATTAATCACTTCCCCAATGCGGCAGAAGTGCGGGGTGCTTTTGTGCGCTTGGATAAACTGGCCGATATTGAAAGATTGTTTCGGTCGGTCCGTTTTTGATTTCTTCCAAAATGCTATAATAAGGGAACTTCTTGCCCCTGTATAGTAAAAAATCCCCACAAAAGCCGCAAACTTTTATATAATATATTGAAACCACGAGTCATTATACGCGCGGCCACCACTCTGCGCGACTAATTACAAAAGGTAGAAACAAAACTTATGACAAAAACTTTTTTGCCTTCCGTAAAGGAAGTTGAAACCAGCCGCAAATGGCACCATATTGATGCCAACGGCCAAACCCTTGGAAGATTGGCAACTCAAATTGCTGTTCTTTTAATGGGTAAACACAAAAAAACCTATACTCCGAATATGGACTGCGGGGATTTTGTAGTTGTTACCAATGCCGCTAAAGTAAAATTGACCGGTAAAAAATTGGAACAAAAAGTGTACTTTTCTCACTCCGGTTATGCCAAAGGTGGAAAAGAAACCCCGGTTAAAAGAGTATTAGCCAACAACCCGACCAGAGTGTTGGAACTTGCCGTAAAGAGAATGTTGGATGAAAACAAACTCCGCGCGCCAAGAATGAAACGCTTGCGCTTGTTTGCCGGTGAAGCACACGAATTCACCGAACGCTTTGGTAAATAAGAGGGAATAAAATATGAATACAAAAGATTTGAAAACCGGAAGAAGAAAAACCTCCGTCGCCCAGGTTGAATTGTTAAAAGGCAAGGGTGTAATTACTATTAATACAAAATCTTTAGATGAATATTTTGGCAACAACGCTCGCTGCAAAGCGGCTGTAAAAGCTCCGTTGGTGGTAACCAACTTGGAAAAAGAATATGACGTAAAAGCCAAAGTAGTAGGCGGCGGTGTTTCCAGCCAAGCAGGTGCTTTACGCCATGCCATTGCCCGCTCTATTGCCAATATTAGCGAAGATTTGAAAAAAGTAGTCAAGAAAGCCGGCTACTTAACGCGCGATCCCCGTATGGTGGAAAGAAAGAAACCGGGTCAACCCGGTGCGCGCAAACGCTTCCAATTCTCCAAACGTTAATTGGACCTGGAATCGAGATTTGCAAAACCCCTGCTTTCGGCAGGGGTTTTTTTGTATACTAAACTTATCTTGGTATTTTATGGAGAATATACATGAAAAATAAAGGCGCTCATGTGAAAGGGTTTACTCTTATGGAGATTTTGGCAGTAGTGTTAATTATTGGTATTTTGGCGGTTATCGGGGTTCCTCAATATATGAAATCAACGGAAAAATCCCGTGCGACGGAAGCGGTTCAATTGCTGGATCAATTATTTCGTGCAGAAAAAATGTTTAAATTAACAACAAAACGTTATACGTTTAATGTGGATGATTTGGATATTACATTCCCCAACGTGTCTAGTAACGGCCATTCTAATTCTATTTTCAGTACAAATAATTTTACATTTGAAGTGCGTGCTATGGGCGGCTCGAGTGAAGATAAATTTTCCTATCTTTTGGCCTCAGCTGAAAGAAACAAAAATACAAATAAGTATTACATCTTTGCAGAAATGGAGGGGAACCGAAAGACCATATGGTGTAGCCCAGAATTTCGTCCGAAAGACGGTGTTCCGACCGCTGATTTGGGGGATGACTCGGTCAGCCAACTCTGCAAAGCTATTGCCAACGGAAACCCACGTGGCATTATATCCCGGCAATAAAATTACATAAAAATCCCCGAGGGTATTCCCCCGGGGAAAATGGAACAGCAAACGACTTCTATTTTAAATTTCCTTTTTGGTCAAAAACAAATTTGGAATTATTTTCTTTGAACGTAACAGTTGTATAACCGTATTGGGGGTTTTTGCCCAAGCGGCGGTTGGTAAATATGGCCACGTTATCGTTGAGGATACAAACGGTGGAACCTCCGTCACGGTATGTGGTGCATTGGGAAACTTCCAATCCTAAAGAAGCCAAATCCGGATTTTCGTATTTAACGGAGTTTTCCCAGACGTTTTCTCCCTTTTCTACTGTGGTGTTAAGGGATACTTCCTTGGTTTTTTCCAGTAGTTGGACTATTTTCCAGCAATCATTTCCCTCAATCCGACAGTTGTTATTGGTATTTTTTTGCTGTCCGGTGCTGCATGCGGCCAATAAACCACCGGCAATGATGAGCAATGCAATCTTTTTCATAAATCCTCCTATAAGATACTTTAAGTATAGCAAAAATCCCCGCTATTTAGCGGGGATTTTATGTGTCGGAAAGACTATTTTTTGTCAGTGAGTGCACAAGGTACTTTGGGGCTTTTTTCCACTAATTCTTTAATGGGTTTAATGGTTTGGGCCTGGGGCTTAAGTGTACAAGGGCCGCCAATGCAGCCTCCTTTGCAGTTCATTACTTCCAACAATTGGAAATTGCCGGTTCCTTTGGCAAAAGAGTTCAAAAGCAGCATGGTTTTTTTATCAATGCCGTTGATAGCCATTTTGGTAAATGATTTTTTCCCGGCGATGGCATTTTCTACCGCTTGGGCTACGCCCCCGGTTACGCCGTAATAACGGCCTTCGCCGGAAATGTTGGACTCTAACGGAGTTTCTTCACATGTCTCCGGGGTAATATCCCGCGCGGCAAACAGGACGCCCAATTCTTCGTAAGTCATTACGAAGTCAATATTGGGGTCTTCCATTCCTTCGGCCCGTTTGGACACGCAGGGCCCGATAAAAACGGTTGTATAGCCATTGGCTTTTTCCAATTCGGCCGTGTAAGCCGTTGGAGTCTTTGTATGCGAAACAAATTCTTTAAGAGCCGGAATATGTTTTTTGACGGCTTGTACCCAGGCCGCACAACAAGAAGTGGTCATGAATTTTGCCCCGTTTTCCAGCCGCTCTACCAATTCGCGTGCTTCGTTACGGGTGGTAATGTCGGCTCCTTTGGCTACTTCGGTTACTTTGCTAAAGCCGGCTTTTTTGATAGCGGTAATTACTTGCCCTAAAGAGGCTTTGTCAAATTGGCCTACAATGGAGGGAGCAACCATGGCACAAACTTTTTTACCTTTCTTAATAGTGCTCAAAATATCCACAATTTGGCTGCGTTCGGTAATGGCACCAAACGGACAGGCAGGCAAGCAATGGCCGCAAGAGATACATTTTTCAAAATCTATTTTGGCTAATCCATTTTTATCTTTATGAATAGCATCTACAGGGCAGGCTTGTTCGCACGGAACGGGAATGTAAATAATGGCATGGTAGGGGCACGCGTCTTTGCACATGCCGCAATTTTTACATTTATTCGGGTCAATAACGGAACGTGTATTTACAATGGAAATAGCCCCGAACTGACAAGCTTGTTGGCAGTGACGAGTTAAACACCCCTGGCATGATTCCGTTACTAAATGGCGTGCAGGCGGACAGCCTTCACAGGCGATGTCCACTACGGTCAACGGATGGTTGGGGAGTTCTTTGCGGACGAGCGCTTTTTGGGCATATTCGTTTGGAGAAGTAGCTCCATCGTCATCTTCTACTCCGTAACCTAACGCAGCTATTACGCGGGTGCGGAAAATGGCCTGCTCTTTATAAATACAGCACCGCACCGAAGATTGCGACCCCGGAGGGATAACTTCAAACGGGATCCGGTATGCGTGGGTTTCCAATAGCCCTTTATCAAAGGCTTCTACCACCTTGCGTAATGCCATACGGCGGTAAAAAGAAACTTGGTTGTTGTCACAACAATTCATATTTATATTCTACCATATTAATAATAGGGTGTAAGAAGTTTAAAAGTATTATCTACCAACCGTTGGTACCAAGGTTGGTGTTTCAAAAAAGATAAATGTTCCCGGCGTGCACCTTTCTTTTTGTGTGCTATGATTGTATGAATTTGTGATGCCAATTCTTTATCTATACACTCCATATTACACTCAAAATTTAGTTTCAAACTACGCACATCCCAATTGGCAGAGCCGATAAATGCCCACTGATCATCCACCAATAAAATTTTACTATGGTCAAAAGGGGGAACCGTGCGATAAATTTTAATATGTCTTTTGAGTAAGCGTTTGAAATTGGCACGCATGGCACGGTCCATCCCAAAGATGTTGCTTTTTCGCGGCAAGATGATTTCTACCTTCACGCCCCGCATAGAGGCTACTTCCAGCGCAGAGAGAATATTTTCCTCCGGCAGGAAGTAGGGGGTGAGGATTTTGATGCTTTTTTGCGCGCAAGCCAATGCCCCGGTGAACATATAGGAAATTTTGCCGTAGTTGCTGTCGGGTCCGTCGGGAATGATTCGCGCAGCGCAAGATCCGTCGGCGTTGAAAGAGTCCGGCGTATAAGCTGTAAATTTCTTTTTGGTAGCAAAATTCCAATCTTCTTCAAATACGCGGGCAATTTGGCGAACTACCGGGCCGTGTACCTGAAAAGTAACATCCGCTATGGGACCCTTAGGATGTGTATCTACCAAATTTCCCTGAGCGATATTCATCCCGCCAAAAAAGGCAGAAGAGCCGTCCACTATCAGTATTTTGCGGTGGTTGCGTAAATTAACGAAAGGCAGATTAAACGGTTTTTTTGAAGGCAAAAAAACGGCCGTTTCCAAGCCGGTAATGGAGTGTAAAGGTTGTAAAATAGTGGGAGAAGAATAGTTTTTTCCTACGCCGTCGACTAAAACTTTAATACGGGCCCCGTTGAGGGCTGCCTGACGCAGAGCAGAGAGAAACATTTGTCCGGCTGCATCATTGTTAAAAATATAACTTTGCAGGAGTACTTCTTTGCGGGCTTGTGCAATCAGCTGACACATAGCGGGATAGGCAGCGTCTCCATTTTCAAAAGCTTGTACCCGGTTGCCGAAACAAAAAGGTTGCGGATGCACCTCAACCCCCAATTTTAATAAGGGAAGTAATGCTTGAGGAAAGGGAGAAGTATCCTTCAAATCAGTTTTGGGAAGGAATTTAAAAGCTCCCGCTTTGCGGGAAAGTGAAAGGGCCTTGCGGTGGATGCGATTAATACCCAGGGCAATATAAACCAATGTGCCTATGATGGGGGCCAACCAAACCAACCCAATCCAGCCGATAGCACTTTTCACATCTTCTTTAAATAGCAAAATGTGAATGGTAACAACGCAATGCAGCACTAAACATAGAAAGGCTGCTAAACTAAACGGCAATATAGAGACTAAATCCATAGCGCTATTATAGAAAATCTACAAATCTTTGGTACGCTTAAAATGTATTAGGTAAAATGACAGGCGTTCCGGCCGGTTGTTTGCTGGGAATTAAAGGAAGCGACGGATATCTTTCCGGATGGAGAACACGCGGCATATACAGTTGATCTGACAGCGTTCCTCCTTCTAAAAGGGCTTTGTATTGCCGTTGTTTTCTGCGTTCCTCGCGAATGGCTTGCTCTTTCTCTTGACGGAGTTGTTCCAATTCCTTTTTCTGCAGTTCTTGCTGTTCTTCCAACCATTGTTGGTTATCTGCGGATAACTGGGTGATGTACGAAGCGTAGTCTTTAGCGTCGGTAAATGTTTGTGCCAGTTGCCCATCACAGAATAAAAAGTAACTGGTTTCTTTTTTACCCGGTAAGACAAGTTGATAAATTTGCCATTCCCGGTCGCGGGTAAAATCGACTAAATTGGTTGCGATCGCGTCAGGAAAAGAATGTAAAAAATCGCTCTCGCTGGTACTTATGCTTAATCCATACCGGCGGTTAAGAGAAATGACGGAAGCGGCATTATCTGCACAAGCTAGGAAATGGTCTTTTTGATCAAACAAAAGTTTGCGATAACTGCCGTCATCACTGCCATAACGCACATAGTGGTATTTTGTTCCGTTGGAAGATTTCAGTAATAAATCGGCAGAGGAAACAGTAGTAACCGTGTAGAGGATTTCTTCCCTTGTTTTGTTTTTGAACAGTTTGTTTAATTGCTTTTCGTTTTTGTCCCAAATCCAAATGCCGTCCGCTTCCGGGTTATCATCCCCGGTAAGCTCAATAACAATTTCCGGCTCTTCGTCAACTGGGGTTTGAGAAAATAACCCCAGCGGCAGGACTAATAAGCAGAGTAAATAAATCCAACGCATATACGTATTGTGGCAAAAAATAAAATAAAAAACAAGAAAGCGCTATTCCGCCTTGGTAATGATAGCTTCCATGAGTTTATGCCGGCGAAATTTACGGGTTTCCAAAATAATTCCGTTGCGTAAAATTTTTTGATTTTTAGTAGGAGCTTCCCCTCCTAATTGGGCGGCAATCCATTGTTCCACGGTTTGGGTGGGAGGCAAATCAGCCGGGATAGAGAGATTTAATTTTTCAAAAATTTCAGACATATTGGCGGACGCACTGACAATGAAAGCGTTACCAAAAGGCTTGATATAGGAGGGGAAAAAATCATATTCATCTTCAATTTCTCCCACCATTTCTTCAAAGATATCTTCCAAGGTGACGATACCGGTAATTTTTTCTTCCTCGGTTACCAAGCAAATATGTTGTTTGGTTTTCATTAATTTCTGCAACGCAGCCGATATAATTGTGTCCGCTTCCAAACGCAAAATGGGCCGCATAATTGAACGGGTGGAAGTGCCTGCGCTACCCCCTGATTTGGTGGCAGTAAAAATATCTTTAAAATTTAAATATCCGATTACACTTTGCGGGTTGTCGCTATGTTCCAATACGGGGAAACGTGTGTGCATATCCAGGTGGGCTTTTAAGAAAGTATCTGCAATAGACGCATTTGCATCCAACATATACACTTGTTCCAAGGGGACTTGAATTTCTCGTATTTTACGTACGCAAAATTGGGCGGTAGAAATCACAATCTTTTCCTCTACGCTGGTAAACAAGCGGGAAGAAGAAGCAATAGCTGCAGCCGTACGTAAATCTTCTAAAGCAGCCCGTTTGAGCATTTTAGGATCTTGTTCTTTTGACGGCGTTTTAAGTGTAAAAAAGTGCACGATATTTTCCATGCTTCCCACAATGGGGGCTAGGAAAGAGTAAAGAAATTTCATGACCGGAGATAGTTTCAATAACACCCATTCTTTATTTTTTAGGGCAAAAGTTTTGGGAATTAATTCCCCAAAAACAATGGTTACAAAACTGAGCGGAACTACCACGCATGTCACAGAAAGTAAATAGGCCAAATGTGAAGGTAGCCCGAACATTTGTTTAAAAAACGGTACAAATAAATTATCTCCACCAATTCCACCGGTAGCAGCGGCAATAGCTCCCACCAGGGTAATGCCAATTTGTACGGTAGCTAAACTTCCTTCCATGTGATCTTTCATAAAAAGAGCGGCTTCAGACCCGGGATGTTTTTCTTGCAGCAGAACGGAAATTTTTGTGCGCGAAACGGAAGCTAACGCCATTTCGTAGGCAGCGAACAGAGCGTTGAATGCTAGCATTAATAAAATAAAGAGGATGGTCATAAATACAGTTTAGCAAATACGTGCAAGTTGGAACAATAAAAAGCACCCACCGAATGGTGGGTGCTTGGGTATATGATATTAAAAAGAAAGTTCGTGGAACTGTTCTTGTGCAAGTTGATCCATTTCCGTTACCGTATAAGGCACTTTGGTAAAATCAATTTTTGTTAAATCAATCTTACGTATGGCGGAATTATACATAGTGCGGTAATAGAAAGTGGGGTGAGTTTGATCTGATACGGCGGTCCATTGCGTGGCGCTGGGCATATCGGGAATCGTTTGCCCAGGGGCATATTCTGCTCCGATAGGCAAATCAAAATTATTCAAGATATGAAAGGCTTGTGTGACGGCTGCGTAAGTGTTGGCCGGAGTGGGAGAAGAGTGCAGCCAAAAAAATACACGTACCAAACGGGAAGGAGGAGTCAAATCTCCCGGCAATCCCGTTAAGTTAGAGCCACCACCTAAAGAAAAGAGCTCTACTTTTCCTATGGTTTGATTGGGGGCTTTCCCGGACGTTAAATGCACGTAATTGTTTAAATTGTCCTGGTGCCATGAGAAACTTGGAGAGTTCGTGATAACATCCAAATTATTCTCGTAAACATGGCGTTTGCCTCCATCTGTAATTTCCAACACTATGCTGCGTCCGCCGGCATCAGCAATGCGCCAGTGTCCGGTGGCGTAGTGACCGTCGGAATCGGGTTTGCCAATGGGAATAATTTCAATTTTATTCAAACCGTTTAAGGCTTCTTCCACTGTGGCAAAATTGGTTAAGATGTAGCGCACCAGTTCCCCGTCACTGACGGATTTTTTAGCATGTTTTTTTTGATAAGGGGTTAAATTTCCATAATGGGAAAAATAAAAAATACCGGCGTTTAAGCCTTTTTCATTGATGCCTTCCGTTACAAATTCCGGTGCGACGGTACTAGCACCGACTGCCCCGTATTTGTTGGTCCAGGTGAGGCCGTTTTGCCCGTCTGGGGTAATAGCTTGGTTGTTATGTCCGCGCGGCATAATAACCAGCTTGCTGTTGAGATTCCCGCCGCTCCATTCTATGGTGCGTGCTTGTAATCGGGTTCCGTCTTTGGCCAAAATCGAAAGGCCGGTACAACTGTGTGCTGCCGGAGCGAAGGTGAGAAATGCTAGCAAGGTGGCAGAGAGTGCTTTTTTGATTCCTGTTTTCATTTTTTCCTCCGTGTATCTTTAATTTGGCAGTATATTGAAACATTCTTGCAGTTTGTTTGCACGATTGAAAAAAGGTTAGTTATTTGACACTTTCTTCTAATTAAAATATCCTAATATAAGAGGATATATGGAACAAATTTTTATCGTTACGGGAATGAGCTGTAGTGTTTGCCAATCTCATGTAGAAAAGGCAGTCCTTACGCTTCCCGGGGTGCATCAAGCGCAGGTAAATTTGCTCCAGAATCGTCTGGTCGTGCAGTATGATGAAAAGGCAGTAACTCCCGCTTCTATTATTCAAGCTGTTACCCGTGCCGGGTATGGTGCGCAGTTGGAAAACGAAACGACTCCGTCTCTTGTTCCGTTAGCTCATCAAGAAGCTTCCCGTTTGCAACATCGCTTTTGGAAATCTGCAGGATGGTTGTTGATTTTAATTTATCTTTCTATGGGGAAAATGCTTTCTCCTTTTTATCCTTCTTATTTGCTCACTCATTTTAAAGTATTGGCGGGTTTGCAATTTTTAGTGGCATTGCCCATTTTATTTTTGAACCGTCAGTTTTTTCAAAACGGTTTTAGACAATTGTGGCGCAGAACCCCTACGATGGATTCTCTAGTAGCTGTGGGGGCCGGGGCCGCTTTTGTGTTTAGCGTATGGAATTTGGTGCGTTTCTTAGAGAGTGGAAATTCTGCCGAGTTATACATAGAATCGGCTGCAATGATTGTGACGCTGGTAACATTGGGAAAATGGATGGAAGCGCGGGCTAGAGCTAAAATGACGTCGGCACTTTCCGGTTTGATACGGTTGATACCTGCCCAAGCACACGTGCGCAGAGATGAAACGGAAGAACTCGTGCCCGTTTCACAATTGGCAGTAGAAGATGTGCTGATTGTTCGCACAGGGGAACGTTTAAGCGCAGACGGGATTGTTTGTGCCGGAAACGGAAGTATTGATGAAAGTGTGTTAACAGGAGAAAGTGTCCCCCGGGAAAAACAATACGGTGCACAAGTATCGGCTGGCACTTTATTGATAAACGGATATTTAGAAGTGATGGTGCAAAAAACAGGAACGCAAACCTTACTGGGGCAAATGGTCCGGCTGGTGGAAGAAGCTGCCGGAAGTAAAGCTCCTATGGCACGATTGGCCGACCGTGTGAGCCGCATTTTTGTACCCACCGTTTTGGTGATTTCTCTTCTTACTTTTTTGGTCTGGCTTTGCTTGGGAAGTTCCCTTGCATTTGCGCTTTCTTGTGCTATTTCCGTTTTGGTTATTTCTTGTCCTTGTGCGTTAGGATTGGCTACCCCCACAGCCATTATGGTTGGAATGGGGCAAGCGGCTAAAAGAGGAATTTTGATTAAAAACGCCGCCGCTCTAGAAGCCTTGGCGCGTGTGACAACTGTTGTGTTGGACAAAACCGGTACCCTTACCACCGGTCAAATGGAAGTAGTGCAGATAGTGCAGCAAGAAGGTGTTTCAACAAGAGAATTGGTGCAGATGGCCGCTTCGTTGGAAAACCCTTCCCAACATCCGTTTGCACGTGCATTAGTGAATTATGCACAACAACAAAAACAACCGCTTGTTGAGGTGGAAAATTTTACGCTGCTTCCCGGTTGCGGGGTGCGGGCTTCTTACAAGGGGAAAATATGGCTGGGTGGAAACAGCCGGTGTATGCAACAGCAAGGCATTGCTATTGAAAAAATGGGAAATGTTGAAGTGCCGGGGAAAACGTCGTTGTTTTTCGCGCAAGGGAACCGCTTGTTGGGCGTTGTTTATTTTTCTGATACACTCAAATCAGAAGCTATATCCATGGTTGATTATCTAAAGCATTTACACAAAAAAGTAGTTTTATTGACAGGCGACAATGAACAAACTGCGCGTGCTGTTGCCGCGAAAGCCGGTGTCCCAACGGTATGGGCCGATGTATTGCCACAAGAAAAAGAACGCCTAATTAAACGTTTGCAAGAACAGAAAGAGATTGTGGCGATGGTGGGAGATGGCGTTAATGATGCCCCCGCCCTGGCGCATGCAAACGTTGGAATTGCATTGCAAACGGGTACAGATATTGCTTCCGACGCGGCAGAAGTATTGTTGATGAAAGACAATTTGACCGACATAGGAGTTGCCCTGGAGTTAGGATGTGCTGTGTTGAAAAACAGTAAAGAAAATTTATTTTGGGCATTCTTTTATAATATTTTGGGAATCCCTTTAGCAGCAGGTGTTTTGTATCCTTTGTTGGGATGGAAATTAAACCCCATGTTTGCTGCGGCTGCCATGAGTTTAAGTTCACTCTGCGTAGTTACTAACGCTTTGCGGTTACGGTTTTTCCGGCCGAAACATTTTCCAATTAATTGAGGAGAGCAACATGCATAAAACGGTTGAAATTCGTGGAATGAGATGCGGGCACTGCGCGGCCCATGTAGAACGCGCTTTAAACACATTAAATGGGGTTCGTGCCAAGGTAGATTTATCCACTCAAACGGCTGTGTTGGAAAGCGCCTTGGAAGTGCCTGATGAGGAAATTATACAGATGGTGCGGGATGTCGGGTACGAAGTTATTTCCATCCATTAAGTGGTATAATAAAGTTATCCAACGAAGGAGAATTTTATGAAAAATTTCGGTTTTGTAAAAGTAGGGGCTGCCATTACAAAAGTGAAAGTAGCCGATACCAACTATAACGCAGAACAGATTGTAACGCAAATCCGCCAGGCTTACAAGGAAGGAGTGCGGGTTGTATCTTTTGCGGAATTATCCTTAACCGGTTATACTTGCGGAGATTTGTTTTTAAAACCGCAGTTGCTTGAGGCTGCCCAACAGGCGCTTACTTATGTTCTAGCCAAAACACATTCGTTGGATATTATTTTTATTGTAGGAATGCCCGTATTAGCGGGTACTAATCTGCTCAATGCGGCGGTCGTGTGCTACAAGGGCCAAATTTTAGGAGTTGTACCTAAAACTTATCTGCCCAATTATAAAGAATATTACGAGAAACGTTGGTTTACTCCGGCGCTCGCTTGGCAGGGGGGAGTGATTACTTTGTGTAACCAAACTGTGCCGGCGGGAACTAATTTGTTATTTCAAGCGGGAGGATTTGTTTTTGGCGTTGAAATTTGTGAAGATTTGTGGGCTGTCGTTGCCCCTTCCAGTTATGCCGTATTGCAAGGTGCGGACGTTATTTTTAATCTCTCGGCCAGTAATGCGCTGACCGGCAAATATGCATATGTAAAAAATTTAGTAGCCCAACAATCAGCCCGCGGTTTATGCGGATACGTATACACTTCATGTGGGTTGGGAGAATCTACGACAGATGTAGTTTATGCGTCGGATGCTCTGATTTATGAAAACGGGAAACCGCTGGCAGTTTCGCAACGGTTTTGTCCAGAAGAACAATTGATTACTACTGAAATAGATGTGGAACGCTTGCGCAACGAACGTGCCCAAAATACCACATTCCGTTCGGATAGCAGTTTGGAAACGCAAACTCCTTACAGCGTGATTGAAAGTACCCAACCGGTAGCTACTGTTTCCCGGCTGACTCGTCCGGTGGAAGCTTACCCGTTTGTTCCGCAAGGGGAACAATTAGATGAAAATTGCCGTGAAGTCTTTGAAATTCAAACTACCGGCTTGGCTACGCGTTTACAGGCAGCACATACTCAAAAAGTTGTGTTGGGCATTTCCGGCGGGTTAGACTCCACATTGGCCCTTTTAGTATGTGTAAAAACATTTGATAAATTGGCATGGTCCCGCAAAAATGTTATCGGCATTACCATGCCCGGTTTCGGGACAACGGATCGTACATATAAAAATGCGGTGACGTTGATGAAAAAATTAGGCATTACAGTGCGTGAAATTTCAATAAAAAAAGCCTGTGAGCAACATTTTAAAGATATTGGACACAATGCCAGCGTGCATGATGTAACGTATGAGAATGTACAAGCGCGCGAACGTACTCAAATTTTAATGGATGTGGCCAATCAAGTAGGCGGCTTGGTGGTTGGTACGGGGGACTTGTCGGAACTGGCGTTAGGTTGGGCCACGTACAACGGAGACCATATGTCCATGTATGGCGTCAATAGCGGGGTACCGAAAACATTGGTAAGATCGCTGATAACGTGGGTAGCTGCGAATGAAAAAGATTTGCCGCAAAAAGTCTTGGCCGATATTCTGGCCACTCCTATCAGTCCGGAATTATTGCCGGCAAAAAACGGGAAAATTGCTCAACGCACGGAAGACTTAGTCGGCCCTTATGAATTGCATGATTTCTTCTTATACAATTTCTTACGGTGTGGTTTCGGACCGCAAAAAATTCTGTTTTTGGCTCATCATGCTTTCGGAAAAAAATTTACCGTTGCTGTTATTAAAAAATGGTTGGTTGTTTTCTTGAAACGTTTTTTTGCACAGCAGTTCAAACGGTCCTGTATGCCCGACGGTCCCAAGGTGGGAAGTGTAAATTTATCTCCGCGCGGTGATTGGCGTATGCCCAGTGATGCCAGCGTGGCAGCGTGGATAGACGAATTAAAATAAAAAAAGCCCCGTTCAAAACGGGGCTTTTGATTGTAAGGGCTTTCTATTTATCTAAAAAGCTGGTTCCTACTTCCAACGGTTGTAAACCAAAATAATCCGCAATCGTTTGCCCGATATCGGCATAGGTACTGCGCCCGCCGATAAATTGTGGCTTTACATTTTTACCGAACATCAAAACCGGTACATGTTCGCGGGTATGATCGGTCCCTTTGTAGGTCGGGTCACAACCGTGATCGGCAGTGATGAAAACCAAATCTCCTTCTTCCAGCTGAGAAGCCAGTTCCGGTAAACGTTTGTCAAAATATTCTAAGCCCTCGGCGTAACCTTCTATATTGCGGCGGTGGCCCCATACCATATCAAAATCTACGAAGTTGGTAAAAACCAAGCTGCGGTCCGGTGCGTGGAGAGCTTGCTGTAAGGTAACGTTCCACAGTTCTTCCAATCCGGAGGCTTTTACCGCTTGCGTGATTCCTTGTTTGGCAAAAATATCGGCTATTTTACCGACGGAAATTACTTGCCCGCCACCATTTTTAATGCTATCCAGTACGGTGGGGCGAGGCGGTTTAACGGAGTAATCGTGGCGATTTTTAGTGCGGGAAAATTCTCCTTTTTTCTCGCCTACAAATGGGCGCGCTATAACACGGGCAATGTTGTAAGGAGCCACGTGTTTGAAAGCAATTTCACACACCTTATATAAACGATCCAACCCAAAATGTGTTTCGTGCGCCGCAACTTGAAATACACTATCTGCCGACGTGTAACAAATGGGTTTGCCTGTGCGAATGTGTTCTTCACCCAACTCATCAATAATAGCGGTGCCGGAAGCGGCTTTGTTGCCCAAAATGCCGGGTAAATTGGCCTCTTGGCAAATTTTTTCGACGAGTTCTTGCGGGAAAGAAGGATAGTCAGGTTTAAAATATCCCCATTCAAAATTTACCGGAGCTCCCGCCATTTCCCAATGGCCGGAAGAAGTATCTTTCCCCTTGCTGATTTCTTTCATAAAACCATATTTGCTGGGTAACTGAAAACGGGGAGTATCTGTGTTTTTGGGATCTAATTTTATGTTGGCAGAAGCTTCGGCCGCTTTGATGAGTCCCAACGCGGTCAAATGGGGAATATTTAAATGTCCGCGGGTTTGAATGATGTGACCCAATGTATTGGCGCCCTGATCGGAAAATTTAGCAGCGTCTTCTGCCCCTCCGATACCAAAAGAATCCATCATTAAAATAACTACACGTTTTTTTTGTGTCATAATTTCCCCCAAAATACTTTTCTTTTATTATACTGTAAAAAAAGCAAAAAGTTGCCATTTTAACGTATATAAAATGGTATATTATAAAAGGGGCATGTTATGAAACCGGCTTATAAAAATATGCGTGCGTTTTGGTTGGATATTACCAATTTGGAAAACCATCGGGGCGTATTGGAAATCGGCCCGGATAAAATTTCTATTGCCGGCGTGGAAATGGCAGTAGAAGATAACGGCGTGTTAAAGCATGTGTTTGTGGGAACGAATTCTTTGGGGGACAGTAGTTTTTATTTTGAAAACAACAGTAAAAGTGGTATCGGCGGAATAATTGGCGGAAATGGAAATAAAGATTTGCAAAATGCCGCTGCCCACATGTTGGCCTATGCCAGCAAATTAACCTCTCAAATGACGGCTTTGCCTTCCGGAAGTGACTTGCCTTACCTGGCCTCGCAGCAAGAGGTCTGTTTGTTCGCTCTGTCAAAAGAAAAGCTTTTCTATACGCATGTGTCTTCTCAAGAAGTGCGCAATCCGGCACATCCGTTTTATCCCATGTTTGCTTATTCTCAGCAAACCATTGGCTTTTTTAGAGAGCAACAAATGAATGAAAAATCGACGCAGTCTTGATTTATGAAACGTATTTCGTATCGTTCGTTTTTTATTCTTTTTTGCATTGCCTTCGTTGCGTTAGTGGCGGGGGCGGTGTACTGCGGTTTGAGCCTGCGGGAATTGCTTAAAAATTATGCTACTGCTGACGTGCAGTGGCCTTTGGTGGCTTGTGGCATTTTGTGTGCGTTGGCGATAGGGGCATTAATTTTCTTTGTGTGGTTGCTTTATCGCATGGGGCAGGAACGCTTATACCGAACGGCTTATGTGGATCCGTTGACGGGTAGTCATAATTTCCACAGCATGTACACACGCTTTGAAGAACATTTGACTGCGCTGAACGGAAAAGCGGCGTTGGTAGTATTGAATGTTGTTAAATTTAAAGTAATTAATGATTTGCATGGTTATCAACGAGGGAATGAAGTTCTCCAACAGGTGGCCCAGGTACTAGAACATTTCGTTGCCGAAAATGAAACATTTTGCCGCATGTCAGCAGACAATTTTTTGTTGCTTTTATCTTTTGAAAACAAGAACGATTTTGCCCAAAGAATGATGAAATTAATTACCCAGCTTCGTCGGGAATGTTCGGCGGAGGAAACCCGTTTGATGATAGATGTGGCTTTGGGTATTTATGAATTGCCAACACCGGCAGTTCCCTTCTACATTGCGTTGGATCGTGCGCATTTCGCGCTGGAAAAAGCGAAAACGCTTTCGTTACATAAATATCAATTTTTTGCCGAAGAAGATCGTTCCCGCGTGGTAGCGGAGCAGCAGATGGAAAACACCATGCATCGGGCACTGAGTAACCGGGAATTTGAGGTTTATCTGCAACCGAAATGCGATTTCAAAACGGGACATTTGAGAGGGGCTGAAGCATTGGTACGTTGGAATAAAACAGACGGGATTGTCCGGCCGGATGAATTTATCCCTGTTTTTGAAAAAAACGGTTTTATTCTGCAATTAGATATGTTTATTTTTGAAGAAGTGGCACGCTTGCTCCAACAATGGCAGGAGAAAGGATTGTCTTTGGTTCCGATAGCAGTTAATTTTTCACGTCTTCACTTAAACGACGACCGTTTTGTACCGCAGATGCGTCGTGTAGCTTCCAGCTATAACGTAGCCACACATTTATTGGAAGTAGAGCTGACAGAAAGTGTTATTTTTAATAACTTACAACGTGCGCAGTCGGTATTAAATAATTTACACCGGTACGGTTTCTCTGTGGCTATGGATGATTTTGGGGCGGGTTATTCGTCTCTCAATGTGCTTAAAAATCTTCATTTTGACAGTATTAAACTCGATAAAGAGTTTCTAGGCGGTTTCCAAGATAATCCATATGCTCAAAATGTGATAGAGGGAACCGTTAAAATGATTAAAAAATTAAATGTGCAAGTTGTTGCCGAGGGTGTCGAAACGCGCGAGCAAGTGGACTTCTTGAAGCAAATCGGCTGTGATATCGCACAAGGATACTTCTTCTCCCGCCCCTTAAAAGCGGATGCTTTCGAGCAAGCGCTCAAAGAGAACGTTCCCTTGGGCAAATAAAGCTTTCTGTATAGACAAAAGAGGAATAAAGAGGAGTTTTTTTACTCCTCTTTTTTTGTTATAATTTAGAGGTAGTATCTTGCGATGCATTTTACTTATATCAAGTAGTTTGCCGTACCACAATTATAGGAGACCTTATGACAGACCATTTCGCTCCTGCCGCCCGTATCTTAAAAGAATACGGGTACGACAGTGCTAAACTCATCCCCATTCTGCAAAAAGTGCAGGATCATTATTCATATCTTCCCGAAGATATTATGCGCTATATCGCCAATGAATTGAAAATTTCACCGGCACGCGTTTTTGGTGTAGCAACATTTTTTGCACACTTTTCCACCACTCCCAAGGGAAAACACATTATTAAAGTTTGTAACGGTACTGCTTGCCACGTAAAAGGTTCTGCCTCGGCAATCAATATCGTACGGGAAAAATTGAAACTGAAAGAAGGACAAGAAACCACTGCCGACGGTATGTTTACGTTGGAATGCGTTTCCTGTTTGGGCGCGTGCGGTTTAGCACCGGTGATGGTAATGGACGATACGGTCCATGGGCAGATTACTCCTGCCAAAGTAGCACAGATTATTGATGAAGTTGTAGCCCAGGAGGCCGCCCATGCCAAATAAAGAAATTGAACAAATTGCAAAAGAGTATAACGACGCTTACAAAAATATTACCAAACGGGTAGTAATCTGCGGCGGAACCGGTTGTATTGCCGGAGGCTCTTTAAAAGTATATGACGCTTTCCAAGCGGAAATGAAAAAACACAATATCGAATTCTGCGTGGAAATTACCAAAGGATGCCGTGAAAATTATTTGAGTTTAAGCGGCTGCCGCGGGTTTTGCGCGCAAGGCCCACTGGTGAGTGTCGGTGATATTTTCTACACCAAAGTAAAACCGGAAGATGTAGCCGAAATTGTGGAAAAAACCATGCTCAAAGGGGAAGTAATCGACCGCTTGCTCTACCACAACCCGGCTACCGGTAAAAAAGCAAAAACGGTAAATGAAATTCCGTTTTACGCTAAACAAGAACGTATCTTGTTGCACGATTGTGGCCGTATTAATCCGGAAGATATTGATGAATATATTGCACACGGCGGTTATGCCCAAGCCAAACGTCTCTACACTACAATGACACCGGAACAAGTTTGCAAAGAGATGTTAGATTCCGGTTTGCGCGGTCGCGGCGGGGCTGGTTTCCCGACCGGTAAAAAATGGGAATTTACCCGCATTGAAAAAGGCGAAAAGAAATATGTAATTTGTAACGCCGACGAAGGGGATCCGGGTGCCTTTATGGACCGTTCCGTTATGGAAGGGAACCCCAACGCTGTGCTTGAAGGTATGATGATTGCCGCTTACGCCATTGGCGCAGATGAAGGATATGTATACGTACGTATGGAATATCCGTTGGCTATTAAACGTATCCGCAAAGCCATTGCCCAAGCCGAAGAAAAAGGTATTTTGGGTGAAAATATTTTCGGTAGCGGTAAGAATTTTAAAATTAACGTAATGGAAGGTGCGGGTGCTTTCGTATGCGGTGAAGAAACAGCTTTGATTGCTTCCGTGGAAGGAAAACGCGGTATGCCGCGCGTTAAACCGCCTTTCCCGGCGCACAAAGGTCTTTTCGGAAAACCGACCGTTATTAACAACGTAGAAACCTTGGCACTCGTAGCCAAAGTGTTTGAAATGGGCGCCGAAAAATTCAAAAAAATCGGTACCCCTACCAGCACCGGTACAAAGACATTTGCCGTAACGGGCCACGTGGCCAATACCGGCCTTGTGGAAGTGCCGATGGGAACGACGCTGAGCCAAGTGATTAACGACGTGGCCGGCGGTACTACCAATTCTGACGGCACGGTCAACCCGGCTGCTTTCAAAGCGGCCCAAATCGGTGGGCCTTCCGGCGGATGTTTAACCAAAGAACATTTGAATGTGGCTTTGGACTATGATTCCTTAAAAGCCGCAGGTGCCATGGTAGGTTCCGGCGGGTTGGTTATCATGAATGATAAAACCTGTATGGTAAACGTTGCACGCTTCTTCTTGGAATTTACGCAACGCGAATCCTGCGGGAAATGCGTTCCCTGCCGAGAAGGAACCGACCAAATGCTCAAAATGCTTAACGAAATTGTGGAAGGCCGCGGTACGTTGGAAACGCTTACCAAATTGGAAGAATTGGCAAAAGCCGTACAAAAAACTTCCTTGTGTGCGCTTGGAAAGACAGCTCCCAACCCGGTGCTCTCTACTTTGAAACATTTTAAGGACGAATACATTGCCCACGTGGTAGAAAAACGCTGCCCCGCCGGTGTATGTAAAGCCTTGGCTCGGTATGAAATTGCAGCCGATAAATGTAAAGGTTGCGGTATGTGCAAACGTGCCTGCCCTGTACAAGCCATTAGCGGTGCGGTAGGTAAACCGCATCAAATTGACCCGAATAAATGTGTCAAATGCGGTAACTGCAAATCTACTTGTAAATTCGGTGCAGTTACGGTGCGTGCCTAGGAGTTGAAAATATGGAAAATAAAGGTTTTGTTTACATTGAAGGTAAAAAAGTACCGATAGAAGGCGAAAGAAACGTATTGGAGTTGGTGCGCAAGGCCAAATTCAATATTCCTACTTTTTGCTATCAACCGGAATTGGAAATTTACGGTGCCTGCCGTTTGTGCTTGGTGGATGTGGAAGGAATGGGAGTGGTAACTTCTTGTACCTTGGCCCCGAAAGACGGAATGAAAATTCGTGTCAACAGTGATGAAATCCGCCATTTGCGCCGCATTAATTTGGAACTGTTGCTAGCGTCGGGTAATCATAATTGTACTACCTGTCCTAAATCCGGCAATTGCAAATTGCAACGTTTCGCTAAAGATTTAGGTATTACGGAAATACGCTATCAAATTAAAAAACATCAAAATGAAAAAGATGCCACGGCTCCTGCCTTAGTACGAGATCAGAGCAAATGTATTTTATGCGGTAACTGCGTACGTACTTGCAATGAAGTACAAGGTATTGGCGCTATTGATTTTGCTTACCGTGGTTATCGTGCCCGTATTGCCACAGCATTTGCCAAGGATATGGCAGAAAATAAAGAATGTGTATCCTGTGGTCAATGTGCACGTGTGTGCCCTACCGGTGCGTTGATGCCCAATCCCAGCGAAGTGGAAGAAGTATATAAAGCTATCAATAACCCGAATAAAAAAGTAGCGGTTCATATTGCTCCGGCCGTGCGTGTAGGCTTAGGCGAAATGTTTGGTATTAAGCCCGGCGTATCCGTTGACGGAAAAATTGCCGCGGCTTTGCGTATGTTGGGTTTTGATTACGTATATGATACTTCCTTCACAGCTGACTTAACGATTGTGGAAGAAGCTACGGAATTTATTGAACGGTTTAAAAATAAAGACCGCTTACCGCAACTTACCAGTTGCTGCCCGGCTTGGGTAAGTTATGTGGAAAAATTCACACCGGAATTTATCCCCAACCTTTCCAGCGCTCGTTCCCCTATGCAAATGATGGGGCCGGTTCTTAAGGCTGACTTTGAACAACGCGGCGGAAAACGGGAAGATCTGGTGGTAGTGGCGATTATGCCATGTTCTGCCAAGAAAATGGAAGCCAAGTTGGACAAATTCTATGTGGATAAAAACCCGGATACGGACCACGTAGTAACCACCGTTTCATTGGCCAACATGATTAAAGCCGCCGGTATTGATTTTGCCAATTTGCCGGATGAAGAATTTGATGCCCCTTTCGGCACGAAAACCGGTGCGGGTGTTATTTTCGGTGCCTCCGGTGGGGTAATGGAAGCTGCCTTACGTTACGCGGCTGCCGAGTTGGACCCCAAAGCCGGCAAACTTAAATTTAACGTTTTGCGTGAAAGCACCCAATTCAAAGAAGCCACGGTAGAAGTGGCGGGTATTACCGTTCGTGTGGCGGTTACCAGCGGGCTGAAAAATGCACGCAAATTGTTAGATGATGTCAAAGCTGGTAAAGCGCATTATGACTTTATTGAAGTAATGTCCTGCCCCGGTGGTTGTGTGGCAGGGGCCGGTCAACCTCAATACGAGGGTTGGGCCATCCGCAAAGAACGTGCGGAAGGTTTATACCAAGAAGATGCAACCTTGGATTATAAATCGCAAGATAACAAAGATGTAATGGCCTTGTATGGTAAAGTATTGGATAAGATTGGTGGCAAAGTAGCCCACAAATTACTCCATACGCATTATCATACACAACAAGATACTACCGGTAAAACCAAATAGTTATTTTGTTCGTAACAGCAGGGGAGCCCTAAAGGCTCCCCTTTTTTGTTCAATAAAAGGAGGGTTATTGTTTGCGGAAAGAGGTTGATTTTTTGAAAATGTTTTCTATAATTATAGTATAGTGTTCTAAAGGTATGATGCGGCAGTGGTGCTATAAGTAGGCTAACTGGGCGTCATACGAGGAGGAATTATGAAAAGAGCAGCAACTCTTACCGTTTTGTTTTCTATTCTGCTAGCCGTGGCTGCTTATGCAGAACCCATGGCTGCGCACGGTAAATCAAAAGGAGGCCCCCGGCCCCGGGCAAAAGTAACCGGATTTAGAGCCAAAGATAGTGCCAAAGGCAGTGTTTTGGACGAAAAAGTAAAAGCTGTAACGCCGGACAATGTCAACATAGCGGATGTCTTCGGGCAAACTCTTTTGATGCAAGTATGCCAGAGAGGAACCCTGGCCCAATTGAAAAAATTGCTTGCTATGCAGGAAACGAACGTCAATGCAGAAAACCAGAAAGGAAATACTGCCTTTCTGTATGCTGCCCAGCGGGAGGATCCTCAGTTTGTGCAAGCATTTTTACGGTTGAAGAAAGACCGGTTCACTGACGAAAGTTTTAATCATAAAAACCAAGACGGAGAAACGGCTTTAATGTTGGCAACGGGTCACAAAAGAGTGTTCGATGAATTGTTGAAACATCACCCGATTGAAGGTGATATCAATGACATCAAAGATAAGAACGATACAACTTTGTTAATCAAAGCCGCTGAAGGAGGATCTGCCGAGGTTGTGCGGGATTTGTTGGCTAAAGGTGCTAAAATAGATGCCAAGAACAAATTTAAAGTTTCCGCTTTGCGCAAGGCCATTGAGAAAAACCAGGCAGAAGTGGTAGATGTATTGGTTGAGAATGTCCATCTCTTTGAAAATCCAGAGAAAGACTTTTTTGATGCTCTCTCGGAATCTGTCTGGATGAAAGACAGAGTTGGGATCGCACTGAAATTGGTTGATGCTGTTCATATGGATTTGAACAAAAAAAACAACGGAACACTTGTCTTAGTAGAGGCGACGAAGCGATGCCATGTGGAATTGGCAATGAAATTGGTAGGACAGGGTGCCAATCCAAAATTAGAAGATGCATGGGGAAAGACAGCCTTATCTTTGGCAGGCGGTTGTCCCGGATTGCAGGAGTATTTCTTGTCGCTGGATAAATAAGTTTTTGCTCATCTAAACTCCCTGGTTTACCTGGGGAGTTTTTAATGATAAGAAAAAAATCGAAGAAAGTATTTATTTTACAGTATGAAAATATTTATAAAGGTAATTACAATATTGTTCTTTTTTTGTTTATTTGGATCTATCAATTTATGTGCAGCACCCTGGGGAGTTTTGCTTAATTATATGGAAGGGGCGGAGTCAGCCCCCATTGGAGAAAAGTACCTGTTGCGTAAAGTTTTAAAAAGAAAGCCGCTTTCTATTAGTATACAACGCAATGTTTACACGGATAAGGAATATAGCAAATTTGAAACGTTGGTCCAGAAATCCTACAGCAAGTGGTTTAGTAATGTGGTAACGCATATTGAAAAAAATAAACGCAAAAGAGAATTTGGCGACATTTTAGCCTTATTTCGTAGGGGTATAGATGTTCAGATAAGTGAGCAAGGCGGAGATGTGCTAGTTGTATTTCTTCCTTTCCAAGAAGTCATAAAAAAATGTCATAAACATGCTTATGGATGTTATAGGGACTCCTCTATAGAGGGAACCAGGAGTCCTGTGATTTATTTGTCGTTAAGAGACGAGAAATTCTGGGAAGGGGATCAAGAGAGAGTAGCTATGCACGAAATAGGACATTCGCTCGGATTATCGGATCAGTATATTGCCGCTCGTATGGTTAATTCAGATCCTGTGTATAGTTCGGCAGAAGAACGCAAAAATGTTATGCAGGGTTATGATAATGGGTTAACCTGTGATGATGCGGACGGAATCATCAATCTGATGGATATTACTCGCGGTATCCGACGAGGCGGAGAATTTGGGTGGAAAACGTTGTGCAAAAAGTCAGAAGAGTATTATATAGGAGGAATTCCGTCCTCTAAAGGGCAATATCGTGTCTCTTTGAAAAAAAATTATGAAGGCGTTGAGGTGACGATATATGAAAAAGGGAAAAAAGTAAGCAGCAATATCTATCCTTATTTCATGCCGGAAAATGACGTGGAGTGGGAAGAAACTCCAGCTGTGAAAGAAAAAAGAAAGGATGGTTTTGGTCGCCCGGTATTAGCAGAGGGGCCCAACGGAGAAACAATTTATTATACGTATCTGTATGACAGGGTAGAGCGTGTAGCCGTAAAAGATGGGAAGGTGCTAAATTATGTTATCCGAGAAAGGAATCCTTCCGGGAATGTTGTAGGGAAGACATCCCAAGGGAAAGACATGAAGGCACAGAAAATGATGGTTTTTGGAAGTGCGGGTACGTTCCGCCTCTTGAAGTTACAAACAACGAACAATTTAGAATATTCAACCGAATATACAGAAATCCAGGTGGGAGAAGACAAAATTAGTCGTGTTTTGATGCTTTATTACACGGCAGCAGGCGATAGATTGCTAGAGGCGGTATATAATGATCCCTCTGACACAGAATACCAAAAAGAATGTGTGCCAAACGATGGTGGAGAATGTATTAGTCAGGCAATCAGTAACAAAGCGAGTGAATCATGGGCTAAGCAACTTACGGGGAAAGTAGACCAATGGACCAGGCAAGCGTTGAAAGAACTCCGCAATGGGAAAAAAGACGAATTAAAATGATTTATCACAAAATAACCCCTGGGGCTGGGAAGTTTCAGTGGAATAGAGTCGTGCTCAACAATAAATTTTAACAAGCTAAACTCCTCGGTTAAATTCCGAGGAGTTTTTTGTTCATTAAACTTGAAAAGCATCTGTTCCTACAACATGAAAATAGTTATGTAGGTAATTATAAATATTGTTCCCTTCTTGTTTATTGAGACTTATTGGTTTATGTGCGGTACAGTGTGATTTTGGCTGATTACGTACAGAAAATAGAGAACATTAGTAGGGGGTAGAGGACGATTCCTCAATCACTTATGATTTGTTATTTGTAGCATTTTATCAAAGCACGTTTTTACGAAATTTGGACTAAAGATATCCTTTTCGTCTTGTGTATAAAAAGTTCCTTCTGTAGCAACAAATAGACGTTCAGAAAGGACTTGTGGGTAAATATAGGTAGAAATTAAGAAGATATTGTTATAAATTACGCTGCCAATGGCTGGGTCAAATGTACACTGCATGCTTAAATTGGGTATGTCTAATGCGGAAGACACACTATTAAAGCAAGAAAAAGTCGTAATCATATAAGTAGGTATCTTTCGTCGATGTAGTTCTTGCAAAAGGGCCAAGGTTTCGGTAATTTTCATGTTTTTAATGTCTATCTGCCATAAACGCGGGGAGGAGATGGATGTTTTTTCCACGGTTATCACAAAATAGTTTTCATCTAATAATTTTTGTGCTAATTCATCATGATGTGGATATACAAAATTTGAACTGCGGTTAGAACATTGCAGAAATACTACTTTGTCAAGTGCAGCACCGTATTGCTCAAAAAATTGTTTTACGTGGGAACTCAAAGGATAGTCATGTACCAGAGGGCGTGGATTTAACATGGGGACAGGTATCCCAAATGTTTCGCATAGCGCGCGGGTGCGGCTGGTAACATAACTGTCGTGTTCATAAACTACCGGAAGCAAAAGGGTGTCTTTTGAAGCTTTCTGATAACATTCGTTCCAATCGTAATTTTTCCAATGGCGAGGGTACGCTTTACCATTGTACATATAAATATGTTCAATGCAAGGATTGTTTTCCAGACAAGTAGCTACTAACGGTGAATTGTTTGTATCAAATTGGTTAGACACATAAGCATCTAATGCAAGTTGTGGATAAGTGTCATGTAAGATTTTAATAAATTGAGTGGCATAAAAATAATCGCCGACTCCCATGAAAAATACGAGCCCGATCCGTTTGATATGGGGAAAACATTTAAGTGCTTTTTCAATATCAAAATAAATATGTCCGCGGCCGATTTTTGGCAAGTGCATTTCCGTAGAAGAAGGAAGTTTCCTCCTGCCGTAATAATCAACAAGTGTGTACCAGCCGGTTGAATGAGATTTGTCTGGGCAACATGCTATAAATTGGCGGAAATTCCACCAGGCCAAAGAGAGTGCCGCTTTGCGTGAGCGGTTAGCGTATTTATGTGAAAATAATGTAACCTTGGAAAAAGCGTGTTTGAAAAAGAAATTCATGTGTCTCTTTTTGGTAATGAAGGAAATGTATTTTCCCAATAAAAATGGGTGGATGACGAGATTTGAACCCGCGACCTCCGGTTCCACAGACCGGCGCTCTAACCAGCTGAGCTACATCCACCATTAGATCTTTCTTCTATTCTAACAAATTACAACCTTGCTTGCAAACAATAGGAGGTGAAGATCCCTCGGCGAAATTATTGTTTTTTATTTTTGCGGCGACGCGGAAATGTTTTCTTTTTTAACTTCAATAATTTGGCTTTGAAGAAACGCGCTAACCCCCCGCGGGCAGTTTCGCGGTAGTCTTTGTTCATGTCTAACCCGGTTTGCATCATGGTGGCTAAAACATCATCATAAGAAATGCGGTGTTCTCCGTCGGACATTAACGCATATGTGGCGCAGTCCAGTGCACGGGAAGCCGCCAACGCATTGCGCTCAATACAGGGGATTTGTACAAGGCCGTCTACAGGGTCACACGTGAGCCCCAAGTGGTGCTCTAACCCCATTTCCGCTGCGTAAGCAATGCGGCGGTTATCGCCCCCTTCCAATTGGCATACGGCGGCTGCAGCCATGGCACAAGCCACGCCAATTTCCCCTTGGCAACCTACCTCTGCCCCCGAAATAGAAGCGTTTGATTTGGCTAAATTGCCAAATAACCCGGCAGTGGCCAACGCGTGAAGTATAGTGATGTCTTCAAATTGGTAAATTTCTTTAATCAGGCGGCAAACGGCCGGCACTACTCCGCACGAGCCACACGTAGGTGCGGTAACCACTTGCCCACCGGAGGCATTTTCTTCCGCACAGGCCAGCGCATAAGCAAATAAATTGTTCATTCGGCGCAGATATTGCGGGGAATGTTCCGCATTGTGCAGATAACGGCGCGCTTTGCGTTCCAGATTAAGAGAGCCCGGCAGAACACCCCGTTTTTCCAACCCTTGCGCAATGGTGTTTTGCATGGTCTGCCAAACGGTATTTAGATAATCCCATAGAGCAGGGCCCTCACATTCTTCCACATATTCCCACAATAACATGCGTTTTTCAGAGGTATAAGCCAAAATTTCCGCCATAGAAGAATGAGGGTAAATAGAAGGATTTTTTTCATAAAATGTTTTTTCGTCTTTGATTGCTCCACCACCGACGCTGTAAACAATTTGTTCCCCCGTGCAATGGCCGGCAACGTCTAAAGCTTGTAAGCGTAAAGCGTTGGGGTGTAGCGGCATGAGGGTGGTGTGGTCCCATACGATATCTACCGGTTTGGTGGCGAGGGTTTCTTTGATGGTAAAATCGGTCAAGTGTCCTTTGCCGGTGGCGGCCAAAGAACCATACAGTACAACGCGGTAACTGGCTGCATCGGGATATTGCTGGCGAAAGGAAACTGCAGCTTTGTGGGGACCCATGGTATGACTACTGGAAGGACCCACTCCAATTTTGAATAGTTCTCTTATAGATTCCATATAAAAATGGTATCATAATTGCAATGAATATACTATCGGCTTTTTTGGTAGCTTTGAGTTTATCAATGGACAATTTTGCCGTAGCACTGGCCGGAGGGTGTAGTCATTCTAATAAATTATCGGCTAACGTTGTTTGGCAAGTAGGGTTGTTATTTGCCCTGGCGCATTTTGTGATGTTTTCCCTCGGTTTCTTGGGGGGATATGAGTTGTTACGATGGATTGGGGAAGTGGGCACTTGGGTAGCTAGCGCATTGCTCATTTATATCGGTTTACATATGATTTGGCAATCTTTTGCCGATCATTCCACTTCGCACAAAGTATTATCTTCTTTGAAAATGCAAATGGTTTTGGCTTTGGCTACCAGCGTAGATGCTTTATTGGTTGGATTAGGGCTGGGGTTGAAGAGCGTATCTTATTGGTTGACGGTTTTAATCTTAAGCGGATGTGTTTTTGCCACCAGTATTTGTGGGTTTTATGCCGGGCATGTATTGGGACGTCATTTTGGCAGAATAGTTGAAATTGCCGGTGGGTGTGTGTTGATTTTCTTAGCCGTAAAATGGTTGCTATAAAAGGGTTTCTTTTGCTAGAATAGCGTTATCTTAAAAGTGAGGTCCTACCATGGGCATAATTGCAGTAACAATCATATTTTTGTGTATTTGCGTAGACAATATGGTCACGGCAAACATGTCGGCCATGAAAATGACGTCTGACAAACGGAGCATTTTTTCCATTAAAATGGCGTTGTTTTTTACCGGTTTCAATGTGCTGTTTTATGGCATTGGTTTTTTAGTCAGCCGTCTTTTCTTTCACAATTGGGCTTATTTTGCCCACAACTGGGTGGCTTTTGCATTCCTGCTTTTGTTGGGAATTAAATTTATGCTTGAATCGATTGAAAAATCGCCCAGCTTTACCGATTTGGAAGTGAACGATACACGCAAAATGTTCAAGGTGTCTTGTATTATTGCTTTGAACGCTTTTCTCGTAGGATATGCGGTGGAAACAATGGGGAAATCTTTCTTCCCCCAAGTTGTAATTTTGGGGATTATTTCCTTTATTTTTACGTTGTTGGGTTTCCATTTCGGCAATCCCAATTCTCAAACCATTGTCAGTAAAAAACTGGAGCTCTTAGCCGGTATTGTGCTATTGATAATGGCAATAAGGCTTATTATTATCTAATTCTATTCTTTAAAAAAACTCCCGCTGATAAAGCGGGAGTTTTTTGTTGCTTACTTTTAATTGGACTTTGTGTTAAAGGGAGTGAAAAGAAAAAGAGAACCCAGTTCATCCGAGATATTGTTGCCCTCGGGTAAGAATAAACCGTTATCTCGCAGAATAGAGAGCGAATCATCCGCTGAAAAGAAATTCTCAAAACGGCGAGTCCATTTGTTTTGCATGCCGAATGCGTAAGCATAAGGTAGATATTTACAGAAGATTTTGAGCTGATCGGTAGGGTTGGTGCGTGCCAGACGGGTGGATTCCCCTATCGCCAGATATTCGCGGAATCCCTCCAATTTATCCATCAGCAAACGTCCTTTGATGGTGTAAGCCCCTATCCATTGGGCAAAGCAGCCGCCTAAGATAGCAGCCGCCACCAAAGAAAGCGTGCCGATATTGATGGAGAATAATTGCAGCGGGAATTTTAAAATCAAGGCAAAGGCCATGTAAATAGCCAATAGAGATGCTGTTTTTTTCCAATGATAATGTGTGGCGAAAAATGAGAAAAATGCCAATAGGAACGAAGATACAATATACGACAAACTCAAAGAAATACTGCCCGATGCCAAAAACAGGGACCCGAACAGCAAAAATAAAGCAGTGGGAATATTGTAAATTCTGTTTTTGGTTAAAAAGATATCGTCACAATGAAAGCGCAGATAGTCTTGCAATATATCATGAATTGCATTTATTTTCCAGGAAAAGGGAATGGTGTCCGCAGATAAAATATACTGTGAGCCAGCCGTAGAAAATAGGCCATAATAAACAATTTCTTCTTCGGACGGGAGTGGCTGCTCCATTATTTTATGATGCAATAGTGGCCGAATAATTACTTGGTTTTCTTCTCTTTCAATTTCTATAGCCCCTTTAATGGCCAGACTAAGCAAGACGGTTGCAATGGAAAAATCGCGCCCCATAGAACAAATATATTGGGCCTCTACGGCAGAGATTCCCTCCGGTGGTTTGTGGCACCGTACGCGGCGCGGGCGCGGATCCCTGCCCACGCGGTCCCAAGAGGTCCAATAGAAAAGTACCAATAAAAGGAACGCTCCCAATAGGACAAATCCGCGTGTGTTAGGGGTATCCAATGTGGGCCAAATAGTAGGTTGTATAATTCCTTTGGCCAGTGGGGCAGAAACGGTAAAAGAGGACCCCGGATAGAGAGGGGAAAGACTCCAAAAAACAAAATCTTCTTGTTGTACCGGCAAGGTTTGCCCTGTTTTTAAGTGAATAAACGCTTGAGGATTCTCGGCCCCTTCTGCGCCGGGGGGAAGTTGCAATTCAAAACGAATAAAAGGAATATTTTGATTCCATAAGTTGGTAAATACTTGCCATTGGAATATATCCTGTTTATCAGAAAATAAAGCGGTATTTTCTATGGTGTAAAGCAGTTGGTAAACGTGTTCCCCCAGTGGCAGATTGACGGGAGGGCATTGGATGTGTAATTGTTTTTTCTTGATGTGGGAGGTGCATTCTTGTTCCATCCCATCTAATTTAACGGTAAAAAAACGAGCGCGCTGCTTTTTTAGAAGCGGCAATATGCGCTGGAAAGTAAAAGGTTCCGAATCTTGCGAGGAAAATATATACAGGTTTTCCACAGCTTCGGCAGTATCATTTGTGTTAAGTCGTATAAACGAATGGAAAGAAGTGAGGTCTGTTTGTGCTTGCGCAATACTAAACATTCCTCCTAACAAAAGAAAAATTGCCAGTTTTTTTAGCATGGTATTCCCTATATAAATCACCTTTAGTATATAATATTTTCGGTCGGAAACAAATAAAAATCAATAAAAAAACCCTGCATTGCGCAGGGTTTTTTGAGAAAAGATAACTTATTTCGCTAAATTTTTCCAAGCTTCTTTTTCTGCTTTCAAAGCTTTTTGAGTGTTTTCAGCCGTTTTTTTGGCTTCAGCTTTTTTTGCTTTAGCGGCGTCTTCTTTGGCTTTCAAGGCAGCTTTGGCTTCTTCTTTTTTAGCTTTAGCTTCAGCTTTTGCTTGTTCAGCTTTAGCTTTAGCTTCGGCTTTGGCTTGTTCAGCTTTAGCTTTAGTAGCTTCTTTTTTGGCTTTAGCTTCGGCCTTGGCTTGTTCAGCTTTAGCTTTAGCAGCTTCTTTTTTAGCTTTAGCTTCGGCTTTGGCAGCTTCTTTTTTTGCTTTGGCATCAGCCTTGGCTTGTTCAACTTTAGCTTTGGCGTTGTTTACGGTTTTTTCCGCTTCATGTTTTTTTGCATTTACCTTAGCTTGAGCTTCTTTGGCTTTATTATCTAATTCTTTCTTTTGAGCTTTAACAGCTTCTTTTCTAGCCTTAGCTTCGGCTTTGGCTTGTTCTTTTTGAGCTTTCAAGGCAGCTTTGGCTTCGGCTTTTTCGTTAGCCAATTTGGTTTTTTGGGCTTTGGCAGCCGCTTTCATTTGAAGCTTGTTGGCAGCTACTTTGCCTTTTACATCTTCTGTTGCCATAACGGCGTCAGCTTTTTGGATTTGAGCTTTGGCAATAGCAATTTCTTTTTCGGTTTCAATTTGTTGTCTCAACACGGACACTTGGGATAACGTGCAGTTATTCACGCAAGTAATGTCGCCTGCGGCGCAACCACAGTCGGCAGCAAAAGCGTTAGCGGACAAAACAGCTACACCGAACGCTACTATGAGTACTTTTTTCATCTTTGATTCTCCTTTTTGAAATCTTTTCTTTATTTTACCAAAAAAGGGGCATTTGCTCAATTTATTTTTCTGTTTGGGAGGAGGTGTTTATGATAAAATGATTATATGGGAATGGCACTGGAAGCACAAATTCCGCTTTGGATGAATCTTTCGCTAGCTATTGTGGCCCTAAATTTGTTGGTATGGCCGTTGGTATCGCGCTGGGTAGAAAGCCATTTGGAGCTATTTTTACTATTGGTAGGGGCCGTGGCGGTTACCGTTAGCGGCAATTGGAGCTGGGCGTTTATTAAGGAAACGTTGGCGTACCCCATCAATGTGGCCTTTATTGTCATTGTCATCAGTGTGATTTTTAACAATTATTCCCGCTATATATTCCGTGTACTGTTCGTTTTTTTCCGTGCTTTGGAGCCCCGTTATAGTTTTGCATTGCTTATTTTTGCACTAGGGGTTACATCTTCGTTAGTAAGTGTGACGGTATCTGCCTTGATTTTGGCGGAAGTATTAAAAGTAGTAAATTTGGAAAAAGACGCTACGGTAAAAATTACGGTATTTGCTTGTTATGCTATCGGTCTGGGAGCCATTTTAACCCCCTTGGCCGAACCGTTGGGGCTGGTTGTCACCAAAGCACTTTCCGGGCCGCCTCATTACGCGGATTTCTTTTTTCTTTTTCGTCATTTTTTCGGTTGGATTGCCCCGGCCATTGTATGTTTAGCTGTAGCGGGGGGGTATGCAGCCCGTCACGCCGGAACCACTTTGCAGATGCATATTCGGGAAGATAAAGAGACGTATTCCTCCATGTTGCACCGTACGTTGCACATTTATATGTTTGTGGCCGCCTTACATTTAATTAGCACCGGACTACGTCCGTTGGCACAAAGCACCATTGTACATTTGGGCGGTAAAGTTCTTTTCTTTGCCAATATGGTATCGGTAATTATTGACAATGCCACACTGGCCGCTATTGAAATTGTTTCTAATATCTCTTTGGCAGATTTAACCTATATGCTCGTTGGTTTGGTCGCATTTGGCAGTATGTTGGTGCAGGGGAACTTGCCCAACATTGTGGCGGCAGAAAAACTGGGTATCAAATCGCGTGAATGGGCCCGGGTGGCCGTTCCGACGGGATTAGCCCTGATGGGTGGGTATTTTATCTGCCTGGTCCTATTCAATTAGTCCTAGTCTCAATTAGGTCCAAAGACCCTTTCCCTCCACCTGCGTTTTATCTACACTATAGATATGAAGAAAGGTTTTCTAGCACTGTTTTTTATTTGGACAGTTCTGCCTCTGTGCGCCCAAACTGGGATAGTGAAGAAAGGAGTACAGGCAGTGGCGGATTCTGGAGCATTATATAATACACTGTCTGCTAATATGCAAAGGCAAGTGGCTTTAAATTTAAGAGGGTATTTCTTATCCGCACCTCTAGAACCCACCCCCCAACACGAGATTCAATGGGAGGTTTTCCTGCCGACGGAAGCGCAAAAAAGAGAGGGATATAGTGTTTATTTGCGTGCGCTTAAGGCAACGGAGGCACTTAGCCGGCTATTGCAAACCAAACTTTACTATCAAGGATTGGAATTTACCCCCTTGTGCGAGCTTGAAATTTTACGTGATCTTCACTTTGTCAACAAAACACAGCGTTTGCTTGGACAGGCATCTATGTTTGTCAGGCAGGGTGTAAAAAGAGATTCTTCTTCAAAAATCATCTGGCGAGGGGACCCTGCTTTAACTGAAGCACGCCGATTTGTAGAGGGAGTTTCCCGCTTTTACGAGATGTGCTCTACGGGGCAAATTTTCCCTTTAGAAGAACCGGAGGAAGAACTGGAAAAGGTAAGAGAAAAATTTAATCCGGACGTATTTTTTCTTCATAACCCTCGTAAAATAAAGTTTTTTGAATGGATTTTTCAGCGTAAAAATAAGGGTGCTCTGCCCTCCTCTTTGCGGGTAGCAGCTGTGGTAGATCCTACTATTTTTAAAGAGTTACTTAAATTTCAAAAGAAAGAAAAATTGTCTGGCTGGACGTTGGAATACTATGACAATCCGGAAGCATTCTTAAACACCCCCGGGCACTTGTCGTATGACTTGGTATTGAGCGACGTTTTGATTAAAAACGGTGGCGGAAAATATTTAGCCTGGATGTTGCGTCAGCAAAATTTTGAAGGTTCTATAGTGGCTATGAGCGGTTATTCGGAAGATGAAAAGACGGGGATGCGTTTAATGGCAGCCGGAATGGACGGTATGATTTTTTCGGGAGCTGTTTTATATCATCAGGTGTTAAGGCAGTTATTCAAAAATTTCTTTTACTATAAAAATCAGCGAAGCAAAGATACAGGAGACGGGAAAAAATGAAACGCAGTTTGTTATTGCTTTGTTTCTTTATCGTTCCGATTGTGAGTTGGGGGCAAGGTGGCTCGGTGGCCTTACGTAAGGGGCTGGAAGCACTGGCAGATCCTGCTGTGTTGCAAGAGGCTGTTTCTGCTACGCTACAACGGCAAGCGGCCCGGGAATTGCGGCAATACTTTTTCCAAGGTCCTTTGGTGCCTACTCCACGCGAACAAATAGAATGGAAGTTCTCTGCTTCGGCCGCTGAAAAGAAAGAGGGTTATAGCCTGTATTTGCGTGCCCTTAAATCAGCCGGCGCACTTAACAGAATTTTGAATACCAAGCTTTTTTATCAGGGGCAGGAAGTTTCTTCTTTTTGCCCTGTTGAGCTTACACGGGAGATTTCTTTTATTGAAAAAACGCAGCGTGCCGTTAAGCGGGCGTCTGCATTTGTTTCTTTGCGAGACCCTTCTCTTTTGCGTGCTCAAAAATACGTAGATCATGTTTCCCGTTTTTACACTATGTGTTCCACTGGGCAAATCCTCTCTGCTGTGGATTATGACGCAGACCTGTCAGGGAAAGAATTTAATCCACAAGAATTTTTCCTTCAAACCCCTCCCGATTTGCACGAAACAAAACAGGGATTGTTTCAACAGATTTTTGGACGCAAGAGCAGAGCAGACAATTTCCCGCAAACACTACGGGTGGCGGCTGTAATGGACCCTTTTGTTTGGGAAGAATTTTCGAGATTTCAAAGGAAAAAGAAATTAGTTGGTTGGACCGTAAAACATTTTGAAAGCCCGGAAGTTTTCTTAAACGATTCGGAGCATTTGTATTACGATCTTGTACTGACGGATATTTTGATTAAGGGCGGTGGCGGAGAATATTTGTCCCGTTCGTTGCGTGCGCAAGGATTTACCGGCTCTATTTTAGCAACCACAGCCTATACAGAAGAGGAAGAATACGGGCAGAAATTTTTGGCCTGCGGCATGGATGGTATGGTTTCTTTGGCTTCTGATTTAAAAAGTAGTATTTCAACGATTTTTTCAGAAAAATTGAATAACTTTTTCTACTACCAGGCGCAACGAGCTAAAGAGAAAGGAGAGCAGAAGTGAAACGCAAAGTAGGGATTTTTTGCCTGTTGGTTTCGCTGGTGGGTGTAAGCAATGCCCAAATCACCCCTCAGGCGTTGCGTGCAATTGCCGATTCTGCTCTGGAACGGCAAATAGTGCGGGAATTGGCCATCCCCATTGTAGACAAAATAGTACCGGTTGTTCCTACAGACATTCTTTCCGTACGTTTTGTATTAAATAATTCGCCGTTTTCTCAACGACAAGAGTTGTACGATAGATACACTCGGGCTATCAAAACGGCGGACAATTTAAGCAAAGATTTTACCACTTTCTTGCATTATCAAATTACGACTCCGGTACAATTGAAACCGTTGGAGATTGAGCATAATTTAAGAGAAATTGCGCAAGCGCAAGCGGAGTTGTTAGCGGTGGATAGATATTTGTGGGAGAAGGACCTTGCCTTGGAAACGGTGTACCGTAATTTAGAGTTGTTGAGTAATTATTTTGAGTCGGTAGGGAGCGGGCAAGCCCTTCCTTTGGTGCCCCCTCGGCAACGGAAAGAGATTGACGAAGGAGACTCCAATTGGAGAAAACAGATTATTAAGCGCCAAGGGCGCACATTCAAGGTGAGAGAATTTTTCTTGCGAACATCTAAAAAGGACCAAACTGCTCTGGCAGATTTTAAATTACCGAAAAAATTAAAGGTAGCTATTTTAAATGATCAAGAAAGATTGTTGCAAAATTTTTCCCAAATTAAGCAATTGCCCGGTGGAGAAGATTGGGAGATAGATACGTTTCTTTCTCCGACAGATTTTTTGAATCATCCTAATTTTTATTCCTACGATTTGATTTTGATGGATTTAAATTTGCGTCCGGGCGGGGGTGTCTATCTAGCGCTACGCCTGCGGGAAAAGGGCTACAAAAATGCAATTTTAGCAGTAACGGCGTATGAAGAACAATCGGCTTTTGGAGGGAATTTGTATAATATGGGTTTTGACGGGGCATTTGCCTCTGGTGTTAGTTGGAAAATGTATGACCCGTGGGCTCGCGATATTCTGTTTGAAAAAATTAAGAACTATTATTTTTTGAAGAAGAAATACGGTTGGGAGCATTAAAAATGAAAAAGAAAATTATATTGATGTTATTACTTTTAATAGGAGGGCCTTTGCTTGGGCACGCCCAACAGGTCCAGTTGCGTAAAGCGTTGGGGATGTTGGCAGAAGTTAAACGGGAAGTGTCTTCAGTAACTCTCCAGCGTGATTTGGCCAACCGACTCCAACCTTATTTGGTTTACATTCCACCATTGGCGGCCCCCTTACGCACCATCTCTTTCTCTTATTACGAGCCTACCCCTGAACAGCAATTAAAACAATATAAAGAATTTGGGAAAGTTCGCCGACTTGCAATAGAGGAAGTTCATTCATTGCGTACATTTGTTTATTATCAAACAATCCATCCGCAGCCTATTTCCTATACAGAAATCGGTAACCGTTTAGCCCGCTTGGAAAAAACACAACAGCAAGTGAGTAAAATGCGTTTGTTATTAGAAGAAGCTGATGAAACTTTAGACCAGGCCCGTCGTTTAAAACAGATAAGGGAAAAAATAATGAGTGCCCGTGAAAAGGCGCGCCAAAAAAACGAACCGGAACAGGTGGTCTTATCCGCTGATGAGGAACTGGACGTATTGTCGGCCAACTTACAACGGGGGATTATTTATTATCAAGCTCTGGGCACCGGAGTTGATGATGTTTCTTTTGAATTAGGCGATAAGGAGGCCCATAGTCCAGAACGTGAAGACCGCCCGTTAGATATTAATCAATTTTTCTTATATCCGCCGCAAGAAGCGATTGAACATCGTTATTGGCCTCAACAATTCCGTTTGGCCGTTCTGACTGATAGCAAACAGGTAAATAATGCTTTTCGTTATTGGGCCAATAACCATCCCCTTTTTCAAAATTGGACGGTGGATGTTTGGGCCGATCCAGACGATTTTATCAATAATCCTTTTTCTACTTCGTATGACATGTTGCTCACAGATGTGATGATTCCCAACGGTGGAGGAACATTCGTAATGCGAAAATTACGTGAAGACGGTTTTGAAAAACCAATCATAGCATTAACGGAATTTGATGAAGCAGATATATGGGCCAAGCGCTTGTTTCATAAAGGGTATGACGGTATGATCAGTCGAGAAGATGTGGACGTCAACTCTCCTTCTTTTGAAGATTTAATTTTTCACAAGCTAAACAATTATTTTTACTACCGTGCCGTGAACGGTTGGGATCATTAAAAATCATAGTCCTTCGCTTTCAAAAAAGGTACAATATAAGAAATTTGAAGGCGGAGGAATAAATGAACTTCCATAACATTCTGCACAAGATGGTAGTAGGAGTTGTAATGCTGGTCGGTTTTGGAATCGCCTTGGGATGGCCCCAATACAAAAAACACCAAACAATTGTAAAAGCACAACAAGCTTTGGATTTTGGGCGTGAAATTGCCTATCAACAAGCCGTCTATAAAGACCAACATGGTCACTACGAGCCGGATTTCAGTAAATTGGAATTATCGCACATTTGCCCCGTTGCCAACGGGGAGGAAAATCGTTTTGAAATAAAATGCGATCCGTATGTGTTCTATCTCAAGGACGGACATATTGTGCGGATAGATCACCCGGACATGCCCGAATGGTTTGAGTTGGATATAGATGGCGGTACGGTAAGTTGCTCCTATGAAGAAAATTCTTGGGCCGGCGAGCATATTTGTGATAGAATGGATGTATCTAGTTTATAACAAGGAGAGTGTATGAAAAAGATATGGCTTTTGGTATTGGTGGCACCGTTTATTTTTGCATGTGCCCCTAAAGTAAAACGGGTAGAAACAAACTTGGTAAAAGATGTAAGTGGCGGTTGGAACGATACAGATGCCCAAATGGTTGCTCAAGAAATGATTACCGATTGTTTAAACAGTGGCTGGTATCCTAAATATCTTACCCAAAAAGGGAAAGAACCGGTTGTTATTGTGGGAACCGTTGTAAATAACACGATGGAACATATCAGCACCGGCGTATTTGTGGAAGAAGTGCAACGCGCACTTATCAACTCCGGCAAAGTCGAGTTTGTGGCTTCTGCAGCCGAGCGCGGAGAAATACGTGCGGAACGTTTGGATCAAGATGAGTTTGCCAGCGAAGAAACCCGCAAAGCCTTTGGCAGAGAAGTAGGGGCCGATTTCATGCTTAGCGGAGTATTAAATTCCGTCGTAGATAAAGCTAGCAACAAGGCTGTTGTATTTTATCAGGCGAACCTAAAATTAATTAACTTGGAAACCAACCAAATTGTTTGGAATGGACAAAAACAGATTAAAAAATACGTAAAAAATAGCAAAGTTTCTTGGTAAAACTTATGATAAAGAAGGCGCGTATATGGGTGTTGGGGCTAGCCGTTGTTTGCTCCGCGTGTGCGGCGCCTTCTTTGCGTTATAAATCAGACGTACAAAAAATGATGGCCGCCGGAAAATTCAGTGAGGCGGCCGCTTGGGTGGAAAGCAAAAAGAGTAAAATGTACGCTGACAGAGACGCACATCTGTACGCTTTGGATAAAGCCGCTTTGCTCCATGACGCACAATCTCATCAGGAAAGTGATACCTTGTTGGAACAAGCACAACAACGCATAGAGGATCTCTATACCAAAAGCGCCTCGGCTACGCTGGGCAAAGTAGTTGTGAACGATTTGACTACCCCTTACGAAGCCGCCGATTATGAAAAGGCATTTACCTATTTTTACCGTGCTATGAATTTTTTGCAGCAAGATAATTTATCGGACGCGGCTGTAGAAGCCCGCCGTGCTGCTTTCTTTTTAGATCACTTGCGCGCAAGCCAGCAAAAAGGATATAACGACGACCCGTTTATTCAATACTTTGCCAGTTTGATTTTTGAATCGGTCGGGCAACGTTCCGACGCTCGTATTTCCCGCGAAAACGCATTGAATGCTTACCGCAAACAGGGGGGAAAATTAGATGTACAAACCCCGCATTTCTTTGTGCCGGATGATGTAGAACAATGGGGGGAAATTATCCTTCTTCATTACAATGGGCTTTTGCCCTTGAAAAAGACGCAAACGCTCCAATTGGCTTGGAATCGTGCTATCGGCATTGCTTCTTCTCCTCAAGAAACACGTTATGAGGTAGCCCCTGAAGTGGAAAATGCAATTTACGCAGGGATTATGGGCAATGCTATTACTATTGCTTTGCCTGCGTTGGAAAACCAGCATTATCAAGTTCGTTCTTCTTTAGCGATGGTAAACGGCCAGCGTTATCCTTTGTTAAGAATGGCTAACCTGGGGGCTTTGGCCCACCAGGATTTAGAGGAAAAAATGCCCGGTATTTGGTTCCGTACTGTTACCCGGGCCGTGGTTAAACAATTAGCTGCTGTGCAAGCGCGTCATGCGGTAAATCGTTCTGCGGATAGACAAGGCAGTGTTTTGGGGGACTTTGCCGGTATGCTGGTCAGTGTATTGGGCGCTGCCTTTGAGAAGGCCGATACCCGCCAATGGTTTACCCTGCCGGCAGAAATTCACATGGCCCGTATTTTTGTCCAGCCGGGCACACAGGATATTCAACTGCTTTTAAAAGACGGATATGGTAATATAGTAGGAGAAAAAGTTTTTGAAAATGTAAAAGTCGGGCGTGGGGAGCGCGTTTTCCTGCACTACCGCAGTGCCCGTTGAGGGGAAAAATGAAAAAAATAATCGTACTGACTGCTGCCTCTTTTTTGTTGGGGGCGTGCGGCACAATGAACAAAAATACCGTCAGTTACCAAATGTCCAAAATAGACGCTTCTAAATACTACGTGGTGGCTGGTGATGGCACTGATAAAAAAGCATCTGCCCAGAAGGCTTTGGACAATATGAAAAAAGAATTGAGCCAACATACGCCGCAAGATGCCCAAGAGGTGTTGGCAGATCTAATAGCTAACGCAACTGTTAAAAAAACGTGGCGCGATACGGACTCTGTTGCCAAACATTACTATTCATTGGCGGTACTCTCCCGCGAGAATGCTCACAAAATTTTAACTCCCCGGCTTAATCAGACAGATGCTCAATTGGGCGGATTGGCACAACAATTTTCTTCTCCGGCAGATCCTTTGGCGGATTTAAAAGTAGTTTACAAAATGCAGCCGCTTGTACAACGCCGCAGGGCGTTGGATGAGGTTTACCAATTTGTAGACGCAAACAGCCAAACGTATATGCCGGACACTTTCAACCCCTATAAAGATATTTTCAAACAAAAATTATCAGCCGTCAAAGTAGGGATTGAGGCCGACGGAGATGAAAGCGATACCATGGTTACCTATGTAACGGATGCTCTGACAAAAATGGGTTTTGGGGTGGTAGATGAAAATCATCCCAACCAAGTATTAACGGTTCAACTCCAAACAAAAGTAAACGGATACGATTCACAAAAAGTAAATGGATTGATATGGTGCAACAGTAGTGCGGCGGTAAATCTGGTGGACTGCGCGCAAGGCACGGTGTTTTCCAGCTTTAATGTCAGTCAACGGGCTGGCACGACTCGCCGGACGGATTCTCTACAGCGTAGCATGCAGGCTGCCGGGCAACAAGCGGCCCAAGAAGTGGCTACGCGCTTGGAAAATTATTTAAAAAATAAATAAAGGAGAGTTATGAAAAAAATTATTTTTGCATTGATGTTGATGGTGCCGTTAACGGCCTGCGCACAGGATGCGTCGGAGGCTACAGAAGATATTGCTGAACGCAACAAAATGCTCTATTCGTTGGGTTTCCTGATGGGAGATAATTTAAAGCAAGAGCTTATTTTAGATAATGAGGACGATTACAAAGCCGTTTCCCAGGGGATGCGGGATAGTCTGCTTAATAAAACCGCCCAAACCAATGTGGAACAATACAAGCCTCAAATTATGCAAAAGTACCAGGAAGATGCCCGGAAAATTGCCCAAAAACGCTTGGCAGAACAAAAAGAATATTTGACTTCTTTTGAGAAAGAAAAAGGTGTGAAAAAATTGGATAACGGGGCCCTGATTAAGCTATCCCGCGCCGGTTCGGGTAAAAATCCCAAGGCAGACAGTACCGTAACCGTTCACTATACAGGTACGTTGTTAGACGGTACAAAATTTGACAGTTCCCGGGACCGCAATCAGCCGTTCCAAACTAACCTAATGTCCGTAATTCCTTGCTGGACCAAGGGGATGCAACAAATGAAACCGGGTGCTCGCGCTCAACTGGTATGCCCGCCGGAAACGGCCTATGGCAGCCGCCCTGTGGGGCCGATCCCTCCGGACTCAGTGCTCATATTTGATGTGGAAATGATTAGTCTGGATAAATAATGTCAAAACTCAGCCGCGTTTTACTGATTATAATGATTACCGCCCTCGCCTATATGGGGGCGGTAAGAGGTTATCAGTGGTATCAACGTAAGGCAGAAGCTTACAACGAAGCTCATCCGGCTCCTCCTTTGTTTCAAACCCAGGAAGAGACTGCCGGCGAGCCGGTGGAAGTGCGTCCTTGGACGGCTGGGAAGGAAGATATTTTTCTTGAGCAGCAACCTCTTTCCGAAGTGTTGCAAGAACAACAAGCCAAAGAAACCATAGAATCTATTTTAAGTGATTATCGCATGAACCCGGCATTCCGTAGATTTAATGCGGAATTGGAACGGGTCACTAAAGGAAAAGTTTCCGATTTCGGCCAATTAAGTAATCAAAGTCTATCCCAAATTTTGAAAGATAATCCGGAAATAGAAGAAGTAGTACGTAAGAATATGGCAAGAGAGGATTTTGCGGAAGTATTACAGCAAATTTTTTCCAATCCGCAATACCAGCAAAGTGTGGCTCAGTTGCAAGGCGGGGATGTTCCCTCAGGCACAAACGGCCCAGTCCAAAGATGAATAATCAGCTAAAATATTGTATGCTATAAAATATCGGAGGTACTTTTGTGATTAAAATTTTAGTAAAAGCTTTTATTTTAGTTTGTATTGTATTGAGTATTTATTTCATTGTCAATCCGTCCGCTTGCTCTAATTTGATTAACGGGCGCGTAGTTAATTCTATGGATGAAACATTTACCCAACCGGACCGTGTGGTGCCGCAACAAGAATTATTGGGCCCTTCCGGAGATAAACCGGAAGTAACACAAACGCAGGAAGAATCGGACGTACAACCCGCGCAGGATAGTTCTTTTGTGCAACCCTCTACCACCGGGGAGGAGACAGCTGCTCCCGTAACAAGCGGATACTCACAGGAAGAAGTAGATGCCGCTATTGCCAGCCGCTATGTGGAGTTGGAGCGGGAATATGCAAAGAAAAACTTGGACGGCAAGGATATGGCCAAAGAAATTTCTTACACGGTGATGGATGATTTTGATTTGACCCCCAGCGAATGGGAAGCATTCTTGCAACGGGCAACGGCTACAAACTTATTTGATAAAGTTCGTCAAGAATATGATCAAATGGAAGCAGAAAAATAAAGCTTTCTCTACGAAAAAGCCCCCACAAAAGTGGGGGCTTTTTTATGGCGTTTTAAGATATTATAAATAAATTTCCAACTTGTCTAATTGCTTGCCGGTATTGCTATAAACGGTTAATGTTAATTTGCGATCCACAATTTTTCCTACCGCATAGTGACGGGCTGATACAAACCGGGCAGTGGAAGGGTCACTGGTAATACGTTTTGTAGGGGTGGGGCCGGCAGTCCCCAACGTAACGTAAGTAACGCCGCGTTGGTTGGGCTCGCCGTTTAGTATGGGGAAAGTGCGCTCGTAATTGTTGTCGCCCCCTTGCAATACCAATTTTACGCGGTAATCTTCGAAAATTTTTACCAAGTTTGCAAATACTTCCGGATTGGGGCCGTTTGCACCGGTAGAATAAGCGGGTGTATTCATTACTACGATTTTCCATTTTTCCGGAACGCCGGACAAAGTGGTTTTCAGCCATTTTATTTGGGCCGATTCTTCCCCTATTTCCGGAGCCCACACCGCTCCTTGGGTAATGTTTGTGTCTAAGAATACAAATCGTGCATTGGCCGTATCAAAGGAATAATATTTAGGGGTAGCATTGCTCCACGTCATATCATGGTAACGGGAATAATTGGAACGGAGAAAAGATTGGCTATCTTTGCTTTGACGGTCCGGACCATATTCGTTAGGGCCTAGAGCTATAAAAAGAGGCGTCTTCTGGAGGACTCTTTTAAAGGGAGCAAAAAATTCCGCATTGGCATCTTCGTTCAATCCGCTATGGGTGAGATTACCGGTATGAATTAAAAAGTCGCTATCGTGCTTTTCCATGAGGGCAGCGATTTCCGTACGGGGAGTAAGGGCCGTATCTTCCCAAGAGGAAGGGGCTAAAGGAATGGAGAAATTGTGCAAATCCTCCTCGTTAACGGTAGGGTGTACATCGCTGGCGGTAGAGCCTATGGCCAGGAAATTGACAATCTTTCGTTCCGGTGAAAATAACGTGCGAAAAGAGCCTTCCAATGGGTTTTGTACACCCGTTTGCGCACGGTTTTCCACATATAAGCGGTAGCAAAATTCTTGGTTAGGCACCAGACCGTACAGAATAACTTTGTGATTAAAAGCAGAAGGGGTAACGGTCATGATTTGGTTGCAATGGGGAGTAGGCCCATATTCCAACCAACTGGGGGTGGAGCTGTCTGTTTGCCATTTTAACACCAGGGTATTTTGGGTAACATTTTCCAAATAAGGGCCCCGAATAATTTGAGCCGCCTGCGAAGCGGAAAAAGCAACGACGAATAATGTGACACAAAGCAACCATTTTTTCATGCTTTTATTGTACCAAATCTGCGAGAACAAAAAAATGCATTTTCCTTTCAAAAACCGTTGAAATTTAGTTTAATAAATAATATGAAAAAAATAACATTTGTTTTGGGCGTGCTTTTGAGCACGATAAGTGGGTTCGCTTCCGGCTGGGAAGCTACTGTCGATTACCGCGGTTCATCGAAATTTTATCAGGGAGCCGCTTCTATTGAGAGACAAATGGGCCTTTCCTATTTTGCGGGATTAGAAGCTCGTTATACAGACGAAGATGCATTAAAAGATCCCGTCTATTCCGTTTATTTGCCTTTGCGCTTGGAATCTAACTTATGGAAATTGACACTGACTCCTTTTTACTATTTTAAAAACAAAAGCCACGACGTTTCCTTTCAGGATGCTTATGCCTACGGGATAAGTACTCGTTTCATTATGACGTTACAAGAAGATTTGACGGAGGATTTATATACCCATGCGTATTTGGGGGTTTCATTTGCCCGCCAAAAAGGCACGTTGTTTTTAGAAAATGGGGACGTTTCCAACCAATACTACTCTCAAATGGCTTATACATTGGGACTGCATAAAAATTTCTTCCATTCTTTTAGTTTTGAAGTGTTTGCCAATGCCTACCAGTACCCCAACGGAATTACCGGAGTGGAGTCTTTCCGTGGAATTTTGGACCAATGGGATTTGGTCCAATCCCCTTCGCTTGATTTAAGCCATGAACTGGGTAAATACCATGTGGGGGGGCAATTAACCCGTCTATGGGTGGAACGTCGGGCTTCTTTGTATCTTGGCTATCGCTTCGGTGAATTCTATTCCACGGATCCGGAACATTCCTTTTTGCTGGGGAACACTTTTGCTGTGACCAATACAATTCAAGCGGATGCGGCTTATAATCATTTGCGCACCATTCATAATGAACGCAAACGAGATGTTTTCTACGTAAAATTGAAATTCTCTTTCTAGAGGGACCATGGAGCCAAACGAACTGGGGCTAAACATTCATATATTGACGTTGATTGCCCATAAATTGCGCACTCCTCTATCCATTATCAATGGATATTCAGAGGCGGTTGTGGCGCAGGCCGGGAAGGAAAAATTTTCGCCCTTTACCGCCAAAGCGTTGGAAGAAATTTGTCAACAAGGCGGGCATATGGGGCAGTTAATTGAAAAATTAGCTGCTTTCAATAAAGTGATGATGGTAGAGAAGAATGCGCTAGATAAACGTCCTATTCCTATCAACAAAATGCTTAAACACTGTACTTCCTTGGTGTTGATGCAAAGAAATAGTGCGGGACTTCCTACGGACTCTTCATCCGATGCTACCTTTGTAAAACGTGGAGTGCAGGTGGATATTGATTGCCCGGCAAACTTAACCATTAACGGGAATGAAGAAATGTTGCGTTTGTGCATATCGGAACTAATGGAAAACGCTATTAAATTTAACAACAAAATGGAAAAAATTATTAAAGTGCAAGTAGCCAATCATGGGGACAGTATTTCTCTTTCTGTGCGTGATTACGGGGTAGGGGTGCGTCCGCAAGATGTGGAAAACTTGTTCAAACCGTTCTTTCAGGTAGATGATGATTTTACCGGGCAAGTAAACGGTTGGGGATTGGGGCTATCTATGGTCCAACGTGTTGTTACCTTACACGGCGGGACAGTAAGTGTGGTATCGGACCGAGGACTTGGCTCTATTTTTACACTAAAATTTCCGCTTTAATTTATGACGACAGAGCAATTATTAGAAGCTATTTGTGAACAATGTGACCACTTGCGCATACAAGTGTATACTGCCCAGGGAGAACTGGCGCAACTGAGCAAACGTTTGGAACAGATTTTGCAACAAATCCGGAAAGGAATTGAAGTGAGAGACGTTCTTTTCGCGGAGGAATTTAATCAATTTTGCCAACGGTTGCGTGCGCAAATGAATGAACAAGAACCGGTATGGACACAATTGCGTAACGATATTCGCACTCGCAAAGATGCCCAATGGGATGGTTCTTTAGCTTTGGCGGCCAAAGGGCTTAACAGCAAAGCAAAGACCCTTTCCCGCACGTGTGACGAATTTATTACAGAGTATGATGCTTTTTGCAAAAACTATAAGAATTTTACGGCAGCTAAATTAAATGTTTGGTTGCTTACTTCCTGCCAAACGGATATTGCAAACTTGACGGGTAAAATTTTATTTATTGCGCGGGAAATTGCCCAAAAAACGGAGCGTAACCGAATTCCTTATGCAAATTGACAAAACCAGTTATTATTATTCCAAAACCAGTGCTATTTGTTTGACTATTATTGCGGCAGGTGTTGTGACGGCTTTTTTGGTATATACCAAAGCGTTGTTAATTCCGTTGGTAATCTCCATTTTTTTCTATACCATTTTGGCACAAATAACACTTTATTTGCGTCACCGATTTTGTTTCCCGAAATGGCTTGCCTTGACTTGTTCCATTCTGTTGTTTATCTGTGCATTTGGCTTGGTCGTGTTATTTACGGTCAATGCGGTAGGCGATTTTTTGAAAGGAGCGGAAGTTTACCGTCAAAGTTTATTGACTACTTCTAAAAATGTATTAACAGTCGTGCAGGAACACGGCATTACGGTAGACCAAAATTTTGTAGAAAATTATTTACGCGAACTGCCTATTTTTGATTGGCTTAGAAATGTGGGCGGGAAATTGTTTACGGTTTTGTCCGATTTCCTGTTGATTATTTTGTTTATGACTTTCTTTTTGTTTGGGTCCAAAAAAACTCCACCCGTTACCAACCCGGCCATTAAGGAAATGCTAGCCAACATATCGGTATATTTGTCTGTTAAATTAATGGCTTCTGTGATAACAGGAGTGGTGGCGGCCTGTATTTTGTTTGGCTTTCAAGTGAAATTGGCCCTTGTATTTGCATTATTTATATTCTTGCTGAATTTTATTCCCAGTGTGGGTTCTATTATTGCCGTGCTTTTGCCTGTGCCGGTGCTGTTTTTGCAATTTGGATTTAGTGGCCGTTTCTTTTCCATATTGGGATTATTGACAGTAGCGGAGTTTGTGATTGGAAATATGTTGGAACCTCGTTTCTTGGGGGAGGGACTGGACCTTCACCCTGCTACGGTGGTTACTTCTTTGATTTTTTGGACGTTGGTTTGGGGCGTTCCCGGCGCATTTTTATCTGTTCCGCTGACAGCTTCTTTAAAAATTGTTCTTAGCAGGATTAAACATACCCATGCAGTAGCTGAATTTATGGCCGGGCGTCTGCCACAGTAATTTAAGAAACTTATCAAAAGGCCACTGCTTTTGCAGTGGCCTTTTTTAATTACAAAATCATCATGCTATCGCCGAACGAATAGAAACGGTATTTTTTCTCTATGGCTTGCAAGTAAGCTTCGTAAATGAAATCTTCTCCCGCAAAGGCACTGGTCATGCACAGGGGGGTAGAGTCTGGGAAGTGGAAATTAGTAATTAAGCAATCAATGGCTTTGAATTTATAACCGGGATAGATAAACAAATCAATCCATTTTTTTCCATCGTGCGTAATGTGATTTTCGTCCGTAAAACTCTCTAATGTACGGGTGCTGGTAGTTCCGCAAGAAAAAATTCGCCCACCGTTGGCGCGCACCTCGTTAAGAGTTTGTGCAGTCTGTGCAGAAATTTCTCCCAGTTCGGCTAACATTTTGTGCTCTTTGGGTTCCCCGCGTAAAGGTTTAAATGTGCCCCAACCTACGTGCAGAGTAATGTAGCAAATACGAACGCCTTTATCGGTCAGTTTTTGTAAAAGTTCCGGTGTGAAATGGAACCCGGCCGTCGGTGCGGCAATGGATCCTTCGTATTTGGCATAGACGGTTTGATAGCGTTCTTTATCGGTTTCAATGCTGGCAGAAAGCCCACTGTGTTTGCGGGCTTTTTCGATATATTGTGGTAATGGCATTAACCCGTGTGTATGGCAAAAGGGCAAGATGTCCTCTTGGTTAAATTCCAATAGCAGTTCATTATCGTCTGTTCTTCCCACCGCTTTAGCTTGTAAACCATCTCCAAAATCTAATACCAGACCCTCTTTATATTCACGGGTTAATACGGCCCATACTTTAGGATTTTGCAGGGGGCGTACCAACAATACTTCTACTTTTCCTCCGGTGGGCTTGTGCGCAAATAATTTGGCCGGAAAAACTTTGGTATTGTTAATGACAAGAGCATCTTTGGAGGTAAAATATTCGTGAATATCGCGAAAAATGCGGTGCTCAATGGTATGTGAATCGCGATGAAGGACCATTTGGCGAGAAGAGTCCCGCGGAGTGGCCGGCTGTTTGGCGATCAGAGGATCTAAATCTAATTTTTTGAAGCGTTCAAAGGCCATATTAGTGTATCTGTTCCAGGACAGATCCCGGATAGTAATGTTTTAAAATTTGTTTATAGTTGTGGTTTCGCTTGGCCATGCCGTTAGCCCCGTCTTGACACATGCCAATGCCGTGCCCGTATCCTTTGCCGGTAAATTGTACCCCTTTTGTGCTGGTAATAATACGGGTAATTTTACAACTACGGATACCGGTAGCTAAACGAAAAGCCCCGCAGGGAACCGTTTTGCTGCCTTTACTTGTGGTAAGTGTTAAATTGGTAGCGCGCCCTGTATTTGTTTTGCGTACAATGCGAATACTTTTTAATGTTCCTTTCAGTCCAACGCTTTGGGCGTATTTTTCTACTTTACTCAGCGGAACGGTCATATTCCAGTTATGACTTTTGGAATGAGAATCAAATTTGCAGGAAGCTCCGGAGAGAGGTTTGATTGATTTGGTGGAAAAATGCCAGCTGCTTACATCATCAGTTGCGCCACCGCAATTGGCGTGATAATAAGTAAAGAATAATTTCCCTTGATAAGTAAGAACTTGCCCCTTGGTTTCATCTACCGCACGGGTGACGGCGTCGTATTTTTTTCCATTACCGCGGTAAACTTGACTGCGCACATCACTGTACAAGTCAAAAGATTTATTTTTTACGTTCTCCAATGATTTTAAAGTATAAGTACGAGCCGCCACAGCCTGTGCTTTCAAAGCTTCTACCGGCCAGGAGGGGCTCATTTCATAAGGAAGTACGCCATGCAAGTATTCTTCCAATGAAACATATTCTACTAACATGAGTTGACCCCCGCTTGACGGGAGTACGTAAAACGTACCGGTGTAAGAATTATTGTTCCAAGTTAAAGAGGATTGCACCGGTTCAATTAAAATGGGTTGATTGTCTTTCAAAGTGCCTACCTGAATTTGTCCGTCAGATAAGCCTTTTACCGCTACAGTACCTGCCTGTGAAATTTTATATTTCTTTTTTCCGTCTAAGGTGTAGATGTTAATACGGCCCGAATGCTTGATAAATGCTTCCGGCAAATTTTCTGCCAGCAACACACGTACAATTTTTTCTTTTTGCGGCGGTTGTTCGGGGGGAGTATCCGGTGTGGTTTCCAAAACGGAAGGATCATCAAGAACGGCCGTTTCTTCTTCTGCCGGAGTAGGAGAAGTAATGGAATTATCTAAACGTGCGGAAGGAACTGCACAGGCTCCGCTAAGCAAAGCCAACGCATACAAAAAAATGAATTGAATGCGAATGTTTTTCAAAAAATTCTCCTAGAATAAAGATTCTGCACTGGGTTTGCGTCCCAAATGTTCATAGGCTTTAGGGGTGGCAATACGCCCACGGGGCGTACGCGCAATAAAACCGGCTTTAATTAAGAAAGGTTCAATAACATCCGTCAACGTATCTACGGATTCCGATACTGCAATGGCTAAATTTTCCACACCTACCGGGCCACCGGAAAAACGGTCAATCAACGCTTCTAAAATACGTTTATCTACGCTATCTAATCCTTCGCTATCGATATCTAAAGAGTCCATGGCCGTAATTGCAATTTGATGCGTGATAACCCCTTTTCCTTTCACTTGGGCAAAATCACGCGCGCGGCGCAACAACCGGTTAGCAATACGTGGAGTTCCGCGGGAGCGTTTGGCCAGTTCCATAAGGCCTTCCCGTTCCGCGGCAATATCCAACAATTTGGCCGAGCGTGCCAATATGTCGGCAATTTCTTTTGTTTCGTAAAAACCGAGATTAAATACAATGCCAAAACGGTCGCGCAACGGGCCGGTAAGTAACCCTGAGCGAGTGGTAGCTCCTACCAAGGTAAACCGCGGCACGGCTAATTTCAGTGTGGTGGATCCGGCGCCTTTGCCGGTATTAATGAAAAAGGTGAAATCTTCCATAGCCGGGTAGAGGGCTTCTTCCACAGCAGGGTTTAAGCGGTGAATTTCGTCGATAAATAAAATATCGCCCTCGGCCAATTCGGTAGTTAACATGGCGGCCAAATCACCGGGCCGTGCTAACACCGGGCCGGAAGTAGTTTTGATATTTACGCCCAACTCTTTGGCTAATATATTGGCGAGCGTCGTTTTCCCTAAACCGGGCGGAGCATAAAACAAGCAATGGTCCAAAGCCTCTTTGCGGGATTTGGCGGCCGCAATAAAGATGCGTAAATTTTCTTTTAATTTTTCTTGACCGATAAATTCATCTAACGTTGTAGGCCGCAGAGCAGCTTCCAGCCCGGCAGATTCCTCGGTCAGTTGGGTAACATCTAAAATTTCATTTTGATTGCTCATTTTTTCAATACCCGCAGTGCTTGTTTAATAATGTTTTCCAATTTTTCATTAGGGTTAAGACCTTGTGCAAACAGTTTGTCTACTGCCCGGCGAGATTCCGTTGGGGAATATCCCAGAGCTGTTAGTGCCTGCAACACGTCGGTCATATAAGGGGCTTGGTCCATTACTTTAATTTTACTTTCCCCTTGTACGGTTATTGCATCTATTTTATCCTTTAAAGAGGTGATTAATTTTTCAGCCGTTTTAGAAGTAAATCCAAAAATGCCGGTTAAAATTTTTGGGTCCCGGTTTGAAATAGCCTGGTGAAAATCCTTCACGGAACGCAGTGCTTTGTTGAGATATTCCAGTGCTTTTTTGGGCCCTGTATTGGGAATAGCTGTTTTAAATAAATACCACAGTTCTTTATCTTCTTTGTGAAGAAAACCGTACAGAGATGTCCCGTCATAAGGGGAAATAGATTCTGCCACATAGAGGGAAACTTCCGCCCCGGCCACCAATTCCTGTGCGCTGGAGGGGGGGAGGTTTACTTCGTAACCTATGCCGCCACACACCACAATAGCGTGGTCTTCTGACGATTCTAAAACGGTTCCTTGAAGATAAGCAATCATAATTTCATTTTAGCATATAACGCAAACAGAAAAAACGCCCCTTTTAATGAAAAAGGGGCGTAAAGTGCAAACGAGAACTATTTGATAATTTCTTTTACAATTTTGTAGGGGGCCGGTTTTTGTTTGCCGATTTTTACGGCTTTGGAAAATAATTCCAGCCCTTGTGTCAGTCGTTTTTTATCGGATGCATACAAAATGGCAACCGTATCGCCTTTTTTAACAGTATCTCCCGATTTGCGTTCCAACCAAATACCGGCACCGTAATCAATTACGTCTTCCATGGTGTTGCGTCCGGCGCCTAACAGCACGGCAGCCATGCCGGCAGTTTTGGCATCAATGTGTTGTACATATCCACTTGCGGGGGCTTGATAAATAGCAGTAAGCGGTGCATTTTTAAAATAGCGTTCCGGGCGGTCAACAGCGTCAGGGGAAGCCCCTTGCCATTTGATCATTTCACGTAGTTTTGCCAAAGCTTCACCGTTTTCAATCTTCTCTTCCATCAAGGCGCGTGCTTTGGCGATATCTTTTTGTTTGCCGCTGATGACTAACATGGCAGCCGCTTCTTCAATTAACAACTCATAAAAATCAGGGGCGATTTCTTTGCTCCCTTGAAGAATTTTAATAGCTTGGAACATTTCATTGGCGTTCCCTATAGCCCGGCCTAATGGTTGGTCCATATAGGTGATGAGGGCACGGCATTTTAATCCTAATTGTTTGGCTACGCTTACTAAAGCACGGGCCAACTTGCGGCTATCTTCCAACTTTTGCATAAAGGCACCGGACCCGTACTTGACATCCATAAGCAAACTGTCCACGCCTTCGGCATATTTCTTGGATAAAATACTGGCTACAATTAAGGGGCGGCTTTCCACGCTTCCGCAAGCGTCACGCAAGGAATAAAGTTTGCGATCAGCCGGGGCTAAATCGCTGGTTTGGCCGAACATGCAAACGTTTAATTTTTTAATTTGACGGTAAATCAAATTGACCGGCACGCGTACTTCAAAATTTTTCATGGATTCTAGTTTGTCTAATGTGCCGCCTGTGTGGCCCAGTCCTCGGCCGGACATCATTGGCACTGCCACGCCGCCGCAGGCCACCAGTGGGGCCAACGCCAGGGAAATGCCATCCCCCACACCGCCGGTAGAGTGTTTGTCAACTTTAGGCAGGGTTGTAACTTTAGAGAAATCGAGGCGTCCTCCCGAATGTGCCATAGCTTTGGTAAACATGGCTGTTTCTTTGGGGGAAAGAGGATTTAAAAAACAGGCCATTAAAAAGGAAGAAAGTTGATAGTCCGGAACAGTCCCTTTTGCGGCCCCTTGGGCTACAAAATCAAATTCGTCTTGCGTCAAAGGTTTGGCATTACGTTTTTTGATGATAATATCTATCATTCGCATAAGGATTCCTCCAATAAATAAAGTTCTTGCCTTCAGCATAGCATTTTAAGAAGAAAAAAAGAAGAGAAATTTTGAGAAATTGAATGGCTGGTTTATATTTTGTAAAATTATAAATTATATGAAGGGCTTTACACTTATAGAACTTTTAGTAGTTGTCCTGATTGTGGCAATTCTGGCTTCGGTAGGTCTGATGGAATATCAAAAGGCAGTGGAAAAAACCCGCGCAGCGGAAGCTATCACTCTGTTGCGTTCTTTATACCAAGCAGAACAGCATTTTTTAGCAGCTCATGGCCGTTATGCAGGCTCATTGGAATCGTTAAGTATTTCCTTTAAGGGGAAAAAAGTTGTTTGCACGCAAAATAATAAATCTTCGTGTTGGGGGTATTACAACACTGAGGGAATACAAAATAAAGATTGGTCCGTTGAGCTGGAAAAAGGGAAAAATCCTTCTATTTCTGTAGGCCGTATTTCCGGCCCCTACGCCGGAGCAGGGTTTTTTATGCAGTTGGAACGGAAAGATGGTATTCAGTATCCGTTAGAGCAGATGGCCTGCATAGAAAATCGAAACGGACGGTTTAAATATAAGAAAAAAGAAGGGTCCTACTGTGTAGATATGATGGATGGGGTTTATCACGGCCAAAGTTCAGCTTCCCGTAAATATGATATCGCATTTTAAATAGTGATGATTGTGAAAAATAAGTTTATTTTCGTTATAAAGAGGGAGCAATCCCTCTTTATTTCATAGTTGCTTTTTTTGTACACTATTGGAAATTGGTGCAATTATGAAGATATACAAGAATGCGACAGGTTTTACTTTAATAGAGATATTGGTAGTAGTAGTTATCATCGGGATTTTGGCCAGTTTTGGTATGGTGGAATATCGCAAGGTCATTGAACGTTCCCGTGCGGCGGAAGCGATTCGTTTACTACGCAATTTGTATCATGCGGAGAAATTGTACCATATAACGCACGGAGTGTATGCTTCGGCGTTGGATGAACTGGATTTTGGTTTTAAGGGAGAAAAAATTGTTTGCTCCCAAAGCAATAAGACCCCGTGCTGGGGGTATTACAATACCGAAGGAGTGCGCGGGGATCGTTGGTCTATTGAACTGGAGAAGGGGAAGAATCCGTCTATAACCGTAGGGCGGATAGAAGGGCCTTTCTCCGGTACAGGGTTTTTTATGCAGTTGGAACGAAAAGACGGTATCCAGTATCCGCTGGAACAGTTGGCTTGTCTGGAAAACCTTAAAGGGAAATTTACCTATAAGAAAAAAGAAAATTCCTACTGCGTAGATGTCATGGATGGTACCTTCTACAGCAAAAGTGCTTCTTCTCGTAAGTATGAGATTCCTCAATAAAGCTTTTTGATCGTTTTTATTTAAAAGGTTGTTTTTCAACCAAAACAGGGTTTGGGGATTTTAAGCGTTGGCAAACAAAACGCCAATGTTTAATCTTATAGGAGGAAGTAAACATGAAAAAAATACTTGTGTGCCTGCTAGCACTGTTAGTGGGCGTTTGTGCGAGTGCCCAAACCAAGCCGATCAAAAAACCTCAAGGGCAAGCCTTAAAAAGAAATATTGCCGCAGCCTTGCCGAAAATAGAAGAATATGAAATAGGAAGCTTGGGTTGCCATAACAAAACCAAGATGTGGGAAAAAGGCTGCCAAAAAGATTACTATGCGGTAGTATGGGGCAAAAATCAATATGCGTATGAGTACAAAATTCCGGGAAAGACCGTAACACTGCGTGGGCGTGATTTGCGCAGTAAAAATCCGCATTTAACAGAAAAAGATTTCCAAGACCAGTTTTACAAAATAATGGAAAAATTAAGAAGAATTAATGAAAAATATGCCCATGTGCTGATAGACTTATTACTAGACAACTATGGTTTAATGGACATTTCCGACATAATGTTATCCTCCAGTGAAGAACATCTCACGGATGTTTTTTTTAAAGACAGAATAGGGCATAAGCATTTCGTTAGTCAACTCAATTTGACGCTCTATGTTGTGTCTAAAGAAAAAGGAGCCCAGCGCCGTGTAGCCGAGCTGAGAATTCCGGAACCGAAAGACCGTGATGTAATATCGGTAGTAGGAGCGGCGGGAGCTGTGATAGCACCTATTTGTATTTTTGCTGCTCCGTATACTTACGGCACTTCGCTTGTGGGAACAGGCATACTTTGGGTCGTGGGATTTGCAAATGAGGCGCAATACTTGACGCTTAAGCATTTTGCTCCTTACTATGGAGCCACATTGAAGTAAAAAGTACGTTTCTTTGTGAGAAAATAAAAAACCACCTTAAAAGGTGGTTTTTTATGGGTAAGGATAGAATTATTTTAGTTTTACTTTGGCCATCATATCGTACATAATGATACTGGCCGCTGCGGAAGCGTTTAAACTGTCTACGCCTCCCATTTGTTTCTGTTCAATGGAGATGACTTCGTCACAATTTTCGGCGGTTTTCTCGCGGATGCCGAATCCCTCGGACCCAATAACAAGGACTGCCGGCGAATTGTATTTCATTTTGTGAATAGGTTTGCCGGACATATCGGCTCCGTAAATCCAAAAACCTTCTTCCTTTAAGTCATTCAGGGCAGAAGACAAATTGGCCACTTCCACGATTTTTACATTTTCAATGGCTCCGCATGCTACTTTATAGACAGCCGGAGTAATGCCTACCGTTCTGCGATTAGGAAGGATAATGGTAGAAAAACCTAAACAGGCGGCACTTCTGATAATCGCTCCCAGATTTTGCGGATCGGTCATTTCATCTACGGCTAACCACAAATCATCTTTTTGCCCTTCGCTGTCATAGATTGCAGTGGAAAGTTTCATGAGTTGAATGGGCTGGACTTTGGCCATAATTCCCTGGTGATTGGCATTGTGGGTTAGACGGTCTAACGTTTTGTTATCAATGCGGTCGATACGCACATTGGCCCGTTTGGCCAAGCGGATGATATCTTCCACCAAGCGGTGGCCGGCTTTAGAGTCCGAAACGTACAGTTGGGTAACATTGCGTTTTTTGCTGCGCAGAGCTTCCATTACCGGGTGAATACCATAGATAATATCTTGATTGTCTTGCATAAATCCTCCTAACCGATTTTTGCCGAGCCAAAACTCATACCGATTGCCAAAGCGGCTTTTACTTCGTCGCCATTGGGGTCTACCCGTTTCAAATTGGCAATTGCTTCTGCAATTTTTACTTCTGACATTTGGAAATTTTTGAATGAAGCCATAAAACCGAATTTTTCTTCTAACACCATATCCAGGGCCTTGGCTCCGTATAGGGTAGAGAGCCAGCGATCAAATGCCGTAGGGGTGCCGCCCCGTTGTGTGTGACCCAATACACACGCGCGCGATTCTATACCGGTGCGCTGTTCAATGCGGTCACTTAATTTGTAAGCAATACCGCCCAGGCGAATGGCATCTGTGCTTCCCTCTACTGTGCGGGCAATGGTTTGTTCTCCGGCTTCGTTTTGGGCGCCTTCAGCCGCCACTACAATACTAAAAGTTTTACCTCGATTTTTACGTTCTAAAATATGTTCCACAATTACGTCGTCGTTATACGGAATTTCCGGGATCAATACAATATCTCCGCCTCCTGCCAACGCAGCGCGCAATGCAATCCAACCGGCATAACGGCCCATGGTTTCCACAATCATTACGCGGTGGTGTGATTGGGCAGTGGTGTGCAAACGGTCGATAGCTTCGGTGGCAATGTGTAAGGCCGAATCAAACCCAAATGTTTGATCAGTAGCAGACAAATCATTATCAATGGTTTTGGGAACGGCTACAATCGGTAACCCCAATTCTACAAACCGTTGGGACATATGAAGCGTGCCATCCCCACCAATGGTAATTAATGCATCCAGATTATTTTCTTTAAAATTGTGCAAAACTACGCCCGATAAATCTTTTGGCTCTTGCGGCGTGCCAAAAGGGGCCAGGGTGTAACGGAACGGATTGGCAATGTTGCTGGTACCTAAAATGGTGCCGCCCAGCGTTAAAATGCCCGATACGGTTTCATTGGTAATCTTGAATAAATCATTGCGTACCAGTCCGTCAAATCCGTTGCGGATTCCCATTACTTCTATTCCGTGGGTCAACGCGTTTTTACTGACGGCGCGTACCACAGCATTTAGACCGGGGCAATCGCCCCCGGCTGTTAAAATTCCAATACGTTTTATGGTCATAGTTTCCCCTTAACCGGTGCGTAACTGTTTGACACGTTCTGCCACGCGGTCAATCACCCAACTGGGAGTAGAGGCCCCGGCTGTGATAAAAATTTTTTTAGCATTACGAATTAATTTTTCGTCCAACTCTGTTTCTGTTTCTACGTGTTGCACGGCTGAAGTTAAGGCTTTGCACAACAATGCAAGCCGGGCGGTATTGGCACTATGTTTCCCGCCCACTACAATTACCAAGTCTGCACTTTTTGCCAACTCAATAGTTTCTTTTTGGCGTTCTTTGGTGGGTTGGCAGATAGTATTGGACACTTGGCATATATCTGCATGTTTTTTAATTTCTTCAGCCGTTTCAAAGAAAACACTTTCTTTTTGGGTGGTTTGTGAAACGATATTTACTTTTTCAAAATGAGGTAAATGACGGGCTTCTTCCGGGCCGGCCACTACCATACCCTTGCCTTGGGTGTAACCCATTAACCCAATTACTTCCGCATGTTCGGAGTCTCCTACAATAACAGTTTGATAACCTTTTGCCGCATACTGGGCGATTACGTTTTGCGCATGCTTGACCAGTGGGCAAGTAGCATCCACTACTCTCATGCCGCAACTTTCTACTTCACGTTGAAACTCCGGTGTAATTCCATGGGCACGGATAACCAACACGCCATTTTTATCTGCTGCTTGTTGCGGCTTATCGATAGAAGTGATTTTCTTTTCAGCCAGTTGTTGGGTAACTTGTTTGTTGTGAATAAGCGGCCCGATGGTATAAACAGGCGTATTGCCGGAGGCTTCTAACTCCAGCACTTTATCAATAGCACGTTTGACACCGGGGCAAAATCCAGCCCGTTTGGCGACAATAACATCCATTTGTTTATCCATATTTATATTATAGAAAAAAACCGGTTTTACGTAAAAAGAAAGAGAAAATTAATGGGGCAGGTTCTTTACTAACATCCAAGATATCAAAAAAAGTCCCACCGCAGCTACTACAACAATCACAATGCTGGTTCCTATCCAATTTTTAGGACCTTGAGGAATGTCAGGTGTTTGCGAGCTCGTGAGGGCAGCCATTAAAGCTTCTGCCCGATCTATCTCTGTTTTAGGAGATTGGACAGTTGCCATGCGGAGTGTATTTTCGCCGGGGATATTATTTTGCAAATTAGTCAATATCTGTTCGCATTCTTGCAATAACTGCAAGGCACGCAAACGAAAAGTGGGGATGTCTTCCGGGGCTACTAAACAACTTTCATGGTAGACAAGCGCATTATCGTTGACTTCTAAATAGATGTCGTTGTGCTTTTTCAATAAGGACAATAATGCATTGGTTAAAAAAGTGTTGTCGCCCTGTTGGGGGGTATAAACGCAATAAGATTTGTCTATTTCCGGCATATTTGTTTTGATTTGCGGGTAATTGGATTTCGCAAACAGAGAACCAACGGGCGCAATTTTGAAAGTGGGGAACTGTTTGCGTTTGAGTTCAGCTGTAAAAATAGTAAAAAGTTGCGGCTTTGTGCTGGGTTTATCATCTACAAAAATAGCATCATCCGAAATACGGATGAAAGCCGCCGCAGCGGAAGACGTAAATACGTTGCGGTATTGATGAAAGAACTGCCTAAAAAATTCCAATTGGCCTACTGTTTGGATGGTGGTAACACTTTCGCGGTAGTTATCAAATTGCATATTTAAATGTTTGGCCAATTGGCCCAATTGATAACGTCGCGTGCGGGAAACTAAAATCAACGCGCACACAGACAACGAAATAAAAAAAACGAAAAAAAGTGTCATAGGTATATTTTACAATAGTTATTGATTTTTGTACGTGCGAATATAATTCGGTTCTAAATGATCCAGCCATTTTTTGGCAATAGGTTCCCCGGCTTTGGCAGCTAAAACATAGTAGTGGAGGGCTTGATTAGGATCCTGCGTGGTGCCGGTGCCTTTTTCGTATAGTTGCGCCAGTAAGGTTTGCGCCAACGGGCTGTTTTCTTCGGCGGCTTGTTTCAAAATTTCAAAACCGCGGGTAGCATTTTTGGGGGTTCCCCATCCTTCCAAATAGCAGACGGCCCAATTAATCCGCCCTTCAAAATTTCCGGTTTGGGCGACTTGCCGGTATAAATCAAAGGCTACAGTGGTGTTTTTGGGGCAACCCTTGCCTTCATTATAAAGCCCGGCCAATGCCAATTTGGAAGGGATGTGCCCGTTTTTAGCGGCTTGTTCGAACCAATGGAAAGCCTGCTGATAGTCTTGGCTGATCCGTTTTCCTGCGTAGTAAGTATAACCCAACCGATATTGTGCGTCTGTGTTTCCGGATAAGGCTTGCTTGCTTAAATAGGTAACGGAGTTATACAGGTGTCTTCTCACAAGAAGGAAGGCCAACCACAGGATTAATCCTGCAGTTAATAAAAGCAACAAAAAAGAAGGGAGGGTCATTTCGTTTGAATGAGCTTACGGTTGCGCAATGTATAAACAACGTCTGCATAGTCTGCAGCGTGTACGTCGTGCGTTACCATAATAATGGTGAGGCCTTGTTCTTTGGCCAATTGGGCAAATTCCTGGAATACTTGTATCTTACGGGCTGCATCCAGGTTGCCGGTAGGTTCATCCGCCAGTAGCAAAGCCGGATGGTTACGTAATGCGCGTGCGATACTGGCGCGTTGTTTTTCGCCGCCGGATAAATCTGCAGGGAGCTTGTGGCTGATTTTTCCCAATCCTAAATTTTCTAATAGTTTCTGCCCTACCTGCGGTTTGTTTTCTCCTCGCATGATAGCGGGCATGTTGACGTTTTCCAATAGAGAAAATTCCGGCAACAAACCGTCAAACTGAAAAACGAAACCCATTTTATGTAACCGCAATTTAGAACGGGCTGCTTCACTGCGCATGGCGGTAATTTCTTTTCCGTCTACAAAGATTTGTCCGCTGGTGGGTTTGTCCAGCATGGCGATTAAATTGAGCAAGGTGCTTTTGCCTGAGCCGCTGGGGCCCAAAAGTACCGTGAATTTTCCGCGTGCCAGATGAATGGAAACATTATCCAACACACACAAATTTTCCTTTCCCTGATCGTAAATTTTAGTTACATTTTTCAGTTCAATCATAATCAACCATACCGTATGGCATCTGTCGGATTTACGCGGGAGGCTTTTAGGGCCGGGTATAGTCCCGCTACAAAACAAATCAGGTAGCTACCACTGACAACTGCTACAATATCCCAGAATTGGATGCGAACGGGGACTTTGGTAAGGTAATAAATGTCCCCCGGTAATTCCACAATATTAAAGGTGGCAATAATCCAACACAAAAGCCCGGCTAAAAGCAACCCAATGACAATCCCCAGGGTGGCGATTACCATGGCTTCCCAAATAAAAATTTGACGAATCATTTTGGGGCTTGCCCCGATGGCACGTAAAATGCCGATATCCCGTAATTTTTCTGTACCGAGTAAAATTAAATTGCTGGCGATATTTAAAGAAGCTACCCCAATAATGAGGAACAAAATAATAAACATCATAGTTTTTTCCAGCTTCAATGCCGCATAAAGGGTGGCATTCATTTCCGCAAAAGTACGTACAGAATAGCCGCGGCCGATCACATCACGAATTTGCTCTGCTACCTCGTTGGCGTCATTGATATTATGTAAGCGGACTGCCACGCCGGTGGTGCCTTGCTTAAGGCCTAAAAAGTCGCTGGCATGGGGTAAAAGGGTGTAGGCAATGGAGTTGTCAAATTCGTAATAGCCGGTTTTTAAAAGGCCGCTGATGCGAAATTTTTTCATTTTGGGAACCATTCCTACCGAAGAAGAAATAGATTGGGGGGAGATTAACACTACATCATCTCCGATATCGGCCCCCATAGAAGAGGCGAGCTCTGTTCCCAATACTAACGGGGGTGGGGCGTCTTCGGCCCAGTCCGGAGTAAAAGAGCCCTCTACAACGGAGTCTGCCAAATTATTAATTTTTTTCTCTTGTTCAGGGTCTAACCCGCGGACAATGAGCCCCAAACTTTGCCCACTATAAGTAATGATGCCCTGCCCGTAAATGTGAGGGGCTGCCGCGGCTACTTTTGGTAAAGCTTCAATCAATTCTATGTTTTGTGTGTAACGTTCTTTGCTCATTTGGCCAAATACCAGGATATGGCTTTGAGCTCCAATGATTTTATCTTTGATATCGGTTTGAAACCCGTTCATTACCGACAGCGTTGTGATGAGCGCCGCCACTCCCACGCTTACTCCCGCTACGCCAATTAACGTAGTAATGAACGCGAATAATCCCTGATGGCGGGTTAGATAACGGGTAGAAACGGTACGTGCAAAGTTCATATTTCTATTATAGCAAATAGGTGCTATTTCTTTGAAAAAGAAACGGGACACAAAATCTTGTGTCCCGTTATATATAGAACAGTAACGGCTTTATTCGTCTTCCAATTTTTTAAGCGTGGGGAAGAGAATAATTTCCCGAATAGAATCTTGGCCGGTAAGCATCATAATGATGCGGTCAATGCCAATTCCCATTCCGCCTGTTGGCGGCATACCCGATTCCATAGCCTCAATATAATCGGCATCCAAAATGTCGGCATTTTCGGCATCTTCGCCTTTGGCAATGGCTTTAGCGGCGGCTTGGTCTTTGAGGCGTTGGAGTTGGTCAGCCGGGTCGTTAAGCTCGGTATAAGCATTGCCAAGTTCTTGCCCGTTGACAAACACTTCAAACCGTTCCACCAGTTCCGGGTCCCCGGGTTTGGTTTTGGAGAAAGGACTCACAGCGGTGGGGTAATCCAACGCAATGACGGGATTGTGATAATCGGCTAACAATTTTCCTTCAAACAACTCATCAAAGATAGCACCGTCGGAATCGTCGGCAGAGAATTTTACCCCTTGTTCGCGGGCTACTTCTTCCAACTTGGCGCGGTTAAATTTACGGCCGTCTAATACTTCATGAATATCGCGACCGAATTTTTCTTGCCATGCTTGCGGAATGTAGAGACGTTTGTAAGGTGGGCGTAAATCTACATCATATCCGCGGAAATGGACCGTTTCCACGCCAACGGCTTTGGCGGCATTGCCCAAAATCTCGTCGAACAAATCGGCCATTGTGTTCACATCTCCATAGGCTTGGTAAAGCTCCATCATGGTAAATTCGGGGTTATGGGTTGTATCAATCCCTTCATTGCGGAACATGTGCCCAATTTCATAAATTCTGTCTAAACCGCCAATAATAAGGCGTTTGTGGTGTAATTCCAAAGCAATACGCATGTAGAGGGGCATTTTAAGAGCGTTGTGGAAAGTTTCAAACGGACGTGCAATTGCCCCGCCGGAGGAAGGATTTAATATCGGCGTTTCTACTTCTAAAAATCCTTTTTCATCCAATGTTTTACGAATGGAAGAAATGATTTTTGCGCGTTTGATGAAGATCTCTTTTACGTCTTCATTGGCGATCAAATCCAGGTGGCGTTTGCGGAAACGCACTTCGGTATCTTGAAGCCCATGGTATTTTTCCGGCATGGGACGGATGGCTTTGGACAAAAGCGTCATTTTGGTTACTTTAATGGTGCGTTCGCCGGTTTTGGTAACAAAGATATGGCCTTCCACGGCGGCAAAATCACCCACCGCTATGTGTTTTTTAAAAAAAGTATAGGCTTCTTCGCCCAAATTGTCTTTGGCTACGTAAAGCTGAATGCGGCCCGAAAAATCACGCAAATGAGCAAAGGCGGCTTTTCCCATCAGGCGGATTTGCATCAGACGCCCGGCTGTTTTTACGTTAGTATTTTCAGGTTGTTCTTTTGCTTCTTTGCAAGAAAATTGTTTGTCACAATGATTGGGATAAGGGGCAATACCCATTTGGCGGATTTCTTCTACTTCCGCATAGCGTTGCTTCATGATTTCTTCCAACGCATTGTTGTGTTGTGTTTGTTCTGCCATAATAAAACCTCATTAAGATATATTTCTATTTTAGCAAATTAAGAGCCGGTAAGAATGTGCTACAATATTACGAGAGGCATTTATGGAAAAGAGAAATCTGATTACAGTTATAATTGTTTTAGTCATTATTGGAGGCGGACTGACGTATCGTTATTTTATGCGCGATACGGATTCTCGAGGTGCTACCCGCCTGATGCGTGCTATTGAGCAACACGATACGCTTAAATCTACCGCCAAGCTTATCACCAAATCAAAAAACGTAAATGCGCGGGACAAAAAGGGGCAAACGGCCCTCTTTTATGCTATTAAACATTCCCAAGATGAAGAACTGGTACGCCAGTTGTTACTGGCCGGGGCGGATATTACTACTCCGGATAAAAATGGAGATACGCCTTTATTGTTAGCCTCTCGGGATAATCCCTCTGCAGAAATTATAAATATGTTGACACGCTACGGGGCTGACGTGCACCAAACGGATAAACACGGGAACACCCCGCTGGCATTAGCTGCACGGTACAATGCTGGCCCTGCGATTGAAGCATTGTTGCGTACGGAAGCTTCTTTGGATATTACCGATAAAAACGGTAAGAGATTGGAAGATTTTCTTGCGGAAAATATGAAACTTTCCGAATTGGAAAAAAATAATTACCGCCAGGTAATTTTTATCATTTCGTTGTTGGAAGCCCGTGCCGCTGCCCGTGCGGCCCGCAGCGAAATGGAAAATCAAAAAGCATTAGCTGCTCATTCTCGACGACAAGAAGAGCCGGTCAATACACCTTTGGAAGAAGAAACTGCTGCCCAAACGGAAATTGTAGAAGCTGAACAAGCTGAGAATAATTAAGGTTTGATTCCCGGTTTTGGGTAGGGAGTAAAAATTAAGTTGTCTTCTGCGTCCAGTTTTATTTCGCCCCAGCGGGCTTCTCCATCTACTAACAGCCAAGCACTTACCCGATAGATCCAAGAGGTTGGAATATCGTGCGGCACTTGCTGGATGAAGGAAGAATTTCCTACCCGTTTAAGATGAACCAAAACTGACAATGTGGGGTCATCTTGATTGGGCTGAGCGAAGAAAGTAGCTTCTCCTATCCAATCAGTGGCAAAGATAGCCTTAGTGCCTTCAGGATATTTTTTCCCATTATAAGATTCGCGCAAATAGGCGTTTGTCTTGGCTACTTCCAATCCATTTTTTAGGATATTGCGTAATTGTTCCCCTTTCACGTCTAGTCTCATTCCGCGGTACATTTCAATAGATCGTTGGGGCAATGGGTAAGGGTCTATGGAGAAGTTATCTTTGGCCGATAATGCAGGCAGCGTTTGTCCGGGTGCAAAGATGATGGGGGAAATATTCTCTTGAAAAAAAGGAGATGTCTTTCGGCCGATAACGCGCTCGACGGCTGACCTTAGGTTTTGGGCCGTTTGTCTTAACGTCAAAGAAAAAATTTTGTTCGTTTGGGCCGGAGCAATAGTGGCTGAGAAAAAACATCCCAACAAAACCAAGAGCCGGAAATATCTTATGCTTTTCATAATTTTATCCTAACATAATTACCAGTGGATGTCTTGGGTCTTTAGACCTAAGGAAAGAGAAAAATTGGACCTATGAAAATTCTGAACTAAGAGAGGTAAAAGTGTTAAGTCACTTTCTATAAATTAGGCCCCATAAAGGGGCCTTAAATTTTCCGGGGCTAGGATTCGAACCTAGAATTAATGTTCCAGAGACATTCGTGTTACCATTACACCATCCCGGAGTTCTACTTATATTTTACAACATTTTCTTTCAAAGGGAAAATTCTTCCCTATACAAAGAACATTTTTGTTATAATAATTATAGGTTTAGCGCCTATAGCTCAATTGGTTAGAGCAATCGACTCATAATCGATGGGTTCCAGGTTCAAGTCCTGGTGGGCGCATGCTTCGACGGTGGCCCGTTCTCAGAAGAGAGCGGGTCTTTTTTTGCCCTTTTACGACGTGTTTTTTTTGGCAATTTTCGCAAAGTTAGTGATAGTAAACTATGCGGAAGGTGGTCACTATTTGGTCACACCTCTCGTCATAGAAATTATTACTGACCGGACTTGAATCAATAACTTTATAGTGTGCCTTTTTTCATACTTTTGGTCACACTATAAAACCACAATTATTTTGGGTAAATTAGACAACTTATGTATCAAAAACTATACAAACGCTCGGCAGAAAAATGGCAGAAAAACTTTCTGCCATAGTCTTAACTGTTCCTATACAAACTACTATTTTCTTTCTGCCATTTTACATACTTTTTGGTAGAAAAAAACCGCCACCATTTCTGGTAGCGGATATCTAACAGTAAATTGTCTATTCTTTTGCGCCCGATTCCAATAAAAATTTGATTACTTCACCGTTGCCTTTTGCTTTTGCACAAGCAAGAGGTGTATTTCTAGTCAGTCCACACTCTACAGAATCATTGATATTTGCCCCCGCTTCGAGCAAGAGCTTTATGACTGCTATGTTACCACAATACGCGGCCTGTTGTATGCAATATTTACCCTTAACATCAGCGCCATTGTTCAATAATAATTTTACCATATCAACATTTCCTAGCTTTATAGCTTGCTGGAGAGGCGTGCATCCAGGGCAGTTTACACTTAGAGGATTCAACAAGTATTCTTCTAGATTATTCAAATAGTATTCTTCCGTGAAGTTATCAAAAATGTTTACATTTGCCTTATACTTTGTAATCAAAACACGCACAAAGTCTATATCATTATTTTTAACAGCAAAAATTAATAGCGGAATTTCATCGATACGAATACTGTTTATTTCGTTTTTCTTCAGTAATTTTTCTAGATATTCTTGCTTTTTGTCTAGCGAGGTCGCCCGGCCAAATCTTCGCTCGGCCCTTTTTAATAGAAGAGAAAATAATTTAATAACACCAATAGCAAGAGCAATGATACAAATGGTACCACCGATAGCGGCTAAAGGGTATATGTACCAATTCCTAAAAAACTGGCCACCCACGAGGATCGCAAGAATCCCAGAAAAAAGAAATATAAAGAGTACAATCTTATCATCGAATTTTCTCAGGGAAGGTTCTTCTCGGCGGAAGACCTCCCAAAAAAGACTTAATACACCCGATGTCACGATGAAAGTAAAAATTGCTAGCCCTATTTGCATAAACTCTCCTTTCGGGTATTGTAGCAATTTTACTATGCCCATTCTACATGCTTTTGGACACTATATTTGGCAGAAAAAACCGCCCCGGTGAGAGGCGGCTAAATCCTACATTCACACTCTTTATTTTTGTAACTCAAACTCAAGGGCAAGGCGAACAGAATTACGCAATTGAGATTTGACTGACATTGATAATTTTTTGAATGAGGCATTTTTTTCCAATGTATCAATCGTCCGATTATTAAATTTTTGAATGTTTAATATGTTGCGAACACGTTTTTGCCGAGATATCACATCATGAGCACTTTTCCAAGAATAGCCTTTTTTGTTAATCATCCACTCTTCAAACATATATCGCTCCTTATGATTGTTTAGTTGCAAATTTTTCCATGGTCATATTCGATATTAGGCCACTAATATCTGATCCTAAATTGCTGACGATAATACGATCAAAATCCTCATAGTCAATTTCACGAATATCACGGTGGATATGGTTATATAGATATTCGCTAAAAGTACTTGCTAATATCATTACAATAGGATTCCCCTTAATATCTCGTTTGGCAGCCGGCACATATCTTGGTGTAATAACTATTGTATACTCACCACCAATTTCTTCTCGATGTTCACGTAGTCGTCCAGCATTAATACCTAAGAGTTTGTTTGCGGTAGATTTGGCTTCAACAGCGAATTTTTTTCGTTTTGTAATGTATAAGCACTCTATATCAGTATGCCCAGCTCCTGCAAATTTTTTAGCTTCCACATTTACAAACATGTTAAACCCTTCTACTAAAACATCTTCAAATAATGACGAGGTATCATTATTAGGGTTGTTAGAGTACTTTTCTATAAGCTTTGGTAATTCTAGTAGGCGTATTTGTAAGTCATCTGTTTGTTCTCCAATGGCTTCCAATAATTCGATTGGGTAAAAGGAGTAAATCTCTTTGATAATATCTAACCGCATTCTATCGCGGTCATCTAATCGTAAAGGGATCTGATAAGCAGAATATCGCTTTAATAGTACTTGAATAAAAGGTTTAATAGTCGAAGATATTGTGGCGTAACCAGTTCGGACTGTCCTTGAAGTCGGTGCGCTCTTACTGGTGGTTTTTACTGGATGTGACAATTTAACTAATGGCTCGCCTTCTTCTAATGACAAAATACCGATTGTAGATAAAAGAGTTTGAATATAATACTGCCATTCGTAAATGCAATTTACATAAGTATGCTCATCTTGTTGCAATAATTGGGCTTTTCTATCATTAGATAATGCTCTAAATTCTAGTATACGTTGTACCAAATTCTCGTATGAAGTGGCAGTTAGTGTTTTTACGAATGCTACCAAGTAGGCATATTCTGTACTGTATAATTTACCCTCCAATCTTTGATCTAGCATTAGCTGGAATAATAATCTAAATGGGTACAGAAAAAAACAGTCCGGGGTTCCATTTGCAGGATGCGGAAATTGCACCGCCCACAGCATTGTTGTAAAAATCTTTTTTAGTTTTTCGGGGTCGTTAATATGTGACAAAAATAAGTTCCCTAATGGGCTAAAAATAAATCTTTTTTGGGGGTCCTCATAACCAAACATAAAAAATTCTAGAGTATTAATTCTATGATTAATGGAATCTAATGGGCGATCCTTTGGATTTCGGGTATGGTAAAGATTAAGGGCCTCTAGACGATGTTGCATGCGTTGGCGTTCTAGATTACTGATGTCGGAAGCACAACTATTCTTAACATCCAAGGCAACAGCTTTTATAAGTTCATAGCTATTGGTATGTTTATACAGTATCCATTTAGGACGTTCTACCATTCTCGCCATCATATTTACTCTCCTATCTGCTCAAGGATTCTTTCCATCAGATGAGGAGGAATAGCCTCACCAATAACCGTCCTGATGAACATATCTGACACGTTTTTTGGGAATTTTATTTTTTCAGGAATTGACGATACAATAAAAGTTTCTAATAGAGTTAACACTCGTGGATCCGAATACGTCCCATCTTTTTGCAAATACCCTGGGTGTACATTATTATGAGAGCTGATACTTCCGCAGTATGTAGTTCGTGCTGGGCAGGGTTGATCCCACTCCATGCGTTTAAATGTATTATGAAATCCCCTAATACGAGAGCCATCCGCCTTTTTAGGATAGTAAACCTTATTCGCAATTGCGCTTTTCCCAGGAGCTGTGTGCCGCATAGCCAACACTGCTCTTGGATTTTGGGGTTTTGCATAGTGCCACGGAATACCGGAATCCTGGCCAGGTTCTAGCGATGGCAGATGCCCGATAGCATGGCGCAAATCAATTTCAGGCTCAGAAGTAGGCCATTTCCAAGTTAAAGAAAGTTTCCATAGTTTAATAATAGCTCTAGGTCTAGATTGGGGAACTCCATAATCTTTAGCATTGAGTACTTTAATTTCTATTTTGTACTTATTTCCATATTTTTTCTGCAAAATCTGCTCTAAAGTATAATATTTTCCCTTCCACGGAAAAAACATTTCAATAAATTTCGGTACATTTTCGATAAGAATATAATCAAAATCACAAGCATCAATGATATCGAAAGTTTCTAAGACAAGATAATTACGTCTATCTGCCTCGTATTGTGCTTGCCCCTTATTTTTCCCTAATGTGCTTAATCCTTGACAAGGGGGAGTAGCAAGCAATAATTTACAGTTTTTTGCGAGAGCTTGCGATATAATTTGTTGTTTAGTTTTTTTTGAAGAAATATCACCACAAATCATTTTGACGGAAGGATAGAAGAAACTGTAACATGCTGCACGTTGTGGCAATAATTCATTAGCTACAATTACATTAATGTCGGAAGGCAGTCGTAATTCGCCGATACCAGCACTTGAAAACAAGGAAACAGCATTAATCTTCTTCATCGAATGCCCTCCACTATCTTTTTTATCATTAAGGGTGGAATTGCTTCTCCAATTACTTGGCGTAATAATATCTCCGGTGTATCTGTTGGAGGACACCAATTCTTTGGCAAAGAAGTCAATAAAAATAATTCATATAGTGATAAAACCCTTGCATCAGAATAAGTACCATTCTTTAATAATCGCCCAGGATGTACATTACGCTGAGAACTAATTGCATCATTTCGTATTGTAATCGTCGGTGAAGGCTCATCCCATCTAATTCTTCTATAAGATGATTCGTATCCTTTAATCCGAGTTCCATCCTTTTTTTTCGGAAAATAGACTGGATTACTGAATGCAGAATTCCCAGTAGGAGTATGTTTCATCCAAAGAACCTGTCTATCAATATGCTTCCTAGCGAAGTGCCATTTAATGTTAGAAGATTCCCCAGACTCGAGAGAGGGTAATTTTCCAATAGCTTCTCTTACGGTTACTTTCTTTTTGACCGGATCCGGCCATGGCCATTGGCTTCGTATAGGGAACATTTTAATGATGGCTCTTAAGCGCGTTTGCGGTACACCATAATCAGCGGCATCTACTATTTTCCCTTGAATTTCGTATTTTTCCCCAAATTTATGTTTCAAAATTTCCATTACAGTCTGCTGTTTTCCACGATAGGGCATCGTAAATTTTAATAACATTGGGACATTTTCGATTAAAACGTATTTGGGCTGTAGCTTAGCGATTGCCTCAAAAACACGCGTAATCAAATAATTGCGTGGATCAGTAGACATTGTTCCTTGATGTCGATTCTTTCCCGCAATACTCATGCCTTGACAAGGAGGAGATGCTAAGAGAAACTTTATTCCCTTGGCACCAGCGATTACTTTTCGGAAAATTGTATTATCAGTTATATCGCCGCAAATCATATTACAGTCAGGATTAAAAAAGCGATATAGCTCAGCACGTTTGGGTAACAGCTCGTTTGCTGTGGTTATATTGATGTCACAGTCTTTTAGATATGTCTCACCAATGCCCGCCCCAGCAAATAAAGATAAACCACGCATATTACGCCCCAAAACATGAGATTAATTTTATAAGTATATTATATATTTAACCTTGACGCGTTTTCAAGGAAAATTCTTTCCAATAATGTTTGTCCATATTCTAACAATTTTGGGCGTTTTTATAGCATAAATAATCTGGGCGACGACATATTGTACACATATCTGTTGTTATAAAATTTTCTACAATATATTTTAGAAGGAGATTTTCACATAATTATGTTTATATTAACTTTCTTACAACAAAATGCTGAGTGGCTTTGTGCTATTGCTATTGCCTATTTTGCATGGAAACAGTATACCATTACAAAACTCCAAATACAACAAGATTTGCGTATGCGCCGTTTAGAATTAGCGCAAAAGCTGGATGAGGCATGTAAAGAATTTCCTGCAAATAAAGAAGAAACCGACAAATTATTTATGTGGTGCACCTCACATCAAAGTGAATTTATCTTTTTGCTACAAGGGAAGGATTCTCTCCCTTTTGCCCAATTAATGAAACTAGTTATTGATTTGCGACAAAAGTATATTGTAAATCCGTCCGTAGTAGCGGAGTCAGATGTCAAACAATTATATTCATTAGTTGAACGACTAGACTATGCTTTAGGGAACGCTAGCTACGGTTTAACAGAAATCAAAAGAAATGAAAAACAACAATAGATTTGTTATAAGATAGAGCAAGCATGAAAATTTGTTATATTGACGAAAGTTATGATAAAAACAAACGAATTGTGGTAGTAGCAGCAATTATGTTTGATATTACCCGTATGAAAAAAACAAAAATTGAATGGAATGCCTTGCGGACAATTCTATCTAAACACTTGGAGCATAATTTAGAAGAAATCCATACTACTGATTTGTATAGAGGGCTCAATATATGGAAAAAAGTTCCGATGGAACAACGATTTAAACTAATAGATGAAATCATTAAATATATCAATGAGAGAAAACATAAGATCTTGTTTTCTGCGGTCGATTCGGAAAAGTTAAGCGCCGTTGAGCAGAATGAAAATTTTAAGAAATTATTAAAATGTAAGGGATTGCATGATAGCACGGCGAAAATTGAAATATATCGACTAGCAGCCATGCATTTGGCCCTTTGCGTACAAAAATTAAATATGAATGAGAAAAACAACAAGGGAGACTCTCTATTGATTTTTGATGAGAAAGATAACACCATTATTGATTTAATATGGAATCTTCCGACTTGGGCTCATGAATATTATCTAACGGGGAAAAAATATATAAAAATGGCATCAACAAATTCTTTTCACTTGCCCAATATTGTAGATGTCCCATACCACGCGGACTCTAAGAAAGTATTAGCTATCAACATTGCAGATTTTTATGCTTATTTTCTAGCTTTATATACTTCCCTAAAAGAGGGTATACAGAAACCCGATTCTCGATTTGATGAAATTAAACAAGTAACAAAATGGATACAGCAAATGACCATATCTTTCGTAGATGATAGCAACCGGTGGGTTATGAAAGGTAGGAATAATTGCGAGGAGCTTTTTTACCAAATTGCACCTGATGCGCTTAAAACCATTAAAAAAGACATGAAGATGAAAACTGTTACTTATACAGAATAAACACTAGAAACTTTCCAAGCATGATCAAGAAGGAAAGTGAGGAATATTTTTATGAAAGATATTTTAATAGCAATTTTTTCGGCATTAATTGGAGCCATTTTACAAAAAAGGCATCGTGGCAAACTCCTATGGTTGCTGAAAAATGAACGTTTAATTACCCCGGACATTGGGGATCCTGCAATCAAGATATACTATAAAACAAAAGTTATCAAAAGGTTGTCTATTGCTAAGATATTAGTTGTCAACGATGGGCAGGTTCCATTAACTCAACAAGATTTTGTAAATGGGAAAGGAATTGTTATTGAAGGGAAAGAACATTGCCGTCTGCTACGAATTGATGTTGTTGAGCATACCGATACAGGCAATATTTATACTACTTGCATTAGTAAAGATCGCAAGAGTGCTATTATTAAATTTCATCACTTTAATGCCGGAGATGCTTTCCTATTACAAATTTTTCATACAGGAAAGCAGGGCAAAGATTTGGAATGCTCGTGTTCAGCAACTGGAATCTCTGCAACAGAAAGAATTTCTATTATTGGACACACCTACTTCGATCTTATAGTTACTACCATACTACAAAGCATATTTTGTATAGGAATATTTGGCCTAAGTGTATCGTGGATTTCACAAGGAGGAATAAAGTTGTGGTTGAGTCCAATTTTATTTCTTTTAATTATACTTGTTGTCATGAGCTCGATTTCCTCTTGGGAACTCGAATATCGTTTTAAGGGTTGGTATAAGATAGCAAGAAAAAATGGTTTTTAAAGGTATAAGCAAATTCTATAACCCATTTCCGGCCACAAACATGGAAATTCTTAGATTATTTCTCTTCAAAAAAATTCAAATACAACTTGACTTCTAGGCCTATAAGAAGCGTGAATGTGTGTACCAAACACTTCTTACAGGAGAACATTATGGGAGTTATTAAAATCAAAAAAGCACCAACCTATTACGCAGATTATCGTGACGTTACGGGCAAGAGACGGCGGATTTCTCTGCAAACCAAAAATAAACTGGTAGCCAATCTAAAATACGAAGAACTCATTCGGCGCAGGGATGCCATTAAAGAAAAGATACATGTTAATATTTCTTGGGAAACATTTAAAGATAAACTGCTAAACTCTATATCTATTGAGAAATCTGATAATACCGTATTGCGCACTAAGCTAGCCATCCGATACTTTGAAGAGATGAAAAAACCGCGTTTTCTGCAGGATGTCACTCCGACATTATTACAGGAGTTTAAAGAACATCTTCTTACGAGGGGATTCGGGCACTCTAACATCAATAGAATTCTACAGGCTTTTAAGTCCGTTATGCATATGGGCGAAAGATGGCAATACATTCCCAAACAGGATTGGTCCATCGTAAAAGAACTTAAGGTCCCTAGAGGCAGGATAGTATTTCATACGCCGGAGGAGATAGACAAACTCTTAAATGCCTGTCCGTCCGATACATGGCGGCTTGTAGTATTGCTTGGGGCCGATGCCGGACTACGCAGAGGCGAGATGATAAACCTTCGTTGGGAAGACGTAGATTTCGAACACAATCAACTTTATATAGCTCCCAATAAAACCGAATATCACCGCTATGTCCCAATGACGGAAAGCTTAAGAAACGCCTTACAAAGCGCGAAAGTCGGCGCGGAAAGTGATTTTGTGGTCAACTTCGGGCGTGTTCGCAGTAAGGAGTCCTTGTCGTCTCGTTACAGAGAAATCGCCAAAGAAGCAGGAGTCCCGAGTTTCTTACATAAATTACGCCATACATTCGCAAGCCAACTCGTGCAAAATGGGGTAGAACTCTATACAGTTTCCCAGTTGCTTGGACACCGGAGCATCCAAATGACCGAGATTTATGCCCACCTAGCCCCCGCAAGCCTACATAAGGCCGTATTTAACCTGCCTAAGCGTGGCATGCAACTGGTCGGCATGGAAGAAAAGGCGGTCTGTGAAGGGAACAAAGCATGTAAGCAAATAGGTGTAGACTTTGGGGATTTGATGAGGAAATAGTGGGTTATTTATGGTACACTGAAAAGAGGATATTTATGGAACAAACAAAGATAGATGCTACCAGTTGGGGCTATGCCCGCCGTTTGTATGAATCGGGTGATATCAAGAATGTGGAAGTAGGCACTACCAAGGGTCTACAGCAAATCCACGCGTATTTGTTCCAAGGATTATACCCATACGCAGGGCAAATCCGCGAAAAAAACATCTCTAAACGCGGGTTCCGTTTTGCTAACAGTCTTTATCTAAAAGACGTCCTCAAAGCCATTGATGGTATGCCGGAAAACACTTTTGAGCAGATTATCGCCAAGTATGTGGAAATGAACATCGCCCACCCGTTTATGGAGGGCAATGGGCGTTCCACACGCATTTGGTTAGATCTCATCCTTAAAAAGAACTTGGGCAAAGTGGTCAATTGGCAAAATGTGGACAAGGACCTCTACTTACAGGCCATGGAGCGCAGTCCGGTTAACGATTTGGAGTTACGTGCCCTTTTAGAGCCAAATTTGACCGATAAAACCGAAGACCGCGAAGTAATCTTCAAAGGCATTGACCAGTCCTACTATTACGAAGGATACGGCCAAGGCAAATAAATCTCACTTATAACTAGAAAGCCCCGCTAAATGCGGGGTTTTTTATCGCAAAATTGTCACACTTTTGGTCACAGGTAGTTTTATAACTGCTCAACCTGCGCCTTGAACCACCCTCGAAAGCACCTCGATGAATTAAAAGTGATGTTAAAAAATGCTTAAATTTTCAGTACTTTTTGTATGAAAATTTTGGGCACTATTTTGGACACCTCTCCGTCGAGGGTTCACTGCTTGGTGGGGTACATATATTAGATAAATCTTTATAACTTATATTTCCTCTACTAAAAACACCTCTGCTTGCGCAGAGGTGTTTTTAGTAGAGTAATTCTTTTATGCTTCCGGCGAACTTGCTGAATCCGGAGGTGGCGGAGGAAGCGCCCGGTACCCAGCCAGCAGGGCCATGTCACAAAAAGCCTGATGCCCGTTGGGAATGCAGTCTTTCATAATGGTTCCTTCGTCAACTACGGTCAACCGCAATGCAGAGCCGGCATACATGCCGTTCAGACGGACTGCGTGTTGAACACCGTTGGGTTCTACAAACAAATTCCACTTGCCCCCAGTAAGACGAGGAATTGTCATCTCGGAACGAGAGTTCAAATCATCTAAATTCTGAGCAAAAGACCCCTGTTGCACAAGGAGTAGCTTTTGAGCAGTAGCCAAATCCCCCAGTGTTTGCACAGCTTCTGCCATGCGGGCGCGTTCTACGGCCTTGCTGTATTGTGGCAATGCAATAGAAGATAAAATACCGATGATGAGTACTACTACAAGTAACTCTATTAATGTAAACCCTTTATTCATAAGGTCACCTCCTATTCTACGAGTTAAGAATAAGAATCCTACTCTCCCTATTTAAATTATATTTGTATTTGGCAAAAATTCAAGGTCCATTGTAAAATTGGGTCTTGACGGATTAGGAAGTATTCTGTGCCTTAATAAAAGGGTCCCAGTCTTACTTTTTTCCCAAGGCAACTTCCTGGCTGTCACAGATTTAAGAGGTCGCACTCAGCGGCCCCTTTATTTTTTTCTCCATTGAAGAATGATAAAAATTTGTGCGAAAATGGTCTAAAATTTGGTTCAAGTCCGTTCCATTTTCTTCTTATTTTGACACACCGACGAGAAGTTTGGCAAAGTTAGCAACGTTATGTATAGAGAACTATGCAAATGATGGGCACTTTTTGGACACTATAATGGTCACTATTCCACCGCCCTGATGTAATGTTAAGTTCTATAAACAGGGGTGACGCTTTTCATACTTTTGGATATTATAATTTAGTGTTTCGGTTGGTCCGTATTCACTTCTACCACGTTTAAGGCATAATCGCCCATTTTCTCAAAACTGGTTAGGATATCCACATAGAGTGTGAGTCCTGCCGGGGATATTTGATTTTTTGTAAAGTCGTTAGATGTCTTCTCTTCGCGCAGCGCATGCCGCATATTATTTAGCACGTCTTCTTGCTCACGGGCGTATGCTAAAACTCTTGCTTTATCCAACTGTGCGGCGGGCAAGATAGTGGAACGCATGTGTTTGATAATCTTACGCACCTGTTGACCAATGGTTTCCAATCGCTCATAATCTTGCGTATTAAATGCCTGGATATCATGCGCTTTGGTGAGCAGTTTAGCAATACGTTCCCCATGATCGGCTATTTTTTCCAAATACGTGGTTTGATCCAAAAGTCGCATGATTTCGTTTACCATATCGCGGGAAAGTTGCTCGTGAGTCAAATTCTTTAAAAATTCGGTAATCTTATACTCCAATGTATCGCTGGCTTTTTCTTGCGCGTATATGTCTTGTACAAGTTCTTCAAACAAAGCGTTGGAATCGGCTTTTAGCGCATGTAGTAACTTAGACGTAATAGAACCGACCATACCTGCCATAAGGTCAATTTCCTTACGAGCCGCACCGATGAATAATTCCGGCGTCGTGGTAACCCCTACTTTTAAGTAGCGTAGTTCGGTTTGGTTTTGTTCGTTACGTTGGACAGGCAAGAGAAATAAAATCAGTTTTTCAAACGGTTTTATAAACATAAGCATAATACTTGTATTTATAATGTTAAACGTGGTGTGAAATGCGGCTAAGTGATAAGGAATGCTAGTCAAAAGAACTTCGGGACTATTTCCTGTAGTTGCTCCGGGTACAAAGCAATCAATCAACCCCAAAAAAGGATGGAAAAATGCTACCGCCCACACTACCCCGAGTACGTTAAAAAGCATGTGCCCCAACGCAGCACGTTTAGCAATCCGCGGAGCGCCGATAGCGGCAATATTGGCCGTAATGGTGGTGCCGATGTTTTCCCCTAATACAAGGGCACAAGCGGTGGGATAGTCAATGAGTCCCTTTGCGGCACAGGTAAGCGTAACCGCCATAACCGCACTGGAAGATTGGAGCAGAACCGTAAGCACTGTTCCTACGCCGATTACACCTAATAAAGAAAAAAGTGTATCGGGATGGAATCTGACAATCCATTCCACCACAGCAGAGGAATTTTGCATATCGGGTAGGGCTCCCTGAATGAGCGACAACCCTAAAAACAGTAACCCGAACCCAACCATGGCTTCACCGATACGGCGTGCTAATGGCCATTTTTTAATAAATTGCGAAAAGAACCCAATGCCAATCATGGGCATGGCAAATACAGAAATGTTTATCTTAAACCCTAGGATACTAATCAGCCAAGCCGTAGTGGTAGTGCCGATATTCGCCCCAAAGATAACACCTAAAGATTGGGATAAACTAAGCAGCCCCGCGCTGGCAAACCCTACCACCATGACGGTGGTGGCTGAAGACGATTGAATAATCGAGGTGGCTAAAATACCGGACAGCGTTGCCGTAAAACGGTTGGTAGTGGCACGGGCAATAATCCGCCGCAAACGGTCTCCGGCGGCTTTCTGCAACCCGTCGCTCATCATTTTGATGCCCAACAGGAACACCCCTAAACCGCCAAGCAAATTAAATGTTAATACTAATGTCTTCATTTTTTTCTCCAAAAAAGAGCACCCAAATAGGTGCTCTCTCGTTCAAATACTACATAAATTGTTATCAATCAATATATCATGCTGACGCGAACTACTACATATCCCTATGGAACAATCCCATAAGATTTTTAAGTTGGGAATCAAAACAAGGAATGCGTTCTTTTTCAGCATATGTCTTTATGTATCTATTGTATCATTTTTATGGCTATATCCTGGTTTATGGGATTCAATCGCTTTCTTCATTATCAAAAGTTGAACCCGGGCGGTTGTAGAAAATATGCGCCATTTTTCGCAAAGTTAAGGGTAGTAAGCTATAAAGAAATAGGGCACTATTTTGGGCACCCACAGAAATCGCACGCAGATCAGTTTACTCATATCGGCTTAACTTTTTACTTCGTTTAGAACTTACTAATGAAGAAAAAGCGGCTTTACGAGCTTTTAATAAAGCTTTCCTTCCATCTTGAGTACGGGTGTAAATAATACTGCAACCACCAATATATTTATTCCACAATTTTGCAAATACATCCGTATATGCCTTTTTCTGCCCAATGATGGTGGGTACTGCATGATAATCGGTGGTATTTAAAATACCCAATCTACTTTTGCGCACAAAAATATAACGTGGATTTTCAATGGGATCTACAATTTCTCGCATGCATTTTATAATTAAATTATTCTCTTCCGGAGAAACATTCCCTACAGAGAAGAATATGCTGTTGTCCGGATTGTTTTGGCATTTAATATTTATCTGCTGTAAACTGGTTTTGATTTGGCCCATAGAAGAGAGTGTTTCTAATACCACAATACCAATTTGGCGCATTACTTTTTCTGGGCTGGAACATCGTAAGAATTTGTAAGTAGGTTTTATCATCATAAAAACAAAAAAACCTAATAGAAATAAAGATATTTCATATGCCCTAGATATTATAAACATATACGCCAAAGGCCCTATTACAAGTGCCCAAAACGCCAACATGGTAAAATACCCACCTGAATAATAAAAAGCTTTCATTTTAGTTTCGGTACTAATCCCTGTACGTAATGACTTTTCAGGGCTACTGTAGGCCGAGTGAAGTCCTTTTTCCCAAAGCTCGCGAGTTTGGACCCGATTTTGTGCGCGCTGCTTCATTGTAGTATTAAGATCTATAAAATCAGCTTCTTTGGGTCCACGCATCATAATGAGCGTTTTGAACGTTTTAGGCAAAATACGTTCTAGTCCATTTTCAATATAATATGGCTCATAAATATTGGGAGCTTCATACCCCTTGAAACGTTGTTCTAATTGAGCCCAGTCAAAAAACTCAAATGCCGGTTCAAAATCCACTTTTGAAGCAGATGGCATTTGTTGCTTAAATTGTTCCCACTGAGATAGTATTTTGATAG